>Ga0209612_1001077_pt1 | contig 23592 bp, 26 predicted proteins | sample BioC12SIPDNA_FD_185746 | JGI IMG/M metagenome (GOLD analysis project Ga0209612, IMG submission 185746) | Anaerobic biogas reactor microbial communites from Washington, USA - Biogas_R1_B C12 SIP DNA (SPAdes) (version 2) | ecosystem: Engineered > Bioreactor > Anaerobic > Unclassified | place...
GGAGTTTTCGCATATCGTCTTCGACCCCGGTCAGGTTTTGAGAGCACTCGTTCACGATTGCAACCACGGTTGCCGGGCTCACCTGGTGACCAAAGAGGTCAGAAACAATCTCAGAGGCTCGGTCATAGGGAAGTAACGGGTAGGCGCAGAGGTAGACCAGGAATGTCTTCAGGTCGATGCCATACTGCACATGGTGCGCGGCATCAGCAGGAAATGCAGCCTTGTTAACACACCCACAGCGGGGACACCGCTTGTGTTCCGCGCAATGCTCAAGCACGAAAAAGCAGAGGGCGAGGAAGTCAAAAATCTGACGACACTCCTTGTCAAACGGTTCGACGTTTTCCAGGGATTCCCCACACTGAGAGCAGGTGGAGACGGTATGGACGATACGGTATCAGGGTTCGGGGTAGGTTGAAGGGTATGACCTTTATGTCCCTTCTGACCCCCGGGGAGGGCGCTTACCCTTCTCCCGCGGTGTCTGGGGTCGCTGAAAGCCATCCATCGAGGGAGGGCGGCTGCTGTTGCGGCTGTTCTGGTTCAACTGGGATTGAAGTTCGGCAATCTGAGCCTTCAGGCGAGCATTCTCAGCACTGAGTTCTGTGATGAGGCGCTTGAGATCACCGATGGCTGCAAGAAGATCCGGGATGTTCTCAACAGTGTACTGGGAGAGAGGTCGATTCTCAACACCAGTTTCAGGATATGGGTTTTCAGCAGTCACTATATTTTATTCTGACGTCATTATAAAAAGATCTTTCGGTTTGGGCTGAATAGTTACTATGATTGTACACGGGTTCACAGAGGATTGGGGTTTGCCTCGGGAAAAAACGTCGGCTCCCGGAGAACGAAATGCATATCCTGTAGTGAGGCTATCTCTGAATAGAGGGTTGGATGTGGGCAAAATCCAGGGGATCAGAGGTCACGAGGCGGTACGGGCTTTTGTGCGAGCCGGCGGCGTGGTGCGGCAGGGAAAAGGCGACCACGTCAACATTAAAATGCCATCAGGAATAATCATTACACTGCCTTGGTCAAAAGTTTTAAAAGTCGGACTTCTTATGGCGGCAATAAAGAAAGCGGGATTAACAAAAGAAGAGTTTCTTGAGCTGCTTTAAAAATAGGGTGCTGTAAATGGAGTTTACGGTTATGATCAGGAGAGCCGGGGAAGGCGGGTTCTGGGCAGAAGTCCCGGCGCTTCCTGGATGCTATTCCCAGGGGGAGACGTTCGAGGAGACGCTGGAGAATATCAGGGAAGCGATTGAAGGGCACATGGAAGCGTTGCAGCAAGAGGGGCAGGGGATTCCTCCGGAGGAAGACCTGATCATCGGCAAGGTTCGGGTCTCTGAGAGTTTCGCGTGAGTGATACGCGGGCGAATAACGCACTCCGACCTCCCCGGGCACGTAAACACCCGTTCACCGGGTAGTCGTTTTTGCAGGTAGATATGGTTGCCTCGTTGGCGGACCACAGCCCCCCCCATCTCGCCGAAGCGGCGCAACGATTCTGTCATAATTCAGAACAGGAACCCTTACTCATACAGCAATCTCAACCTGCTCGGCATTCTCGGTAAACTTCGGACATCAGTGGAGCGAAGCTCTTGACAACCTCCTCAACGAGATAAAAGCAACGGGAGATGTCGAAAAAGGAGAAGAACAAGATCTTTTAGCGCCGAAAAGAGTTACAGCCTTTGAGGAACAGTACCAGAAGATCCTCAAAGCGGGAGAGGAGGGGACGAAAACCTCTGATGAACCACCTGAGGAACAGGGAAAACAGGGGAGAAAAAAAACAGTCAAAAGCGAAGAATCTCCTGGATCGGTGCCGTAAACATCAGGAAGAGATTCTGGCATTCATGAAGGATTTCACCATATCCTTCACCAATAACCAGGCTGAGCAAGACCTTCGCATGATGGAATTGAAGCAGAAAATCTCTGGAATATTTCGGAGCGAAGAGGGAGCAGAGAATTTCTGTCGGATCCGGGGTTCATATCGACCATCAAAAAGCATGACTTCCCGGCGCTGGCAGAAATTTGAGAAAAGCATTCGAAGGGACACCTCTCATGTCAACGGCGACTCACCGGATGCCCTGAATAGTTACGAAGAAACTACCGTCCCAAATCAGGACGGTAGCGCGTATAACATATACACGTACTGCTTTAAGATATAAGATATTTTCGATATCCCACAAAACCAGAATGCGAGGGATGGGATTCGAACCCACGGACCCCTGCGGGAGTGGATCTTAAGTCCACCGCCTTTGGCCGGGCTTGGCTACCCTCGCTCAAAAGATCCATTACCTATTACCCCCGGCAGATATTAAGCCCAGCGCCCGGCAAGAGTAAACCCGGGCAGCCCGACCCCGGCGGCACAACCCGGGCCGGGCCATACACCGCCCGGAGAGGCATCGTGATGAAAGACGAGGATCCTGCCGTGAAGACCGGCGTGCCCTACTGGCACGTCTGGACCGACGAGGACGGCGTGAGCCGCCAGGCCCGGCGCCGGTTGACCGATTTCGCGTTTGCAAGCGTATCGGAGGGCGCCGCGCCGTCCTGGATAAAGAAACTGAGCACCCCGGCCGCCCGCGTGGTCGTCCTGATCCTCCCCGCGGGCTGGGTCGGCGAGTGGCACGAGAACCCCGAACCGCAGTGGATCGTGCCCCTCTCGGGCCGCTGGTTCGTCGAGACCATGGACGGCGCCCGCGTGGAGATGGGGCCGGGCGACCTCTCGTTCGGAGGCGACCAGAACACCCGGCCCGACGCCCATGGACGCCGGGGCCACCGGTCGGGGACCGTCGGCAGTGAACCCGCGGTCCTGATGCTCGTCCAGATGGAGCGGGGAAGGCCGGAATGAGGGAAGGATCGGTCACCGCCGCCGGAGATACCACACAGCAAGAACCCCGGCGACGGCGGCAAGCCCGCTGACCGGCGCTGCAGGAGCCCGCATCGCCGCTGCGAGATCCTCCCTTACGCTCGGCATCCCCGGCCAGGGGAGACTATAGCCGGGGTCGATCGCAAGCGAACGGTTCAGCGCCGCGGCCGCCCCGGTGGCGTTCCCGGCAAGAAGGAGGATCTCGCCCCGGACGTGCCAGAGATGGGCGCTTGACGGAGCAAGGGCAAGCCCCCGGTCGACGGCCGACTCTGCGCCGGCAAGGTCGCCCGCGCCGGCAAGCGCCATCGCCTCGACGCCCCGGGATGTGGCGTCCAGAGGGTCGATCCGAAGGGCCGCCTCCGCATCCGCGAGCGCGGCGGAGAAGTTCCCCATCGCAACATAGGCGTAACCGCGGTTTGCGTAGCGGACGGGCGCCGGGTCGAGCGCGATCGCCTCGCTCACCACGGCAACCGCCTCGGAGTAGCGGCCGAGCTTGCGCAGGGCGTAGCCCTGCATGCAGAGGAGAGAGACGTTATCGGGATCGCCGGCCAACCCTTCGCCGGTCGCGGCAAGGACGCCGTCCCAGTCCTCCTCCGCCAGAGCAAACCTGGCCCGGGCAGCAGGATCGCCGGCGGCAGGTGAGGGCACGATGAGCAGGAGGAGAAGGGCGATGCAGAAAAGAGAGCGGAGGAGAGTCATAGGAGAGTATAGAGCGCGTATCGCCGTTAAACATTCCGAAAAAGAGGCTACGAGAGCCGCCTGACCACCCGGGCCAGCCGGCGCATCCCCTCCCCGATATCCTCCTCGCCGGCCGCCGAGAAGTTCAGGCGGATCGTATCCTCCCCGCCGCCGCCCACGTAGAACGGAACCCCGGGGAGGACCGCGACGCCCTCCCTGACGCCCTCGCGGAAAACCTCCATCGACGAGACGCCCTCCGGCAGCGTCACCATCATGAACATCCCGCCCTCGGGGGTGGTGTGGGTCGTCTTCGGCGGCATAAGGTCGTCGAGGAGGTCGCAGATCAGGCGGCAGTGCCGCCCGTAGACCGCAGAGACCCGGGCAACGTGGGCGTCGAGGTCGTGCGTCGCAAGGTAGCGGTGGAGGATCGCCTGGCAGAGGAAGTTCGAGTGGAGGTCGGCGGCCTGCTTTGCGACGTTGAACTCGCGAAGTATCGGAGCCGGCGCGTATATCCAGCCTATCCGCATGCCCGGGGCGACAATCTTTGAGAACGACCCCGACATGACCGTCCGGTCCGGGAGGTAGCGCTTCACCGGCGGCCGCGGCCTCCCGTCAAAGAAGAGCTCCCCGAAAGCGTCGTCCTCGTAAAAGACCGTATCCGTCCCCTCGAGGATATCCGCGACGCCCCGCCGCGTATCGTCCGAATACGTCATCCCCGAAGGGTTCTGCGAGTTCGGTATCCCGTAGAAGAACTTCGGGGCGTGCTCCCGGACGAGCGACGCAAACCGGTCCAGGTCCGGCCCGTCATCGGTGAGCGGAACCGAACAAAACTCGGGCTCGTAGAGCGAGAAAGCCTCGATGGCACCGAGGTAGCCGGGCCGCTCCATGCCGACGGCATCCCCCGGGTCAAGAAAGATCTTGGCGACCAGGTCGAGGCACTGCTGCGAACCGTTCACGATCTGGATCTCTTCAGGCGTCGCCGGGAGACCGAGCCGCGCCCGGTACCGGTCGGCGATGAACTCCCGGAGCGGCAGGTAGCCGTCCGTCGTCGTGTACTGGAGCGCCGTCCGCCCTTCATCGGTGAAGACATCGCGGGCCGCATCCCGGATCCCCTCGACGTCGATATAGGCCGAACCCGGCAGCCCCCCCGCAAACGATATCACGCCGGGGACCGCCGAGACCCGGAAGAGCTCATCGAGGAACGAATCCGGGACCCGTCCCATCCGGCCGGCAAAACGGTAAACCATACGATCATATTGGGCGCGCCGGCAAAAAGATGCCGGCTTACTGCAACAGGAGATACGCAAAGACCGAGAGCAGGAACGCGAGCAGGAGTATGATGAGACTGATCGGGCCGATGAACGCGAGCATGGCGTTCACGGTGCTTGCCAGCTGCGAGACCCGCTGCGACCCGAAGACGACGACCCCCTCGCACGAGGCCGTCGCCGCCCCCACCCGGGCCGGGGCGATATCGGCAACCGCCTCCCTGACCGCCTGCTCGATATACGGGGCGATCGCATCGACCGGCACCACGTAGCCGACCGGGTTCTTCCCGCTGATGGTGTTCACCGTATGCGTATCGGTGGTCATGATCTCGGCCTCGTCCGCGTAGCCGAGCACCACCTCGAGCAGGCGCTCCCGGACGCCCGGGGCCATGTTGTTCCCATCCACGAGGACGTAGGCCGCCCGCTTCCCCCCGGCATCGGTCACGAGCGCCTGCACCCCGAGCGACCCGAACCCCTGCTCGCGGGTGAACGGGACACGGACGTGCGAGACACCGACCGCGAGCGGTTCTGCGGGCAGGTCACGTGCGGCGGAGAACCCCTCGCGGGCGGCATCGATGTACTCCATCGCAATCCGCGTCGCCGGGAGGACGGGGGAGCCCACGCTGGTCATGCAGTTGTGGGCATCCACGAACGCGACCTCCGAGAAGAAGCACCGCCCTTCGGCCATGATCACCATGCCGATCGAGTAGTCGAGGTCCTCCGTCCTCTCCGGCGACCGGGTGCTCACCATGAGGAGAGCGTCCCCGAACCGCTGGCAGAGGATCGAGACCGACCCCGACGCGACCCGGACAGGGCGGCTCGCCGTATCGGCAAAAGAGATCCCCTCGCCGGACGCCTCGATGGCCCGGGCGATCGTCTCTATCTCGCTCTCCGAGACCAGGTTGAAGTCGTGGGTGGCGCACCCGTGGGCGACGAGGGTCTCCGCAGCAAACGTATCGTGGAGGACCCGGGGGAGGTTCCCGCCGCCGACGTCGCCCATCGGCCCGGGGTGGACGTTCGGGACCGTGAAGAGCACGTCCTCCCCACTATCGCGGGAGAAGAAGAGCGAAGCCTGCTGGACGCAGACCTCCTCGCCGATATCGCGGAAGAACGCCTCCATGCTCTTTGAGCCGTCGGTCAGGTGGGCGATGAAGGCGTTGAGGAAGTTGAGCCCGCTGACCTGGAACGCCCGTTTCAGCGGCCGCTCGATCAGCCCGATCAGGAGGACGAAGACCAGCCCGAAGACCACCTGGAGGAGGATGGCGTAGGGGACGAACCCGGGCGTGAATATCCAGGCACCGACCGCTATGCCGGTCGCGCCCTGGAGGAGCGCCGGGGCGGCCATCCGGGTGATCCGGTAGTCGGCCACGGCGACGAGGACCAGCAGGCGGATGCCGGTGGCAAGCCCGAGGACGCCCGCGTAGAGCGCGGAAAAGAGTTCCCGCCCGAAGACCAGGACCGGCGAGAGGCTCAGTATCACCATGAGGACCGTGCAGGCAAGGGCAAGAAGGCCCGACCGGTTGTAGGTGATCTGACGGCCAAAGACCTCCACCAGCGGCACGGTCAGCAGGAAGGCGACCAGGGCCGGGAGCGCAAAGCCGAGCGTGCCGACCAGGAAGAACCCGTTGCCCACCCGGTATGCGGCTATATCGATGACGACCCCGAGCAGGATGATGAGCAGAAGCGACCGCGGCCAGGACGGAGCGGAGAAGAGGTAGCGGGTGAGCCGCTCGAAACGCACGTCTGGGCTGGACTCCATCAGATGCCCCCGGGAGCAGGAGCCGGCGATAAAGCGCCGGCATTCAGCGCAATGCACCCCATGATTCAGGGAGATATTTCGCCCGGCTCACCAAAGACCTTCCGATACCGGACAAGCATCCGCTCCCAGTCCGGAAGGTTTGTCTGGGTGCCCGGCCGCTCGACGACGAAGGACGAGACCACCGCTCCCGCGCGGCAGCAGTCGATCGGGGCGTAGCCCCTCCGGTATGCCGTGAGGAACCCGGCCCGGTAACCGTCGCCGGCGCCGGTGGGGTCGACGGCATTCACCCTGACGGCCGGGACGTGGTGCTCCTCGCCGTCCATGCAGAGGACGCTCCCTTCCGCTCCCCGGGTCGTGACGACGATCGGGACCGAGGCGATGAGCGCCGGGCGTTCCAGCCCCAGCATATCGCACATCCTGTCCATCTCGTGGTTGTTCGAGAAGAGTATATCGATCTTCGCGAGTATGATCTCGAGCTGGTCCGGGGTGTAGCGGAGGAGGTCCTGGCCCGGGTCGAACGATGCGAACCGGCTCTTTTCGGCCACCCGGACGTTGAAGTCGGGGTCGGCCGTCGCCATGTGGACGAAGTCGAGCGCCGGGGCCTCCGCCCGGGAGAACGCGGCGGACGCCCCCCACTCAAAGAAGGTCTCCTGGTCGCCGGCCTCGTCCGTGAAGACGTATGCGGTCGCCGTCCGGGCCTCCTTCACCAGGGTGAAGTCCTGCACGATACCGAGATCGCGCATCCAGCGGTCGTAGTCGCTCCCCGGAAAGTCGCCGCCGACCGGCGACACCAGCCGGCACCGTTCCCCGAGCGTCGCGATACCGGCCGCGATGTTCGCCGCCCCGCCGCCGAAGTAGACCTGGTGGTCGACGATGTAGGTCGAGTTGTGCCGCCCGGGGAGGCCCGGGACACAGAAGAGGTGGTCGATGGCGGTATGCCCGACGACGGCGATCACGCCTCCTGCACCTCCTGGACCTTTAAGGGCACGTCGCGCAGCGCCTTCCCGACGACCGATTTTGCGATCCGGGATGCGTGTTCGCCGGACTCCGCGCGGAAGACCTTCATCTGGAGAACGAGCCCCACGAGGGCGGTGTTCGCGACCACGAGCGCGCTGTTGAGTTCACCCTCGCAGTAGGGGCAGGCGATCATACCCGCCTCGATATCCACGAACTTCGCCGAGGGGTTGAGCCGTTTCCCCGCCTCGCTGATAGCGATGCTGACGGCGTCATCCATAGATTTGACATCCTTGATTATCCACGCTGATTCAAGCGTAACCAGATAGTCCGGCATGAGTCTCTCCTGTTGATAACCTACCACGTCTCGCGGTGCACGTGCTCCTCCACCGGCATCCGCTCCACGGGCCTGAGCGGCGGTATCCCTTTGCCGACCGCAAGAAGCGCAAGGGGGCGGATGTGCTCCGGGAGCCCGAGGGTCTCGCGGACGTCGTTCTCATCGAACGCTCCCGTCCAGCACGAGTGCAGGCCGCGGGCGTGGGCGGCGAGCATCATGTAGGTGCAGGCGATCGTGGCGTCCTCGAGCGCGTAGAGGATCCCCCGCTCCCCGTACTGCGACATGGACCTGACGTAGTTTGCGCAGACCACAAAGATCGCCGGAGCTTCCCGGATATGCATCTGCTCGAGGGCCGCGACCGCAAGCCCTATCCGCAGATCCTCGTCGGTGACGACGACGACGTCCCAGGCCTCGCGGTTGCCGGCGCTCGGCGCCGTGCTCGCGCACGTGAGGATGTAGTCGATATCCTCCGGGTCGAGCGGTTCTCCGGTGTAGTCCCGGACCGACGACCGCGCCTTGAGGAGGCGGAGGAGATCAGAGGAGGTCATGCTCTTTGAGCGTATCCCACGCCGTCTGGGCGGCGGTCGTGACGGCGCTGACGGCTCGTGCCATCCGCTCCGACGCGGCGCCGAGCTCCATGCTCTCGGTCAGGCTGATCCCCTCGTTGAGGTGATCGATGGCTTTCCTGAACTCACGCTGTTCCGTGTCGCCGTATGCAAACTCAAGCTCCGAGCGGATAGACTGGAGCACCATCAGAAGCATCCGTTTTCCGCCGGGTTTCTCCTGGAGCGGAAACTGGATCAGGGCTGTCGTCAGCTGCGATCCGACGATCAGCTCGGACTTCGCCCGTTCGGCAAACTGGTAGGTCCTGACGGCGGTTTTGAGATCCATACCACATACTGGAACTCGCTACTATAAAAAGTATTGAAAGAGAAGAGAGGGAGAGCTTATCTCGATTTCTGCTTGGTCCCGAGAGCCGAAACCTTCGCGCGCCGGATGCTCCGGCGTACCCGCACGTCCATCGTGGGAGTGCCCCCGCCTCTGGCACCGCGTCCGCCACGGCCGCCGCGTCCACCGCGTCCACCACGCCGCTGGTCCTGTCCTTCTCTGCTTGCCCGCTTCCTGATATCCGCCAGAGGCTTGAACCGCTGGTTCGGGCCGGGTTTCTTTACTTCGCCTTCGCTTGCAGGGACGAGCCGTATCTGTCCCTTCACGCCCTTAACCTGGGCCCACTTTACGCTTCCTGTCTTTCCCATGGATAAAACTCCTTTACAATTATGAGCGGATCCGCTGATAAAAGTAACCCGGGGCCCTGCCGCAACAGGGCAGGACCCCGCCGCAGATCAGGAGAGGAGACGCTTGAGCTCGCGCCGGAGGGTCTCGCTGACGACCTTGCCGTCGACGCTCCCCCTGAGTTCCTGCATGACGACGCCCATAAGGGGGCCGAGCGCGCCCATGCCTTTTTCGCGGGCGAACGCCTCGCGTTCGGCCACAATCCGGCGCACGATCGACTCCACGTCCGCCTGCGAGACGGCGGGCGCCATCTTTGCGATGGCCGCATCCACGCGTTCGCGGGGTGTCCCGGCGCTCTCGTCCGCCGTCCGCGCGAGTTCGGCGAGGAGATCCGGTATCGCCTCCTTTGCGGCCCGGCCGGCCTCCACGGCGGAGAGGAGGGCGAGGATGTCGTCCTCGCTCACCCGGTCGATGGCGACGCCGCCGCGGGCAAGCTCGCGGCAGGTGGCAAGGAGCGTCCGGGCCGCGAGGGTGGGGCGGACGCCGGCGGCGACGGCCCTCTCGAAGAGCGGCAGCCGTTCGGAGAACGCCACCTGCCGGGCCAGCGCCCCGTCAAGCCCGAACTCCCGGACGAACCGCTCCGCACGGTCGGTGAGGAGTTCGGGGACCCTGATGCCCTCCCAGAGGGCGCCGGAGAGCGCTATCGGGAAGACGTCGGTCTCGGGATACATCCGGGCGGCCCCGGGGAGGGGGCGCATGTAGGCGGAGCTCCCCTCCTCCAGCATCTTCCGGGTCTCTTCGGGAACGCCGGCGAGGGCCATGTCCGCGCGGATCATCACCTGTTCGGCAGCACACCCGGCCCGCTCCCGGCTCGCCGCAACGATGGCGACGCAGTCATCGTCGCCGGCGCCGACGAACTCGCGGAGGCGCGCCACCTCTTCGGCGGTGACGCCGTAGGCGGGGAGTTCGTCGGTGTGGAATATGCCGCCGACACCGCACTTCTTCGCGTAGTCGGACATCTCGCTGCCGAGGCGGCGGCCGGGCTGGATCTCCCGCCCGACGAGCCCTGCAAACCCACAGAGCCGGATCGCGAGGATGAATTTCGCCTTCTTCAGTACGGCGGACTTCGTCCCGGCAAAGAGGGCCGTGACGTCGACGACGGTGCGGTCCACCCGGGCGCCCCGGTCCCGGAGGGCGTCGCGGATGGCAAGGAGGTTTGTCTGCCGGTCGACCTCGCGCCTGACCACCTCGGCGATGAGGTCGAGTTCCTGGACGCCCTTGATCTCGACCCGGGCGCCGCCTGCTATGGAGACGTTGATGTCCTGGCGGATCGTCCCGAGGCCCCGCTTCACCCTGCCGGTCGACCGGAGCACCATACCGATATATGCGGCGACTTCCTGGACGGCCTCGGGTGTGCGCATGCAGGGGGCGGTGGTGATCTCGACGAGCGGTATGCCGAGACGGTCGAGGGAGAAGGTCTCGCCCTCCACCCGCTGCGCCGCCTCCTCCTCAAGGCAGATCGTCTCGATCCGGCACCCGTCGGGGAGGGCGCCGGAGAGAGCGACGAGCGCCGTCCGCTGGAACCCGCTGGTGTTCGATCCGTCGACGACGAGCTTTCTCATCGTGTGGATCTGTTCGACGGGGGTCATGTCGAGCATCTTCGCTATCGTGAGGCAGATGTCGAGCGCCTCGGGGTTCATCGGCGTCGGGGGCTCCTCGTCGTGGTCCACGAGACAGACCGTGTCGTAGGTGTAGTAGCAGAACTTCCGGACGAGTTTCATCTCCTCTTCGGCCGCCCGGTCGATCTCCCCGAGCTCGCTCTCCGTCGCCCGGAGGTAGCGGTAGAACTCGCCCGTCCGGTCGGCAACATCCCGGAGGACGGTGGGGCACCGGCAGAAGAGTTTCTCGGCGGTGTCGAGCTGCTGGTGGATCTCGATGCCGGCCTTGAGGCCGAGGTCTTTGTAATCCATTCAGATCGACCTCCGCCGGATCTCGCCCGCGAGATCGGTCTGCATCAGCACGCCGGCCCGTTCGGGGTCGGGCTCGTTCCCGAGCACCCACATCAGTTTCACGAGCGCCACCTCGGGGAGCATATCCTCGCCCTCGATGACGCCGGCGCGGAGGAGGTCTCTTCCGGTGTTGTAGACCCGGTCGCAGACCCTCCCGTGCAGGCACTGCGACGTCATGACGACGGTCGTCCCGCCCTCGATCCTATCCCGGAGTTTCGGGATCCAGTCCGTCGCAACGTGCCCGAGTCCGGTCCCGACGATGACGAGGCCCGCGTAGCCCTCGAAGGCGTCGAGGATGCCGGGCGGCATGCCGGGGTAGAACTGGAGGAGGGCGCAGCGCTCCTCGAGTGTATCGTGGAGCCCGGGCTCCTCCGCCCCCCGGCGCACCGCCTCATCCGAGAGGGTGACCGCGAGCGAGGGGTAGTCGACGGAACCGAGCGGGGCCATGCCCATGCTCTGGAAAGCGTCGCGCCGGGATGTGTGCATTTTGCGGACCCGCGTCGCCCGGTGGACGGCGCACCGGTCGTCGTTTGTCGTCGCGTGCATCACCACCGCCACCTCGCCGAGATCGCCGGCGGCAACAGCGGCGCTGCAGAGGGTGTTCATGGCGTTGTCGGAGCTCGGGCGGTCCGCCGACCGCTGCGACCCGACGAAGACGACCGGCACCGGCGTCCTGAGCATGAACCTGACCGCCGCGGCCGAGGACGCCATCGTGTCGGTGCCGTGGGTGACGATGACGCCGGACGTGCCGTGCCGGATCTCGTCGTAGATCGCCCGGGCAAGGGCCTGCCAGATCGCAGGAAGCATGTTCTCGGAGAGGATGCTTGCCACCTGGCGGTCGCGGTAACGGGCGATATCCCCGAGTTCCGGGATCGACCGGAGTATGTCGTTTGCCGAGAACTGGCTCGTCACCGCCCCGGTCCGGTAGTCGATCCGGCTTGCGATCGTCCCGCCGGTGGATATGATGGAGAGTTCCGGGAGGGCGGGGTCCTGGATGACGATGCCGGCCCCGGCCGGCGGCTGCGGGGCTGCACGCCCGACCCGTTCAAGCTTCTCGGGGGATGCCCCGATGTTGTAGCCGCTGTCGAGCTTGATGACGGCCATGCCGTCCCGCTCGGCGATGTAGATGCCGGTGAGTGCGGTCCCGCCGTTGGCGTAGCGCACCCGGTCTCCGGCCTCGAGTGATTCCGTTATAGTATCAGCCTCCGTGATTCCGATATGAGATCTTCAAAAGCGCGAGAGAGCGCCGTATCCGTCTCCTCCGCCCATGCCCTGTCCCGGGCGAGGAGTTCTTCCTGCTCAGTAAGCTGCACCGCGACCGCCGCGGGTGCCGGGCCGCCGACGATCGTCCGCACCGCGACGGCGTGGCGCGGGTCAAGGGCGAGGGCGATCCGCTCCTCTGTCAGCCCGAGGTCGACGACCGATAGGCCGGCCGCTTCGCGGGCGGCTCCTTCGAGCGTCGCGATGTCGAGCGAACCGTGCCGGACCGCCCGCCCGACGATCCGGTGGGCGGTGCGGAAGGGAAGTCCGTACTCCCTGACGAGGACGTCGGCAAGTTCCGTCGCGGTCGAGAACCCTCTGCCCGCCTCGGCGGCCATCCGTTCGGTGTTGAAGGCCGCGGTGGCGATCATGCCGGACAGCAGGGGGATGCTCTGGCGGGCGGCCTCCACACCCCGCCAGAGGTGGGGAGTCAGTTCCTGGAGGTCGCGGTTGTAGCTCATGGGGAGACCCTTCACGATGGTGATCGCCGCGATAAGCGAACCGGCGGCCGACCCGGCCCTGGCCCGCATGATCTCCGCCACGTCGGGGTTCTTCTTCTGGGGCATGATCGAGGATGAGGAGCAGTAGGCGTCGTCGAGGTGGACGAACCCGACGAACGCGCTGCTCCAGATCACCAGTTCTTCGCAGAACCGGCTTGCCGTCGTCATCAGGGCCGCGATATCCCCGAGCACCTCGATTGCGAAGTCCCGGGCGGCGACCGCGTCCATGCTGTTTGGCGCCGGCCGGGAGAAGCCGAGGAGCCGGGCGGTGTAGTCGCGGTCGAGGGGGAAACCGGTCGAAGCGAACGCCGCCGAACCGAGGGGGGATACGTCCACCCGGGCGTAGGCCTCCCGGAGCCGGGCGGTATCGCGGGAGAAGGCCTGCTCGTAGGCGAGGAGGTGGTGGGCGAGCGTCGTGGGCTGGGCATGCTGCAGGTGGGTGAAGCCCGGCATCACCGTCTCCGTATGGGCGGCGGCAACGTCGAGGAGGGTCCGCCGGAGGCCGGCGAGCGATTGGACGAGGGCGATGAGTTCCTGCTTCAGGCGTATCCTGATACAGGTCGCGACCTCGTCGTTTCGGGACCGGCCCATGTGGAGGCGGCCGCCGAAGTCCTCCCCGGCCCGGCCGATGAGGTAGGCCTCTTTCCCGGCGTGGATGTCTTCGTAGTGCTCATCGAACGCCTCCTCCGGGAGGCCGTGGTCGTGGAGGTCGAGGAGCGCCGCCATCAGCGCACGGGCCGGGGCTTCGTCGATGATCCCCTGCCGCGAGAGGCCGAGGAGGTGCGCCATATCCACGAGGAGGTCCGCCTCCGCGATCCAGCGGTCGGCGGCCATCGAGGCGAGAAAATGCTCGAGGTCGGCCGAACGCTCGCCGGAAAGACGGCCCTGCCGAATCTGATCCGAACGCATGCTATCAACAGTCCTGTGTATCGTTTGGCCCGGGAAGAGATTAAAACCACGCCCGGGGTGGGGAACGGGCGGCGAGCCGGGGCTCACGCGGGAGGAGGATGCCGGCGGCTGCGGGTTGGCGGCAGAGGGCGGCGAGCCGGGTCCTGAAGGCGTGGGGGGTAGACTGGAGAAGAGCCGGGCACGGCTGCCCACCAGATATATGCCCGGGCACTGCACGGCCCCGGACGGGGGCGGGGGAGGAGGCCGGAGGCGTGGGTGGGGTGGGGGCGGCCGGCCTCGCCTTCGCGCTCTTTTGCAGAGGCGTCCCGCGTCATCTCTCGTCTCCACGCACGGCGGCAGCGCCCCGGCCGGCCTCCTGCACCCCCACCTGATCATCCTTAAAGGATAATTCATACATTAAAATTAATACTGAAGTATAACAATAAACCGATTTTTCGGTAACGCTATATATCGCCAGCATGAAGATTACACATATAGGAGATACCTATGAGATCGATCACAGCAACTCTTCTGGTCGTGGCCATGGTCGCGGCGTTTGCGTGCATCGCCGGGTGCACGGGCACCGGCGCCGACGACATGACGCACCTGCGGATCGGCTACCAGCCGAGCACCCACCAGATCGCTCACTTCACCGCGATGGAGAAGGGATGGTGGCAGGAAGACCTCGCGCCCCTCGGCATCACAAAGGTGACCGACAACCAGTTCGGCACCGGCCCGCCCGAGATGCAGGCAATGCTTGCCGGAGAACTCGATATCGCCTACGTCGGCGCAGCACCGGTCGTATCCGCCCTGGCAAGCGGCCTTGACGCAAAGATCATCGCCGCAGTGCAGACTCAAGGATCCGACCTCATGCTCAGGAACGACATCGCATACGAGAGCCCTCAGGACCTCGTGGGCAAAGAGATCGCCACCTACCACCCGGGCTCGATCCAGGATACACTCCTCCGGACCTGGCTTGAGAAGAACGGTGTCGACCCCGCGAAGGTCATCATCAAACCCATGGACCCCGGTGCGGCCACCACCGCCATCGCTGCGGGCAAGGTCGACGGCGTCTTCCTGCCCGATCCCTACCCGGCGATCATCATAGCAGAGGGCACGGGGAGGACCATCGTGCAGTCCGGCGAGATGATGAAGGACCACGCCTGCTGCGTCCTCGTTGCAACCGGCTCCCTTATCCGCGAACACCCCGACATCGTCGAACAGATTGTCCGGACTCACATCAAGGCGACGGAGTACAACTTCGAGCACCAGGATGAGGCTGCAGAGCTCTACTCCGCGAAGACCGGACAGAACCTCGATACCGTGAAGGCATCCTTCAAGATCTGGGACGGCACCTGGACCGCCGACCCGCGGATCATCATACCGTCCACGATCGAGTACACAAACCTCCAGTACGAGCTTGGCTACATCAAGAAGCCCCTGACCCAGGATGACCTCTTCGATCTCTCGTTCTACGAGAAGGCCCGGGCATAACCCGGGACCAAACCCCACCATTTTCCCCCCAAAGTATCTTTTGCTGCGATGTCGATAAAGTACTGAAGAATATACCGGGAGGATCGATAGACAATTCCTCCCGGCAGGAATACCTTTGAGCAGCGGAATCGAGACATGAATCGACAGACACAGAAACGACTCCTTGGCATCACAGCGCTCGTCACCGTGGCCGTGATCTGGCAGATCATAGCCGAATACGTGGTAGGGCGATCGTTCATCCTCCCGAGCGTCACCGATGTCATCAGCGCATTCGTAGATCTCATCGGGTCCGGCACTCTCCTTACCGATATCACCGTAAGCCTTGAACACTTCGGGATCGGGCTCCTCGCGGCGTTCTTCCTCGGCGTCCCGATAGGGATACTGATGGGGTGGTTCCGAACGGCAGACTTCCTCCTTGACCCGATCATCGAGGTCTTCCGCCCCATTCCGCCGCTTGCCTGGATACCGTTCTCCATCATCTGGTTCGGACTCACCACCCAGGCAGCGGGCTTCATGATCTTCGTCGGAGCCTTCTTCCCCATCCTGACCGCGACATACACCGCGTTCCGGTCCATACCGAAGGTCTTTGTCGAGGCGGGCAAGGTGCTCGGGTGCAACACATCGTTTGAACTGATCCGCCACGTCGCCCTCCCCGCCGCCATACCGGCGATCGCCTCCGGCATCAGGATAGCGATGGGCGTCGGGTGGATGTGCCTCGTAGGTGCCGAGATGTTCGGCGTATCAAATTACGGCCTCGGCTACCAGCTCTGGCACAACTACTACCTCCACCAGATGCCCAACGTCGTCGTCTACATGCTGATCCTGGGGTTCACGGGCCTCATCATCGACCGCATCTTCCGAAACTACGTGGATGGACGGCTCCTGCGGTGGCACGCAGGGGAGGTGGCTTAAATGGGCGACGTATCGATACGGGACCTCGGCAAGGCCTTCCCGAAGGAGGACGGCACCGTCACGCAGGCGCTCAAGGGCATCGACCTCGAGATCCGGGACGAAGAGTTCATCTGCCTGGTCGGGCCGTCGGGGTGCGGAAAGACGACGCTCTTACGGATCATAGCCGGGCTTGAGACCGCGACCACCGGAGAGGTGACCGTCGACGGCCGTGCCGTCACCGGCCCGGACCCGAAGCGGGGCATGGTCTTTCAGGAGTACTCCCTCTTCCCCTGGCGGCGGGTGATCGACAACGTCGCCTTCGGCCTCGAGATGAAAGGAGTCAAGAAAGAGGAGCGCCACAAGACGGCGGATTACTACATCGACATGGTCGGCCTCTCCCAGTTCCGGGATGCCTACCCCTACGAACTCTCCGGCGGTATGCGGCAGCGGGTCGCGATAGCACGAGCGCTCGCAAACGACCCCGACGTCCTCCTCATGGACGAACCGTTCGGGGCGCTCGATGCCCAGACCCGGAACCGGATGCAAAAAGAGCTCCTCTCTCTCCGGGACAAGACGAAACAGACGATCGTCTTCGTCACCCACAGCGTCGACGAGGCGGTCTACCTCGCCGACCGGATCATCGTCCTCTCGCCACGGCCGGCGACGGTCCGCGAGGATATCGCCATCCCCTGGCCACGGCCGCGGGACCGGACCAGTGCCGGGTTCGCCGAGGTCCGCCGGCGGGTGCTCGATATGATCAACGAGACGGGAAGCGTCCAGTAAGGTTTATTAGACAAAATCCCCATTTTATAAAGCACTCATAGATCGGCAGGAGTTTTTAACGATGGTACGAAAACCAGCGAAGATGTACAGGAATCTCGCAAAGAAAGCATATACACGCAGGGAATACATGGGCGGCGTGCCGGGCAGCAAGATCGTGCAGTTTGATATGGGCAACCTCACCCAGGACTTCCCGGTCGAACTCTCCATCGTCGTCGAAGAGACCTGCCAGATACGCCACACGGCCCTCGAGGCCGCCCGTATCGGCATCAACCGGCAGCTCTTGAAGGAGGTCGGGAGGGCAAACTATCACTTGAAGATACGGACCTTCCCCCACCACGTCCTCCGCGAGAACAAGCAGGCGACCGGCGCAGGAGCCGACCGTGTCTCCGAAGGCATGCGTCTTGCCTTCGGAAAGGCCGTCGGCACCGCGGCGCGGGTCCAGAGCGGCCAGAAAGTCTTCTCCGTCTGGACAACCCCCCAGTACGCCGAGAAGGCGAAGGTCTCTCTCAAACGCGGCATCTACAAGATACCGACCCCCGCACGGATCGTCGAAGAGCAGACCATGGAAGCGTAGGCCTGCACAACGCCCAATTCTTTTTTGCGCCGAACGGTTCGCAGAGGGCGGAACTGAGGCCGGCGGGAATAGAGTATTTATAGCCTCTTCCCACCAGTAATAATAATGACTCATCCGGCAGACCCGGCGCTCCTGCGCGCGCTCGCCACCGCCACCGAGAAGGCTCTTCTAGAGGCCGAGATCCGGCTCCCCACGGACGTCCTCGCGGCGCTCCGGAGGGCGGCCGCGGCCGAGAAGAACGAGGTCGCCCGGCAGGAATTCGCCCTTATCCTCGAGAACATCGCTCTCGCCGGAGAGCGGCAGGTGCCGATCTGCCAGGACACCGGCGTGCCGGTGGTCTACCTCACCCTCCCGCCCGACGTTCCGTTCACGCCCGACCTTTTCGCGGGAATCCGGGAAGGAGTGCGCCGGGCAACCACCGCGATCCCGCTCCGCCCGAACGTCGTCGATCCCCTGACCCGGGAGAACACCGGCGACAACACCGGGGCCGGCATGCCCGCGGTTCACGTCGTTTTCGGCGACCGGCTCACGGTGACGGTCCTCCCGAAGGGCGCGGGCTCTGAGAACGCATCCAGGATCGGGATGCTCCTCCCCTCGCAGGCAGCGGATATCCCCCGGTTCGTCGCGGAGACGATGCTCATCGCGGGCGGCAAACCCTGCCCGCCGGTCTTCCTCGGCGTCGGTATCGGCGGGACGTTTGACGGGGCCGCGGCGCTCGCAAAGGAGGCCCTCCTCCTCCCGGTCGACACCATGGACGACTACGAGCAGGAGATCTGCGACGCGGTCAACGCCCTCGGCATAGGGCCGATGGGTCTAGGGGGCGAGACGACGGCGCTTGCCGTGAAGGTGAAGCGCAGAGACTGCCACACCGCATCCCTCCCGGTGGCGGTGAACGTCCAGTGCTGGGCATGCCGCCGGGCTACCGTGGAGGTGGAGCGGTGAACCTTACCACACCGCTCGGCGACGAGGTCCTCGACCTCCGGGCGGGCGACCGGGTCACCCTCACGGGAACGATCTACACCGCACGGGACGAGGCCCACCTCCGCATGATGGAAGAAGGCATCCCCTTCGACCCCGTGGGCGCCGCGGTCTACCACTGCGGCCCGGTGGTCCGGGACGGCCGTCTCGTCGTCGCCGGACCCACCACATCCGCGCGGATGAACGCTCTCACGGGGTTCCTCATCGACGCGGGCGTCCGCGCCCTCATCGGCAAGGGGGGAATGGGGCCGGAGGTGGTCGAGCAGCTCCGGGGGCGCGCCGTCTACCTCGCGTTCACGGGAGGCTGCGCAGCCCTTGCCGCTGACCGGATGAGCCTCTCCGGCGTCTATTTTGAGGACCTCGGCATGGCCGAAGCGGTCTGGATCATCGAGGCGGATCACCTCCCGCTGACGGTCGGCATCGACGCCCGCGGCGGCGATCTCTTCAGTGCAGTACGCGAGAAAGCGAAAACACAATTTCACCAGCGCTTCAATATCAGGTAGGATACCGTCTCATGAAACTTGTCATCGATGAAAGCCGCTGCAAGGGGTGCAACCTCTGCGTGCTGGTCTGCCCCTACGGGATCTTTCGAGAAGGGACGGAACTCAACAGCCGGGGGATCGTCTCCCCCGTCCTCGACCGCCCCGAGCGGTGCACGAACTGCCGGCTGCAGGCTCTCTACGGGCGGATGCTCTGCGGGATCTGCCACATGATCTGCCCCGACCAGGCCATCTCCTGGGTCGAGGAGAAGCCGTTTGAGCCGCACAGGGTGGAGGTGGAGTTTTGAGCAGGGTTGAGTTCATGCAGGGGAACGCCGCCTGCGCGGAGGGGGCGCTTGCTGCCGGGTGCCGGTTCTTCGGCGGCTACCCGATCACGCCCTCGACCGAGATCGCCGAAGCGATGGCCCGGCGGCTCCCGAAGGCCGGCGGGGTCTTCATATCCATGGAGGACGAACTCGCGAGCATCGCCGCGGTCATCGGCGCCGCCTGGACGGGCGTCCGGGCCATGACCGCGACGAGCGGCCCGGGGTTCTCTCTGATGATGGAGAACATAGGCTACGCGGCCATGACCGAGACGCCGTGCGTCATCGTCAACGTCCAGCGAGGCGGCCCGAGCACCGGCCAGCCGACGCGGGCGGCGCAGGGCGACATGCTCCAGTGCCGGTTCGGGTCGCACGGCGACTACAGCATCATAGCGCTCACGCCGAACTCCGTCCAGGAGACATTCGACCTGACGGCGAAGGCGTTCGATCTCGCCGACCGGTTCAGGGTTCCCACCTTCCTGATGACCGACGAGATCGTCGGCCACATGCGGGAGCGGGTGACCATCCCCGATGCGGTCGATATCACCCGCTCCTCCCCGCTCGCGGAAAGCTCTCTACCGTTCGAGGCCGGCGACGACGGGATACCCGGGTTTGCGCCCTTCGGCTCGGGGAGGGCGGTCCACGTGACCGGGCTCACCCACGACGAGCGCGGCTACCCGGACACGACCGATCCCGCGGCGCACGACCGACTGGTGAGGAGGCTCGTCGCGAAGGTCGAGTCGGCGCGGCGCGATATCGCCGACTACGAGGTCACGAACCCCGACGCCGGGACGGTCTTCGTCACCTACGGCCCGCCGTCCCGGACGGTCGAACAGGTGATGCGCGATTACCCCGACGACGCCGTCGGCCACCTCCGGCTCAGGGTCGTCTGGCCGTTCCCGGAGTTCGCGCTCCACGAGTTCCCGAACGCAGAGACCTATATCGTGCCGGAGCTGAACATGGGCCAGGTGGTCCGGGAGGTCGAGCGCCACGTCGACCGGCCGGTCGTCCCCCTCGGAAAGATCGGCGGCGAACTCCACACCCCCGCCGAACTCGTCCGGGCCCTGGAGGCGCACCGATGATCGCGCCCGACTGGCTCAGGGAGGACCGCCTGCCCCACATATACTGCACCGGGTGCGGCAACGGGACGGTCATCAACTGCACCCTCGCGGCGGTGGAGGAGATGGGCTGGAAACGGGACGAGACGGTCTTCGTCTCCGGTATCGGGTGCTCGTCCCGCGCCCCCGGCTACATACTCACCGACTCGCTGCACACCACCCACGGCCGGGCGCTCGCGTTCGCTACGGGTGTGAAGATGGCGCGGCCGGAGTTCAACGTCGTCGTCTTCACGGGCGACGGCGACCTTGCCGCCATCGGCGGCAACCACTTCATCCACGCCTGCCGCCGGAACGTGGACATGACGGTGGTCTGCATGAACAACCATATCTACGGCATGACCGGCGGCCAGGGGAGCCCGACCACCCCGCCGGGGGCCATATCGACGACGACGCCCTACGGCATGAGCGAACCGGCCTTCGATCTTGCGGAACTCGCGGTCGCCGCCGGCGCGAACTACGTCGCCCGCTGGACGTCCTACCACGTCAAAGAGCTCACGAAGGCCATCACCGCCGGCATGCGGACGCCGGGGTTTGCGTTCATCGAGGCAAGGACCCAGTGCCCGACGAACTACGGCCGCCACAACAAGCTCAGGACCGTCCCGGCCATGATCGAACACATCCGGAGCCACGCGATGCTCATCGAGAAGCGCGACCGCCTGGTCCGAGAGGGAAGACCGGTCCCGGAGGATATCTTCACCATCGGCGAACTCGTCCGGCGGAACCGGCCGGCGATGGGGGTGCGGCGATGAGGCACGAGGTCAGGTTCTCGGGATACGGCGGCCAGGGGATCATCCTCTCCGCGGTCATACTCGGGCGGGCGGCGGCGCTCTACGACGGGAAGCACGCCGTCCAGACACAGGTCTACGGCCCGGAGGCCCGGGGCGGGGCATCGATGGGACAGGTGGTGATCGACGATCGCCCGATCCTCTACCCCGAGGTGGCCGACCCCGACATATACGCCATCATGTCGCAGCAGGGGTTTGAGAAGTACGGGGTCAGGGCCCGGCCGGACGCGGTCATGCTCCTGGATACCGATCTCGTCCGGTCCCGCCCGGGATGCCGCTACTATGAGATACCGGCGACGGCGGAGGCAAAGACCGTCCTCGGCCGGGAGATCGTCGCAAACATCGTCATGATCGGCGCCCTCGTGACCTCGACCGGCATCGTGAGCAGGGAGGCGATCGAGCGTGCGGTGCTCGACAGCGTCCCCAAGGGCACCGAGAACCTGAACATGAAAGCACTGAAACGCGGATTTGAACTCGGAGAGCGAGTGTGTAACTTATGAAACTACTGGAGTACGAGGCAAAACAGATCTTTTCGGAGTACGGCATACCGGTCCCGAAGGGAGCGCTCATACGGGCGCCCGAAGAGGCCGCGGCGCACCTGCCGGAGACGGGCGGCGCCGTTGTGCTGAAGGCGCAGGTGGACGTCGGCGGGAGGGGAAAGGCCGGCGGCGTCCTCTTTGCCGATGCAAAGACGGCGGTCGATACCGCCCGCGAACTCTTCGCGCGGGAGATCAAGGGCATCCCGGTCAGAGAGGTCCTCATCGAGGAGCGTCTCGCGATCGAGCACGAGTACTACGTCAGCATCGCCGTCGACCGGTCGAGCCGGCAGCCGGCGGTCCTCTTTGCCGACGCCGGCGGGGTAGAGATCGAGAGTGCGGCATCGGCCGTCCGGAAGGTCATCGTATCCCCGCTGCTCCGGGATATACCGCCATTTCTCATGCGCGAACTCCTCGGCGGGGCCCCGAAGGTTCTTGCGCCCGTCATCAACCGCCTCTACCGCGTATTCCAGGAGAAAGATGCCATGCTCGCGGAAGTGAACCCGCTCGTGACGACGCCGCAGGGGGTCTATGCGGCGGACGCGAAACTGATCGTTGACGACAACGCCCTCGCCCGCCAGGGTATAGCAGTCAACCGCGACCTCTCGGAGCGCGAGCGCGAGGCCGAGAAGCACGGGTTCTCCTACGTCGAACTGGACGGGACCATCGGGGTCATCGGGAACGGCGCCGGTCTCACGATGTCGACGCTCGACCTGATCGAGTTTTACAACGGCCGGGCGGCAAACTTCCTCGACGTCGGGGGCGGCGCCGACCAGGAGCGCGTTATGCACGCCGTCCGGCTCGTCGCAAGCATGCCGGACGTCTCGGTGATCGTCGTCAACCTCCTTGGCGGGATCACCCGGTGCGACGAAGTGGCAAAGGGCATCATCGCCGCCGGCGTCGCCCCGACGGTCATCGTCCGGATGGCCGGGACGAACGAGGCGGAGGGCCGGCAACTGCTCGGCGAACACGGCTACCGCATGCTCGAGAGCATGGATGCGGCCGTCCGGGCGGCGATGGAGGTCGCACCATGATATACGGCGATAAGAGCCTCGGGGTGATCGTCCAGAACATCACCGGCAGGCAGGGCATGTTCCACACGGAGCTGATGAACGCCTACGCCCGCGATCTCGGCGGCCGGGGTGTCGTCGCCGGTGTCGCGCCCGGCAAGGGGGGCCGCGAGGTCCACGGCGTCCCGGTCTATAACACCGTAAAGGAGGCGCTCCGCGAACACGATGCGACCAGAAGTGTCGTCTTCGTGCCCGGGGGCGCCGCGGGCGACTCGATCATGGAGGCGGCGCACGCGGGGATCACGCTTGCCGTCGTCATCACCGAGCATATACCGGTCCACGACGCGATGAAGGCGATCGCCTACGCAAGGCTCCACGACTGCACGGTCATCGGCCCGAACTGCCCCGGCCTCCTCTCGCCCGGGGAGTGCAAACTCGGCATCATGCCGGCCCATCTTGCCACCCGCGGTAATGTCGGCGTCGTCTCCCGGAGCGGCACCCTCACCTACGAGGTGGTCGACGAACTCACCCGCGCCGGCATCGGCCAGAGCACGGTCGTCGGCATAGGCGGCGACCCCGTTATCGGCCAGACGTTCGTGGACGTGCTCGCGCGGTTCGAGGACGATCCCCTGACAAAGGCGGTCGTCGTCATAGGCGAGGTGGGCGGAAACCTCGAAGAGGAGGGGGTCCGGTCGACCGATCTTCCGGTCGTCACCTACATCGCCGGCGTGAGCGCTCCCCCCGAGAAGAGGATGGGCCACGCGGGCGCGATCATCGAGGGCGGCGAGGGCGACGCCCGCTCCAAGGTGCGGCGGCTGGCCGCCCTCGGCATACCGGTCGCGTCCCGGCCTTCAGAGATACCGGGGCTGATCCGCGAGGTG
>Ga0209612_1001100_pt1 | contig 23165 bp, 19 predicted proteins | sample BioC12SIPDNA_FD_185746 | JGI IMG/M metagenome (GOLD analysis project Ga0209612, IMG submission 185746) | Anaerobic biogas reactor microbial communites from Washington, USA - Biogas_R1_B C12 SIP DNA (SPAdes) (version 2) | ecosystem: Engineered > Bioreactor > Anaerobic > Unclassified | place...
TCATAGCCTTAAACTGCGCGGCAATCGCCCCCTCCATATTTGAAAGCGAATTATTCGGTTACGAAGCCGGGGCTTTTACGGGAGGACTGGCCAAAGGTCAAAAAGGTAAATTGGACATGGCCAAAGGGGGAACGTTATTCCTGGACGAAATAACCGAACTTCCTCTTGACCTGCAGGCCAAGTTGCTGCGAGTCCTCCAAGAGAACGAATTCTTCCGGGTGGGCGGGCAAAAAGTCATTCGTACCGACGTCCGCATTATATGTGCGACCAATCACAACATTGAACAGATGGTGGCCAGGGGCGAGTTTCGCCAGGATCTTTATTATCGCCTGAACGTGGGCAGAATTCATTTGCCTCCGTTGCGGGAGCGGGTGCAAGATATCCTGCCCCTGGCTTATTCGTTCCTGACTGAATTTGCTGAAGAAAAAGGAAGTCAGTTTCGGGTTATTAACGAAGCAGCCCGTAAAATTCTGGAGACCTACGAATGGCCGGGAAACGTGCGGGAAATCAGAAATGCCATGCAGAGAGTGGTTTTGCTGTGGGACAGTTGGGAAGTAAAACCCCAGCATCTTGATTTTCTGCGTAACAGCAACGGTAATGGTCAGAGCGAAAATGTTAAAAGTCCGGCCGCCCTTGACTTGAGTAACATGGTACTGCCGGCCGACGAATTACCTATTGAAGATGTGTATAATACTATAGTCAGGCGGGCTTTGGAACTCAATAAGGGCAACAAATCCAAGACCGCCGATTATTTGCAAATCTCCCGGAACTCTCTGATCTATCGCCTCAAACAGATCGAACCTTAAGTATGATAGAGTGAAAAACTGTTTAAAATTCAACAATTGTTGAAATATACACATGAATTCTTATTGAGCAGGGTATTATTGAATCCCCTGCTCTTATTTTTAAGTGCCCTGGTGGCGACTGCAAAAAAATGTTTGTCTTGATAGGAACATGTTGGCCCCCAGAAACTGGTTATTTGCCTTACAGAAGAATTTAAACGGCAGGTCTTCCAACCATAAAATGGCCCCTGGCTTAAAAATTGGCATGTTTGTTGCGACGAATTATAAAGATAAGTATATCTTTTCCAGTAACATACATATTTCGTTTATTACCACCCGATATTGAATAAGAAGTATCTAGCCGCAAAGGAGGTAATGAGCAATTTCTAATCGTAATTCCAGCCAGCATATAATTTGTCCCTACGATGATATCGATGGAATGGAAGATATCACGATAAGGTTTTTGTCCGCCGGGTTGAATAAGAATGAAAAATGTATCTGTCTGCTCAATCCGAATAGGCCCAAGAGCGTCCACAGGTTCGTTGAGAACAATTTGGCCAGCCCCAATATTAAACCCGATCAATTGGTTTTTATTGATGTTATGGATGCTTATCTGAATGGAACCCGTTTGGATCCTATGCAAATGATGGGTTTCCTCACGCGCCAGTTGCTGGACGTTTCCAGGGAAGGCTATGAATCCACCAGATTTGTCCTCGATATGGGCTGGGCCGGGCACGATGACTGGGCACTATTAGATTGTGAAAATCTTCTGAATAAGCATATAGTACCCTATTTCAACTGCACTATTATGTGCGGCTACAACCCGGAAAAGATGAATCCCCAGCTCTTCAGGGAAATAGCCATAAGCCACCCGCGCTTGATGTGCGGCCACCAGGTGATTAATAATCAGGCCTATGATCCTCCTAAACCCTTTTGGCTTATGCCTAAGGAGGACGTGCTTTAATAGCCTATTGCAATGAACAAAATGATATGGAGGGAGGGCTGCCATGGAATAATTTGAGCCATATTGCAACCTAATAAATCAAACTTGCGATGGTTAAAAACGACATTTAAAAGGGGGTAGCAACTAGGGGTTTGAATTTTAATGGAGGTGGTTGATTAATGAGTCGGAAACCGGCTATAAATTATGTAATTATCCTCGTTTTCATGCTATATATCATGGGTATATCGATACCCGGTATGTCCCAATCTGATGCGGCCAGCAAAACGAAACCTGCTCCGCCTACCGAACAGGTGGATCCCAATCCGGTTCCAGACCCAGTTGACCCGACGCCTATTGATCCAGAACCCACTATCCAGGCTGCTAACATCAAGCCAGCTGCTAAACCAACTGCTGATGTTGTAACTCTGAACAAAACCAGCACGACGATTTTTGCCGGTGACCAGGATCAACTGACTGCTACCAGCACGATCTCGAATTCCACTTTCAAGTGGCAATCAAGTAACCCCTCGATCGCCACAGTGGATAAAAACGGTCTCGTACGCGGTATCGCCCCAGGAACTGCTGACATAACCGTTACTTCAAATAAGGGTGGTACCGCCACCTGCAGTGTAACCGTCACCGGGGTAGCTGTCACCGGTGTTACTCTGGACCAGACCAGCATCACTTTGACGGCTATAGGCCAAACCCGGACCTTAACCGCAACCGTCTCGCCCACCAATGCCACCGATAAAACCGTAACCTGGTCTTCACTCGACCCGGCGGTTGCCACCGTTAGCGCCAAAGGGATAGTGACAGCGGTGGCAGCTGGAAACACCTCCGTCACTGCTACAACTGTAGATGGAGGATTTACGGCTTCCTGTTCAGTGACGGTTGATCCGACCGTGTTGCTAGTACCAGTAACTGGGGTTACATTAAATCAAACCGTCATGGCCCTAACCGCTCTAGGTGCACCGGGAACCCTAACCGCAACGGTAGCGCCCGCTGATGCCACCAACGCTTCGGTTACATGGCTGTCTTCAGATATACTGGTGGCAACGGTCGCCGGGGGGGTAGTAACGCCACTAAAACCTGGTACCACCATAATAACGGCCACAACCGTTGATGGAGGTTTCACTGCCACCTGTACCGTAACAGTAAGTCCGCCCGTAAAATGGATAGCAGTGACCGGGGTTACCCTGGACCAGGCCACCATGACCCTGGCAACTATGGGGACAACCGGTACTCTGATTGCGACTGTCGCACCATTAAATGCTTCGGACCCAACCGTCCATTGGTCTTCATCTGATATAGCTGTAGCTACCGTGGCCGGAGGGATAGTTACCCCCCTGGCTCCAGGAACTTCTACAATCACCGCCACCACCGTAGACGGTAATTTTACCGCTGCCTGCCTGGTCACAGTTCAGGACATAACCGCAACCCCGGTTATCAATACCCCCGTAGCTTCAGCCCAAACCAGTGTTAGCGGCACCGCTGAAGCCGATTCGGTCATCACCCTCAGTATAAATGGTACTGCCCAGCCAACCGTTACCGCTGCCGGCGGAATATGGACGGTAATCGACCTGACTTTGGCTGTGGGTGACATCATCGAGGTGACTGCCCAGGCTCCCGACAAATGGGTCAGTGCCGCCGCATCCACCACCGTGGCTGAAGCCCAGCCTCCCGTGATCCAACTGATCGGATCGGACCCTGATTCGGTAACCGTAGGCTCCACTGTCTATGCCGATCCCGGGGCTGTAGCCAATGATCCCATCTATGGCAATCTGACCTCTTCTATCGAAGTCACGGGAACGGTTGATACCAACACCGTGGGAAGCTACACCCTGACCTACACCGTAACCAACCCGGCTACGATCTCAAGGTCGGTAACGAGAACGGTCGATGTTGTTGATACGTTGGACCCAACCACTATTGATCAATTCGTGACCCCGTTACTGGTTCCGTGGGCCATGCCCAAGTCGCCCAGCCCCCAGCCCGGCGTTGATTATTATGAAATCGCCATGCGGCAGTTCGACCAGCAGATCCTGCCCGCAGGGATGCCGGCTACAACCGTTTGGGGCTATGGCTCGGCTACTGATTCCGGTGCAGTCTTCAACGCTCCTTCCCTGACCATCGAAGCCAAGGCCGATAGGCCGGTCCGGGTGAAGTGGATCAATGACCTTATCGATGATAATGGCAATTACCTGCCCCACCTGCTGCCCATCGACCAGACCCTGCACTGGGCCAATCCGCCTGGTGGTCTGGCCCATAGAGACATGATGGGTGACAATCCTGCGCCCTATGTGGGACCGGTGCCGATCGTAACTCATGTCCACGGAGCTCACGTATCCCAGGAGAGCGATGGCTATCCGGAAGCCTGGTATTTACCGGCGGCCAATAGCATCCCGACCGAGTATGCCACCACCGGAACTTTCTTTGACATTTATAAAGCTACTGCCCAAAGCGGAGATGATTGGCAGGATGGAGCTGTAGTCTATGACTATCCAAATGATCAACGGCCTGCTACCATCTGGTACCATGACCATGCCCTGGGTATGACCCGTACCAATGTGTATACCGGTCCGGCCGGGTTCTATTTGGTTCGCGGCACTTCCCCGGAAGATGTAGCCTTCGAATCGCAATTGCCCAGCGGGAATTATGAAATCCCCATCGCCATCCAGGACCGCTCCTTCAACGAAGACGGATCACTCTTCTACCCGGACAGCCGTACCCATTTTGACGGTTTTGACGGGCCTTATGTACCAGACAGCGATATAGCTCCCATCTGGAATCCTGAATTCTTTGGAAATACTATAATAGCCAACGGCAACACCTGGCCATATAAGCAGGTCGAGCAAAGACAGTACCGCTTCAGGTTCCTAAATGGCAGCCAATCCCGGACCTTGATCCTGAAGCTGAGCGATGGGTCACCATTCTGGCAGATCGGATCAGACGGCGGCTACCTGCCCCAGCAAGTGATGCTCGACGAATTATTGCTGGGACCTGCCGAAAGGGCGGATGTCCTGATTGATTTTTCGGCCATCCCCGCAGGAACTTCGATCATTCTTGAAAATATCGGACCTGATGGACCCTACCAGGGTGGCATACCGGGCATCGACTTCGATCCGGCAGATCCAGATACTACTGGCAAGGTGATGGAATTCCGGGTTATTGCTGCGGCTGGCACTGACCCCAGCACTCCTGCCAGCGATTTGACCATGCCGACAGTCACTCCCCTGGGATCGGAAGACAATATCCGCCAGGTATCGCTCAACGAGGAAGAATCGGAATCACCCGCCACACCGGGTATAGCCCCCAAGGCAGCCAAGCTGGGCATACTCGATGGTATGGGGATGCCGGTGGCACTGGCCTGGATGGATCCCGTAACTGAGGTAGTCAGCCCGGGTGATACTGAAATCTGGGAGATCTACAACGCGACCATGGACGCCCATCCTATCCACCTGCACCTGGTAACCTTCGAGGTCATAGAGAGGCAGGATTGGGATATGGAGACCGGCGACCTGGGTGAAATTACTCCGGCTCAGTCCTGGGAAGCCGGGTTTAAAGACACAGTTCTCGCGTTCCCTGGCCAAGTTACCCGCATCAAAGCCAAATTTGATATGGCCGGCCGCTACGTCTGGCACTGTCATATCCTGGAACATGAGGACAATGAAATGATGAGACCATACCTGGTGGCGCCCCCCGGTTCAGATACCCGTGCACCGGTAATCACCGTGCTGGGTAACAATCCGGAAACAGTTGCCCTGAATTCCACCTATATTGATGCTGGCGCTGCCGCAGTGGATAATTTCGACGGCAATGTCAGCCATAACATCGTTGTAGATAACCAAGTCGACACTGCGGTAGCGGGTATGTATATGGTTCACTACTCTGTCACTGATAGTTCAGGGAATACGGCGATGGCGATGAGAACCGTAATGGTAACGGACGAAGGACCCATGGCACGTATGCTCGCCGCCGAGGACGGTGAACCCGTCATCTCACTGAACAAACAAGTTTTGAGCCTGACAGCCCTGGGCAAGAATGGCAAACTCAAGGTCGACATCGATGCACCTGACGACTCCGAGCTGGAACTGGTCTGGTCTTCGTCTGATCCGGATGTGGCTACTGTGGAGGATGGGATTGTTGCCCCATTGTCAGCCGGGGTCGCAATTATCACGGTATCCACTGAGGACGGCAGCTATTCAGCCAGTTGTGAAGTAACTGTGTTGCCCCCTTCGACCAAGGGCAAGCGTAAATAAACCTGGTCCTTACCCGATACTTCTTTCCCTCCCCCCTATTTATATAGCGAAACCCCCTCAGCCATGAGGGGGTTTTGCATTGTCACATCAGGCATGAAGGGCTGTATAAGGAAAGACCTTTATAAACGACAGGTTGGGACCCGGAAGCACAATGTTAGATCCGGTAATGATAACGGGTGGGTCTCTAGTTGGCTCCTCCCGCGGCCGAACCAGCAAATACTACCGCCACCACCGAAGCCTGCACTCCGGCTACCGTTTCCGCTACCGCCTTGGCAATCTGATCATTCTGCATGATCTCTTCGATTCTCTTTTTGGCTTCCTTTCTCTCCGGCTTGGTAAATATCTCACCGGTCAAACCGCAGGCGTTAACCAACCCCATCAGTACTACCGTCCGGGTATCGGCCTCGTCTCCGCGCAGTACCAACCGCCGCAATTGTTCCCTAATCGCCTTTTCCTCGCTAAAATCCCTGGTGGGGTAGTGGGGAGAATCGAACAACCAGAGAATCCTGTGTTCATCGATCTTCAATATTCCCTTTTTCACCAGGCGTTCCAGCATCGCCTGCTTTATTTTCATCTTCTTCCCGGTCAACTTATTGACCCAGTAATCTGCTTTCCGCAATTTGGCCGAACTTTTGATCTGGGTGATGGCCTCATCCAGAACCTCATCCCCGGTCGAGGACGTGTCTATCAGCACCAACTTCTTGTCGCGAATCTCAGCCCTTTGGCGCAGGGCCAGCTCCGTTAAGACCGCCCCGGCCAGTCCATACTCGATGGATATTGAGGCACTGGACAGAATGGTGCCCTTTTGGTCATGGAGCGCCAACAGCAGTAACTGCTCGGGTAAAGTCAACATATGCCCACCTCGAAATATTTAATGCTATCAACATTGTACCACGGGCTTGTTTTGTTTTTTGCGGTTCTGCCACATGGCCCAGAGCGGTCCGGCAATGCAGATAGTGGAGTAGCAGCCGGACACTGTCCCGAACATCATCGGCAGCGCAAATGCTCTTATGGACTCGATACCATAAATCTGAGCAAAGACATATACGATAGTGATGCTTATGAAAACTGCCAGATTGGTATTTATGGAGCGCATCATGGACTGGTTGATGCTTTTGTCAACCAGTTCTTCGGTAGTAATCTTCCGTCCATACAGGAGTGTGTTTTCCCTGATACGATCATAGATGACGATGGTATCATTGATGGAGAAGCCGATAATCGTAAGTATGGCCGCAATAAACGAATCATTCAGCGGTATCTTAAACACAATAAAAGCTGCGGTGACGATGAGCGCATCGTGGATCAGCGCAATAATGGCCATGGTGCCAGCTGAGACTCCTCCCATATTCTTGAACCGTACGCCTACATACCCCAGCACCAGTAAGAATGAAAGGCCGATGGCAATCATGCCATTCTTAAAAAAGCGCGCCCCTAAGAACGGTTCCACCGTCAGTGATTCCGACAAGGCCAGATGAGCATCGGGAAATGCCTGGTGGAGTGCCGCCGTTACTGCTTCCTGCTCCTGGGAGGTGAGCGCCTCATTGTCGGCCAGGCTCAGAATCAGCATCTTCTCCTGCGTACCCAGATTGGACTGCAGCTGCCCGTTGGTCGTTCTCCCCACCGCCAGTTCAACCACATCCTGGGCTTTTTCCTCATCGATTGTTCCGGTATAGGTGTATTTAAAAATCGTTCCGCCTCTGAACTGGATGTCCAGCTGAATGCCGTTCACCCAGGCGGCAATACCTCCGGTTAAAATCAGACAAATTGAAATGATGAAGTATTTGTACCTATGCTTGTAAAAGGCAATCATGATTCTGCTATCCTCCTTGCTCCAAAAAACTGCGGCCGGCGCAACGTTTCAACCATGCTGAGTGACCGTATCATCAGCCGGGATGCCGTAACTCCGGCGATAAAATTCATAACCACCCCGGTCACCAGCGTGTAGCCGAAGGACAGTAAAGCCCCTGAACCAAACTTGATCAAAATGAGGGCTACGATAATGACCGTGATATTACCGTCAAAAACCGAGGCAAAGGCCTTATGAAAGCCGGCGTCAATTGCTGCCAGCAGGCTTTTACCGGCATTGATCTCTTCCTTTATTCGCTCCGATATGATCACATTGGCGTCAACGCCCATCCCAATGGACAGGATCAGGCCGGCAATCCCCGGCAAAGTCAGGGTGAACTGCGGCACGGACAGGGCCAGCAACTGGCCGCTGACCTGCAAGAGCAGGGCTATACACGCCACCAGGCCGGGCAGGCGGTAATAGGCGAGCATGAACAGGCACACCAAACCTAATGCCACCTTGCCCGCCAGCACCATCACCCCCAGCGCGTTGCTGCCCAGGGTTGGGCTAATGATATTGCAGTTTTGGACTACCAGGGAAAACGGCAGGGTGCCGGAATTGATCCGATTGGCCAGCAGAGTGGCGGCCTCCATGCTCTTCATTTCGGTGATGCTGGCTTTACCGCCGGTGATCTGCATACCGACGACGGCCGAAGAAATCAGGTTATCATCCATATAGATGTCGATGATTTGGCCCACCAGCCGGCCGGTAGCTTCGGAAAACTTCTTGCCGCCCTCCGCTGACAACTCCAGATCAACCACCGGCTTTTGGTCAGTCTGGCTTATCATCGCATAACTCCTGGTCACGTCAGATCCCTCGATGATAATGTTTCCTTCTGGACCCCTGAAGGTAAGATGGGCAGTTTCACCTAACTCGGAAACGGCCTTCTGGGGATCGAAATCAGCCTCGTTGGATTTCCAGGGAAACCTGACCAGTATTTTGCCGTTGGTCTTGTCAATGGTGACGTCACGATCGGTGATATTGGCAGCATCCATGCGGGTCTCGATAATAGCCCGCGCCGCCTCCAGTTCGTCCGCCGTTGGCGCCCTCCCCAAATCCCTGGGTTCAAATGTCGCATCAACTCCGCCGCGGATATCGATGCCAAAGCGCATCTGGTTGGAACCTTTGATCTCGGCGCCCCCTACCTGCAGGCCGAACACCGCCATAAAAAGCAGCCCTGCCGTCAGTAAGGCAACCACCAAAAATGTATATTTGGAATTCAAAATCAACCCTCCAATTATAGACCATGCGACCCGTTTGCCCCGGGGACGGCATGGTGAAACGGATGAAATGTCACGGATAAATCCTGTTTCAGGGCGCACTGAACCAGATAGGACATTTTCCAGCCCTATTTGACTTCAGTTAAGCCTGATCAATTCATTTCATGCCGTCTCTTTTGTGGAGGAAGGTGGTGATTTGGATGGAATCGAATTGATTATAGATCTGCCGGGATAGCCATAGATAGCAGATTAACCCGGCCAGAGCAGCAACAGATAATACCGCGCTGGCGGGATAATTGCTCTTCAGGCCCAGTCCTCGTGTGTTTCCCGCCGAAGCCATGGCAAGCTTGGTGAAATCCTTAAAGCTGGCCAGCCAATCTACCCCAGCATAGACACTATCGCTCATTGAGGCATAGCTGTCTAGTGCGCCGGAGAAGGCTGTACTGGACTGATTTACCCCAGCAAAGCTACTCTGAGCTGACGAGAAAATACCGAAATTAGTGCACTCCAGAAGCAACAAGCAGCATAAAAGCACACATATATGTAGGCGTTTGGCATTAATCGTTATCGGCATGGGTTATAAACCTCTCTGCTAACCCCTGGTTGGAGTCCGGTCATATTATTTTAACACATCCTCCAACGGTCCGTCTTACCACCCGGGGTACTTCTCCCGCCAGCCAGCGTCTTCGCTATAACCCTGCAGCAGGTCATCGGCCAGCTCGGTTATCTCCCGGTTCAGCTCCAGCTTTTCGATCCACTTGGCCGGGAGGGCGGAGGCACCCAGATAGGCTCCCAGGATATTGCCGGTAATGGCCCCGGTGCTGTCGCTGTCGCCGTCGTGATTGACCGCCACGCAGATACCCTCCAGGAAGTCCCCTTCGGCTATTAGCGCAGAATAGAGGGCGATCGCCAGAGCCTCTTCGGCCACCCACCCCTCGCCTATGCGGCGGATGTTCTTCTCGTGCGCATAACAGCTGGCCACGTCCGCATTCAAGTCCAAGGCCAACTCCACACACTTCAAGGTCGCTTGGTGCCCCTCGTAGGTCCGCAATTGCTGGAGGGCTTTTTCGATGGCCGGCTCCAGCTCGACCCCGGAGATGATCTCACTTATTATGGCGGCTAGCACCCCGGCCGGCAGGTAACCGGTAGGATGCCCATGGGTGAGGGCGGCTATCTCACAGCCCAGCTGGAATGGGTCGTCCGCCACCAGGCCCACCGGCGCCACCCGCATCACTCCGCCGCATCCCTTGCTGTTGTTCAGAGGCTCGGCCATAGTACCGAAGCGGGGGGAGAGCAGAGCCGACAGACAGGTCAGGCCCGGCGCCCGGCGGTGGTGGAGCTTGTCCAATTTGATCAGCCAGCCATCGTCACTCTTCCGGTCAAACACATGCGCGAAGGCCTCGTTCACTTCCCCCTGGGTGTGGAGCCAGCGCAGATAGGCTTCGTGGACCACACTGGGAGAATGACAGATCCCCCGCTCATTGCCCCGGAGATTGGCCCGCAGCAGTCCCTCCGCGGTAAACATGGTCATCTGGGTATCATCGGATATCAGGGCTGGTTCCGGCAGGAGGTTTATCCCCGGCGGGCCGTACCTCTGCTTGATGTCCTCCAGGCGCATAAACTCCACCGCATAACCCAGGGCATCCCCGAGCGCCCCGCCCAGCAGGCAGCCCCGGAAATGGTCCTGGTCACGTTTGGAATTGGCTTGTTTCATGGTTACACGCACCTCCTGAAGTCTTGGCTCTTAGCGTGGCGCTTTTCCTTTAGCCTCGCCAATTCTCATTATACTATATCTCTATTTCTCCCCTGCACTGTGGGCATACGTAGTGTTCGTCGTAGTGTATCTCATATTTATCAATATTAAACAGCCTGACTATCTCCGCCACCTTGTCCAATATTCATTTGTCCGAGTAGATCAAGTGTAGGTTTCTCTTGCAGTCATAAACCACCCTACCCCTGGGATACTCGAAATAATCTGCCGAAGTTTCGCCGAATTTCCAATCAAAAAGATCAGCATGTCCAAAAGGGCTGGTGATGTGATCGGCATATACCTCTGAACTTGCCTCGGGGACAGCCTCAAATAGAATCCCCTGATAACCCAAACTCTTATCTTTGATGTAGAAAAACGGTCCTACCATTAGTAATTACCTCCTATAAGTCAGCCGCAGTTTTACATGCCTGAAACTAAGATTTTCCACGGCGAAATAGCATATCCTGCTACTGGATGTACGTCTTCGGGCTAAATTCGGCAAATGAAGGCGTGACGTCTCATAGTCATATCACCAATAGCGTCGCTCCAGATAACCAAATACTGTCTTCAGATCCTTAAGACCGCGGCAGGGGATCAGCAAATCCTCTGGCGTTACACAGCAATATTTATCTGGATTTTTGAGTATCCTAGTCCAAGCTTGGGTAATGTCCGGTCCCGGTAAATTAGGAGAAGTAACATTATTCCTTAATTCCAGGTTGCCCTCCGGGATGACATGCACATGCATGTAGTCATCGCAGCCATGGTCACGGTGTTTGACACACAGGCTGCCCAGCAGTGTCTGCCGCATCATCTGGTAAAAAGGCTCATAATACATGGCATCGGTGTCAAGTGGCTGAATGAATGGCGAATTGACAGGATCAATAAGGAAGGGATCATAAATTCTGGAGCGGGCTTCGAGCTTTAAATTCTTAACTGGATAGTATTCGGTGTATTTCCATTCAATCAGGAAGAGTATCGTCTTTCCCTTATCGGTCATGCCCAGCATTGCAGCATCGACGGACGTGCAATTGGCCCCCCTGGCCCATCCCTTCTCCATTAGATATCTGTCCTGACCTATAAACTCAAACTCGACAAAGCCATCGTCCACTATGAGAGCTTCTTTGATATCCGGTCTGATTCCTTCCAGAATCGCTGTGGCGACATCCTTCCTCTGCCGGGCAAAAAAGAGATGGTTGATACAGGCGACCTGTGACGATAGCAGATGGCCGGTAGGTAGACCCTGTGACCCTTTGTGCCAGACAATGCTCCCCGTGGTGAAATAATCGATAGCATCATCCCGAATTCCGCCCCAAAGGTTCAGGCGTGGATCAGCCAGGACAAAATCTCTTGGTTTTCCGTTATACAATCCGCCCCCACGATCTCTGAATACTTTATCCCTCGATTGACAGGCCCTTCTCCGCTCTGTTTCACGATACATCCATTTCCACCTCCCCAAACGTTCTAAGTAGCCAGAAATTGGGCCTATTCTGCGCTTACATTGTTAGAGCAATCGGTCTGCTAAAAGCAATACGCTATTTCATATTGCCAATAGTCCTTATTGTAATCACAGAATCTCCAAGTACCTGCTATTTATAGAGAGTGAAATTTACCTGGTATCTGTAGAACTCAATATTGGGTGCCACAGATAAGGCCCTTCGAATTTTTAGATCATCCTCAAGTCCTATAATTACTCCTTTAACTGTCTGCCCTTCTTCAGCCAATTCCTCTTTTACGTAACCCATGTAGCGCTGAATTTGCCCAACCACATTATCGCTGACCCGTCCCTTTTTCAACTCAACAACCAACAACTCCTTTTTATCTTTGCTGATTGCCAGTATATCCAATGGGCCCGTATCACTCGGGAACTGCTGTCCGACCAATTCACCATCTTCTTCATAGATATCGTAGTTTTTTCCCAATTCGGTTTTCGCCCAATTCTTAACAAGGAAATCTTCCAGGTGCTTCTCCAAAGCAAACACTATCGGATCCTCGACGCTCTCATCAGTTGAAATGATTGTTGGAGGAGTCGTGCCGACGATCAACGTTTCCAATTCATCACTATGCTTACTTACATCACTGATCGTGCCGATTGATCCGGCTGAATTTTTTAGCTGGTCGCTCATCACTACTCTTTCGATGGTTTTGGGATACCATTTTACAGTACGGCGATGGGGCAAATTGGTTTTTTCATGATATGAGTAATCGTCCAGTATCTCGCCTACATAGTAACTACCGGCACCATTAGGACTCAGCACGATATCTCCAACCTTAATCCCTTTGCCCAAAGTCCATAGAGCCCCGCAAGCTAATCCAGCCGCTATCTTGGATTTGTCTGGTCGGTGCTCCAAATAGACTTGGATGTACTTGCTATTGAATGCCTTCCAATTGTCCGGAAACTCACCAGTTAAATCCACATCAGGTAAAAAATCAACTCCAACATAATTACCTTTATAGGATTCATCGGCAAAGACGCTTTTGGGACCCAACATTATCCGATAATACTTTTTCATAAAACCCCTCCATCAAGCAACCTTCTCTGTAGACCACATAATCATCAGGTAAACTTTTTAGAGTATTGAACAATATGGTTTCCCCTCATGCGCCGGAGTGGATATATTCGGGTATCATCTGAGCCAAAACAGTTCCTCCTAAAAATACAAACAGTCTCATTATATTTAAACTTCGCCGGCATTCGTCTACATCCTGCATATTTTGTCTAAATTTACTAACCCTCATTTAGAAATACGATAGTGACCATTCGAATTAATCATTAAACCAAGCAAATAGAGGGACAATAATAAAAGTGGGCATCCGCTTTGCTGCCGGCGCCTTTATATAGGAAAAAAGTCGTAATATTTTTCCTATGTCGTGTTTACATAGGAAAAATCAGGACCGCGGACCTACGTAATAATGTTGCGGCTGGCAAGCGGCGATTTGACGAAACAAGAATTGACTCAATGGTTGAAAGAGCACGTCGAAGAAAGCTAGGGGGATGAGTATCCACCTGCCCACCCATCGGCCCCCCGCGCCAAATATGATAGCATTAGAGCATGAATAAACACGATCATGGCCATAAAGGGAGATCTCTCATTAAAGGCATATCCTCCAGCCAAATTGCGATGGCGTTTACCGGCAGTTTTTTGGGTGCCGGTTTCGTGTCGGGACAAGAACTGACTCAGTTTTTTGCTGTATTCGGAGGTTATGGGCTGCTGGGCATGGTGGCGGCGGTTCTGATGCTCCTGAGTTTGAGTTGTTTGGTCATGAAGATCGCCCGGCAGACCGGGATCATAGAGTTTGAAAAAATCATCGTAAGGAAACAAAAGCCCTGGCTTAGGGCCATCTTCGGCGGGGTATTCATATTCTTCCTGTTCGGGGTGGTGGTGGTCATGACCGCGGGAGCGGGGGCGCTGCTGAACCAGGTATTGGGCCTCCCGAAGATCTGGGGAAATGCATTCATGGCCGTGTGTTTGGCCATACTGGGTTTGTGGGAGGCCAAAGGGGTGCTGAACGTATTCCGGATCACAGTCCCCTGCCTAATAGTGGTGGCGATGATCACCGGCGTCTGGTCATTCTTCATCTTTGAAGGAAACGGGGTGGTGGCCCGGCCCTTTTCCGGGGCCAATCCACTGCTGGGCAACTGGCTGTTTGCCACCGTCGCCTTCGTATCCTACAACATGATGGTGGCCATATCGATACTGGTGCCGATCGCACCGGATGTGAAGGCGGAAAAGACCATCGACCAGGGGATCCTCCAAGGGGCGGTACAATTGCTGGTCGCGTTCGTGTGTATCCTGCTCCCCCTCATAATGAACCAGGCCATGCTGGCCGAGGCCGAGCTACCCATGCTAATGCTGGCCGAAAGAATCGCCCCGGTATGGGGGATAATCTATGCGGTCCTGTTACTGTGCGGAATGTTCGGGAGTGGATTGGCCTGTCTCTTCGGGGTAACCGTCCGCATCAAGAAAATCGCCGCGAATGCCAGGGGGAGCACACTGACATTGGGTTTGGTGGCGGCGGCCTTCGTCGGCAGCCTGGCGGGCTTCAAAGAGCTGATCGCCACCGCATTCCCGGTATTTGGCTATGTCGGTTTCCTGGCCATGATCGGTATCGTGCTGCATTATGTTTCTCTGCGGAAAGAAACCAGCATCGATATCAGCGGCACCAAATTCAATCCGTGATGCCCCTGTCTAAGAAGTGGTGAATCGAACTGCCGGGTCAAGAGGACTACAGGAAAACGAGGATACCGGCAGACAAGGAGGTACAAACGGCAATGGCTGACAGGTTGGAACCAGAAGGAACATCTGCCGGGGTGGAAAACGTACCCGGAATGCGTCATCATCTCTTGAACGTCTGCGGCGGACCGCTTTCGGTCTATGAAGCCGGCGAGCCGGGCGGGCCACCGGTGGTGATGCTGCACGGGGCCATGTATGACGAGGCCAGGTTCAGCTGGGACCAGATGTTCCCGTTCCTCAGCCGGTACTATCACGTGTTTGCGCTCGATATACCGAGGCATGGTAAGTCAAGGCCTTGGGAAGGCCATATGGGCCACAGCCGGTTGATGGACATTTTGAACCACACCTTCGGACAGCTGCAGCTTGGTGAATTCAGCCTGGTGGGCCTGTCCATGGGCGGTGCCCTAAGTATCGAGTACGCTTCACTATATCCGCATCAAGTAAAGTCGATGGTCCTCTTTGAACCTGGAGGGTTGGGAGACAAGCTTGATCACCAATTGCTCACCTGGTTATACATCAAGACCCCCGGAATGCTCCGGATGCTCAACCGCAGGTATGTCAAAATGGACGATACCCGCTTGGAAAGACTGCTGAAATCTATTTTTGTGGGTGGCTCCACGCCTACCGACCCCGAACGGTTGGTGGCGATCCTCAAACAGGAGATAAAGGGCAAGCATGAACATGCCGAGAAAGATTTGGACGACTGGCAGCTGGACAGCATCGGACCATTCAGGCTCACATGGAACCTTCTGGATAGGATTCCCCTGATAAAGTGCCCGACTTTCTGGCTTAGAGGGGCAGACAGCGAACTGGTAAAACAGCATGAGATGGAAAGAGCGGTTAAGCTGGCAGCTAGTGGCGGGGCAGAAGCAGAACTAAGACTGATTCAGCATGCCGGGCATCTGTTACCCCTGGAAAGGCCCGCCGAAGCAAATGCCGCTATTAAGGAGTTCCTGGACCGGATAATGTAGGAAGATGCCTGCCGGCCTTCAGCCACAAAAGGGAAATCCGCTACACCGATACCGCTTCTTGCAGCACGAATCCCGGCATAGGCTGGCGCGTCTTCCAGACGATAACACTTACAGAATTATGCACGTCCCATTGATTTTCGTATATACAAAGTAATTACAGAGCGTGAAGGGAGTGATAAATGTGTACACCACTATTCAGAAATGGGGCAATAGTCACGGTATCAGGATACCCAAGCAACTTCTGGAGGCCTTGGATCTCCGCGAATGCGACAAAGTTGAGATAGAGCGGCAACAGGATGCCATCGTCATACGCAAGGTTGGCATTAGACACAGGACATTAGAGGAACGTTTGGCTGGATTTGAAGGCCCTTATGAGTACACCGAATGGGATACCGGTACTCCAGTTGGAAACGAGGTGTTATGATGGCATATATTCCGCAGCGGGGGGATATAGTCTATCTGGACTTTGATCCGCAATCCGGGCAAAAGCAGACGGGGCGCCGCCCAGCCATCGTGATAAGTAATAATGCATTCAATGCTTTGAGCCGTGGCGCGTTTGTCTGCCCTATCACCAATACCAATCGGGGCATACCGCTGCATGTACAGTTTGATTCCCGGACTAAGACGACTGGCGTAATCATGTGCGACCAGGTGAAAGCTCTCGATATGCAGAGCAGAAATGCAGCCTTGATCGAAAAGGCGCCGCAGGATCTCGTGGCAGAGGCAATAGACATCGTCATCGCCATGATCGAAGTGTTATAAACGGCAACGGATCATCCGAGGCCCGCTGAGCGATCAAAATCTTATTGTCCTTAATTAGGACGGCGGCTACGACATCCTTTACGGTTTGCATAGGTGTGGGCCTCAGAAAATAAATATTCAAAAAGTAAACCCCAGTAAATCGGGGTTCATGCAAGCCATATTCTAAATTTTTCGCCAGTCCATTCTGCATGACGAGATGTTGAAAAAGCATCAGGCTGACATATGTTGATATTCATGAGCAAATCTTTCCACCTCATGAATGGCAGCTTCAGCCATATCCACAGGTATATGAGGTTTGATTTCATTAATCATCTTGGCCCGTTCTTCATTGGATGCATGCTCTTTTTCGGAAATATACAAAGCTGTAGCCATTCTCTCAAGCTCAGCGACCCCTAGCTTTGAAAGAATCCGGGCAATGTATTCTATTTGTTTGCGATATTCTGAGGCCGTATTCGGATACCTTTCAATCAGGGCTTTCCCGGAAGCGGTTGAATTATATGAAGGGCCATATGGAAAACGGTTAGTTACCTCTATCAGCAGATTGCCTCTCATTTCACCTAAGCTGTCTCTCAGTTCAAAAGAAAATGGTCCATGTTTATACAAAATGAAATCAAAGTCTGTGGGCACTTTAACCATGGTCTGCAAAAAATATAAGCTTTTTTGGATATGGGTTTCTCCACACCAACTGCCAGCATTCTTCATAGATTCAATTAAGGACAACAGGATCACTTGTTTTTTCACGTCTTCCATGTTTTTCTCTATTCCTCCTTTTCCACCATGCCTAACATTCTCCCTAAATTATTTTCGAGCCAAACCTGGCCATCTTTCAGCAAGTCAGGTCTGATAAATAAATAGCTAATTGGTGTATATTACGGAGTCTCTGGAATGGAATGGAATCTACTACAAGACGCTCATCGGTAGTTAATCGGATGAAGATATGAATTGGGTCACGAATCTCGTGAAAGTATTTCGCCGTTACGATCTCCTAGAATGGAATTATTAATATAAATTCGCAATATTGTTGTCTTCGGTATCATAAAAGTTGACCACTAGGGTTGGAAATGTTGATGCTACCCTAATATTAGGCCAGATGCTGGAATAAAAATAGGCCACCTTAATATTCCAATCCTGTATGATGATGTTGTCCACGCATTATCGTACAGGGGGAAAGGAAATGATTAAGATGGCACAGTTAGAGCATATCAAGAAAATGTACTACTTGGAAGGTCTAAGTGTTAGAGAAATAAGCAGAAGGACCGGGCACCATCGTGATACCATAGCCAAATATCTGAATTCGACCGATTCGGAGCCGCCCCGGTATAAGTTGCGCAAGGCCAAACCACATCGGGTATTGGAACCCTTCATACCGATAATCGATGAGATCCTCAAAACAGATCTCACCCGCCACAGGAAGCAACGCCATACGGGGACGAGGATCTATGAGAGGCTCAAGAGCGAATATGATTACAGCGGCGGCTACAGCACCATAACCGATTATCTGCGCAACACCCGCCAAAAGACCAGAGAAGGATTTCTCCCACTGGAATTCGATTTGGGCCAACATGCTGAGGTGGATTGGATAGAAGCATGGTTCCATCTGCGCGGGCAGGAGAAAAAGGCCTATCTGTTTGTGATGAAACTGGGTGCATCCGGTGGCTTCTTCGTCCGGGCCTATCCGTTCGAGAAACAGGAAGCCTTTTTCGATGGGCACCGACGCTGCTTTGAATTCATGGGCGGAGTGCCAGGTGAGATAGCCTATGACAACCTCAAGACCGCTGTTAAGAAGGTCCTCCAAGGCAGCCAGAGGGAAGAACAGGAGCGGTTCATCGCCATTAGAACCCATTATCTCTACCAGGCAAACTTCTGCCGGCCCCGACGAGGTAATGAAAAAGGTGGAGTAGAAAAAGCCGGCCAGGAAGCGGTCAGGAGATTTTTCGTCCCCTATCCGGACGTGGATTCGTTCGAGGAATTGAATGAATACCTGCAGCAAAGGTGTGTGGAGCTGCTGGCTAAGAATCCCCGTTGGGAAGCGGAGTTAAGAGCCTTAAGGCCGTTGCCGGCGGAACCCTTCCATTGTGTAAGATACGTCCAGGCCAAAGTAAATACATATTCCATGATACAATTCGAGACCAACCGTTATTCAGTACCGGTAAGGCATGTCGGGCAAAAGGTGCTGATCAGAGCCGCGGTGGATAAGATCGAGATAATTCCCGATGATGATGAAATCGTCACCCACCGCAGGATCTACGGTCGGAATCAGGAAATACTGGTGCTGGATCACTACCTGGAATTGCTCCTGATGAAATCCAGGGCCCTGGCCAATACCAGGGTATATCGGCCGGAGACCTTGCCGCCGGTGTATGAGGAGTATCGCAGAGGTCTGGCGGCCAGAGATCCCAGGGGCAACCGGCAATTCGTCAGGATACTGATGCTTAACCGGCAATACCCAACCGAGCAGATAGAAGACGCTATCGGCCTGGCTCTGGCCTACAACGTGTACAACTACGACGGTCTGCTAAATATACTGATGCAACTCAATACAGATAGCCCCAAGATAACTTCCCTGAGCAAAGCACAGATCGCCCATATCCCCGAAGTGCATGTCATGCCTCCGGATCTCAGCAAGTACAGTGCTTTGGTCAATATGGGAGGCGATCGCTGATGAACGCAGCCGGCAATCTGTTGATTGAAACCTACCTTAAAAAATTGAGGATGCCCCAGGCGGCCAAAGTCTATCTGCCGATGGCGCGGGAAGCGGAAGACAACAATTTAAGCTACGAGGAGTACTTTTTGGGGGTGTTGGAACAGGAGGTAACCCAGCGAGACAGCAATCGCATCCAGCGCGGGATCCGACTTGCAACCTTCCCCATGATCAAAACCCTGGACAGCTTTGATTTCAAAGCCGTCCCCTCACTGAACAAACAGAAGGTGTTGAAGCTGGCGAGCTGCGATTACATTAAAAAACAAGAAAATGTGATTCTGGTAGGGAGTTCAGGTGTAGGCAAAACCCACATAGCCACCGCTCTTGCCTATGAAGCCTGCCGCCAGGGATTGAAGGTTAAGTTCTTTACCGCCGCTGGTCTGATAAACGACCTAATGGCCGCTCAGCAGGAATACAAACTGAATAGATTGGAGAAACAATATTCTTCTTACCAGCTGATTGTAATCGATGAATTGGGTTATGTCCCCTTCAGCAAGTCCGGAGCCGAATTGCTTTTCCAGTTCTGCTCCTCCCGGTATGAGCGGGGCAGTATCATAATTACCACGAATCTTGAATTTTCGAAATGGACGGAGGTGTTTAGCGACCATCAAATGACAGCCGCATTGCTGGACCGGTTGACCCACAAGGCACATATCCTGAACATCAATGGCGAAAGCTACCGATTCAAACAAGCTCTTGCCAAGAACACAAACACCGATTAGTTTTTGCTCAGGTGGCCTAATTTCTCACCAGCAAATGGCCTGATTTTTCATTGACATCAACACATGTCAAACAGTAATGTTTCATCAGCTTTACTGTATCTCTTAATCTCCATAATTTAGCCACCTATTTAATGCTTTCCCAAAACCGGCAAGGATAAGGTACAATAAGTTTCGCAAAATTGAATAGCGTTCAGAAAAGTAACGGACATGGGCGCAGCCACTTGGTAAGATAGAGTTGCAACACAAAATCTGCCAAGAAAGGAGCCACGTATCCATGTCCAATAAAATTATACACTTAAACGAAGGGGCCATAAAGCTCGAGCTAAAGGAGTTGGTCCGCAACAGCGTGGAAGAAACCCTGAATGAAATGCTGGAGAAAGAAGCCCAGGAATTGACCAACGCAGAACGATATGAGCGTACCCAGGATCGCCTGGGATATCGTTCGGGGCATTACGAACGTAATCTGACTACCACCTCGGGGGATGTGAAACTCAAGATGCCTAAACTCAAGGGAGTGACCTTTGAGACAGCCATCATTGAGCGTTACCGGCGGCGGGAAAGCTCAGTGGAGGAAGCTCTGATCGAAATGTACCTGGCCGGTGTTTCAGTGCGGAGGGTAGAGGATATTACGGAGGCTCTTTGGGGCACCAAGGTGTCAGCCGGCACGGTCAGCAACCTCAATAAGAAAGTCTACGAGCATATCGAAGCCTGGCGCAACCGCCCTCTAAAAGGCAATTATCCCTATGTTTACTTAGACGGGATCTACCTTAAACGCAACTGGGGTGGAGAATACGAAAATGTAGCAGTGTTAATCGCCATGGCTGTCAACTCCGATGGCTATCGTGAAGTGATCGGAGCAGCTGAAGGCATGAAAGAAGATTTGCCCAGTTGGCAGAATTTCTTAAGAAGCCTCAAACAAAGAGGACTAACCGGCACCCAGCTATTCATCGGAGACAAGAACCTGGGTCTGCTTGAAGCAGTCAACGAAGTCTATCCCGATGCCAAGTACCAGCGCTGCACCGTGCATTTCTACCGCAACGTTTTCTCTGTAACCCCACGCTCTCGGATGAGAGAAGTTGCGGCGATGCTTAAAGCCATCCATGCCCAGGAAAACAAGCTGGCAGCTAAAGAAAAGGCAGCGTCTGTAGCAGCCAAACTAAAAGAGATGAAGCTCAAAGAAGCCGCCTGTGGGCGGTAAAATAAAAGGGAGAAAAATTGGCCAATAAAAACGGAGAAAATTAACCATAAAAAACCACCCTTGGTAAAATGGATTGGGAATTCATTTTTACTAGATGAGGTGGAAAAAGTGAAGGGATGGCCAGTGTATCAAGACATTCAACAACTTAAGGAACGAGGCCTTAATAAATCGCAGGTTGAACGACAATTAGGTATCAATTGGAAGACAGTAAATTACTATTGGGAGATGACAGCGGAAGAATTTGCTGAACGACAGAAGAGGGCTAAAAAAAGACGTAAAAACCTTGAACCATACAAAGATACAATTCTAGATTGGTTACATAAATACCCGGATTTATCTGGTGCTCAGGTTCATGACTGGCTTAAGGAGCATTACGGTGATAAATACCAGGGAAAGGAGCGAACGCTTAGACGATACATCAGTGATTTACGACAGGAGTATCATATTTCAAAAAGTGAAAAATTCCGTCAATACCAAGCAGTTCAGGAATTACCGCCGGGGCAGCAGGCACAGGTAGATTTAGGTTATACGGAGGTGATCAGCACAACAGGAAAACGAATTAAATTATATGGCTTAGGCTTTGTATTATCTCACAGCCGATACAAATATGTGGAGTGGATTGATAAACCTTTTACTGCAATCACCTTTACACAGGCGCTGTACAGAGCATTTGAATTCATAGGAGGGATGCCTAAGGAGCTTGTATTTGACCAGGATCGAGTACTGGCAGTTAGTGAAAACTATGGAGACATTATCCACACAGAAGAATTCGAACGTTTCCGTAAAAATATGAGATTTAAGGTATACCTTTGTCGGGGGTATGACCCCGAAAGCAAGGGAAAAATAGAATCCGTAATCAAATATGTCAAACATAATTATGCAGTTCATCGGGTATTTGACAGCCTGGTACTATGGAATGAGGGATGTATTGATTGGTTGAAACGAACTGGAAATGCAAAAGTACACTCAATAATAAAGAAGGTACCGGCAGAAGTATTCAAAGCGGAACGAGAATACTTACAACCGGTACCTACCATGATAAATGATTCTGAAGAAAGTTTAACAAGAAATGTTAGAAACGACAATACCGTGCTTTACTTAAGCAATCGCTACCGGGTTCCCAAAGGCACATATTATCCCGGTCGTATCGTAAAGCTGGAAGTCAAAGACGACATTCTTGAGGTTTATGATAATGAAAGTAGTCAGTTAATCATCAAACAAAAGATTTCTAAGGAGAAGGGGGTAATCGTACCGAATAAAGTACAGCGGGATTATTCGTCCAAAATCAGTGAGTTGCGCGATCAAGCCATTGTCCTTTTAAACGGAAATGATCAAGCTATCTACTTTCTGGATCAAATTAAGCAGGAAAAACCCCGTTACATAAGAGATCAACTGCAATTAATCATTACAGAAGCAGCAAAATACCCGGATAATATCATTGAAAATGCACTCACCTACTGTGTTGATAGACAATTATGGAGTGCCGTTGAGTTTCGTGATGTATTGAAGTATTTAGAGCAGCTGACTCATCAAAAAACGGAATCTGGAGTTCTTGATACAAAAGCTATTCCTTCCCAATACAAAATAAAGCCCGAAGTCAGAGACATGAAAGCCTATACAGCTCTCTGTGCCAATGGGTAATTTAATAAAAAGGAAGGAAGAAGCCATGAGCAAATTAGAAACAATTCAAACCAATCTGAGCCAGTTAAAGCTGGCCTGGATGAAAGATAATCTATCCAGAGTATTGGAAGAGGCTACCGGTAAGGAGATATCATATCT
>Ga0209612_1001117_pt1 | contig 22935 bp, 7 predicted proteins | sample BioC12SIPDNA_FD_185746 | JGI IMG/M metagenome (GOLD analysis project Ga0209612, IMG submission 185746) | Anaerobic biogas reactor microbial communites from Washington, USA - Biogas_R1_B C12 SIP DNA (SPAdes) (version 2) | ecosystem: Engineered > Bioreactor > Anaerobic > Unclassified | place...
CGATGAGAGTGCGAAACAATGAGGTACCCCCGGTGATGCTTGAGGCTGCGTGAGGTTTCGCACTCTCATCGACCGTCCAGCCCCATTTGTGCGTCTAACTGGTAGATTTTTTTCGTCCGCCTGCCTTACCGTCCATTCCCCTGCCGAAATCCACGGCTCTTCCGCAAAATTCGCGCGTGCAGTTGAAGAGATCTGCGAATCGGCCATGCAGCATAGCGACCGGCTGGATGTGCACAATTGCCCCAAAGCGGGGCAAGCCCGCAACCCAACCTTCACAAACATGCGCGCACCATGCGCAGAAGTCCCGAACAAAGACTCCAAAAGACGTGGATCAGAGAAGAGGCACCGGTACTCGACTCCGAAGTACCGGTGCCTCTTCTCTGATCCATTTCTCACACACCGGAAAGCGATTCATTTGCGTGTCAGTTTGCGGAAGACTCTGGCAGGTCTTGGGCCGCGATGGCACAAACTCACCGACAGATTCCGCGGAAGAACTGAAGTTCACAGTGGGAGATTCAGCAAAGCCCCTTCAATCACCCATTGCAATACTCCCATGGCTCGGATCAGAAATCGCCCCTTGGGCGAAAGGAACGGTGCCGAGATGCGTGCGAATTCCCGAATCTTGCACGCTCCACAGCTCAGGCAACAGCCCCCATCCCTGACGCACTTTTCCCCCACGACGACGGGATTGCTCTTGGTGGCGAAAGTGCCATAGAATGCCCCATGCCGGCCGAAACGGCTCCAAGTGAATTGAGTCTTTCAGGCGATTGGCCAGGACCATGCAACGGCTGATGCGTTCTTTCTGGGTTTTCGACATGGGCCTCCGCCGCGAGAAGGCGGGCTTGCCGCCGGGCTGGGTACCTCACATGCTGGTCTTCTCGGCTCTCGGCGTTGCCTTCCCATTCATCTTCTTCTTTGCCGTCTTCGTCGGCATACCCATGGGATGGATTCTGGTCGCCATCGGTTGCATCGATTTCTTTGCGGCAAAGTATGTCCTCGGAGGGTCGATACCGCGGATCAAGCGGATGGGCCTGTTTGGGCCGACCCGCGCCCGCTGGTGGATCGAAATGGCCGCCGTCGCCTGGACCCTATGCATGAGCCTGGCCGTGTTCGCGTTGGCACAGATGCAGTTGTTCGGCCCAGCGGCCACGGGTGCCTGGAACTTCCTTCTGCTCTTCGTCTCCATGACCATGATTGGTTACACACTCGGGCTGTTGCAGGGCAAGCGGATTCGGGGGCGTGCCGTGGAACTGGTGAACTGGTTCTTCTGGTGGGTTGTCGGTTGCGCGGTCGGCCTTCCGATCGCCTGTTCTCTCATTCCCCAGAACCCCGTGCTGGTCAATTGCGTTGCCCCTGCACTCGGTGGGCTCAGTGTAATTGTCCTGCTGGTAGCGGCCATCATAGCCCTCAAGAGACGGATTCGGAATCGCAGCAGGGCCGACGTGGCCTCAGTCCTGAAGAACACACCACTCAATGGTCCCGTGTTTCGCACATAATGACGCTGTCGAGTCGTTTGTTACGGTCGTGCGACGGTCCGAAGGCGTTCTCTGGATCTTCCACATCGGCGGACGACACCACGGAACCACGTGCAAAACTCTGGGCGCATATTTCACGAGAAGGTAATATGGACCTCGGGAGGCGACGCTCTCTGCGTTTGACTTGGAGCGGCGTTATGAGTCCGGTTGCCGAATCGCACGATGACCACTCGCGTCCCTTCCTGGTTCGGCTTGTCCACACACCGCTGCCGGACCTTCTTCGCCTGCGTGTCACAGGCCGATACGACACCAAAGGCCTGCTGATGCAGTCAGGCTTGCCGCGAGCCTTGCAGGACTATGCCCTCAGGACCGTTCTACAAACCGGACTCTGGCGGTCGGAGAGGATCGTCGTTGCTCGCGAGCTAGCGGACCGGATGACGAAGGACCTCGCTTGCGGCGGGCCCGTCGACGAACTGGTCGAGCAACTGGAGTCTCCAAAGAAGGCGGCGCGGCGAATTCGCCGTGAGAAACGGCGAGCGCGACCGCTGGCGTGGCGGGTTGCTGGACGCACGGTTCAGATCGTGCAGTGGTCGATTGCCGTTCTCGCGTTGGCTTATGTCGTTTACTTCGCTCGGTTTCTGATCGGGAAACCAACGATCACACGGAACTGCCTGGCGGATCTGAATGCCGAGGCCAAGGCGGTCCCCGAGGCCGAGGCGGCCTGGCCCATCTATCGCGCGGCACTTCTAAGGCTCAAGCCGATTCCCGAAGGCCTCACGGTGACAGAATCGAGGGGCGGCACGGAGAGAACTGAACCGCTGGATCCGTACTGCTTCTGGCAAACGAACCCGGGCGACAAGCATTGGGACACGCTGCTCGACTACACGGCAGGGATTGACGAGGCACTGGACCTGATTCGCCAGGCCACCGAGCGTCCCCGGCTGGCCTTCTACTATAACGATCCTGCCGATCAAGTCGTCCCGCCAGTCTATAGCGCGAGTGGGTCTGGCGATTCGCTCGTTCCCGTTGTGACCGACGAGAACCCCATGGTCGCCGACTTGCCTTCAGGTCATTTGCATCATTTGCGGACACTTGCCTATCTTCTGAGAGCCGACAGCTACCGAGCGGCCCGGGTTGGCGACGGTCGTTCGGCTGTTGCCGACGTGAGGGCAATGATTGGGCTGGTGCGGCACTGCCAAGATGCCGGGATCTTCAGTCACCACGTGTTCATGGTTGCGCAACTGAATCTCACCAGCGATACCATCGGAGCTATCCTGGCCGAGAATGCACATTGCTTGACGGACGAAGATCTGACTGAACTCTCGGCGTGCCTTGCCAAACTTGATCATCCCGAGGACTTCCAGGTTCGAGCCGATTGGGAACGCGCCGTCATTCGTGACAAGATTCAGCGCATGTATACCGACAACGGTCGAGGAGGCGGCTATCTGACTAGAGAGGTATCACCGCAACTGATCTGTTTGTGCCGACCTTTGAGCGAACGACCCTGGGAGAGACGAATCGATTCCCTGCCCGTAGTGCTCCTGGCTCCCGTTCTAACGGTCGGTCGCCGAGAAATGGATCGATTCTGCATGAGAATCCTCGACGAGGCTGAAGCGGAAAGCAGGTTGCCGCTCTGGAGGCAGAAGGACTTCGTGCTGGACCAGCGCTTCTGCGAGTTATCCTCGCTTGCGGTCGTTCGTTATGCGCCTGCATTCTTGATGATGCGCTGGATCAACCAGGGAGACTTCCTGATGGGCCAGTTTTCCCGGCAGCGTTACGACGCCGTTCGCGTATCGATCGCCCTGGAGCGGTACCGACGTAGAGCCGGCAACTGGCCGCAGTGTCTTGACCAGTTAACCCCCGATTTGCTGCCGGCCCTTCCGCCGGACCGATTCGACGGCGGCCCCATCAAGTACCGCTTGGTTGAGCGGCGTCCCGTCCTTTATTCCGTTGGTGTCGATCGAGTGGATGATGGGGGCACGCCACCCGACGACGAGTATGCTTGTGTTGACGTCTGGATGCCGCCGAGTGAGGCGGCGGAACGTTGTACGGAGGCCTGCTACCGGGGCGACTGGATTCTATGGCCGCCCAAGCCGCGCTAATGCAAGAGGTGTTTCTGACACGCTGCAACCTGCCGCAGATGTGTGATACTCGATATTCGTGCCCGAGATCTGGACTGGATGGGAATCGCCGTACGGCGAGGAGCTCACCGACCATGTTGGTTGCGTCTTGACGCCCCACGAACTATCGTGACAGAATCACCGGGTGGCAATGCCAGAACAACGAGGTCCTTCCGGCGACCGACCAAGACCATGAAACGTCTCAGGCGTTCTCTCTGGATCTTCGATATCGGCTATCGCCGAATGAACGCCGATTTGCCGGCCGGTTGGATGCCTCACATGGGCGTCTTCTCTGCTCTCATGGTGGCCATTGCAGTTGTCAGCGTATTCGGGCTCCTCAAGGCGGCATCCTTCGCATTGATCGGCTGCATCGATCTGCTGGCGACGAAGCATTTCGTTCGGCAATCTGTGTCGCGAATCAGAAGGTTGGGCGTACTCGGCGTGCTCCGGGCTCGATGGTGGATCGAGATTGCCGCACTTGATTTGACCTTGGCAATGAGCCTGGCGGTGTTTGCGGTCACCCATTTCCTCGGTGGCGCGGCCGGTCCCGTGTGGCAATTTGCCCTCATTGACGCCGCATATCGATCGGCCCGCTATCTCTTCGGCTTGTTTCTGGTCCTGGCCGCCGCCGGATTCGCCCTGGGACTCGTTCAAGGCAGACCGATTCGCGGAAGGACCGTTGAACTGGTGGCCTGGTTCTTCTGGGGAACGGTCGGGACCGCAACGACCCTGGCAGTCATCCCCGACAACCCGGTCGTCGCGAATTGGGTGGCGCCCCTATTGGCGGTACTGAGCCTTGTCGTCCTGTTGGTCGCGGGGGTCGTTGCAGTGTGGAATCGGCGTCACAGGCAACCGGAACATCCGACCGTTTGATCGGAAGGCCCGCGAACGACCCACCCGATCCTGCCAACAACTTCCCGCATCTCCCTCTCAAATCCGTGTTCCCTCCGCGTTTCATCGACCACCCCATTTCCCATCCGCCAGGGGGCACGCAACCGAATTCTGCAACGCCCCCCTGTCGACGGAGCCCAACTTACGCGCACACCAGCAAGTGTAAACACTTTGGATACAAACACTTGCACCCCAGCAACCAGCCCGACTCATTTCGCAACACCGCCAATACGGCGCAAAAATCCAATACCGCTGCAGGAACTATTCCGAAGAAACTTGCCCAGACGTTCAATTCTTGTATTGACTTTCGCTGTCAAATATGTATACTGTTGTACATTGCATTGCACCTGCCGACAAAGCCCGCTCTTTGACAATTCCCCTGCCTGGCAACCTCAGGACCTCACCAACGTCCCGTTTCGTGTCCTTCGTGCTTTTTCGTGGTTCCCCGTCTTTCACCTTGACTAATCCCTCGTCACCTCCCTCAACAAGGACCCCGGAACATGAACGCCACGAGCCGCCCGACTTTTTGAACACCCCCTTTCCGAAGTATTCTGCGTTGCGTTCATACCGCAGGCCTTGATCGTAACCTTGCCGCTCCAATCGTAACCCGAAGCGTAAGCGAGGCCAATCGTAACCCGAAGCGTAAGTGAGGAGGGTAACATCTTGCCTCGCTTACGCTTCGGGTTACGAAGATGCGACAGCGGTTGGCACGGCTATCATCAAGACCTTGTCCCTCGCCCAACATCCACCCGGCCTTGTTACCCAAAGGCGTTCAAAGTCCCCCTGCTTGAGCCAGCGAACCGTGGGTGAGCATCGACCCGGCGATAGCCCTCGCAGCTCGCCGGCAGGGCAAGAAGCGAAGCGTTGCAGTTCAAATTCGAAAACTGATAATGAGGACTGCTCGCGCTTGTGTAGTCATTTCCGATCTTTCTGGGGCACCATCGGAGACCATGCCATGTTCCGACCACTCCTTCTGGCCCTTGCCGCTGCGTTCTCAGTCACCCTGAGTGCCGGCGTTCATGCCGATGCCAACGATGCAGTCCAGGAACTCCTCAACTCATCCTCGGGCGGACTGGTCGTTCAACTCGGCTGTGGCGACGCCCGCCAGATCGCTGAACTGACCGGCCACGGCAACTGGCTGGTCCAAGCCCTCGACACCGACGCCGCCAAAGTCGACGCCGCACGAAAACATCTCCACGAGGCAGACCTCTACGGCCCGGTGTCCGCCGATACCTTCGACGGCCGCCACTTGCCCTACGCCGAAAACCTGGTCAACCTGATCGTGGCCGAGCAGCTCGGCGACGTTTCTGAAACGGAAGCGATCCGGGTGCTGGCCCCGAATGGCATGCTTTGTGTGAAGAAGGACGGGGAGTGGGTAAGGACCGTCAAGCCTCGGCCCAAAGACATCGACGAGTGGACTCACTACGCCTACGATGCCAGCAACAACGCCGTAGCCCATGACGAGGTCGTTGCCCCGCCAGGCCGCGTTCAATGGGTTGACGGTCCGCACTTCATGCGGAGCCACGAGCACGTGCCGGGCATCTACTGCGTGGTCTCCTCCGGCGGACGGATCTTCTACATCCTCGACGACGTCAAGACAAACGCCCTGCGGGCCACGCCCCACTGGTGCCTGGTCGCCCGCGACGCCTTCAACGGAACGCTGCTCTGGAAACAACCGATCGCCCAGTGGTTTCCCCACATCGTCAATTGGGGCGCCACCCCGCGGCAATTGCAGCGCAAGCTGGTGGCGGTCGGCGATCGGGTCTATGTGACGCTCGGTCTGCACGCCCCCCTCACCGCAGTCGATGCCGCGACCGGAAAGGCGATCCGAACCTACGACGATACCCGCGGCGCCGAAGAGATCATTCTCCACGACGGGGTCTTGTTGGCTATGGTCCGCAGCGTGACCGAAGAGCGGATCGCGGAACTCGACAAGTGGGTGCAATTGGTTGGGCTCGAAACGTCGCCACTCGACACCCGCGACACCGCCGACCCACTGGTCAAGCGGTTGCGTGCCTCCGAGAACCAGGGCCAGGAATCGATCGTCGCCTTCGATGCCGAGTCCGGCCGGAAACTCTGGAGCAAGGGCAATTCCGAAATCGACGGCTACCGGTCGATGTCGCTCTGTGCGGCGCAGGATCGAGTCCTCTATCAGAACGGGCCGGAGATCGTTTGTGTCGACCTGCAAACCGGTGAGAAGCAATGGGGCACGCCGGCCGCCGCGCTGCAACTGGTTCACGGCGGCCGCGTCTTCTGCGCGGGCAACGAACGGATCGAGGGCCTGTCGCTCGCCTCGGGAGCGAAGCTCTGGAGCCAGAAGCCGCTGCTCACGTCGATTCACGACGTGTTCGTGGCCGGCGGATCGCTCTGGATCGGCGGATTCAAGCCCTTTCCGACGAAACGCGGCCCGTCGTGGGGACCCTATTTCGCCACCGAGCGGGATCTCGAAACGGGCGACGTGCTGATGCACATCGAGCCCGACAACCCGGGACACCACCACCGCTGCTATTCCAACAAGGCGACCGACCGCTACATCCTCGGCGGCCGGCGCGGCACGGAGTTCATCGATCTCGAAAAGGGAGAGGTGCTCTGGAACAGTTGGGTCCGCGGCGTCTGCCGCTACGGCGTCATGCCCTGCAACGGCCTGCTCTACGCCCCACCCCACGCCTGCGGCTGCTATACGACGGTCAAGACCGAGGGCTTCTTCGCCCTCGCCCCTCGCGACCCGGCCGACGCCGTTGTGAGCGAAACCGCCCCCACCCCGCAGCGAGGCCCCGCCTACAACACCCCGCTTTCCGCTCTCGGCTCTCCGCTCTCCAACGACGCCTGGCCGACCTATCGGCATGACGGCGAGCGGAGCGGCTCGACCGAGGGGGCCGTGCCGGCGTCGCTGAAGATCGCCTGGCAGACCAAGACCGGCAATCGGCTGAGCGCCCCGACGGTTGCCGACGGCAAGGTGTTCGTGGCCGACGTCGACGGGCATCGGCTCTGCGCCATGGACGCAACGTCCGGAGAGCCGGCCTGGCAGTTCACCGCGGGCGCTCGGATCGACTCGCCCCCGACGATCGCGGGCGGCCGGGCTCTGTTCGGCAGCCACGACGGATACGTCTATAGCGTGACCACCGGCGACGGCACTCTCGCCTGGCGGCTGCTGGCGGCCCGCCGCGATCGCCGCATTGCCGCCGACGGCCAGGTGGAGTCGGTCTCGCCCTGCATCGGCAGCGTGCTGCTGCACGACGGCCAGGTGTACGCCACGGCAGGGCGGAATTCGTACATGGATACCGGTGTCGACGTCTGCCGCATCGATCCGGCGACCGGAGAGCTTCTGTCGCGGTCGCCTGTCTACAGCCCCGACAAGGAGACGGGCCGGCAACCGGAACAGTACGACCAGAACATGATGCCCGGCTCGCGAAACGACGTCCTCACCTGCGATGCAGAACACGTCTACTTGCAGGAATCGATGTTTGATGGCAAGGACATGATTCGTCACGGCGGCAATCCCCACCTGTTCGCCGTGACCGGCATGCTCGACGACGCCTGGTCGCACCGCTCCTATTGGATCTTCGGAACCGTCTGCTCCCTTTCCACCGGCTGCAGCGGCCGGGCGAAAGACCTGATCTACGGCCGCCTGTTGGCGCTGGACGACGACACCGTCTACGGTTACGGCCGGAAGAACGTTCATTGGTCGAACCAGTTGGAAGACGGCCCCTACCAGTTGTTCGCCGTGCCCCGCGAAGGAGGCGAGCGGAAGTGGAGCGTCTCGGTACCGCTGCAAGTTCGGGCCATGGTGCTGACTCGCGATGCACTGTTTGTGGCCGGGTCGCCCGTTAAGGGCGGAGAACGATCGGGGACGCCGCGACAGACCGACAAGGGACTTCTGCTGGCCGTGTCGACGAAGGACGGGAGCGTGTCGGGCGAGGTCTCGCTGGATAGTCCGCCGGTGTTTGACGGAATGGCGGCGGGGGGGCGGCTGTATCTTGCTCTGGAGACGGGGAGCGTGGCCTGTCTTGCCGGCAACTGAGAACAAGGAATCGTCGGATGTTTCGACCAGGACCTCGACTTACGCCAAAGACGTTGCACCCCGAAGCCCAGTATCGCGACGCGCACGCTGGGACATGATTGAATCGCCGGCCAGAGCCATTCACTCCTCCACAAAATCTTCACCCTCTTCGTGAATGATATCACCATCCTGCCAGACTTCAGCCCCGAACTGTTCACGAGACACACCTCTGCACCATAACACCCCCTCCAGTCCGAGTGATCCTATCACTCGACCAATTTAGGTGTAACAATCTATCCACCCCGCACCGCGTGCTAAGCCGGCTCATCGCACCCCCGTCATTCCCCTGTCGTCCATCCCCTTGTCACTCCTCCTCCTGAACCCCGAACCCTGAACCCCAACAACTGCCTCGCCCCCGTTGCTCCCCCACACCCTCCCCCGCTACAATGCGGACTCGCTTCTGCGGTCACCCAGACGCGTTGTCAGGGAGCATGCCGATGGATCTGTTGATGGGAATCGACCTCGGGTCGACCAGCCTCAAGGCGATCGTCTACGACCTCGACGGGAACGTCGTCGCTCGCGGCAGCCGACCCACGGAAAAGTACAACCCCAGCCGGAAACACCCCGAGTGGACCGTCTGGCAGCCCGAGCAGATCTGGGGCGGGACCGCCGAGGCGATCCGTGAGGCCGTGTCGCAACTTGGCAACCCGGCCCAGATCCGCGGGCTGGCGGTCACCGGCATGGGCATGGACGGCGTGCCCATCGACGAGGGCGGTCGCTGGCTCTATCCCTTCATCAGTTGGCACGATCCGCGAACCACCCCGCAGCACGCCTGGTGGCTCGACAAGATCGGGGCCGAAAAGACCTTCGCGGTCGGCGGCAACCCGGTCTGGCCCATCAACTCGGCCCTGCGGATCCTCTGGATGGCCGAGCACGAGCCGGACGTTCTCGCTCGCACCGACAAGTGGCTGCTCATCGAAGACTTCCTCAACTTCATGCTCTGCGGCCGGCGTGTGACCGACTACAGCATGGCCTCCTGCACCATGCTCTTCGACCAGCGCGCGCTCGACTGGTCCGGCGAAATGCTCGGGGCCTCCGGCATCGACCGCCGCCTACTCCCCGAGGCCCTGCCGGGCGGCTCCATTGTGGGCGAAGTCCATGCCCAGGCAGCCGCCGCGACCGGGTTACCGGAGGGCACGCCTGTCGTCCTCGGCGGCCACGACCATATCTGCGGCACCTTGCCCGTCGGTGTCTTTCAACCCGGGGCGGTCCTCGACGTGACGGGCACGTGGGAGATCGTGAGCATCACCACGGGCCGGCCGATCCTGAAGGACGAACTCCGCCAGGCGGGCATGACCGTGCAGGCCCACGTGGCCCCGGGCATGCACACCATCTGGGGCAGCAACGTGGCCGGTGAGATGGTCGAGTGGTACCGCAACCAGTTGGCCGGTTTCTCCGACGCGGGGAAAGACGCCGACTGGGACGTACTGATGGGCGAGGCCGAAGCCGCCCCCCACGGGGCTCGCGGCGTCATGTTCCTGCCCCACATGTCGTCGGCCTCCTGCCCCATGGTCGATCCGAAGAGCAGGGGCGCCTTCGTCGGGCTCACTCCCCGGGCAACCCGCGGCGACCTGCTGCGGGCGATCATCGAGGGCCTCGACTATCAGTTCCTCCACATCGTCTCCGCCATGGAACAGGCCATGGGCGGCGGACTCGAACGGTTCATCGCCGCGGGCGGCGCCACCCGCAATAACTTCTGGATGCAGAACAAGGCCGACATCGCCGGCCGAACGATCGAAGTGCCGGCCATCGAGGAAGCTTCCCCCCTGGGCGCCGCCATGCTGGCCGGTGTGGGCGTCGGGCTCTACGACGACGTCGACCAGGCCTGCCGCCGCGTCTACCGCCCGGGCCCCACCTTCCAGCCCGATCCCAGCCGGGCCAAGGACTACCGGCGCTGGTTCAAGATCTACCAGGACCTCTACCCGGCCGTGGCGCCGATCAGCCACCAATTGTTTGGGGAGTTTGCCTCGTGAATGGAAAACAAAGAGTGCTGTTTGGAGAGTTTGCCTTGTGAACGGAAAACAAAGAATCCTTGCCGCCCTGCGGCGCCAAGTTCCCGATACGGTACCGCTCTTCGAGTGGTTCGTCGACGTGACCGTGGGCCAGGCCCTCGTGGGAAGCGGCGACACGCTCGACGTCGTCGAAGGCCTGGACCTCGACGCCGTCAACGTCCGAGCCAACTACCGCTCCGAGAAGATCGACGAAGTAACGCTCGTCGACGAATGGGGTATGAAGCGGCAGTTGACGGGCGACGTCCTGCCCGCCGTGATCGGCAGCCCCATTGCCGACGTCACCCGGCACGCGGAATACACGTTCCCCGCCCCGGAGGCACCCCACCGTTTCGAGACCTTGGAAAAGGCCGTCAACCGCTTCGGCGACGAGCGGGCGATCGTGCTCAACCTTCGCGACGGTTTCTCCGACATGCGGGATCTGCTGGGCTACGAAGGCGCCTTGATGGCCATGCTCCTCGAACCCGAGCGTTTCGACGAACTCCTCGAGCGATCCGTCGAGTACAACCTCAAGCTGGCCGCCGTGGCCAGGCAGCGTTTCGGCACCGAGATCGTTGCCACTACCGACGACGTAGCCAATGCGGGCGGCCTGCTGATGCGGCCCGCCACCTACTTTGAACGCCTGGCTCCCGGTTTCAAGGCAGCCATCGGCGGCTACAAGGAACAGGGCTATCTGACGATCAAACACTGCGACGGCAACGTCGACGCGGTGCTCGACTTCTGGATCGAGGCCGGCATCGACTGCCTCGACCCCGTCGACCCGGCCGGCGGCTACACAATCGCCGACCTGAAACAGCGGATCGGCGAGCGGGTCTGCCTCAAAGGCAACGTCGACTGCACCGGCGCCCTGTGCACGGGCACGCCCGAGGAGGTCGCCGAAGAAGTCCGCCAATGCATCGAGGGAGGCGCTGCCGGCGGGGGCCTGATTGTCTCTTCCAGCAACACCATTCACCGCGGCGTTCGGCCCGAGAACTTCCGGGCGATGATCGACGCTGTGCGGACGTTTGGGAGGTATTCAGACTGAACGCGCACAGCGAGGTCAGTCCATTCTCACACATCCCAGCCGTAGAACAGCAGCTCCATCGTGTGTTCTCCGATATCGGTCGTGTCGTTCCCTTGAGTTCTGTGGGCCTTGACCCGCTCGAAGCCGATTGCTTCGTAGAGGAGGTCGAGTTCGGTACCGTTGCGGCGATAGAGCCGAGCCGTGTCGCCGGCCACTTCAAGATGTTCGTCGCCCGCCGTGTCGTAGATCCGGACGATATCGAAGCCGCCTTCGCTCGCTGTGGCGTACACATGATCGAAGGTCCGGGCGGTGATCTTGACGTCCTCGCCGACGAGCTGCGCCTTGTGGCTCCGCAAGTAGAATATGTCCTGCGTCTTGGGAGTATCGGTGAAGTAGGCAACGTCGTTCTCGCCGCCTCCGGAATAGGCGATCACCGAACGGAAGCCTGTGGACGTGTGGTCGCGCCTCTTCCCTTCCAGCCGGGTCGAATTGTCGGCTCCCCGGTAGGTGAACGTGTCGTTGCCGTCGCTGCCGTTGAACACGGCCAGGTCCTTGCCGCCCGATCCGGTGTCGCCCACGATCGTGTCGAACTTCTTGGCTCGCAACGTATAACGGGAGTCTACGGCACGAAGCCGCACGTACTCTTCGTAGCTCTTGAACTTGTCGTTTCCGGCCGATCCGTGGAATACGGCCGAGTCGGTGCCGCCGCGGGTCGCGTAAGCGAGCAGATCTTCGATTCCGGACACTTCAACAAGATAGTCCTGAACGGCGTCGCCGGTGCCATTCGTCAGGGCCGCTCGGTCGGGCCAGGCTTCCAGGCTCTCATTACCCGCCGAATCGTAGAGCCAGGCCATGTCCCGGCCGGAACCGCCCGCGAAGCCGACCGTCGAGACCTGGGTGTCCTCGTAGTGGTAAGTGACGCCGTTGATCGCGATCTCGCGCGAGGCGCCCGCATCAAAGACGAACACGTCGTCCTGGTCGGTTCCGTAGACAGTCACGGCACTGCCCGCTTTGTGGACCAGGTTCGTCAGCAGCAACGTCGCATTCGATGCCGAGCCTGTCACCCGAAGGAGATAGACCTGCCCCTGTCCCACGCCGTGGTCGAACCGCTGCATCGCTTCCCCAACTTGGGATACGGCCAGCGGTGTTTTTAGGTCGGTTGGAGCATAGAGACCAAACGTCAACTGGTCGGCACTCCACGAACCGGCCGACTGGACGGTCAACCAGCCCTCGTGGGCCGTCTCCAGGCGGAACCAGAGGCCTTGTTCCCCAGGCGTGACCGATTCGACCTGCCGGAAGTCGACCAGGCCAAGATCGACCGTCTCGTCGTCATCCACGTTGACGATCTCCACATCCTCGGCATCCAGGTTTCCGTAGTTCGGATCCGCGCTGATCGCTGCCGCCGTGACGACCGTATAGCTCACATCCCCGTCGTCCACGTCGTCGTCCACGCCGGTGATCGTCAGCGTCTGCGGCTGGTTCCAATCCCCAGCCGTGAAGGTCAGCGTCGGCTTGGAAAGGGCGCCTTCGCTGGGGTCGCTCGAGGTGAGCGTGATCGTCAAGTCGTCGGTCGGCTCGCTGTCGAGCTTCACCGTGACGGTGATCGTGCCGCCGCCTTCCGTCGTCGTATGGCTGTCGGCCAGGACCGTGATCCCGGCCGTGTCGTTGTCTTCGTTGGTAACGGCCACGGCGTCACCGGCCCGTCCCTGGTAGTTCGGATCCTGGCTGGAGGCCAGACTGGTGATCGTGTAACCGATATTGCCGTCCTGGACGTCGTCGTCCACGCCGGTGATCGTCAGCGTCTGCGGCTGGTTCGAATCCCCAGCCGTGAAGGTCAGCGTCGGCTTGGAAAGGGCGCCTTCGCTGGGGTCGCTCGAGGTGAGCGTGATCGTTACGTCGTGCGTCGGCTCGCTGTCGAGCCTCACGGTCACGGTGACCGTGCCGCCGCCTTCGCTCGTCGTATGGCCGTCGGCCAGGACCGTGATGCCGGCTTGGTCGTTGTCGGCGTTCGTGACGGCCACGTCGTCACCGGCCCGCCCCTGGTAGTTCGGATCGCCGCTGGAGGCGAGCGTAGTGATCGTGTAACCGATGTCGCCGTCCTCGACGTCGTCGTCGACGCCGGTGATCGTCACTGTCTGCGGCTGGTTCCAGTCCCCGTCCGTGAAGGTCAGCGTCGGCTTGGAGACGCCGCCCTCGCTCGGATCGCTCGAGACAAGCGTGATTGTCACGTCGCCGGTCGGCTCGCTGTCGAGCCTCACGGTCACGGTGACCGTGCCGCCGCCTTCGCTCGTCGTATGGCCGTCGGCCAGGACCGTGATGCCGGCCTGGTCGTTGTCTTCATTCGTGACGGCCACGGCTTCGCCGCTCCGTCCCTGGTAGTTCGGGTCCTGGCTGGAGGCCAGACTGGTGATCGTGTAACCGATATTGCCGTCCTGGACGTCGTCGTCCACGCCCATGATCGTCAACGTCTGCGGCTGGTTCCAATCCCCAGCCGTGAAGGTCAGCGTCGGCTTGGAAAGGGCGCCTTCGCTGGGGTCGCTCGAGGTGAGCGTGATCGTCACGTCGTCGGTCGGCTCGCTGTCGAGCTTCACCGTGACGGTGATCGTGCCGCCGCCTTCAGTCGTCGTGTGGCCGTCGGCCAAGACCGTGATCCCGCCCGTGTCGTTGTCTTCGTTGGTAACGGCCACGGCATTCCCGGCCCGCCCCTGGTAGTTCGGGTCCTGGCTGGCGGCCAGGCTGGTGACCGTGTAACCGATGTCGCCGTCGTCCACAGCGTCGTCCACGCCCGTGACCGTCACCGTCTGCGGCTGGTTCCAGTTCCCGGCCGTGAAGGTCAACGTCGGCTTGGAAACGACGCCCTCGCTCGGGTCGCTCGAGGTGAGCGTGATCGTCACGTCGTGCGTCGGCTCGCTGTCGAGCTTCACCGTGACGGTCACCGTGCCGCCGCCTTCAGTCGTCGTGTGGCCGTCGGCCAGGACCGTGATCCCGGCCGTGTCGTTGTCTTCATTCGTAACGGCCACGTCGTCACCGGTCCGCCCCTGGTAGTTCGGGTCCTGGCTGGAGGCGAGCGTGGTGACGGTGTAGCCGATGTTGCCGTCCTGGACGTCGTCGTCCACGCCGGTGATCGTCAACGTCTGCGGCTGGTTCCAGTCCCCGGCCGCGAAGGTCAACGCCGCCTTGGACACCACGCCCTCGCTCGGGTCGCTGGAGGTCAGCGTGATCGTCACGTCATCGGTCGGCTCGCTGTCGAGCTTCACCGTGACGGTGACCTGGCCGCCGCCTTCCGTCGTCGCATGGCCGTCGGCCAGGACCGTGATCCCGGCCGTGTCGTTGTCTTCATTCGTAACGGCCACGTCGTCACCGGTCCGCCCCTGGTAGTTCGGGTCCTGGCTGGAGGCGAGCGTGGTGACGGTGTAGCCGATGTTGCCGTCCTGGACGTCGTCGTCCACGCCGGTGATCGTCACCGTCTGCGGCTGGTTCCAATCCCCGGCCGTGAAGGTCAACGCCGGCTTGGAGAGGGCGCCCTCGCTTGGGTCGCTCGAGACAAGCGTGATCGTTACGTCGTCGGCCGGCTCGCTGTCGAGCTTCACCGTGACGGTGACCGTGCCGCCGCCTTCGGTCGTCGTATGGCCGTCGGCCAGGACCGTAATGCCGGCCGTGTCGTTGTCTTCATTCGTAACGGCCACGGAGTCCCCGGCACGCCCCTGGTAGTTCGGATCGCCGCTGGAGGCCAGGCTGGTGACCGTGTAACCGATGTCGCCGTCGTCCACAGCGTCGTCCACGCCCGTGATCGTCACTGTCTGCGGCTGGTTCCAGTTCCCGGCCGTGAAGGTCAACGCCGGCTTGGAAAGGGCGCCCTCGCTCGGGTCGCTCGAGACAAGCGTGATCGTTACGTCGTCGGTCGGCTCGCTGTCGAGCTTCACCGTGACGGTGACCGTGCCGCCGCCTTCCGTCGTCGTATGGCCGTCGGCCAGGACCGTGATCCCGGCCGTGTCGTTGTCTTCATTCGTGACGGCCAAGGCATCCCCGGTCCGTCCTTGGTAGTTCGCGTCCTGGCTAGAGGCCAGGCTGGTGACGGTGTAACCGATATTGCCGTCCTGGACGTCGTCGTCCACGCCGGTGATCGTCACCGTCTGCGGCTGGTTCCAATCCCCGGCCGTGAAGGTCAACGTCGGCTTGGAAAGGGTGCCCTCGCTCGGGTCGCTCGAGGTGAGCGTGATCGTCACGTCGTCGGTCGGCTCGCTGTCGAGCCTCACGGTGACGGTGACCGTGCCGCCGCCTTCTGCCGTCGTGTGCCCATCGGCCAACACCGTGATCCCGGCCTGGTCGTTGTCTTCATTCGTGACGGCCACAGCGTCCCCGGCCCGCCCCTGGTAGTTCGGGTCCTGGCTGGAAGCGAGCGTGGTGATCGTGTAGGCGATGTTGCCGTCCTGGACGTCGTCGTCGACGCCCGTGATAGTCACCGTCTGCGGCTGGTTCCAATCCCCGGGCGTGAAGGTCAACGTCGGCTTGGAAAGGGCGCCCTCGCTCGGGTCGCTGGAGGTCAGCGTGATCGTCACGTCGTCGGTGGGCTCGCTGTCGAGCTTCACTGTGACGGTTACCGTGCCGCCGCCTTCGGTCGTTGTGTGGCTGTCGGCCAGCACTCGGATCCCGGCCTGGTCGTTGTCCTGATTGGTGACCACAACGGCGTCCCCGGTCCGCCCCTGGTAGTTCGGGTCCTGGCTGGAGGCCAGCGTGGTGATCGTGTAGGCGATGTTGCCGTCCTGGACGTCGTCGTCCACGCCGGTGATGGTCACCGTTTGCGGCTGGTTCCAGTCCCCGGCCGTGAAGGTCAACGTCGGCTTGGAAACGCTGCCCTCCGTCGGATCGCTCGAGGCAAGCGTGATCGTTACGTCGCCGGTTGGCTCGCTGTCGAGCTTCACCGTGACGGTCACCGTCCCGCCGCCTTCGGTCGTCGTATGGCCGTCGGCCAGGGCCGTGATGCCGGCCGTGTCGTCGTCTTCATTCGTCACGGCCACGGCGTCGCCGGTCCGCCCCTGGTAGTTCGGGTCCTGGCTAACGGCCAGCGTGGTGATCGTGTAACCGATGTCGCCGTCCTCGACGTCGTCGTCCACGCCGGTGATCGTCACCGTCTGCGGCTGGTTCCAATTCGCGGCCGTGAAGGTCAACGCCGGCTTGGAAACGGCGCCCTCCGTCGGATCGCTCGAGCTGAGCGTAATCGTCACGTCGCCGGTTGGCTCGCTGTCGAGTCTCACCGTGACGGTGACCGTGCCGCCGCCTTCCGTCGTCGTATGGCCGTCGGCCAGGGCCGTGATGCCGGCCGTGTCGTCGTCTTCATTCGTCACGGCCACGGCGTCGCCGGTCCGCCCCTGGTAGTTCGGGTCGCCGCTGGAGGCCAGACTGGTGACCGCGTAGCCGATGTTGCCGTCCTGGACGTCGTCGTCCACGCCGGTGATCGTCACCGTCTGCGGCTGGTTCCAATCCCCGGCCGTGAAGATCAACGCCGGCTTGGAAACGCTGCCCTCCGTCGGGTCGCTCGAGGCAACCGTGATCGTCACGTCGTCGGTCGGCTCGCTGTCGAGCTTCACCGTGACGGTGACCGTACCGCCGCCTTCGCTCGTCGTATGGCCGTCGGCCAGGACCGTGATGCCGGCTGTGTCGTCGTCCGTAGTGGTGACCAGGACCGTCTTATCGCCCACCAGGTGGAAGGCGGGGTCCGAACTGGCGTCGTCGATCGCCAGGGTGATCGTCGTGAGTTGGTTCCCGTCGGCGATCGCATCGTCGACGCCGGTGACAGTCACGGTTTGTGCCTGGTTCCAGTTGGCCGGCGTGAAGGTGAGCGTGGCCGGGGCCACGGTGGCCTCGCCCGTGTCGGCGCTACTGACGGTGATGACGACGTCAGTCAGTGGAGCAGCATTCAGGACGACGGTGAAGGTGTCGGTCGTGCCCGTTTCCGAAACACCTGTCGAGTCCTCCGATTGTACGATGGTGAGATTCGCGGTATCGTCATCATCTACGATCAGTGTGTCCGTGGCTTGGGCGTCGACCCACACACTCTCGAGGTTGTAACGGGCAATATAGAGATCAGAGCCTTTTCCGACCAATCCCAGCAGTCTGCCGTCGTCTTGAAGAAGAATGTCGGCTGTGCCCTCGGCACTATCTGGAATCACAGAGTGCTGATAACGACCGTCACCGTCGAAACTCGTGTCGAGACTCCCATCCTCATTGAGACGAACGACGAGCACGTCGTCGGGCGGAGTCGTACCGCCGGCCAACACAATTCTGCCATCGGCCTGAACGACCACACACGAAGCCCATTCGTATTGTCCGGCGACACCCGTCACCACGATACCGTTGACACCGAAGGAGGTATCGAGACTGCCGTCCGCGTTTATCCGGGCAACGATGATGTCATCGTCGTATTCGTTTCTTCTCTTTCCCGACAGCAGGATCCTCCCGCTTGAGTCCATCGTCGCATCGTGAAAGGACTCCATCGGATCCAGTTCCTCACGAATGAACGCGAAGCCGTCGGTCCCATAGCTGGTGTCCAGCGAACCATCGGCATTCAGCCGAGCCGAACGGCCATGATCCCCGACCAGGACAATACGTCCGTTGCCAGCCGGGATGACGGCGCAGAGAGAATCATTGACTGAAACCACTACCGAACCGTCCGAGCCGAACGTCGTGTCCCGTGACCCATCGGGATTAAGCTGCAACGTGCGAAGACACGCTATACCGTTGGCCCCTAGTCCGAGGAGAATCCTGCCGTTTGGGCGAAGCGTCATGTCTACGATCCAGCCAGCAACGCCCGACAAGTCTGCGAGACCGTTGCTGCCGAATGATGTGTCTAGTGAGCCGTCCGCGTTGTAGCGAGCCAAGGCACCCGTCCCAATACCGGCGCGGGTCGCGATGCCGCCTACCAGGAATTTTCCGTCAGGCTGGATGAGCACTTTTTCTGCAACCGCCAGCGAGCTGACGGGCAGTGCCGTGCGAACGACACCATTCGTGCCGAAGGTCGGATCGATCGTTCCGTCGGGATTCACTCGCGTGATCTGCCAGGCATAGTTGCCCACAACACCCATATCGTTGTCAACAGCGACGATGGTCTTGCCGTCGGGTTGCTGAGCAAGGCTGCCATTTACTGAACCCCACACTGACTTGACCGGAAGGGAGGCGAGTCCAGCGGAGCCGAACGTTGGATCCAGCCCTTGGGCCACTTCTTTATATGTCGTCGCGGTGAGCGTCACAGTCTGGCTCCCGTCGACGAGCGAATCGTCTTCGGCGTCGAGAGTGAATGTTGCTGAGGTCGCGCCGTCCGGAATCGTGATCGTAGTCGGTACCGTCGCCTCGGAGGTATCACTGCTCGTGAGCTCCACTACGAGATCACCCACGGTACCCGTGTTCCTTGTCACCGTGGCCGTTGCAGCGGCCGGACCTGCCGATTCGGAAATCGACTCGGTGTCGATCACCAGCGTCAATGGTGGTACGACTGCACTGGCATAGTCTTCGACCTCCCCATCGGGGGCCGCCCCGTCGTAGGACAGCCCTCCGACAGAGCTGAAACGGAAGCGGGCGAACGTTTGCGGGCATAGGACTGCGTCTGCAGGAACGGCGAAAGACCGATTGTTCAGGCCGGCTGACAGCGCTTCGTCGATGAAGATCTGCTCTCCGAGATCGGCCCAATCACCGTCGTCATTGAAGTCTACCCACGCGTTGAGAATTCCGGCGGCCGACGTGATCACGTCAACCGAAGCGATCCGCCCGGGAATCAATTCCGACTTGAATACGACTCCATCTTCGTCGTCGGGCGATCCGGTTGTGTCGTCGGCGTCGGCTGCCGTGGAAGGGGAGCCGTCGATTTCCCAATCTCGTGTACTGCCGAGAGTGGGGCCGATGGTGACGTGCCGCGCGCCGTTGTCGCCGAGTGTCGTTGCGTAAGGGGCCGGCGCATCACCGAAGTCGAAATGATCGTCATCGGTGGTGGTGACTATGACCGTCTTGTCGCCCACCAGGTGAAAGGCGGGGTCCGAGTTGGCGTCGTCGATCGACACGGTGATCGTCGTGAGTTGGCTCCCGTCCACAATCGTGTCGTCGACGCCGGTTACGGTCACGGTTTGAGCCTGGTTCCAGTTGGCCGGCGTGAAGGTAAGGGACGTTTTGTCGACGGCGGCTTCTGCGGTGTTGGCGATGGTGACGGTGATCACCACGTTCGTCAGCGGCTCGGCGTTTATGACCACCGTGAACGTATCGGTCGTGATCGACTCGGAGACGCTCGTACCGCCCGTCTCGGTCACCGTGAAATCGGCCGCGTCGTTGTCCGTAGTCGTCACCAGAACCGTCTTGTCGCCCACCAGGTGGAATGCGGGGTCCGAACTGGCATCGTCGATCGACAGGGTGATCGTCGTGAGCTGGTTCCCGTCGGTGATCGTGTCGTCGACGCCTTCGACCGTGACGATTGTGGGATTGTTCCAAGTCCAACGCGTGAAGGTCAGCACACTCTTGTCGACCGTGACCTCGTCGGGGCCGCTGGCAGTAATCCAAATTACCACGTCGCTCAGCGGAGCCTCGGTCAGCGAAATGGCAAACGCGTCGGTCGTGCCGGACTCGCACACACTGGTCGATCCGTTCGATTCGTTGATCGTGAAATCGGCAGGCTCGTTAAGGTTCTCAAGCCAGCAGACTCTTCCATCCGAGGAAGCCGACAGCACATCCAGGTCACCATCGTCGTCGACATCCGCGGCAATCACAGAGTTCGCACGATGACTGGATGGGAAGATGACATGACGTGTGAAACTGTTCAATCCATCGTTCTCATACCATGCAATCCTTCCGTCATACGCATCCCAAATGACATGGGTAGAACCGGCGAGCACGTCAATGTCACCATCCCCGTCCATATCCGAGGCAAACAGGTAAGCGGGGCGTTCTGAAGATGTGACAATCGTGTGGCATACGAATTCCTGCGTCCCGTCGTTCTCAAACCAGGCGATCGTTCCGCCGAACGATACAGAAAGCAGATCCATGTCGCCATCACGATCCACATCTGCCGCGAACACCGATTGGGTAGAGTTGTCTGAGACAGAGATCGTGTGAATCGTGAAGCTCTGTTGCCCATCATTCTCATACCACGCAAGCTTGCCAGAAGGCCCGGATGCACAAACGTCTATGTCCCTATCTCCATCCACATCCACAGCAGTGACTGATCGCACGTAATCGCCAGACTCGGAAATGACGTGAACCGAGAAATCCTGGTTCCCATCGTTCTCGCACCAGGCAATCGTGTTGTCGTGACGTGACGAAAAAAGAACATCCATGTCTCCGTCACAATCCATGTCTGCTGCCAACACCACGTCGGCTCCGAGTGCCGAGGTGCTAATCGTCCGGCCGTCAAACCTCTCGTATCCATCGTTATCGTACCAGGCGATCTCACCACCGTAGGATGCAGAAAGCACGTCCATGTCACCGTCACCGTCCAAATCCACGGCGAACACGGATTCTGCTCTAGACGCAGACGCCGAAATGGTATGGGGCGTGAAATACTCGTTTCCGTCGTTCTCGTACCAGGCAATCGTGTTGTCGGGTCTTGACGCAGAGAGAACATCCATGTCCCCATCGGAGTCGATATCTGCTGCAAACACCGACTTCGCATCAGCAGCAGACACGGAAACGGCGTGGGACGTGAAGGTGTCGTTACGGTGATTCTCATACCAAACGACGGCATGATCCTCATCGAATGAATATAGTTCCTCGGAAGATGCAGACAGGGCATCCGTATCGCCATCGCCGTCGAAGTCTGCGCCGACCACCAACAAGTTCAGTCCGCGTGTCGTGTCAGTGATCGTGTGTACCGCAAAGGCCTGATCTCCATCGTTTTCGTACCAACCAACCTTGCCCTCATCGGGAGACCCCCACAGCACGTCTATATCGGTGTCACCGTCAACATCGGCTGCAAAGATTGACGAGACACCAATCGCGGAAACGGTAATGGGGTGCGACGTGAAACCGGCGCTGCCATCGTTCTCGTGCCAGATGATCTTGCCGGACTCCGCGTGTCCCGAAAGAACGTCCATGTCGCCGTCACGGTCCATATCCACTCCGAACGCCGACACCGGATCGCTGTAGATGTCAGAGAAGATGGTGTACGAGGTGAAGGTGCCGTCTCCCAAGTTCTCATGCCACAAGACCATGCCCAAATTGTCGGCAGTAGAAAGGACGTCCTGATCCCCGTCGCCGTCCATATCCAACGCAGACACGGACCAGGGCTCCGTATACATGGTCGTAATCGTGTGGGACGAGAAGTTCTGGAAACCATCGTTCTCGTGCCAAGCGATCTTTCTGTCCAAGGAAGACGCGGACAACACATCCATGTCACCGTCGTTATCCATATCTGCGGCGGACACCGACAGGATGCCGTCGAGATCACCTGCCAGCGGGTGCGGAAAGAAACTCTCCTCTCCATCATTCTCAAACCATTGAATCTTGTCGTAGCCGCGGGAAGCTGCGAGCACGTCCAGATCCCCGTCGCCATCCAGATCGGCTGCGAACACAGATGAGGCCTTCAGGACGAAACTGGAAATCGTGTGAGCCGCGAATTTGCCGTTACCGTCGTTTTCGTACCAGGCGATTCTATCATCTGCCGAAGAGGCCGAAAGTATGTCCACGTCGCTGTCGCCATCCAAATCGATGGCAAGGATACTGCTGGGTGACTCGCAGTCTCCCGCGATTGGATCACGCAGCACAAAACGTCCACGGCTCACGTTTGGCGGAAGAATCGCCACCAGGGAGTCTTCCACTTCTCCGTCTCCCGCAGGCCCCGTGAGTGCCAGATCGCCGGCGCTGCTCAATCGGAACCGGGCGCAACTGTCCCCCGACGCAGCCCAACTCGGCACGTCGAACGTGATCGTGTTGTCGCCGTTGACGACCGTCACGCTGTCTGCAATATGCTCAAACGGCCCGCCCCACGAACCGTCCCCGTTGAAGTCGATCCAGGCGTCAAGCTTGGCACCGGCGGGGGCGTTCTGGACGTTGACAATCACACTCGCGTCAAGCTGCCCCACCTGAATCGTGCCGAACGTGACGCCGTCTTCGTCATCGCTGTCGGCAAGATCATCTCCGTCCGCAAGAAGACTGGGCAGCCCCTCAACTTCTGCGTCGACCAACGCACCGAGCCTCGGCCCGGCTATCTCATGCCGCGCCCCGTCGTTGCTCAACAGGGTCGGGTAGGGGGCCGGGGCGTCACCGAAATCGATCGAGAGCAACCGCCGATCCTCCAGCGGCTCCAGCTCTATCCGCCGGCAGTTGGGAGCACGGCGCCTCGTCACGACCTTCGCAGGAGAGGTATTCCGCCAGGACCACAACACCCGATGCAGTTTCCGCC
>Ga0209612_1001131_pt1 | contig 22775 bp, 11 predicted proteins | sample BioC12SIPDNA_FD_185746 | JGI IMG/M metagenome (GOLD analysis project Ga0209612, IMG submission 185746) | Anaerobic biogas reactor microbial communites from Washington, USA - Biogas_R1_B C12 SIP DNA (SPAdes) (version 2) | ecosystem: Engineered > Bioreactor > Anaerobic > Unclassified | place...
GCGGTTGTGGCGTTGTTTCAGCGGGCGCAGCGGGCGGCGACTCGGTGAGGGCCTGCTCCAGGTAGTCCACGACCCGCGTCTGAAAAGCGGCCAACTTCTCCGTCAGGGCGGCGTACTTTTCCAATTCCGCCTTGTCCTCCTCGGCCGAGCGCAGCGAGAGTTGGTCGATGACGGCGTTCAACTGGCCCAGGTGCGAGTTGTTCACGATCGACAGCCGGCGGGCGCTCAGAGGATCGCCGCGGGCTCTGAGCGTGTCCAACGCCTTTTGCACCTGGGGCAGCAATGACTCGATTTCCGTGACCTCGGCCTTGGCCCAGCGTTGGTAGATCAAGGTCCGGGCCTGCTCGTGATCCGGCCCCTTGACTTGCCAGGTCTTGCGCAGTTGGTCCACTTTTTCGCGCAGGGCCGGCTGGTCCGGCTGTTCGCTCAGCGCCAACTCGTAGCGCAAAATCGCTTCGTCGATGTCACCGTCTTGCTCCTGTTGTTGGGCGACTCCGATGATGACGTTGGCGCGGGCTTGCGCATCGCGTTTGGTGATCGCCGTTTCGACGTCGTCGCGTGTGCGTCGCAGGGCGGACACCCCGTCGTCAGCCTCGTTGATCTGGCGGGCGGCCGCCTGCACCAGGGCGCGGCTGCCCTCGTCCCGCCGCCCCGCCCGCTCCTGCAACGCCACCAGGCTGCTGCGGGCGTTTTGCAGACGCCCCTCGATGAACTCCAGGGCCGCCCGGACGCGGGCCAATCCCTCCTCGTACTTCTTCTGCGAATTCAGTTCGTTGAATTCGCGGATGGCGGCTGCGCGCATCGTCTGAATGCTCTGCAGGTCCTGGACCAGGAACCTTAGGCTACGGCGAAAGTCCTCCTTCTCGCCGGCGTCCTGGTCGGCGTGGATCAGGATCACTTGCTCGCACAGGTCCTCGGTAATCGGCACCGGCATGCGGACGACGGCATCCCCGTGCGAGACTTTGACGAAGGCGATTTGCCGGAACTCGCGTGCGGCCAGCACCCAACCTTCGCGGTCGGGCCGCTCGAGAAGATCGGCTTCGCTCAAACTTTCATAACCGCGGTCGTTGGCGGACACGCTGCAATCCGGCACGGGCAACCGGCTCTCCGCGTCCAGCAAGCGGATCCGCAGGCGGCCGGTCTGCGTGCTCAGCTTGACCGCCTCAAAGCCCGCGATCACCGCCCGCCGCGGCCAGGGCTCGGACAAGTTCGTCGCGACTCGCGCGGTGTCCGTCCCGCGTTCCCGGTCGATGTACAGCAGTGTGTTCGGCACGGGGCGACGCTCCAGACCTTGCCGCAGCCGCAGCACCCAGTAGGGACGCAGCACGCAGCGTTGGCCCACCAATTCGCCCAGGCGAGTTCCGTGCCCCTCGCCCCGCAAGGTCAGATGGACGAACTCGTTCGAAGGGTCGGGCCGGACGTCGGCGAGCACTGGGAAATCGCTGCGGATCGCCAGGCAGATGGCCTTGCTGACCCATTGGCGGTCTGTCGTCCGGCGCCGCCGCAGCGGTCCCGCCTGACCCGTCGAGGCGTCAGCTTGGCGCCACGACACTTCGTAGAAGCCGTCGCGGTAGTCCAGCCCGGCCAGGAATACCGTGCCTTGGATGCCGTGAGCCGCCAGCGACGCGGGCGTCAACGCGGGCGCGTCGACGCCTTGGTGCGGGAAGTCGTCCAGCAGCCAATGGCCGGACGTGCGCACATCCACCTCGGCCAAGGCTCCAAAGTAGTTCACCGTCTGGTCGCGGACTTGACGCGCAACCGTGCTGACGAACAGGGGCGTCAAGATCGGCCGGTCCGCAGCCCGCAGGCAGACCAGCAAGCGGTACGGCGGCGCGGGCGCAGCAGCAGGGGGCGTCGCCGGCGCAGCTGGTTTTGCCGCAGGCGACTGGGCTTCGGCAACGGGCATCAGCAGCGCTAACAGAAACCAAGCACTCATCGGTTCATGTCTCGCAAGCGTGTGGCACGGCCCACTTGTTGGCCGTGCGGAAGCGCCAAACCGGCCAACAAGCAAGCCGTGTGGAAGCGGCAGGCACGGCCAACAAGTAGGCCGTGCCACACGGGTTCAGTCGGCGGCTACACTCCAATGTTCAATCTCGTCGAACAACCGAAACGGGTCAAACTTGGCGTCCCGCAACACAGGGCTGACCGCGATGTAGGTGTCCAATTGCCAGAGCGGGATGATCACCGCCTTGTCGGCCAGGTACTGATGGATCTTGTGGGTTGCCGCGCGAAGCTCGGTGAACTGTTTTTGTTCGATCAGTTTTGCGAACAGTGTGCGGAGTTCCTCCGGCGGCACGTAGCCCATGAAATTCGAGCCGTGGGGGCCGGCATCGTCCGGATCGAACCAGGGCCAGATCCAGTACGATTCGTCTTCGTAGTCGTGGGTCCAATAGGCCAGTTCGAAGCCGTGGTTGCCGGTGACCAGACGCGGGAACTGGACCGGGTCGATCGCTTCCAGGTCGACGGCGATGCCCAGGGCCTGCCACTGCCGCTGCATCTCGCTGCAGGCCTGGCCGACGGCCGGATCGCGGTCCGGGTAGATCAGCCGCAGTTTCGGCAGTTGGCCGCCGAGGGCCTCCTGGGCGAGTTTCGCGTAGGACTTGGCATTGGCCGGATTGTAGGCGGCGGCGCTCGGATTGGAGGCCCAGCTGCGGATCGGATACGGGCCGCCAAGCGGGGCGTGATCCTGGGCTGCCTGCCCCGGCCGGAAGCTGGTGTTCAAGATCCGCTGGCGGTCGATGCCGTGAGCCAGGGCCAAACGCAGGTTGACCTCCTGCAGCGCCCGGACGCGGTGGTTCGGGGCCAGGAAGCAGATCCGGGGCGTCGCCAGGGTGGCAACCGTCTTCCCCTGGTTCCTCAACTCGACGACCTGGGTGGGCCGCACGCCGAAAATCAGGTGCAAGTCGCCCTTCAGGAATTCGGCGTGCGCTTCAAGGTCATCCAACCGGTGCCAGACGATCTCGCGGATTTTGGGCAAGCCGGACTTGCGGTAGTAGGGGTTTGCCACCAGCTTGATCTGGCGGCCGGGCTCGACCGCCGCCAGCCGGTAGGGGCCCGTTCCCAGCGGTTGCCGGTTGAAGGCTTCGACCTCCTGCGCATCGCCACCCTGAGGAAAACTGGATTTGGGCAGGATCATGAAATCCATCAGCGACAAGGGCTGCCAATGATCGCGTTTCAACATGAGCGAGACCAGAAACGGATCGTTCGTCTGCGAAGTGTCGACGCCCGCGAACAACTTCTCCCAGGCCCGTGGATAACCGGGCGGATTCAGCTTGGCCATCAACTGGGCCGTCCAAAACACGTCCTCCTGCGTGCAGTGGTTGGGTGTGCCGTCTGCCGATTCGGACCAGGTACAACGCGGCAGGCAGAACCGACGGCCGCGGGCCAGCGGCACCGGCCGGCCCTCGGCCAATTGCGGCGTGTAGTGCGGTACCGCTTGCGGATCGTGGGTCCAACGCACCAGACTCTCGAAGATCAAGGACACGGCATACCGGTCAAGGGCCGAGGCGGCGGACAGCGGCGAGTACCCTTGGGGCAGGACGGACGACGAGCAGTGCAGCACCGGATAGGCCTTGACAATCTGCCGCCTTAGTTCATCCAGGCCCCGCAATTGCGGCCAAACCGTTGCCGCTTCGTCCAACAGCCGCGGATTGTTCTCCGCAACCGCCCGCTCCGCCAGCGACTTGGCGATCTCCGTCATCCGCTGCCGCAACGCCGCCACGCGTTCACCCGGACTGAGCGGATAACGCCGTTGAAACTCGTCCAACAGTCGCCGCGCCTCGGCGTACTCACCTCGCTCGACCGCCTCGCCGGCCGGCCCCAACAGCATCTTCTCCAGCATTTCGCGGACGGACAGTTGGTCCTGGATTTTCAGGGCGGGATGCCCCAGCAGCCGATCGCAGGCGGCCGTCGCCCGCGGGTATTGCCGCTGCTGGAACAACTCCGTGATTTGGCTCATCGTCACATTGAACCAAGCCTGGCACAGCGGGTCGCGCAGCTCGCGCCACTGCGGGCCGATCCGCAGGAACCGCTCCACGGCGGAGTCATGCTCGGCAATCGCTGTCTGCAACAGGGCCACGGTCCGCTCCGCCGCTTCCGTCCGCTGGGGATCGGACAAGCCCGTAAAGATCGTTCCTGGAGCGGACAACTCGTCCTCCGCCACGCCAAACTCCTGGGCGGCGCGCTGCAAGATCAACTCTTCGTAGTACCTGATCGTCGAGATCCACATGCCGAACGGGCGGATCACGTGGTAGCCCTTGCCGTCAGAGCCGACGGCCAGGAACTCGTACTCCCGCCCGCTTGCAAACGGGGGTCGGATCAGGTTGGAAAGCAACTTCACCCGACGCGCTGCGGATGCTCGACGTTCGCCCAACGAGCAATAGACGACGTCGCAAACGGGCATCTGCTCCGCTTCGTCGTCTCTCGCGGCTCGGGAAACCTTGGCCGGCGGGGGCTTGGGCGGCGACGGCTTCGATACGCCGACCGGGCCTGGGGGAGGTGCCGGTTTGCCGACCGGGCCCACCGGCGGCTCCTCGGACTCCGCCACGCCGACTGCCGGAGTAGAAGCAGGTTTCTCCGTCACCGGCGGCGTCTCCGGCCTCGCGGCCCCAGGCTCCGACTTGACCGCCGGCGCAGCGGGCGGTTTGGATGACTTCGCTTCGGGTTTCAGCGGAGTTTCTTCCTCTTCGTCCATGTCCAGCAGCGAACGTTGCCCCAAGGCGGCCGCCGAGACGACGGCCACGTGCGAAACCAGGCCCAACGTCGCAGCCGGAGCCGGAGCCACGAGCCCGAGCGTCAGGAGCCCGGCAAGCAGAAGCCGAAGTGCGGGCGGCGGGATGCGGGCCGCGCGGGGAAAGACGCAAGTTGCGCGAAACCGGTCGTCGGACGTGGCGACTCCCGGATTTCGGAGCCCGGAACCCAAATCCCATAACCCGAGGCCCGCAACCCACGCCTTAGCGCTCACCGCTTGCATCGCACATCCCATGTCCCGTGTCCCGCATCCCGTCACGGCATCACCGCATTCTGCATCTGGGTGTACTCATCCGCCTCGACATATCCGGCTCGACGGCACGTGGCAGCCATCTGCGACAGCACGCGACGGGCCAGTTCGAAACGATCCGGTCCTGCCAGTTTAAACGCTTCCAAGGCGGAACGGAAATGGTCCAGGGCCAATTCCGGTCGGCCGGTGTCGGCAAAATGGACGGCCAGATTGTTGAGGATCTTTCCGCAGTCCTCCTCGCGCACGGCGTACTTGCTGGCCGCCGTCAGGATCGCGCTCAATCGCCGGTCCTCTTCGCGGAGGGGTTCCGAGGCGACGTAGACATCCACCCGGCAGTCCACCGCAGGCGGTTGCTCCAATTGGGACGGTGTGACGCCCACTTCCCGACCCAGTTGAACAATTCCCGGTTGCAGGCCAAAAACATCGCCCACATTGAAGGCTTGGGCCAAGTACAATTCGCGCAGGGCTTCGTCCTTCTGGCCGCGTTTGGCCAGGCAATGAGCCAGATTCAAGTGGGCGGGACTGAACAACGGGTTGACGCGCAGGGCCCGGCGAAATCGGCGTTCGGCGGCTTGCCATTCGTTTCGGGCGGCGTAGGCGGCGCCGGTGAAGTTCAACAGAAACGGGGTCCGGTGGACGTCCATCGTGCGCGCCCCGCGACTGAATAACTCGTCGCTGCGGATGTTCCCTGCGACGGCAAAGAAGGTTCGCATGTCAGCGTACGTCGCCCCCAGGTCTTCGGCGATGCTCACGTCGATCGCCCGCTCGCCCTCGCGCCAGCGGATGATGTGCTCGCCGCGAGGGAGGAACAAGTACGGGCAAGGACTGGCCTGCAAGTTGCCGACACCGGCCACGGCCAGCCGTTTTCCATCCACTTCCAGGATCGTCGCCGCGGGCGGAACCCGCCGTCCGTGCCGCTGCTGGATCCGGGAACACTCCATGTCGTCGTAGCGCCGGGAGATGCCGGTCAATTCGCGCGGGGAAACCTTGCGGGGTCCGGAAGGCGGCGCGGGAATCTTGGCCGCCGGAGAACGCACGGGGTCGGTGGGTGGCGGGCGTATACCGGCTGTCGGAGCGGGCGGCACGGTTTTGGCGGCCGGGGTCGGCAGCGGCTTCTCAGGCGACGCCGCCTCCACCCGTGCGGCCTCGCGCGGCGTCTGTGGCGGCGGCTTCCGCAGTTCCTCATCGCCGGCTGACTCGGCCGGCGCGAATTCCACTCCGGTCGTCGGGCCAGCGGCCAACGGGTCACTGTCGGATGGCTGGCCGCCGCGGCCGCCAAGTAGGACAAATGCCAGGCTCAACGCGAGTAGGACGAACACACATGCGGCGGACGAGATGAGCAAGATTCCGGGGCTGACGGTCAGCCAGTGCCAGACCAGCCGCATGCCAGGCGGACGCGGCGGCGAGGCTGGCAGGGGAGGCGGCGCAGACACATTGTCCCAGGACGGGCAGGCTTGCCCGTCGCGGTCGAGACGGGCAGGAATGCCCGTCCTACTGGTGGACCGATTTCCTGCCCGCGCCTGGTTCGAGGTCCGCTCCGCCACTGGTTTTACGGGCGGGGCACAGGACGCCGGTTGCGTGAACGCCGGCCCCGGCGGCGCGGCCGCTTGCGACGGCGTCGCCCCAGTTGCCGCTGGCGGACTGGCGGCCGGGATGTCCAGGACGGCTTGGCACCGAGGACATCGGCCTTGCTTCCCCGCCCATTCATCGCCCAGGCGGAGTTTCGTTCCGCATTGACACTGGATTTCAACCATGATGGCGTTCAGTAGTGGTTCAACAACACGATAAACACGTCTTGCGTTGCGCCGTCGCGGCCGACAAAGGCGATCTCCGGTACCTCCGTACGGGGATTGAGCGCCAGATCGTTGGGGTTCGTACAGCGTTGGGGATAGTCCACCAGGACCGCACGACCGGAACTGATTTCGGCGACGACGAACGGGTAGTATTCTTGTCGCCGATGCTGGTGGGAGAAGCACCACAGCCGGCTGCTGCTCGGTTCCCAGCAGGGGCCTTCCGATTTGTAATCCGGGTTGACTACGACGTCGGCGATGACGGTGGTGGGCGCCGGCTCCCGATCCAGTCGGCTGACCCGGATCTGCCACGGATCGCCCTCGCGCACGCCGCGGACGTAGAAGGCGACCGCTTGTTCGTCCGGCGACCAAACCGGACTGCGGACGACACCCTCGGCGACGGGTGCGATCGCGTCGGTTTGGTCCTTGAGGCTCCTCACCGCGACGTCGTACGCCGCCGACGGACCGTCGCCTCGCCGGCGGGACATGAGCAACCGCTTGCCGTCCGCACTCCAACGCGGCTCCGAGCCGTCAGCCACGACGTGTTCTTCTTGCGTGCCGCCGTCCCAGGCCTGGTGCAGGACCTGGCCTTGGTGTTCGAAGGCCAGCCAGCGGACGCCGTCGGTCCGTTCGTACAGCGACGGATAAAAGTACTGGCCGCTGACCGGGGTCCGCACTTCGATCGTCGCCCCGTCGCCGCAGTAGCAAATCTGCGTCGCGTTGCCGCCGGATTGGGTGCGAGCGAAAACGAACGCGGTCTCGCTGTTCCGACCCCAGCGGAACATGTACTCGTACACGTCCGTTTCCGGACTGAGCGCATTCGGTTCCGCCTGGGACAGCATTGGGTACACCAGCAGTTTGCTTACATTGGTGCCCAGCTTGCTGCGCTGCAGCGCGAGGCGTTTGCCGTCCGCGGACCAGATGGGAAGATGATGGTTATGCTCTCCGTCGCCGTACAGTTTAAGCATCATCACACAGCGGAACTGTGGTTCGCGGACGGCCTCACGGAGTTCCGTGACGGTCGGAAAGTGCGTCATTCCGATCAGTTCCCGCCCCAAGTCAATCTCGCCAAACTCGCCCTCCAGCAGCGTTTGGGCCCCGGCCAGCGGGGTCGCGGCGGCCAGCAGCGACATCGCCAGACAGACCGCGGCGGATCGTCGTGCCGGGATTGCCGGCTTTCTTGTTTTCCCGCGGGCGTGTTGGTGTGCGTCGCCTTGTTGCCGCTTTGGATCGACGGCGACGCAACGACCGCCACCCTGTGTTTCCCCGCCCGCCTCGTTCGTGTACCTCCTCATCGGCAACGCTGCCGACCGCTGTCCAAAGCGGCGACAAGGCACCGCACTCCAGAACTTGGTTGCGGCCGCTCGCCAATTCAGGGACGGAATTCTCATGGCGGCCGAACACCTTCTAAAAAGGGAACTTGGCGTTGGCTTTCGCCGACGACTCGTAAACCACGACGGCCTTGCCGCCGGGCGGCGCCGTGCGGGCGTACATCGTACAGCGATACCGCAGGGCACCGGCGCCCTCACCGGCTACCCTCAGCCGGTAGATCCGGTCTTCGCTGAGATAGATCTGATGGCTGACGCCTTGCACGCGGGGGAACTCCAGTCGCACCCAGTCGGGATCGTAGTCGACCAGAGTCCACCAATCGGCCCGGTCGTGGCTGCCGGGGTTCAACGTGCCTTCGACGCTTACCGAAGACAGGTTCCGCGCCGCGCAGACGACCCGCTGGGCATGATACCACTGCGAATTTGGATCTGCCGCGTCGGCGGGCAGGTGGTAGCGGCATTTGGCAAGGACCGTCAGCGCCTCGCGGACCTTGGCCAGATCCTGGGGCGTCATCGCCCTCACGGCCTGACGGGCTTGCACTTTCTCGGGGTCCAGCGACCGGCCCGACGCAAAGGCCTCGAGGCCTTCCACCTTGAGGGCAATCACCGAGGCGTAGTTCTGTTCGGTCTCCCGTTTCAGGCCGTGGCCGGTGAGGTACTTGTCGGCCAAATCCAGCGTCAGCAGTCGGCCGTAGTCGCGCATCAAGGCGAAGCCCGAAGCCTTGCCCCACGCCTTTCGTTCGTCGCCCGTGACCCACGCTCCCCGGCTCCGGCACAGCTCCTCCAGCCTGCTTCGCAGCACTTCCGGGCCCAACTCGACGGCTCGCCATTTCTCATACAGGTCGCGGAGTTGGTTTTCGTCTTCCTCGGGGAGCGCCGCCTTCGTCTTGTTGTTCTGGCGCAAGTAGGCCCGGAGCGCCTTGGCGTCCATCCCGGTCAACTCTTGCCGGGCCTGTCGGCGCTGTTCGCCCAAGGCCTCCAGCGCCACGGCCTCCGCGTCGCGGCAAAAGGCCTGCCACGGTTTGAATTTCCAAGCGCGGACGATGTCGATCCGTTCGGTCGCGCCCGCGGCCGGTTGCCGACGAATCTCGACTTTTGCCGCCGCGTTGGCTTGGATCACCTCGAACTTGCCAGGCTCCGGGAGATGGGCCTCGATGGTCACCTGCTCCCGCCCCACGAGCGTGAACGGGAGAGTCAGTTCCCAGGCGGCGCCTTCGTCCAGGAACCGCGGCGGCGTCTGCGCTCCAACCGCGGCAAAGTCCACTTTCAGCACCGGCTCGGGCACGGCCCAAATCACTTCCTCGGAGGCGCAAACCGCGGGAGCGAGGGTTGTCCAGGCCCAGCCCATCATGCACGCGATGAGCAGAGCAAGCAGGCAAAGGCGGGCGGAAAAAAAGGGGCCCTGCCTGCTCGTGTTCCTGCCTCCGTCTTTCTGCCAGCTTGCCCTCATGGCTCGGCCTCCGCAACGTGTTGGGGCGCCGTTTGCGTCACCGGTTGCCACAGCAGCGTGCCGTCGGCCAGCGGCACGAGGATCCGGCCGCAAAGCAGCACGGCAGCCGCCGCGGGGACCGCGCCTGGCGTCAACTTCAGCCCGTATTTCCGCTGACCGTCGGCAGCGTTCAGGACCGTCACCTCGCCGCTTTCGTCGGTGACCATATAATATCCAGGCAATGGAACTGGCTGGCCGCAGATCCGGCCGCCCAACTTGTCCGACGTCCAATCCTTGCGCAGCTCGGGCGGAGTTCCCGTGATCGACAAACAGACCACTTGCCGGTGATCCTGAACGGCCACCAGTTTTCCCTCGTGGACCAGCAACTCGGCGGTCAGCTTGCCCGGCAACGGCCAAGGCGGCGATTCGGCCTCCGGCCGACTGCGGGACACACGATAGAACGTGCCGTGAACGTCGGTCAGGAACAGATAATCGCGCAACACGACCGGCTTGCCCGCCAGCGGCATGGGCGCGAGAAACTCGCCGCCTTCCTGCTCCCATTGCTTGACGCCGTCCTGCTCGACAAACTTCAAGCACCGGGCGCGGTGCCCGTCCATTAACAGAATCTGGTCGTCGGCCAGCGGATACACGTCGGCCGTGTCCGTCGGGGCCAGCGTCACGAACGACTTCCACGGGAACGGCAACTCGTTGACCGCGGTGGGCTCCGCCCCGTCCCAGCGCAGGCGATGAAGCCGGCCGTCCGAAGCAGGTAGAATCAAATAGTCCCCGGCCACCGCCGGCCGGCCTTGCAGACGGACGCCCGGCAAACGGATTTCCCGCCAACTGGACGAACCGGAAGGAGCGGAAAAACTCCGCACGGCCAGTTTCGCTCCTTGCTCCAGCGGGGTCACGAGGAACGTGCCTCCGGAGGCGTCCTGCAGCCTCAGCAGTTCGCCCGCGACACCGGCCGGCGTCGTCCGATCCTGGGCAATCTGCAGCCGGTCACCTTCGCCCGAAGCGCTGACGCTCAGGTGCAACAGACGCCCCGTCTGATCGACCAGCACGGCCGCGTGCTCCAGTCGGATCAGATCGCCGGCGGGACTGACGCCCAACTGCCGCTGCCAAAGCCGCTCGCCTGTGTCCGCATCCACGGCGGAAAAGGCGATTTCGCGACCCTGCGAGGATTGGGTCGCCAGGTAGATCCGCGTGCCGGACCGGTCCAGGCTGGCCTCGTGCAGGGGAATGCCGCCGACCGCCGCCCCTTCGGCGTCCGACGGCCAGATTTTAACGACCTTTTGGTGCAAGACGTCCAACGCCCAGTGCTGGAGCGTGCCGCCAGCCATCAGCCACAACAGATGTTCGTTGGAGTGAATCCCCAACGCTCGGGACGGCTCGCGAATGGATAGACTGGGGCACTGGCCAGATTGGGACTGGATCAAAAGGTACAAGGCCTCATGGCGGTTGTCCAAGTTGACGCCGCACACGCCCAGATCGCCTTCGTCGGTCACGACCGTAATGCGGTCCGGCGTGGCCGGAGGCGTGAACCACGACCAACCGCGAAGCGTCAACTCGGCCAACGGCCCGGAACGTGGATTGAGGAAGCCATAGGGAGATTGAAGCTGAAAGGCGCGGACCTTTGTATGTTCCAAATCCGACGCTTCGGTCAGAATCAGGTATTGGCCGACGATCAGGGGCTCAGAACGCAACGCACCGCTGGGATGTCCCGTGAACAGGACGGAACGGGCAGGCACCGGCACCGCGGCGGCAGCGGAAGCCGGGGAAGTGGCGGCAGCGGGCCCTGAGCCGCTGCCGTTCCCAGCCGCCTCTGCGGCGTCACTGGCGAACGTTCCCGCAGTGCCGAGGGACCTGTTCCCCGACGCCGCCCGCTGGAGCTGTTGTTCGATGATCGCCGGGTCGATGGCAAACACCCGTTGCCGCTCGGCGGGAAAGAAGACGAGACGGGTCTCCGGATCGTAGGTCCCCCCCACGGTCATCGGAAAGCCGGTGCGGAACCGGCCGATGCGTTTCCCGCGGGCCAATTCCAGGACGTGGATTTCGCCGCTGGCGGTGGGCAGCAAGCCGCGCACGATCTCGGGTTGGTTGGGCTGCGGCCGCCAACGGCTGACGGTCAGCGGGGCCGCGAGTTCCTGCTGGCCGCCGGCCCGGTATTCCCACAAAACTTGCCCCGTGTTTTTGTCCAGCGCCAAGAGCGTGTTGTCCAGCGTACAGACAGCGATGAACGCCTCGGGCGAAGTGGGCGAGGGCCGGATGGCCACGGGCAGGCGGTCGGAGTCGAAGCCCAGACGCCGCGCCCAGAGGTGACGGCCGTCCGCCGCAAAGGCGTACAGCACGCCGCGGGCGAGGGCCAGAAAGACCGCGTCATCGCCTTCGCCCGCCGCCGCGCCGTCGCCCCAGACCACAAACGCGATATCCTGGTCGCGCGGCGAGACTTGACCCGCCGCCGGTCCGTTGTCCTCCACCGGGAAGTACTCGACGCGGGCACTCTCGGACTGATACGCCTCGCCCACGGCCTTGACGATCTCCGCCTCTTTCGCCAACGGCGGAAACTGCCGCAGCACGCCCTGTATCTGTTCGTACGCCGGGTCTAACTCATCCACGGGCGTGGCGCGGTCTTTGATCTTGGCCACCAGCTGAAAGATCTTTTTCTGGGCCAGCGTCCGCTCCAGGGCCGTGCGAGCTTGCGCGATCTGCTCTTCCAAGCCCTGTGTGCGTTTCGGGACCCACTCCTCTTGCATGGCCTGGGCGACGGTCTGCAGCAGTTCCAAGGCCCGCTGGGCGCCGTCCAGGTGCCGCGGGTCGGCCGTCTTTCCGGACAGCGCCACAAACCGCTCGATCAGCCGTACCGCGCCCATGTACAGATCGGAACAGTACAGTTCGTACTCCTTCTTGTCACGGTAGTCCAAGAACACCTGTTCGAGCTTGCCCAGCCCCTGCTGCGGGTCGCCGGTCTCGGAGTGAATGTCCCGCCCCGCGTCGCACATGCTCAGAAAGAACGGCACCTCCGCCGCGTGCGAGTGATCGGGAAAATCCTCTGCAAACTTGCGCAGGGCTTCCTCCGCCAGCTTCCATTTCTTCAGCTGGTAGTCTTCCTGTTGAATCTTTGTCCAGATCGTCTCTGGATCGGGAGGCCGAAGGACGATCCAGCGGACAAAGACAGCTATGCCCATGACGAGAACGGCCAAGCCCAGCGCCTTCCAGACGGGCCGCCGCGGCTTCCGCTGCAGGCGGACTTTCGATGAACCGGGAGTTGGTTGCGGCGCTTGCCTCCGCGGTTCTTCCTTGGCGACGGCGGGCTCGTCTTCGATAATCGCGCTGGCCGGCAAGATCGCTACTTCCGGTTCGGGGGCGGGCGTGCGGGCGATCGACCGCAGCGTCAGGCTGGGCGGCTCGCCGCCGGTCGAGTCGGCTCCTGCGGAAGCGGTCTGCGCCGACGCCGGCTCATCCTCCAGTACTTGCCCCACGACGACCGGCGGCATCGCCCCGGTTTCTCGCGGAGTGGTCTCCGCAGGGGGCGAGCGCGACCAGCCTGGCGGCGCGACCTCCGGTTCGTCGATCACGGCGCCGACCACGATCGCGGGGCGCTCTTCTTCCAAAGGATGAGGGGTTCTGAGGCCGCCGGCCGCCGCTTTGCCGAGGCCTTCCTCCTGGACGTCCGGCTCTCTGCCGTCTTCGTCCAGGACTTCGTCCAGGAATACGTCCGGGAGCGATTCGGTCGGCAGTGGAGCAAGAGAGGAATCGCCCGCGTCCAATCCGCCCTCGTTTAACCGCGCCCCAACGGGAAACGCGTCCAGGGCCGCACTCCCAGCCGGCCGGATCTTGAACCGCGCTCCGCACTGCTCGTTGGTGCAAAACATCATCTTGCCCGCCGCTGCCGCGCTGAGTCGAAACCTTTCGCCGCACTCCGGACACAGCACGTCCATCTCTCCCGGCGGCGTTTCGGGCGTCGGCGCGCCAGTCACTGTCGGGCTGCCGCGGGGCCTCGCGTGGCTCAGTCGGGGAATCAGCTGGTCCAGTTCGATCACAAGGGCGACAGGGACTGGCCGCTGATCGGGCCGCACGGCCATCATCCGCTGGATCAAATGGTCCAGTTCGGGGGCCACGTCCGGCCGTTCCGAACCGACGCTGGGCCGCGGCGCGGTGGCGTGCTGTTGGCACAGCTCGCGGGTGTCGCCGTGGAACGGCGCGTGGCCTGTCAGCAGTTGAAACGCCGAGCACCCCAGCGCGTACACGTCGGCCCGGATGGTCACGCTGTGCGGGTCCGCAGCCTGTTCTGGCGCAAGGTACGCGGTCGTGCCCAGCAGAATGCCTTCGCGCGTCACGAACTCGTCGGCGTTCGTCGAGTCGCGGAGCAACGCCAAGCCGTAGTCCAGGATCTTGGGCACATCGTCGGCGTCCAACAGCACGTTGTCCGGTTTCACGTCCCGGTTCACAATCCCCTGGGCGCCGGCATGGGTCAAGCCGGCAGCAATCCCGCGGATGATCCGCGCCACGCGGGCGCAGGCCAGGGGACGTTCCGCGTCGAGGACCTGGCGGAGCGAGCGCCCGTCGACGAACTCCATCACCAGGTACGGCACTCCGTCGGCGTCGCCGCGGTCGAAGACGCGGACGATGTTCTCGTGCTGCAGCCGGGCCGAAGCGGCGATCTCCCGCTCGAACCGCAGCCGCAACTGGTCCGTCGCGACTTTGGGGATCTTGATCGCGACCGGCCGGTCGCCCATGTCCGGCCGGCGGGCCCGGTAGACGTCGCCCATCCCGCCGCCGCCCACTCGCGTCAAGTCGCAGTAGGGCCCGACGAACCGCGACCGGCACGCCGAGCACTGATACGGGACCTCGCCCCGCGAGACGCTGGTGCAAACGGTTTTGCAGGCAGGACACTGGATCATCGGTCGTAGGCTACTCGTCGGAATCACGTTCCGGAAGACGCATCCGCGGACGGCGCAGCGCCGTCCGCCGGTCTGCCCGGTTTGACACGGGACACAAACAACACCTTTTCAAAGCGGGCGGCGCCGGCGGCGTCCAGGACCTGCACCACCACGTCGTGGACGGCTTGTCCGTGGACGTCCAGGACCAGTTCGGAGTGCTGCGCCTGCCGGGAGGCCTCCTGCAATCGGTCCACCAACTGGTCGTGCGGAACCATCTGGTCGTTGACTCGGACCGTCCCGTCGGCCGCGATGGCGACGATGATGTTGTTCCGCTCCAACTCCTGCATCGTCACCGCGCCGGCCGCCTCCTCGGCGGGCTGGGCCGACGGCAGGTCCAAGGTCTTTTGGATCGTGTACGTAGCGGCGATCATGAAGAAGATCAGCAGTTGAAAGGTCACGTCGATCATGGGCGTCAGGTCCGACTCGGCTTGCTCTTCCTCGCGGACGACGACCCGCCGCTGCCGCGGCACCAGCGGACCGGTGACAGGGTGCTCGGCCACGGTGGTCCAACGGGCCTCGCCCGGACCCTGGACCTCGTCCAGATCGCCGATCTCCTCTTCGTCGATCGCGTCCCGCAATCGCTCGAAGTTCACCGCCCGGCCCGCGTCGCGAGCGCCGGCCGGCCGGACTCGCCAGATACCTGCTTTTGCCATGCTCGTCCCTCGCCTGCGCTGCGGGCTCCGGCCCGCAGCCGAACTCGTTTAACCCGGAGCCCACGGCGACGGCGGGCGACACTCATCGCCGTCGCCGTGGGCTCCGGGTTAAACGAAGATGCGCGGATTGTACCAACTAAAACGCTAACGTCGTTCCTCCACGCCCAACCGCATCACCCCGATGTTGTCGACGCCCTCGAGTTTCTCCATCAACGCTCGTACCTGGTCGTGCTGCGAGGCCTTGTGGGCGCTGATAATCACGTCCAGCGGGCCGTTGGCCGAAGCCGCGTTGTCGGCCACGACACGGATCACCTGCTCCAACGGCGCGATGTTCTCCGGCTTGGTGCTCTCGCCCAAGTAGTAGCGGCCCTGATCGTCCACCAGGATCGCTTGCTTGCCGTCGGGCATGATTCCGCGCCCGTAGCGGGCTTCGGGCACCTCGATCGGATTCGGATTGGCCAGTTGATTGGCAAACATGAAAAAGATCAGCAACTGGAACGTGACGTCGATCATGGGCATCATGTCCATGGTGGTGTCTTCCAGGAAGCGGAACCGCCGCCGGGGACGAGTCTTGGCGGGCGCGGGGATGCCCAGATCGCCGGTGGCGGCGGTCGCGGGCTTCGCCGCGGGCTTTCGCGTCGGCGAAGTCGGCTGGGCGGGTGCCTGGACGGCGGGCGAGGCCAACTCCGGGGCGGTGGCCACGCGCAGCCAGCGCGTAGCGCCGACGGGACGCACCAGATCGTCGGGCAGCACCCGCCGCTCGGCCACCCAGCGGCGCAGCTTCTCCAGCGGAACGCGCTCGTACACCCGTCCCGTCTTGACGATTTTGACATCCAGCAATTCGTCGGCCATGGCCTCCCCTCAGGTTGCAGGCTGTCTGCTGCAGGTGCGTCAGCCTTTCCGGGGTGACGTCAGGCGGGAAAGCCTGACGTGCGTGACTGCGGCTTGAGGCTCCGGCAAATCAACTCTCCGGCTGCGAAAAAATGCGCGGCAGCAGGCGTAATGCCTCTTGAGCGCCCTGCTGCAACTGCAATTCAAACTGCTGCACCCGCTCGCGGAACAGGGTGTAGAAAAAAATCAACGGGATGGCGATCAGCAAGCCTTCGGCCGTGGTGAACAAGGCCATGCCGATGTCGGCGGCCAGCGCGCTGGGGTCCACCTTGGTCGCGCCGGCGATCGTCTGGAAAGCGCCGATCATGCCCACCACCGTGCCCAGCAAGCCGACCATGGGGGCCGTCTTGATCAACAGCAGGATGTAAGGCAGCAGACTTTGCAGGGAAGGCAGCAGTTCAGTGTCGATACAATCGGCGATCGCGTCCCGTGCCGCAATCTTGCCCTGGTGCCCGTGCTTGAGGGCGGCCGTGAACACCTTGGGCAACAGTTGCCGCGTTTCGTTCGCCTGCCGTTGGCAGAACTCGAACGCTGCCCGGCCGCCGCCGGTCTCAAGTTCCTGCTCCAACTGGGCGAGAAACTCCTCCAAGTTCGAGCGGGCGTGGTAATTCTTGATGAACCGCCAGACCACCAACGTCACCGCAGCAAAACTGATCGCCGCAAACGCGATCGAGAAGAACACACCATTGGCCCGGATGATTTCGCTGATCGACATAGGCGAGTCCCACCTCCCGAGGATTCTAGACTTCTCTCCGGCGGAGCGCCGCCGGAGTTCTCAAGGTTTCTGGTCCACCACGATCACGTCGAACCCGCCGCCGCGGGCAACGCACTCGAAGACGGTCTGCAGGATGTCCTGCTCGCTCGCCGCCCCCTTGTACGCCAATTCCATTTTCAACATCCGCTGCTCCAATTCAACCGGCAGGAAAGCGAGCATGGGTGTCAGCGGAGCGATGCCGAGGGCCTGGGCCACCAGGCCCGTGGAGCTGGGGTCCTCGTTGATCCAGAAGATACGGTCCTCGCCCGACAGATCCCGCACGGAGCGGTTGGGGCGGCCTGCCAGATCCGTGAAGTACAGCCACTGGTCGCCGCGCTGCGGAAAAGCGATGGCCGCCCCCAGGCCGCCGAGTTGATTCAGGTAGTGGTCCGCATGGCTGTAGTTGAACTTCAAGACCCAGCGCGCCGCGCGGCCCGCCCGTCCCGTGCCTCCTCCACCTCCGCCGCCCCCGCCGGGCGCGCCGCCGAGATTCTGGTTCAGTCGCTCTCGCGCGCCGCGGGCGGCAGCCTGGGCCGCCGCCACCGCTTGCGCCGAGTCGTTTCTCAGGCTTTCCAGCGCCTGCTTGGCGTCGGGCACGTTCAGATCCAGCTGTGGAACCTCGACCGGCTGGACCTCGGTGATCGCCTCGGCGGCGGGGATGTCCTGCATCAGGTCCGGCGATTCGCTCTGGGTCAGGGACTCGGCGGCGGCCTCGGCGCCCGGCAAACCGGCCGCCGGATCGGCGTCGGTTCCGCTGTCGTCCAGTACCTGGACCGTGCCCACCGCAGGAGGCAGGCGTTGCTCCGGCTCCAGGAACGCCGCGAATAATGGCAACAGCAGCATCAGGCAGAAGTGGAACACGAACGACACCAACGCGGAATACCAGGAATCAACGTCCAACGGTTCCTGGTACGCCTCTTCCGGCGTCGGCGCGGCCGCGATTGTCTGCGAGGTCTTCATCCGATCGGCCTCCCGGACCTGAACCCAACCCGACTCCGCAGGGAAGAGAAATGCCCGCAGCGGGCCGCGCGCAACGGGCTGCGAGACCCGAGACGCGCGGCGCGCGGAACAGCGTTTTCCCGCGACAAGCAGCACCCTGCAACCGCCATCCCAACGTCAAAGCCGAAGACCATCGGCATCCCCCCATCCCGCATCCCGCTTCATTTGTTCCGTTCCCACCACTCGCGCCATTGGCGGATGGCCACGGTCACCTCAGCCAGTCCGTCGCCGGGCCGCGGCCCGTATTCTTGGCCTGTCAGCGAGCGCAACAGTCCCCCCAGCGAGGGCCACAACTCGCGGGGCGCCAAAGGCAGCAAGTCCACAATCTCGCCCACCACCTGCTGTCGCTTCAAGTGGACGAGCAGCTCGATGGCGGCCAGTTGCGAACTCGTGACCGCCGCTTTGTCGCGCAGCGCTGCCAGCGCCGTTTCGGCATAAGCCGCCTGCCGTTCGGCGTCGGCGCGTTGGATGCGCGCGTCCACCTGCTGCCAGATCATCTGGTTCAAATCTTGTTGCCCCTGGGCCAGCCAATACAGGCAATGGGAAATGGGCGCCCGCTGGAAGGCGTTGGCGATGTGCCAGCGAGCGTACTGGGCAACGCGCTCATTCTGGGCCGCAGCCAGCTTCCAGATCGCCGGAATTCGATCCTTGACCTGAGCGTACGTGGGATCGCGCTGCGCCAATTCCTGGTCCACCGCGTGTTGAATCTCGGCGTCCGCAATTTCGTTCATGGCCTGCAGCAGTTGGAGCACGTCGAACTTCGCCAGCCGCTGGGAGATCTCATTGGCAAGGTGCTGGCGAATCTTGGGGACCGCGCCGGGGACTTGCGCGGCGGCCAGCAGTTCGTCGTCAGCCGCCTCGCCGATCCGTTGGTGAATTCGGTTCTCGATTTGATGTTTGCGGTTGGCGTCTTCACTGCCGGCCCAGCGTTCCAGGAGTCTTGTCAGGTTCGCCCCGGCGTCCAACGCCTGCTCGACTTTGGCAGCCAACGCAGCCCGCGGTGCGTCCTTCCGCCCAGTGGCCGCCTGACGTAGCGAGTCTTCGATTTCTTCCGAAACCTCGCCTTGCTTTACCAACTGCTGCAGCACCTCGACCATGTCGCTGTAGTAGTTGGCATGCACGTGAACGCCCCTGTCGGGAAGAGGCAGGGATTGGCCCATCAACTCGCCTCGCAACCGCGTGGCTACCACTTCCGCTCCGCCCGCACCCATGATGCCCAGCAGTCGCTTGGCGGCATCGCGATACTCGCCCATTTTGCCGAGTTGAAAGTTGGGGAATTCCCGAGGAATGATGTTGCCCTGGTCCATAAACGCGAGGACGTCCATGCAATCGTTCGCCTTGCGGCCCAACAGGGCCCGCTGCTGGGGCGTCAGATTGGCCTGGATCGTCCCGCCGCGAGCGGATTCCCGGGCCGTTTGGTCCGGCGCAGCGCTGGCCGACTCGGCCGCGCGTTTGATGGCTTCGGAGCCTCGGCCCGATTGCAGCGAACTGCCACCCAGGCGTTGGGCGAGATCGGGAATTCCCGTCCTGACGTCCTGCAGCCACTGGTCCAGCGAGCTGGTTGCCAGCGCGGCGTTGTGCCAGCCATCGGCGCGGACGGCGGTCGGCGCCAGCAACACCGCTACGGCGGCTGCGATTCTCCGCACTGTTTGGCCGGAACTCTGTGCGCATCCCATCGCTTGCCCTCACACTCCCCCCTAGGGTTGCTTCAACAGGTTGGCTGCCCGTCTGGCCGCATCGCTGCTGGGGTCGATCCGCAACACCTGCTCCAGCAAGCGGCGTTTCTCCTGGGCCGATGTTGCCCTTAATGCCTCGCCGTAAGTCTCTTCCGCTCCGCGAGCAAGCTGTTGTCGAGACTGAGCCAGGACTTTGAGCTCGCTCGAATTCACTCCTAACTTGCGGACGGCGTCCAACGCCACACGGAGCTTCTCCCATTCTCGTCTCCGGGCAAATTGTTCGAGCTGCAAAAACACTCCTTTCTTGTTCGTGATCTTCCGCGTCCGCCGCAGTTCGCTGCTGGCCTGCGGCGCTGAGGCCCCCTCGTGGCCGCATTCCCAAATGCCGATACTGCCATCCTCGTAACCGACGGCCAGCCTCACGCCAGAGGGATGCCAAGCCAACGAAACCACCGCAGGGCCGCAACTAGCCAAGGTCGTCACCTCGGCCCCCGTGGCCGTATCGTACAATCGAATCGAGCCGTCGCCAACCGTGGTGGCCAACTGGCTGCCGCCGGGCCCGAAAGCCAAAGGGACGCACGCCACGTCGTCATGAAACCGCAGGCACTCGTCGGGAACGTCCACCGCCCACCGCAACAATCCGGACGAAGACGCCACCGCCAGGTATCGTCCGCAGGGACTCCAGGCAACCCGCTGCGTTTCGACATCGGACCAACGCGACTCGCTGCTGCGGTCGGAAACTGCCGGCCCGTTCGACGGCGGTGACTCGCTCAGGCAGGGCGCTTCGACCGCCAGACAGGAGGGCGCATCGACTTGCCCAAGCTCGCCTTGAAACCGCCATACGAGAATCGAATCTGCCAGGCGTGCCGCCAGCCGCGACACCCGCTTGTCAGGGTCCCAGCGCCACGACAGCCCCTGGGCAGGTGTCGCCAGAGGGAGCCTGGAGATCACATCACCCGCAGCGGGAAATTGGCCGGGAACGGGGTTCTTGCGCACCACCAGGGTGAGTTGCTGCGGAGCTTGAGCGTCCGACTCGACGCTGGCGACGGCTCCCGTCTCGCAGTCTGCCGCCACCGGAGACGGAAGGTAAATGATTACTTCACGTCTCCAAATGCCCGTCGAAATTACTTTTCGAATCTCGCCCAGCACGGAAAATGAGGCTCCGACAAAGGGATGGGTCCGGCGGTCGCAGATCAACATCTCTGTGCCGGTGGCGATGACGAATCCGGATCCGCCCGCGGAAAAGAAGCCGGCGGCCACGGGGTCAGCCCGAGAGCCTCTGGCATCGAGAATTCGGGTTTGGTTGCTGGGACTCAACACGGCTAGGCAATCGCCGTCCCAGAGCCAGGCCAGTCGGCGGGTCCCCGCCAGATCCGCGGTCAGATTCGCCGGGCTGGCATTGTTCTCCGTGACCGTCCAAACCGTCACCCAGGAATCCTCCCCGCCACTGGCCAGCGACAATCCATCCGCTGCCCAGGCCAAGATGGAGACAGGCTCCCCGTGCCCGGCCAGCAGCATCACCGGCTGCAGTTCGCGAGACGGCGGCCGTGCATCGTGCGGCGGCGAAATCACTTTGATCGCCGGCGACGATTCCGAAATCCCCGACGTGCCAGGGCTGCTGCTCGTCTCGGGACTTCCCGGCGCCTCGGCGCCCGCCGACGCCTGCGGAGTCGCCGCATCGCCGGACCGCCGCAAGTCCGCCCCGTCCAAGACCAGAAGTTCGCCCTTCGAACTGCTCAACAGGGGACTGGCGAAACGCGCGGTGACCGTTGCCGATACCTGCATCGGCAGGCCGGATGACAGAGCGCGCCCGAGGTCAGCCGGGCTGACCGTGGGCGGCCACTGAACCAGCACGTGGCGGTCGAGACTCGGAACGCGGCATTGAACCAGGATTCCTGCGCCCAGACTGCGACGAGCCGCAGCTTTGAACTCGGCCACGAAGGTAACCTCTTGGCCAACCGTCCGCAGCAGATCAGCCAAGACGTCGCTTGGCGGCAAGCCGGCCGTCAGATCACTTGGCGGGAACTCCCTCCCGCGAACGGCCGTGGCGGGCAACTCGCGCCGCTGAAGCTTGCTCATCCTCACCACCGGGATTCTCTCCCCAGAAGAAGACCAAACGCTGATTCCAGACTCCGCGGCCACCTCGCCCGACACCAACACCTCATCGGGCATCTCCACTCCGTCGCAGGCAGATCGCAGGCTGGCAAGAGAACGGGAGAAGCCCGGCGGAACCGTCGCAATCGCCTTAAAAGCGGGCTCGATGCCAGCGGGGCCGAACGAGCCAACCTGGATGCACAGCGTCTTCGCATTTTGGACGCCCGGCAGCGGAGAGGGAAAAACCAGCACCCGCAGCAGGACGCCGTGCCACTGGACGCGGGCGCCGGCCGGAGTCTGTCCCAAGATCGCGGTTGCGCCCTCCGCGGGCATTTCTGTCACGCTTCCCACGGTGCCATCCCACGGCTTTGGTGGCCCTGACAAGGGTGACTCCTGGAAAGGTCCGGCAGCGGTGGCTTCGTCGGTTGGCGGCAGGTCCGAAACGCTACCGACCGGCGAATCCTGTTGACTCTCTGGGTGCGGCGGGACCGCCGAGTCCAGCTTGGCTTCACCCTGGGGCGCTTGGACGAATCCGCCAGAGCCGACGGCGACCGGCGGATGCTCCGGCAATCGCGATCGTGAGCCGAACACGGCTTGGCCCACAATCCATCCCGCCAGGAGGACGGCAACGGCACACGCAGGGCAAGCCAGGAACAGAAGCCGGCGGTCTTTCCAGGCCCCACCCGCAAATTCCGCGGTTTTCCTTTCCAACTGCCACGCCTGCAGCACCCAAGTTGTGAACCTGGCCATTGGCGACAGGCGGATCTCGGACGCCGAATCGCCACCTTCGGTCATCCCGGCAGAGGGTTGCGAGCGGGATGCCGCAACACGGCAAACGAGCCGCGGCCCCACCGACCGGGGCGAGCTTGCATCGGAGCGCGTCACGGATGCGGCTTGCCCCTCGGCGATGGTCGCCTGTTGACGGATGTCCTCCTGCAACCGCTGGTCGTACTGCTGCTTGTCCTCGCGGCAGCTAAGGCATCTGAACGCGGCGGATAACTCGCGCAGCAGGCGCTGGGCATCGTCCTCGTAGCTGCCTACTTCGTAGCGATGCACCAACTCTTGACGCTGGAAAAAGGCTTTCTTGATCCGACCCTGGTCAGCCTCAAAGACCGGCAAACCGAGCAGCACATAATGATCCGGCGGACGCTCGCCGTCCGGGATCGCAAGCCACGCTCGGTAGGGATCGAAGTGTCCATCCACCATGCTCGCCTCGCTG
>Ga0209612_1001155_pt1 | contig 22495 bp, 16 predicted proteins | sample BioC12SIPDNA_FD_185746 | JGI IMG/M metagenome (GOLD analysis project Ga0209612, IMG submission 185746) | Anaerobic biogas reactor microbial communites from Washington, USA - Biogas_R1_B C12 SIP DNA (SPAdes) (version 2) | ecosystem: Engineered > Bioreactor > Anaerobic > Unclassified | place...
TACCAAGCTCTCTGTGGTTTCAATCCCTATCGGGTTTTCAAGTTCGTTGCAACATCTACTTGTCTCCTTTGGACAGATGGATCAAAGAAGTTTCAATCCCTATCGGGTTTTCAAGTTCGTTGCAACCAGGCTACCGGCATGATCGGCACGATGGGCAGCATGGTTTCAATCCCTATCGGGTTTTCAAGTTCGTTGCAACCCACCATCTGTCGCCATATACAGCAGGAACGCGGACCATGTTTCAATCCCTATCGGGTTTTCAAGTTCGTTGCAACCGTAGGGGATATCGGCCATGAGGGGCATCTCGAATGCAGTTTCAATCCCTATCGGGTTTTCAAGTTCGTTGCAACTCCCGCCAACACCACGGGAGGCACGCCGGAGAAAGCGTTTCAATCCCTATCGGGTTTTCAAGTTCGTTGCAACGTTGTATATCCTCCAAATAAAGCCGAATCCCCCTTCGTTTCAATCCCTATCGGGTTTTCAAGTTCGTTGCAACGTCTTTCAGAGATGGTTGATCACTTCTCCGAGAAGAAGTTTCAATCCCTATCGGGTTTTCAAGTTCGTTGCAACCCCGTGGCCGGATGGAGTTGGAGGAGGTCGAGGAATGGTTTCAATCCCTATCGGGTTTTCAAGTTCGTTGCAACGGCAACGGTGCAAATCGCAAAAGAAACCGATCTGTCTGTTTCAATCCCTATCGGGTTTTCAAGTTCGTTGCAACTCGGGCGGTAGATCGACATCGATTCTGTGGGCCTCATAGTTTCAATCCCTATCGGGTTTTCAAGTTCGTTGCAACAAGTTGCTATATATGCGGCGGATGGACAGGACTGACTGGTTTCAATCCCTATCGGGTTTTCAAGTTCGTTGCAACCTACGCTGCCTTATATCAGCCGGGCGGCCATAGCTACGTTTCAATCCCTATCGGGTTTTCAAGTTCGTTGCAACCTCCATCCGGCCCGATATCAACATCTGGATAATATAGTTTCAATCCCTATCGGGTTTTCAAGTTCGTTGCAACAGAAACTGATGAGGTCGCATCCGGGTTCTTCCCGGACGGTTTCAATCCCTATCGGGTTTTCAAGTTCGTTGCAACTGCTGGAAGAGGTGGAATGAGATGGGCCCCTTAGAAGTTTCAATCCCTATCGGGTTTTCAAGTTCGTTGCAACGCAACTCCAGTGTAGTAGAAGGCACTAGCCGATATCTCCCATGTTTCAATCCCTATCGGGTTTTCAAGTTCGTTGCAACAAGGCCCCAGGATGTAGCGCCAAAGGGCGGCGAATTCGTTTCAATCCCTATCGGGTTTTCAAGTTCGTTGCAACTTTACGATCACAATGGAGTTGAAGACAATGGAAACCGTTTCAATCCCTATCGGGTTTTCAAGTTCGTTGCAACAGTGGCATTGAAATTGTTCCCGACGTAGTCTACCGCAGTTTCAATCCCTATCGGGTTTTCAAGTTCGTTGCAACCTACTTGACGGCCGGCCCGAATTCAAGAACCTGATCGAGGTTTCAATCCCTATCGGGTTTTCAAGTTCGTTGCAACAAAGTAACCCACTGTTATCGATTTGGCTATCCTGAAGTTTCAATCCCTATCGGGTTTTCAAGTTCGTTGCAACCCCAGAAGGCGCCCACTTCAGAGAGCTTGTTCTTGAGTTTCAATCCCTATCGGGTTTTCAAGTTCGTTGCAACCGGATCCGAGCCCTTAAGCTGGCCGGCTTCCTCCCAGTTTCAATCCCTATCGGGTTTTCAAGTTCGTTGCAACTGCCCCTTCGAGAACTGGCAGAAGGCCATGGGAGAGGTTTCAATCCCTATCGGGTTTTCAAGTTCGTTGCAACGCCTTGCTCGTGTTCCGGACGTGGACATCGAAATAGGTTTCAATCCCTATCGGGTTTTCAAGTTCGTTGCAACGGCAACATCTCGGGCTTCACGGTGATGGAGTCCAACGTTTCAATCCCTATCGGGTTTTCAAGTTCGTTGCAACGCTTAGACATCTATTCAAAGATGTTCAAACTATGCGTTTCAATCCCTATCGGGTTTTCAAGTTCGTTGCAACAGTAATCGCCTCTTCTTTCATAGCGTTGCAACACGAAAGGTTTCAATCCCTATCGGGTTTTCAAGTTCGTTGCAACTCCAATCTCACCGCCAGGATCGCCCTGCGGCCCCTGAAGTTTCAATCCCTATCGGGTTTTCAAGTTCGTTGCAACGATTAGAATCCTGCTGGCTTCGGGCCAAACTTTGAAAGTTTCAATCCCTATCGGGTTTTCAAGTTCGTTGCAACCGCCTAGATTACCATGCAGACAAGTTCGGCACGCAAGTTTCAATCCCTATCGGGTTTTCAAGTTCGTTGCAACCTTACCCTCTGCCCGGAGTTCCTGCCGTGCTCGATCTGTTTCAATCCCTATCGGGTTTTCAAGTTCGTTGCAACGCCCTGGAGAATGTGACCGGCCAGGTAGTAGGCTACCAGTTTCAATCCCTATCGGGTTTTCAAGTTCGTTGCAACTCAAGGCCCGGCTCGTGGTTTGGGGGGACAACGAACCCGGTTTCAATCCCTATCGGGTTTTCAAGTTCGTTGCAACTCGCAAAGGCGGGCGGGCAGCAGATCGCGTCCTGCAAGTTTCAATCCCTATCGGGTTTTCAAGTTCGTTGCAACGGCAGTTCGATCTCGGGCGCAAGATCGGCAGAAGTGTTTCAATCCCTATCGGGTTTTCAAGTTCGTTGCAACACAATCGGGTATCCTCCCTAGAGATCTGGCGCTCTGGGTTTCAATCCCTATCGGGTTTTCAAGTTCGTTGCAACATCGCCACTCAGCAGAAAGCCGACTGGACTATCAAGGTTTCAATCCCTATCGGGTTTTCAAGTTCGTTGCAACATATCCGCCGCCCGTGCCGCCTATCTGTTGGACATAGTTTCAATCCCTATCGGGTTTTCAAGTTCGTTGCAACACTGCGGACCTTGAATTTTCGTATGATGGAGAAAAATTAGTTTCAATCCCTATCGGGTTTTCAAGTTCGTTGCAACGGCCTGGCATTGGAGCTCATCGCCCTGGATAGTTCGGTTTCAATCCCTATCGGGTTTTCAAGTTCGTTGCAACAGCCCTGCCTGTTGGCGGCTGACCAGGCTCTCGCCACGGTTTCAATCCCTATCGGGTTTTCAAGTTCGTTGCAACCGGCTGATTGGTATTCAAGCTATGATCCGGAAGAAAGGTTTCAATCCCTATCGGGTTTTCAAGTTCGTTGCAACTCCATGTCGCGGAGCGTGTATTGGCATATTATTTCAAGTTTCAATCCCTATCGGGTTTTCAAGTTCGTTGCAACCTTGGACAGCCGCATGTATCCGGCAGATTCCAGGGTGTTTCAATCCCTATCGGGTTTTCAAGTTCGTTGCAACGCTCGAGCACATGAAGGAAGAGCTCGCAAAGCTCAGGTTTCAATCCCTATCGGGTTTTCAAGTTCGTTGCAACTCTTTCTGAGATGGTTGACCATTTCTCAGAGAAAAAGTTTCAATCCCTATCGGGTTTTCAAGTTCGTTGCAACCGGAGCAGGATGCTTACAGGAACCCGCCCACGGCACCGTTTCAATCCCTATCGGGTTTTCAAGTTCGTTGCAACATAATATCGATCTCCGCGAATCAATAACAATGGGCAATGTTTCAATCCCTATCGGGTTTTCAAGTTCGTTGCAACAACAGCGACCGCCTGCTGATGGACGGTATTGAACCCGTTTCAATCCCTATCGGGTTTTCAAGTTCGTTGCAACTGATAGCTTGAGCAACCGAGACAAGCAATATACCTGGGTTTCAATCCCTATCGGGTTTTCAAGTTCGTTGCAACGCCGGGATAGCCTTCTCCGCCGCCCGCGCGTACTTAGAGTTTCAATCCCTATCGGGTTTTCAAGTTCGTTGCAACGTGCCGTGATGGCAGGCCCCATAATGATCGCCTACAAGGTTTCAATCCCTATCGGGTTTTCAAGTTCGTTGCAACTTCGGGAACTATCGGCGTGGGGCTGGTAAACTTCGCCAAGTTTCAATCCCTATCGGGTTTTCAAGTTCGTTGCAACAGATGGAGAAGATGAAGTATGAGACCAAACTGGAAAGGTTTCAATCCCTATCGGGTTTTCAAGTTCGTTGCAACTCGGTGACCGGCCTGGCGGTGAATGGATCGGCGGCATAGTTTCAATCCCTATCGGGTTTTCAAGTTCGTTGCAACGACATATGTGAAAACCTTCACAAAGATATTAACTGTGGTTTCAATCCCTATCGGGTTTTCAAGTTCGTTGCAACGTCGCCCTGATGCTTGTGCGGGGCAAGCGAGGCTTCGTTTCAATCCCTATCGGGTTTTCAAGTTCGTTGCAACACTATATCCTGGATGCTCTCGCGCTGCCCGGTCCGGGTTTCAATCCCTATCGGGTTTTCAAGTTCGTTGCAACCTTTCGGTTGAGGTGTCGGTGGCCCACTGTCATTCAGTTTCAATCCCTATCGGGTTTTCAAGTTCGTTGCAACCTTATCCTTACGAAGTCTGGCAGATGCTAGGAACTAGGTTTCAATCCCTATCGGGTTTTCAAGTTCGTTGCAACAATGGGAATACAAAGCGGGCCAGGCGATCATAACCAGTTTCAATCCCTATCGGGTTTTCAAGTTCGTTGCAACAGCGCAGTGAGCGGCTTTTCCGCCGCTCTTTACAAGGTTTCAATCCCTATCGGGTTTTCAAGTTCGTTGCAACCTAACCGTGCTCATGGACCAGCAGTCCAGGCAGATCAGTTTCAATCCCTATCGGGTTTTCAAGTTCGTTGCAACCAGTAGGTGCAATTCTTATGGCATTCGAAAGTTGGAGTTTCAATCCCTATCGGGTTTTCAAGTTCGTTGCAACGTGTGGCGAATGGTTCTCTTACACCGATCGCATGAGAGTTTCAATCCCTATCGGGTTTTCAAGTTCGTTGCAACATTATTGGAACCATATTGGAAGGTGCCAGATGACATGTTTCAATCCCTATCGGGTTTTCAAGTTCGTTGCAACTCACATACGCATCGCCAGTCGTAAGCAAGTTGTCAACGTTTCAATCCCTATCGGGTTTTCAAGTTCGTTGCAACGCAGATGCAGAGCATGTCTAGCTTCGGGGATCAAGGGTTTCAATCCCTATCGGGTTTTCAAGTTCGTTGCAACTTAACTGGGAACGGCGCGACGGTTTCAGAGGTTGAAGTTTCAATCCCTATCGGGTTTTCAAGTTCGTTGCAACGACAGGTCTTTCGTTCTCAGTGACTACCTTACAGGATGGTTTCAATCCCTATCGGGTTTTCAAGTTCGTTGCAACACCCTGGCACCCGGTGAGAAGGTCACAGTGACAAAAGTTTCAATCCCTATCGGGTTTTCAAGTTCGTTGCAACTTCTGTGAGTGCGGAGGCGTTATCAATCTCCGTCCAGTTTCAATCCCTATCGGGTTTTCAAGTTCGTTGCAACTTGGAACTGGTGGCATGGTCCGGATAGGAACTAAGCTGTTTCAATCCCTATCGGGTTTTCAAGTTCGTTGCAACGTCGGTTTTGGCATCAAACTCTGTGGGATCGAACAGTTTCAATCCCTATCGGGTTTTCAAGTTCGTTGCAACTGATTGTCATGGAAATGATAGAATCGAATTCTATGAGTTTCAATCCCTATCGGGTTTTCAAGTTCGTTGCAACGCCATGATGAAGCGTCCGGAAAATAGGCTTAGAGAGGTTTCAATCCCTATCGGGTTTTCAAGTTCGTTGCAACGCCTGAGATCGAACTGGATCCAGAACCAGAGCCAAAGTTTCAATCCCTATCGGGTTTTCAAGTTCGTTGCAACTCTTAACCCTTTTGCCTATCCATTCCTTCGGCACGTAGTTTCAATCCCTATCGGGTTTTCAAGTTCGTTGCAACTTGAAAATCCTGTTCATGGGCGGATCATATCGTTCAGTTTCAATCCCTATCGGGTTTTCAAGTTCGTTGCAACATTTTGGCTTTCGTCGGTTCACTCCGGGTATTGATCGGTTTCAATCCCTATCGGGTTTTCAAGTTCGTTGCAACCTGAGCTACGGTCTTGCCGGATACCTCAAGAAGATCCTGTTTCAATCCCTATCGGGTTTTCAAGTTCGTTGCAACGTATCGAAATCAAGAGATTGTTGTTCTTCACCTTCCCAGTTTCAATCCCTATCGGGTTTTCAAGTTCGTTGCAACACCATCAACGGCACCTGCCTGATAGGTGATCTGGCTGTTTCAATCCCTATCGGGTTTTCAAGTTCGTTGCAACGCATATGTTATGTAGGCCTGCCCGAGAACACCGATAAAGTTTCAATCCCTATCGGGTTTTCAAGTTCGTTGCAACGACTAACTGGAAGATCGAAGTCGGCCAGGTCGAAGAGTTTCAATCCCTATCGGGTTTTCAAGTTCGTTGCAACCCAGTTTGTCGTGACGACAAGCGAAAAACCTAATGGTTTCAATCCCTATCGGGTTTTCAAGTTCGTTGCAACGCAACCCTCAAGATCCCGGACAGGATTAACATCACTGTTTCAATCCCTATCGGGTTTTCAAGTTCGTTGCAACATTGAGGATCCAATATTTTTCGACCGGGAAGAGGCGGTTTCAATCCCTATCGGGTTTTCAAGTTCGTTGCAACTTGGCGGGATCTTCTTCTTTCGTGCAAATAAATCCTAGTTTCAATCCCTATCGGGTTTTCAAGTTCGTTGCAACCCACGCCTCTTCTGATCGACTCCGGCCCATACGGTCCAGTTTCAATCCCTATCGGGTTTTCAAGTTCGTTGCAACATGATGGTAGGATCGCCGTCGGTCATGGCGATGGTGGTTTCAATCCCTATCGGGTTTTCAAGTTCGTTGCAACGTCTCGTACTCCTCTGGCACGAACTCGATCAGATAAGTTTCAATCCCTATCGGGTTTTCAAGTTCGTTGCAACGGCATCACCCTCTGGTGCGTGAATGATGTTGTCATGGTTTCAATCCCTATCGGGTTTTCAAGTTCGTTGCAACTAAATGGAGTATACGATAACGTAGAATATACATCAAAGTTTCAATCCCTATCGGGTTTTCAAGTTCGTTGCAACCTGGGATGTTGCTGGTAAAGTGAAGCCCATGTATACGGTTTCAATCCCTATCGGGTTTTCAAGTTCGTTGCAACGCTTTATACTCCTTGGTAATTAGGTCTAGTAATGTTCGTTTCAATCCCTATCGGGTTTTCAAGTTCGTTGCAACATGGAGAGGTCGGTGTCCTCGAGAATAGCGGGTTTGTTTCAATCCCTATCGGGTTTTCAAGTTCGTTGCAACATGACACTGTCAAGAGCACAATCGCATGGCTTGACGAGTTTCAATCCCTATCGGGTTTTCAAGTTCGTTGCAACATTGAGGTCTTTCCACCGTGTGTGCTTCATATACTTGAGTTTCAATCCCTATCGGGTTTTCAAGTTCGTTGCAACTTCTTCTTGTGTTTTAGTGACCATCCGGACACACCAGTTTCAATCCCTATCGGGTTTTCAAGTTCGTTGCAACCTTGGATTAGAGGAGATACGTCGTTGGGATTATTTAGGTTTCAATCCCTATCGGGTTTTCAAGTTCGTTGCAACGTCTGTCTTGGATTGGGCACGTTACCGAAGCTCTACGTTTCAATCCCTATCGGGTTTTCAAGTTCGTTGCAACGATCACATACGCATCGCCAGTCGTAAGCAAGTTGTCAACGTTTCAATCCCTATCGGGTTTTCAAGTTCGTTGCAACGGAAGAGGGCACCGAGACGGAATACGTCTATGATGCCGTTTCAATCCCTATCGGGTTTTCAAGTTCGTTGCAACCAGGCGACAATGGTTGGTTCACTTCCTTCTTTGTTGGGTTTCAATCCCTATCGGGTTTTCAAGTTCGTTGCAACGCAAGGGATCATCTGGTAACGCCGCTCAATTTCGCGTTGTTTCAATCCCTATCGGGTTTTCAAGTTCGTTGCAACATCACATTGCAGATGCAATAAACATCTTCGAGATAAACGGTTTCAATCCCTATCGGGTTTTCAAGTTCGTTGCAACAGACCCCTGAGTCAGTGCCTCCAGCCGCCTAACCCTGTTTCAATCCCTATCGGGTTTTCAAGTTCGTTGCAACGCCGGGAGGAAAGGAGAAACCTATGATCAGATCATTGTTTCAATCCCTATCGGGTTTTCAAGTTCGTTGCAACCCGTACATAAGTCACCTCTTTTTAACAAGTACTACTAGGTTTCAATCCCTATCGGGTTTTCAAGTTCGTTGCAACCCGCAGTTGGATTGCCGGACATAATAGTAACCATCAGTTTCAATCCCTATCGGGTTTTCAAGTTCGTTGCAACTGCCAAACGATAGTTTTGCTGGCGGAAAATCAATCAAGTTTCAATCCCTATCGGGTTTTCAAGTTCGTTGCAACTTGGAAAAGTTCTGAAAAAGCTGTTGCCTTGGTACCGTTTCAATCCCTATCGGGTTTTCAAGTTCGTTGCAACTGTTAAGCCTTGTATTATGCCAATAACTTCTTTTAGGTTTCAATCCCTATCGGGTTTTCAAGTTCGTTGCAACGCTTATTATCGCATAACTGACGAAGACCATAATCATAGTTTCAATCCCTATCGGGTTTTCAAGTTCGTTGCAACCTCATAACAAACGCATTAGACCACGCCACTGATTGGGTTTCAATCCCTATCGGGTTTTCAAGTTCGTTGCAACATATACGGTAAAGAATTATCCTAAAATTGATGGCATAGTTTCAATCCCTATCGGGTTTTCAAGTTCGTTGCAACTTCATATCCAGTAATCGAGATACTGCCGTATTCACGATGTTTCAATCCCTATCGGGTTTTCAAGTTCGTTGCAACCTGATGTTTCACTTCCCAGAATGGACGTTGTATATGTAGTTTCAATCCCTATCGGGTTTTCAAGTTCGTTGCAACATACAATTAGTCCGGAAGCAAATTTTTCAAATAAAGTTTCAATCCCTATCGGGTTTTCAAGTTCGTTGCAACGAAGGAATTTGAATCATGGAGAAATTGGGACGAACTAGGTTTCAATCCCTATCGGGTTTTCAAGTTCGTTGCAACGCAAATAACAATGCCGAGAAGTTTTTCATTGATTTGTTTCAATCCCTATCGGGTTTTCAAGTTCGTTGCAACTCGATTATGGCTTTTATTTTTAAACGTAATACCCCGCAGCTCGCTGCGGCTGGGATAAAGGGCATGCGTATTCAATTTAGGCTCAGATCTGCTTGGCCTGGCTCCAACTTCATGCGGCAGCGCCTCGGATGCCCCGCCGCTTGCGGCGTGGGTGCGCTGCCGCCGTTTCACTCTAGTATCTAGGTCTAGCGAGTTTCAATCCCTATCGGGTTTTCAAGTTCGTTGCAACCATGCTATATCTACACAGGTTCTAGCGGAGAAAATGGTTTCAATCCCTATCGGGTTTTCAAGTTCGTTGCAACCGTGGCGAGACTGTTTCATGAACTCGATCGTCGAGGCGTTTCAATCCCTATCGGGTTTTCAAGTTCGTTGCAACGCTGCTATGAATTTGCATTCATACTCCTGGGCCACGGTTTCAATCCCTATCGGGTTTTCAAGTTCGTTGCAACCTGTCGCTGGGTTCTCTTTCGACAGAGTCAAATGGAGTTTCAATCCCTATCGGGTTTTCAAGTTCGTTGCAACGTTAGTATCATTCGAACGCCGGATCCCGCAGCTGTGGGTTTCAATCCCTATCGGGTTTTCAAGTTCGTTGCAACTGTAAGCTCTGCAGACATTGGAAAGGAAGTCGTCTAGTTTCAATCCCTATCGGGTTTTCAAGTTCGTTGCAACGGCTTACGATGTGATCAGCGCAACTATCGAGAAATCGTTTCAATCCCTATCGGGTTTTCAAGTTCGTTGCAACATGGCGGCTTCGGCAGTATTGCTGACGTTTGCGCCAGTTTCAATCCCTATCGGGTTTTCAAGTTCGTTGCAACACCGCATCCGGGCGAGCACTTCCAGGCCGTCTGTGTTGGTTTCAATCCCTATCGGGTTTTCAAGTTCGTTGCAACCTACCAGGGCGTTTTAACTACACCGTATCCAGAGCAAAAGTTTCAATCCCTATCGGGTTTTCAAGTTCGTTGCAACACAAAACTGTGACAATGAACCAACGTATTGCGATTAGTTTCAATCCCTATCGGGTTTTCAAGTTCGTTGCAACTTCCGGTCGAGATATTTGTGGCTGTGACCCATGCTCAGTTTCAATCCCTATCGGGTTTTCAAGTTCGTTGCAACGGATGTGCCTGAGCCCTACGTGGCCACGGCGCCTGTCGTTTCAATCCCTATCGGGTTTTCAAGTTCGTTGCAACGCCCAGCTGCTGAGACTTTTCGAAGAACACCCGGTTGGTTTCAATCCCTATCGGGTTTTCAAGTTCGTTGCAACTCACTACCTGGATCAGCCGGTTTGTTTCTCCTATCCTGTTTCAATCCCTATCGGGTTTTCAAGTTCGTTGCAACTCAATCTCTGGTGGACTACTGCAACAACATGGTCCAGTTTCAATCCCTATCGGGTTTTCAAGTTCGTTGCAACCTGAAGGTTGTTGTTCTTGTGAATGCGAAAATACAGAGTTTCAATCCCTATCGGGTTTTCAAGTTCGTTGCAACATCCGGATTTCCAGACGCCTTGACTGGCAACCTCAAAGTTTCAATCCCTATCGGGTTTTCAAGTTCGTTGCAACCCAGGCTCAAGGAGCTTGAGGATGAGCTGGTGAAAGGTTTCAATCCCTATCGGGTTTTCAAGTTCGTTGCAACTATCCGCATCAGAGCGGCGGCAGCTTTTCTGATAAAGGTTTCAATCCCTATCGGGTTTTCAAGTTCGTTGCAACTCCAGCGATCCAGGACAGCCTGGTCGAGATCCTGATGGTTTCAATCCCTATCGGGTTTTCAAGTTCGTTGCAACGGAGTCCTGGACTTCGTGAAAGATCTGGTGACCAAGGTTTCAATCCCTATCGGGTTTTCAAGTTCGTTGCAACCTATACCCACGTCGTTACCGTCTGTGGACATCCCGCTCGTTTCAATCCCTATCGGGTTTTCAAGTTCGTTGCAACGTCCACAGAGACCTACGATCACATCCGGGACCTGGTAGTTTCAATCCCTATCGGGTTTTCAAGTTCGTTGCAACAAACCAGGACGACCCATAGCATAGCCAAGCTGCTCGAAGTTTCAATCCCTATCGGGTTTTCAAGTTCGTTGCAACCTGTTTGGAGAGGTCAGCAGGCGGGCAGGCGGGGCGTTTCAATCCCTATCGGGTTTTCAAGTTCGTTGCAACAATACTCCGTTCCAGCAACTGAAGAAAGCATCTGCAGTTTCAATCCCTATCGGGTTTTCAAGTTCGTTGCAACCGCCCGTGTCCGGCTCTTCATCAACGTTCCCGCTGTAGTTTCAATCCCTATCGGGTTTTCAAGTTCGTTGCAACTACCAAGGCAGGGCGGGGTCTACAATTCCAAGATAAGTTTCAATCCCTATCGGGTTTTCAAGTTCGTTGCAACGGCACCCTTTGAATGGCTCTTCTTGGCTATAATCCTTTCTAAAAGCCAGAAATTAAGGCCTCCTGGAATGAACCTCTTCCGTACCAGGCCTTTATAAACTTCCAAGAAAAACTAGATCACATTGGATTTCTTCTCTGGTGTCTTAAGCCCGAGATCGGTTATGGCACCCACGCAGCGCTCACATAGCTCATAGATGCGCACTTTATCACCATCATCAATCTCTGCCTTTATATCATCTTCCATCTGCAGGCGTTGGATGTCGCTGATCTCCAGTTCAAAGACGCTATACTGCTTCCAGGCTCCATAACTCTCCAGGATCTTGAAGACCCTGGTGCGAGTGCGATTATCGCTAATATCATAAGTGACTGCCAGTCTCATTTTCTGAACTCCAGAGGGTAGTATTTCTTCAGCTCACCAGTTATCGCTTTTCTCAGCAATATGGCCTGCAGTCTCACTGCCTTGCGCCGAGAAACAGTATAGCCGAACCGTGGATGAGTGAACTCCTCTTGCATATAATCATCGAACTTCTCCAGGTAGATCTTGAAGGCATAATCCTTGAGGTGATTGTCCGCCTGGAAGTCCTCATGCTTCAGCATGGCCTTGTTTATCAGCCGGAGGGCAAATGCATCGCAGAAAATTGGCCTGAACTCCTCTTGGAGATCCAGTGCTAATGCAGGCCGCCCATGTCTATCGGCATGCAATATCCCCAGGAATGGGTCCAGGTTATACTGACGTAAAGCGCTCAGAACTTCATTCTTCATCATGCTGTAGGTTAGAGATAGCAATGCATTGATGTGGTCCTCTGGAGGTCTTCTCGTACGTCTCTCAAAGGTCCATCCGTCTATCAGGCAGCCATTTAAGAGCCCGAAATAGATCTCTGCCGCTTCGCCTTCAATCCCCCTGAGTCCGTCCAGATCTCGGGGCCCGGCGGTCTCGGCCTCTAGCGCAGCCAGCTTTCCTGTATCACTGACATCTTTGCGGTTGAGAAGGGTGCGTGAATTCCTGATCTTGCCCCGGATGATCTCTTTTGCAATTTTAAGACTCTCTTTTTCAGAAAGAGCATACTGGCAGCGTCGCACCTCTGCGATGGTGTTCCGCTCCGGAACGAAGCTCCCTCGATAGCGGCCGTTCTGGGTAAAATAGTTTAGCACAATGCCGTGCTCATTTGCTCGGGCTACAAAAGGAGTGGTGAAGTTGATATTGCCAAAGATGTTGATGGTATCCACCTGCCCCATGGGAAAGGATGCGATCTCTCCCTCGTCCTTCATGTAAACTGTGATCCTGCCTCCATCAACTCCCACCTGGCTGCCCTGCTTGGTGATGTAAACCACGCCGTCATCGAATATGCCTTCACTGGCCTTACTCATTCCTCTCTCTCCTAACCTTCTTTGCATCCTCTCGTTCCAGCATCTTCGTCTCCTCAGGCAGACAGTACTGCACAGTGCTGCACTTTTCGCACTTGTTCGGATTGTCAACAAATTCGGGAATATTATCAAGGGTCATGTTTCGGATGGCCTGGACCACCTGCAACACCTTTTCCCGGTGCCAGTCGGTAATGGTAATCGCATAACGCTCATTTGTGCCGAAAAGGTAGAGGTATCCCATTCGCACAGGCTCGTCAAGGTAGTCTTCCAGGAGCATGCAGTAGGCGGCGAGCTGAACCTCGTCGTTGTCGTGATAAGAAGAGCCGCGCTTGCGTTCGATCGGCGTCAGTGTAGTGCCGACGCTCTTGATATTCTTCGACTCCAAAACGTCTATTTTTCCATGGATGCCAAGCTTTTCTGATTTTAAATATAGCTCCCGAATCCATCCGCCTCTTCTCGATTGGTTTTGATGCTTTAGCTGTCCGTCTTTCAGGTAAAAGTTCATTTCAATTGTATCAAAATAATTAATATAATAGTATCTGCGTGGACAGTAAAGATACTGATTTATGTGGCCGATATTTACGAGCTCATCTCCTTCGTTCATGCTCATCCCTTATCAGGCAGTCAATGTAAAGAGCATCATGTCCGAAGGCTACGCTTCTCATCCCTGAATACGGGTAGAGATAAAAGAAATCGCCCAGATTGAATTTGGCCTTGAGATATGAGCCACTCTGATCGATCAGCCTGGCGAAGATCTTATACTCTGTCAAGGTATCGTTCAAATAGGAGAGCGTTGGTATATTAGGCTCGGTCTCCACTTTGAATCCATCAACCATACGCGGTTTTCTTGCGTGGTCAGCTGCGTTGAGCATTACCCTATTGTAATGCGCGCCTTCTCCTTTAAACAGCACCTTGCGAGTCTCATCGCCCAGTGTCCCATCATACCAGCAGAAGCCCGCCGCAAATTTTTTCATTGATTCGTATAAGGGCTTCATCCCGGCATCATAATATTCCCCGTAAGTCTCCCTAAGCCTGATGGCAAATTTCTGAGATGACATAAACTCAACATTGCCCCGCCGGAGCAGATACATGAGATCATAGAGCTTGAGCTGCTTCTCATTTTTATCGAACATCAGTGCCTGAAACCGGGAACCGCGGTAGGTTAGAAGTCCTTCTTTCAACCGCTGGGACTCTTCATCAAGCCAATCGTACATCTGGCCGTCGATCTCACGATCTAGAAAGTGCTTTTCAAGAAGTGTCAATGTTCTTATCCACTCCTCTCCCTGAATTGATTCAGGCATTCCCTTCTCATGATGCTCTTCATCCATGCTGTCTCGCCATGTACTACCTTTTATCCTTGATTTTAAATATAAATATGCCTCCATGGGCGAGTATGTTCTGGAGTAAGACGATAAATCGAGTCCGGATTCCATCAATTTGTCCAGCTGCTCTGCAAATTCTTTTCTTGATAGCATCAAGGAACCTGTCTTTGCAAAAAGCCCTTTTAGATGATCATAAAGAACATTAGGCACAAAACAGACAGCCTCACAGATCTCGTTCTCTGGCTTATTCCTCAACCGCCCAATCCTTTGCAGTAGCTTGCTCTTTGAATAGCCAGAGAAGACAAGACGGTCAACGTTGAAGTCAATGCCCACTTCAACTGAAGAATTCGAAACTAGAACATCAAAATTCTTTAGCTTCTCTTCGGTTGCAGGATGCAAGCCATCCACACGTTCGACATTGAACTTCTGATCTTCCAGCGCTTCCTTCAGCACATTAAATATCTCGTCTACTTCATAGATCCCGTCCAGAATAAAGACTGTCTTGGCTCTGTTGCCATTGGAAAGTTGGCGCATGCAAAGATCTACAAAATAATCCAGATCTTCTTTAATCAGTTCGTAGGTCCTATAGATTGCTCCGCTCCTCAACAATAGTTTCAATTGAGGTAGCACAGGTCGTCCTTCAGAACTCGATAACGGAGTACTCTTATCATCCAATACCACAACATTCAATTTAACCTTCTTTGCCCTCTCTACGATCTGTCGATTAGGAGTAGCACTCAAGAAGACATACTTCTTCAGGTGGCTTCTTTTATCAGTACTCATTTCATGCATCATGAAAAGAAGCATATCGCTCTGCTTAATTGAGGCCAGATGGAACTCATCCACTATTATCATGTCCACGCCTCGGATCGCCTCTCGAATATTGTGCTCGTAATAGGCGTCTTTCAAGGCAAGCGTCAATATATCGGGATTTGTGAGGAGGATGAGCCCACGACCGCGCCCCTTGCGGATAATGCGGTTTAAGAGCTGGCCTTTTTTCAGACCAATCTCATCAGGATATAGCTCTTTCTCTTCAATCAGCAAATCGCTTGTGATTGCCTGAACATGGAAATCTCGTGGATTGTAACCAAATCGCTCTATCGCCCTATCCACTTGCTTTTTCTGATCGATCACTAAAGCGTTTGTGGGATAAACTGCGATCACCTTCATCCTGTCATCAAGAACTGGCTTTAGCCACGAGATCGTTTTTCCTGAACCTGTTGGACTGTGATTGAAAAGAAAAAGCGATCCATCAGATCTGATCAACCTTTCGCTGTCAATTTGATGTTCGAAGGCTTTGAAGTCTTTAAGATCTTTGAAATCTCTGAGATAATCCCGATCCATCTGCATCAACCGGAGCCCATCCAGGTTGACTGCAAGTTTCTCAGAATTATCCTTCAGATTATTCTCACTAGAATTCATCGTTTCGCCTTCAGAAACTCCAATTTGTATGGAAGCACGATATCGTCTCGCTTACCGGCGCAGGGTATTCTTACAAACTTGCCACTGTAACGCCCCTGAACTATCAGAGGAACGGGCCGCATTTTAATCGATATTAGATCACCTAATGGCACACCATCATAATCGTAGATCCCAAAGGGATGGTTGGTGAGGAACTCTCCTTCATCGAGCATGCCTTCGACAACTCTGGCTCTAATCCTTGCTTTTGATCGCTTTTTGCCAAGGCGAACATACCGTGGAATCCTTGCAGCTAATGAGACTGCATCACCCTCATATGGCAGAATATAGGCCGTGAGCAAATTTTGCTGATCGAGAACCCGTTCCCTTCCGAACTTAGGTAAATTCTTTCCCTTTTGATCTTTTGGCAAATCTGCCGCTTTCCAATTCTTTACCGCGTACTGATGAGGCCGGGCGTTCCACTGGCTCACAGAGTGTCCGCCTAGGTAGGGCAAAGGCTTTGCTTTGCCCTTCATGACCTGGACGCCAAGAATTTTGCTCACATATTCCCCGACTGATTCGGGCTTTGCCGGCGTTATGTAGAACTTTTTGTAGATCTCAGAGGTCTCTTCGATGTAGGAAGGTTTATTTCCAGAGTTGATGTACTTCCCGGATACAAAGCCAAAGGCGTGATACAGCGCAGTGCTCAGGATGTAGTCTCCCGTATCCACCAGATCGCCTACCTCTCTTGAGGCATAGAGAGTGCGATCCAGGGTTTCAATGGAACATTCCACTGCCGGGAAACTCTCACTCATTCTTTTATCCCCTTTTTCTTTCCTTTTGGTTTTTCATTCACGCTCTGGAAGAATGCTGAAGCCTTCACCTTTTGTTCTTCCAGAGCTTTCTTCATTTCATCTTCTTTGATGTGATCGACAAACTCCTTAACCTCGTCATCTCCAAGGGCGTCGATATTCAAAGCTTCGATTTCCTCATCGAACGCCTGTTTAACAAGCCCTTTTACTTTCTCAATATCGAGCACATGACTATAAAGCACTTTATTCAAGCTCTCGGAGTTCATACCATCACTACTCGTGGCCAGACGCCTAGCCACCTCCTGGGAAAGAAATAGATTTGCAGGTCCTTCCTCTATGCCGTAATAGATTCCAAGAATATGGTTATCCATCCGCCCGATCCTTGAAGTCGCTGCACCGTAACGCTTATTCATCTTGGTCACACCCAAAACAAAAATCAGCTCCTGAACGGTCGAATCCCTAAGTGTCACCACGCACGGGAATAGAGCTCCGGGCATGATGAAATCAGGTTCACGAATTGCAGTTGTAGCACCTTTGGCGAATGCATCTCCTGGCGCATTCTGGAACTTCTCCTCAACGAGGACGCTGGAATCCCTTATCGAGTATGCTGTATCATACATTACCCGAGAAGTGACAGAGATTGCTTCATCGCCTGCAGCGCTCCCGTAGAGCATCGACTCAGGCGATTCCTGGTTCATCTTGTTCACATCCATTGTATCCTGGACGTTTATGAGATTCCTCTGCAGCTCTTTCCCTTTTCTTCTATCGCTCCCGGTCTGTTTTCTCTTGAACATCATCACTGGAGAGTAGTCTACCAGTCCATCAAATGTGCTGATTCCAACCGTGGTGATATCTGCATCCTGACCATTTGTCGTGAAAATGGCGCTTGATTGCAGTTCTCTTAGCAGCAAAATGTGAATATAATGTGCGCTGGGTTCATTTGTTAGATTCTCTACAAGTCCTGTTGCCAATTTGCTTTTGATCTCTTCGATGCTCATCTTATCTCCTCCATCTCAGCATGATTTTCTTTGTTCGAATTTCTATCATCCCAATATCTGCGGCGTATGCTCAATGTTGCTGAATAAAAACCATCAGCGAGGCTGTTTGACATTTTCTTCAGCCTGCCCGGTTTTCCCTCGCAGATGTCATTCAGAATCTTATCTACAAAATAATCAGCAAACACATCTGCCTTGGCATCAAGTCCCATCCTTTCCGGAACGAATGCCTGATCATCCCCCATTCGATCGATAGTCTTCTGGATGCGTCCAGAGACCGTCGCTCTGTAATCACATTTCGACAGATCTACGCCTCGAAGTTCCGTAATTGCCTTTACGGATTCACGGAACAGTCTTTCCACGGCATGCGGCTTGAAACCCTTGGGCTGCGCAATATCGAAACCAAGCTCCGCCAAATGACATATTTTATCTGATTCATTCATCTCTGATCACCTTCTCAAACCATCCAGAAATAGAGCCTCTTCGAGCAGATACTGTACCTTGTTTTCATTCTCAGATCCGCGATAAACCATTTTCAAAAGATAAGACCCTGGAAGCACTTCGTCTCTTATCACTCTAAGGTACTTTGGAAATAGAGAGTCTTTTAACCCAGAGCTGGTATTGTAACCGAGACGTATTAAAGCACTGGCTGATTTAATTGTCTCCTCCAGCTTTGAAAGTGGAATGAATTTTCCATAGAAGTCAATCACATGTGAATTGATCGAATCCAAAGCTACAACTTCTTTAAAATCTCTGCCACGCATAGTTGTTATGGGTGAATGGCTGACAACTACCCGCATTCCCGTGTATGCAGCAATGATAAGGGCGATGTAGACTCCAAAGAAATGAAATTCCGTAGTATTCTCGGAAGGTTTGTAGAAGATCATGCTAGCAGTACCGATGGTGTTACCGTATCCTTGTGCCATATACTGAGCCATGCTCATACCTTTGGAGCCTTCATCTTCCTCTTTTACTGCAAGGTCCTTAATCCAAGAATTGTAGACGTCCACGCTGATTCCCATTTCCTTAGAGCCGCTTATGTACCTTGAGTTGAATGTCATCTCTGCGAGTGCGGCCATCCTCACCCGGGCTTCATCTGAAAATCTTGAGAGAATAGATTTGACCAGCTCCCATGATTCTGATGTAAAGAAATAGTCCGGGATGAAATGGAAATATAGAACTTCATTATTCAAGCCCTTGCCTTTGGGAAGGGTGAAACCATTCATCCTCAGAGCAAGCTCTACGCCACACGGAACGCAAGTATAAATGTTTGTTGGCTTTGATTTCCCAACAAAGATCCTGTTGGTAAAGTTGAAGGACAAGAACGAGTTGGAATTCTCCATCTCTTTCTTATTGAGCAATGTCCCGCGATTGCATAGATTGCATGTCTTTCCACTCAACTCGTATTCTTTGTAGGTATCGCTGAGATTGGACTCATCAAGGCGGCAAATAGTGCCGTTTATCGTCAGAACATCGTGAAGGTATTCGATGAGTTCCTTGCGGTACGTGCCCGTTTTGCTTGCTACAAACTCATCCCACCCGTCCATTTGAGAAATGTTGCTCCATATCTTGTCAAAGAGAAAATCTATGGCATTCGCAGAGGGCATATTTCTTAGCTTTATGCCATTGTACTCGCAATCCATCACGCACTGGCCTATAGCATAAGAATAATCCCATTTTCCACCGTTAGCCAAGAAGGTAGTGTCTTTTTCCATTGAGTTGAGCAGTGCATTACAGACTTCTGCAGGAACACCCCAAATCTCACATGTTTTCTGGAGCGATAGCCTATTATCCAAAATAATCTCGGATATGAAAGATTGATGAACAGTAGCTACAGCTCTGGCAAATCCTAATAGGATCTTTTGGCCGTCTTTCGAACTTTCCATTTCTAATGGAACAACTTCTCCGCATCTGGTGATGCCATCGATCATTGAATCTGTCAAGCCCACGCTCTTTTCTGCATGAGCCGATGCGATGGACTTCTCAAGGAAGGTGCGCAACATAGTCTTAGCACCGCTGAAGAAATAGTATTCATCACTTAGTCCATAATATCCAAGTCGCGGCGTTTTCAGATTGTTGCCAATTCGACTCGGATTTGAAAGGGCTGGAGATGATGCCTGGATATTCCCTTCCAATGCTTCGTAAACACTTTCAATAAAATATTTTGAAATGGCGGCCCGTTGCATTCCTTTACCAATATATACGCAGCCATCCTGATATGCCATGAGCATTATCAAACCCTGTTTTTGGAGCACATCTGCCACAGTTTTGTTTATTATCCCGGAGAGGATGCCCTTAACGTCATCCAGCCTATGGTATTGCAGATTCAATTGTTCTTCTGGCAGATCTTGCGGGAAACCGTCACGTAGCGCCGTCAATGATCGAGCCGAGACAGCCTCCTCAGGAGACGAACAACTCGCCATATTATCCATTAGGTAAAGGAACGGCTCCAGGTCCATGAAGCGGGAAGTGCGTGCCCCTGAGCGAGAGAACCTGCTCTTGTGGAGTGCAACAGCAACTGAAAGATAATCCTCCTCTAACAACCGAGGGGCAAAATCTCTCAGATGCATTTTCTCAATGAAACTCTTGATAAGGGACTCAGGAATCTCGAACTCATTTTCCATTGAGTCCGGTCTTTCAATCGCTTCTTCATCCTCGATCCATTCTTCAAATTCCAGCTTGTGGAGCTCATGCACTACGAAGAGCGCAATGCATTCTCGGAGTCCATTCTTATCGAGCGGCCTTGCATTCAATTTTCCGAGAGCCTCGTTGAAACGCATGAGAAAGAGAATGCCGTTTCTGATGTGGTTGAGCATGCTCTGATCGGTTTTTCCGAACTCGACGCTCTTAGCCGGTTTGAAGGCCATTCCTCTTTCGACAAGATGAATATCCACTGCATTGAGATACTCTTCGAACAACCCAGGCTCAAGTTCCTCAAAAGATTTGTTATCTCTTTTGAGATCCATCTCCCTTAATCTTTTTCGATCTCTAAAGATATCCTGCAAAGAATCAGATACCATTATTTCGTCACTCCCACAGTCACCTTCGCCGCCCCGCACCCGCGAGCGACTGCACTTCCCACACCGCTATATTCTGCAAACCTGGCCAGGGCTACAATTCCATTCCTCATGCTATCAGGTGCATCCCTGGTGAATGTGTACCGACAGCGCCCCACAAACCCTTGCTTCATGATCGGCCTCGGATGGCCTTTGACCTTGTCAAACACGGTGTTCACCACCACGCTATGCGTATCGTAGGCCATAGGCTTTTCCACAATGTATCTTGCCATCTCATCCCGCTCAATATTCATCCTCAGCTCCTCCGGACAGACCGAGTTCCACTTTGACAAGAGAGAGTGGAAAACCGCTTCCCGATGAGGGAACATCTCAATGACCTTGCTGTTCCTATATTGAATGCAGACCGGCGATTTGAACTCAAAATCAAGATATGGATTTTTGACCTCTCCCGCTGACTTCACAATATCCTGGAAGCTGGCAGTGGAGCTGGAAACCTCCTCCGCCCGCAAATCTCCTCTCTCCAGGCGGAGGTTTCTCTCTCTCAAGACCAATGGCTGGATGATGGAGCGGAAGATCTCCACCTCCTTTGGATCGGTTATCCCTATATTGAGATTGTATCTTTCGTTTGGGTCAACCACCTTATGCTTCGATCTATGAGAATGCAAAAATTTGCCCTCCAGAGGGCCCAAAGATATCGAGCTGATAGGAGAATCATGCGTATGGCTGGCAGCCGTCTCGTCTGCCTCCTGCATGATCCCGAGCAATGAAGAGTATAGTTGATAGCCATCGCTGTATGGAATATCAAATCCAGATTCTGGCCGGAGTATGAGTATGATCTTTTGTGGCATCCATCATATACTGCATTCCTTTACATTTAAATCTGTCGATTATTGCAATAATTTCAAAATTCTGCAATAATAAGTCTACAATTTCGAAAGAATGCAACGGAAAGAATTTAAGCTAGGAATTGCATGATTGAGCAATGAAAACCTACCTATCGCTCTCAGGCTTCGATTCCTCCCAGATAGTATCCCTGATAGTGAAGTATGGAATTGAAGGCGGAGATAGAATAGTCCTTATCCGTCCTGAAGTAGAGCCGGACACACGCGGAGAATCGACCATCCAGGCCATTCGAGATCTCTCCCGTCAGATCGACAGCTCCATAAATCTTGAGATCCACCGGGTCAACCACCGGGATTTCGAAGGGATGGTACTCTCTCTGAAAGACCTCCTGGAAAAGGCCGAGGGGCAGGTTATCGTTAATCTCTCAGGAGGGCCGCGGGAGATCTTTCTCGCATTCGCTATTGCCTGCATCTCCAAGCCGGAGAAGATCCACAAGACAACCAACTTCAGCGATATCGACAGAAGCCTCAATGAAATCCGCTTGCCCAATGTAGTTGCAGCCCTTGAGGAGAAGCAGATAAGGATTCTAAAGGATATATCTGAGTTCTCGCCCGCGACCATTACAGATATAGCAGAGCGTCTCACCCTTTCTGAGAGCACTATCTCCAGACAGGTGGCCCGGCTGGCTGATATCCAGGCCCTGGAGGTATTTCCCAGGGGCAAGACAAAGGAGCTGCGAATTACCCTCACCGGCAAACTGCTCCTCTGATACTGCAAACATAGCCATAAGCGTTGACCGGCTGCAGGCCATTCCAAATCGATTGATGATAATCCAATCAGATCTTTAATCGGCAGGAAAAAGTAGAATAGAGCCTGGCCCGCCTGTATTATATTTCTTAATTTATAAAATTCTCCAGGCAATTTCTGACGGTCTCCTCCCATAATTGTGAAACTTGATATCACCGTCAAGCTAACATTCACTGCCAATCTCGCCTAACCGTCGGAATCTGGGTATCCAAGCCACCCCGGCGTTGAGGGGGCCAGAGCACTACCGCGCGTTTTCTCGCGCGCGGCGTCCACAAAAAAAAACAGCCTGTATGGATCAGTCTTGGCAGTATTGCAATCAAGGTTTCGGAAATCGACCAAGGAAATGCTTCTTTTCAATCAGCTTTTGCAGATCAACCTTCCAGAATCAACCTTCCAGAACCATCCGATTCAATTCCCGGATTTTTCGATCCTCGTCTT
>Ga0209612_1001158_pt1 | contig 22489 bp, 13 predicted proteins | sample BioC12SIPDNA_FD_185746 | JGI IMG/M metagenome (GOLD analysis project Ga0209612, IMG submission 185746) | Anaerobic biogas reactor microbial communites from Washington, USA - Biogas_R1_B C12 SIP DNA (SPAdes) (version 2) | ecosystem: Engineered > Bioreactor > Anaerobic > Unclassified | place...
GGAACGGGTTCTCCTCTTTCAGCGTGACAATCCGTGCTTGTGTCTCCTGCATTGTCAGGGCGGCTCCGTTCTCGCGCGCAGTGGTGCATTCTTCCAGGAGCTTGTTGTAGAGCCACCGACAGGTATCAAGTGCTTCATGCAACCGCGCTTCTCTCGTTGCATCGGGGTATGCTCGATACTTGTAGGAAATAAGCATAGACAATAGAAGAATGAACCTGGGATATGATATACTCGATCCATGCAGGGTGAAAGTGTGCGCGAAGAAGGGGAAGGAAGAAGGGGAAGAAGGGCGGCTCCGCTTTCATCCCCACCCTGAAGGGTGGGGACTTCCCGCTCCGCCCCCTTCACCCCCGCAAGTTAAAGATTTTGACCCTGCCCTCTGCGGGCATGCCCGGGGCGTGACATCGTTGCGAGGGTGGTTCCTGCTCCGGAGAGAAGGCCGGCCCGTTCAGGCTCTCCCCGCCGTCGCGTTGCCGTGCCCATCAGAGGGACGGAGCGCGACCCCTCTCTCACGGTTCAGGGCGGCATGCCGGTTTTCCTCCCCGGAGAGAGGGATCGCACCCCGGTGCCGGGCATCTCTCCCCGGGGTGCAACGGCGACGGTCGCGGTATGGCTCACGCGGACTCTTCTCCGGGCGGCGAGAGTATCCGTTTCGCGACGCCGGCGTAGGTCTCCATGACGTCCCCCTTGTTGAAGCGGTAGACGTCCTTGTCAAGGGATGCCCCGGTCTCTTTATCCCAGAGCCGCATCGAGTCCATGCTGATCTCGTCGCCGACGACGATCTCGCCGTCGGTCTTGCCGAACTCGAGCTTGAAGTCGACCAGGGTGATGCCGCGCGCGGCGAGGTACTCCGAGAGCACTATGTTTACGGCGAGCGCCATCGCCTTGATCTGGTCGAGTTCCTCGGGCGTGGCAAGCCCGAGGGCATAGATCAGGTCGTCGTTGAGCATCGGGTCGTGGTGCGCGTCGCTCTTGTAATCGATGACGATCACCGCCGGATCGAGCACCTCTCCCTCCCTGAACGGATAGTTGCGCACGATGGAACCGGCCGCAACGTTCCTCACGATCACCTCGAGCGGGATCATCGTGAGGCTCCGCACCGCTATGGCGGTGGGGTCGACGCTTGAGAGGTAGTGTGTCTTTATCCCGTTCTCCTCCAGGTACCTGAAGAAGAACGAGGAGACTTCTGCGTTATATCTCCCTTTGCCGCCCAGGATATCTTTCTTCCCGCCGTCGAAGGCCGTGATGTCGTCACGGAACTTCATGATGTAGACGCCCGGGTCGTCGGTGCGATAGACGGACTTCGCCTTCCCTGAGTAGAGGAGGTCAACCTGTTTCATGCCAGATCTCCTCCCAGGTGTTGATCGGGATGTATGATGAGACTATGCTCCCTCACCTCCCCCGGGTGCCGCGATCCGTGCCGCGAGACGCCGGATCAGGGGTTCGAGAAGCGGTGGATACCAGCCTTTCTCGATATACTGCGGGTAGATGCAGAGCCGTTCCCGCAGCTCGGCGTCTCCCGCCACTCTCCTCAGTTCTTCAAGCTGCGGCCAGGGGCGCTCGGGGTTGACGTAGTCGATGGTGAGCGGGGAGACCCCGCCGAGGTCGTCGACGCCGCACCCGACCAGGTGCGATGCATCTGCAAGATTCGGGGGTATCTGCACCGCGACGTCTGCCGGGAGGACTTCGCGGGCAAGGGCGATCGTCGCGCAGAGCTCGTCGGTGCCGGGCGCCGGCGCACCCTCCATCAGCGTCCCGGGTTTCGGGCAGAAGTTCTGCACGATCACCTCCTGGATGTGGCCGAACCGCACGTGAAGGTCCCGGATGACCGAGAGCGACTCCTCGCGGTCCTCCATCGTCTCGCCGATCCCGACCAGGATCCCGGTCGTGAACGGTATCGAGAGCCTGCCGGCGTTCTCGATCATGTCGATCCGGACCGCCGGGTCTTTTCCGGGGGAGTTACGGTGGGCGGGGATATCCGCGGTCGTCTCGAGCATCAGCCCCATGCTCGCGTTCACGCCGCGGAGCCGGTCGAGTTCGTCGTAGGAGAGGATGCCGGCGTTGGTGTGCGGGAGGAGCCCCCGTTCTATGGCCGCAAGGGAGAGGTCGTAGACGTAGTCGAGTATGTCGGCATACCCTATCCTGCCGAGCACGGCGTCGAATCCCGCCACCGCTCCCGGGCGCTCCCCGAAGGTGAAGAGCGCCTCCGTGCAGCCGAGGCGTGCGCTCGCCTCCATGGTGCGGAGCGCATCGTCGGGAGGCATGACGCATCCCTCCCGTACCGGCGTCCGGAAACAGCAATAGCCGCAACGGTTCCTGCAGACCGTCGTTAAGGGGAGGAACGCGTTTCGTGAGAAGGTAATCACGCGGCGGTGCATGGGTATATGTCGGCATCCCTCCACTTGAAGGTAGGGATGGCGATGCCGTCTCTCGCGGACAACCTGCGCGAGGCGGCGCATCCCCCCGCACGCCGGGATATCCGGCATGAGGAAAACGCTTTTTGGTCCCGAAATCCGGTTATCATCATTGGGGGGCGGTCAGTATACCCGGAGAGAATTTGCCTTTTGACAAACTGCGCAACACAGTGGCGAAATATCTCAAAACAGCCCGGGGTGTTGAAGAGTTCAGGATCACGTTGCCTGTTTTAGAAGGCGGCGCCTGGAGGCTGAATCTCTCCTGGATTGAAAATATTGAAAATTTCGAATGGCCGAGGCGGGCTGGAATGAAAGTTAATGCGAATACCGGCGCTCTGTTAGAGTTCCGGTATTCTTACAACTATTCACACTGAAGCGCGGCACCCGGCGCTTCGCCGCACCGGCACGCAGAGGACATAAAGCAGGCGGGTGGGGGGCTCTCCGGTACGCATCCAGCGATGCCTTTTTGAGGCTGCCCCGACAACGATTTTCCCGATGTACTTCCACGCGCTCATCCCCTTTAAGCCGGTCAACCCCAAGACGCGCCTCTCCTGCATCCTCGACCAGGAAGAGCGGGAGGCGTTCGCCCGGGCGATGCTTGAGGATGTGATCGCCTCCGTGCTGAAGTCGGGGTGCAGCGCCACCCTCCTCTGCACCCACCCGTTCAAGCACGAGAACGCGCTCATCGCCGTCAGGAAAGAGTCGTTGAACGACGCGATCAACTGGGCGCTCGGTCAGTTTCACTGTCCGGCGCTCATCATCATGGCCGACATCCCCCTGGTGACGGCCGGGGATATCCAGCGGCTGATCCGCACCGAGAAGGACATGGCCATCGTGCCGGGCCGGGGCGGCGGGACGAACATCATATTCTTAAAGAAACCCCGGTGTTTCCGCGCCGACTACTACGGCGCAAGCTTCCTCGACCACATGCGGATCGCGGGAGAGTGCGGTTTCTCCGTCGAGGTGATCGACTCGCTCCGGATGTCGACCGACATCGACGAGAAGGAGGACCTGGTCGAGATCCTTATCCATGGAAAAGGGAGGAAGAGCCGGGAGTACCTGGAGAACTCAGGGTTCTCTCTTGTCATCGACGAGAAGGGACGGGTCGGCGTGCAACGCGACGCCCATAAAGAGACACTCTGACGCGTCGATGGTGGCGATCCCGGTATAGTCGCCGACCGGGAGCATAAGCCCCCGCACCACGGCTGCGGGGACGCACTCGTTTGCCTCCCCCATCACGAGTTCTGCGGCGGACGCGATACAGTCCGCCACCGCCCGTTTGGTGACCTCAAGCTCGCGGCCGAAGAGGTCCTGCTTCCCGCGCTCGTCGAGCACCGACGGTATACCCGAACACCCGATGGCGACCCCGCTGCACCCAAGGCGCATCGCGTGCGTCCTTGAGTCGATGACGATGACGCCGACGTCCGCCCCCGACCGCTCCCGGATCATCGCGCGTATCCGCGCCGCCGATGCGTCGGGGTCGGCCGGCAGGAGGAGGACGGAACCGCGGGGAGTGTTCGAGGCGTCTATCCCGGCGTTCGGGAGGAGCGTCCCGTTCTTCATGCAGAGCAGGAACCCCGGTATGCCCCCGACGACCCGGTCGCTCTCGCGGAGGACCACCTCGACCTGGCAGGGATCCATACGGTAATTTTCGGCGAGCCTGCGCGCTTCGTCGGACGGCTCGATGCCGGCGAGCTGCACGGCCCGCCCCTCGGCGGTGGCCACGGCCGACTCGGCGATGACCACGACATCGCCGGTCTGAAACCCTTCGCACCCCGCACGAGCGGCCGCCTCGATGAGGTGGGCCGCGACGTCGTCGCCGGCACGTATCAGCGCGGTCGCAAGCCCGTAGACCGAGAACGATGGCGCCGTCATCGTCCCCTCATCTTCGCGGACACCCGCAGGAGGTCGGCGGTCTCGCGGACGTCGTGGCTCCGCACGACGGCCGCCCCCTTCTCCACCAGCATCGCCGTGAGCGCGAGCGTTCCGGCAAGCCGATCGTCGGGCTCCCTCCCGAGCAGGTCCCCGATGAACGTCTTTCGCGAGACCGCGGCGAGCACCGGGCGGCCGAAGGATGAGAACGCCTCGAAATTCCGGCAGAGCCCCCAGTCGTCCTCGCTCGTCCTCCCCGGGACCCATCTCCCGACAGCGGGGTCGAGGACGTACTCCTCGATCCCGAGGCGCGTGCACCGCGCCACGACCGCATCGAGCGCGGCGAGGGTTGCGGCAAGACCGACCGCATCGCCGGGCTCCCGGAGGCTTGCCATGACAAAGACCGGGAGACCGGAGTCGGCGACCGCCCGGGCGTAGCGCTCGTCGGCAAGCCCGGATATGTCGTTGACCGCGTGGACGTCGTGGCGGAGAGCGAGATCGAGCACCTCCGCATAGCGGGTATCCACCGATACGGTGATACCGGTCCCGTCGAGTTCCGAGAGGGCCGCCTCCGCCCGCGCCGCCTCCTCGGCGACGGTGATCGGGGGAGAACCCGGGGCCGTGCTCCGCGCCCCGAGGTCGATCAGGTCGGCGCCCGCATCGATCATGGCGAGAGCCCGGTCGTACACCCGGCCGGCCGGGGTGTAGGAACCCCGGTAGAACGACTCGGGGCTGCAGTTGATGACGCCCATCAGGCGAACCGGGGCGTCGCCGCCGATCCGGAGGCGGTTTATCGTACAATCTCGTCGCAGCATGTCCTCAACCTGGCAGCCTTGAAGGTGTTCTCCATCAGCGTCGCGATCGTCATGGGGCCGACGCCGCCGGGGACCGGGGTTATCGCCCCCGCCCGCTCGCGCACCGCCTCGAAGTCGACGTCGCCGGAGAGTCTGCCCTGCTCGTCCTGGTTGATCCCGACATCGATGACCGTCGCGCCGGCCTTTACCATATCCGGCCTGACAAACTTCGCCTTTCCGACCGCGCTGACCAGGATATCGGCTCTCCGTGTCTCATCGGCGAGGTTTTCGGTCCTGGAGTGGCATATCGTGACGGTCGCATCGGCATTCAAGAGCAGGACGGCCATGGGCCTCCCCACATCGATGCTCCGGCCGACGACGACCGCCCGCTTCCCGGCGATCGGGATACCGTACTCATCGAGGATCGTCATGACCCCCTGCGGGGTGCAGGGGGCGTAGACCGGTTTCCCGGCAAGGAGGCGGCCCAGGTTGAAGGGGTGGAACCCGTCCACATCCTTTATGGGCGCGACCGCATCGATGACGCGGGCGGTCTCCACGCCCCGGGGGAGCGGCAGCTGGACCAGGATGCCGTCGATATCCGGGTCGGTGTTGAGGCGCGCGACCGCCTCGAGCACCTGCTCCGTGGAGGCATCTGCCGAAAGCTCGATCCCGATGGACCCGATCCCGACGCGTTCGCACGCCCGGTGCTTCATCCGGACATACATCCGCGATGCCGGGTCCTCTCCGACGATGACGGTCGCAAGGCGCGGGTAGAGCCCGGACTCGTCTATCTTCTCCTTGAGGAGCTCGAGCCTCTTCTCAGAGACCGCTTTTCCATCGAGTATCATGCTACTTCAGGATAAAGAGGATACTTGCTTGCGAGGGCAATAACCTCTTCCCTCACCTCGGTGATTGCCTTCTTTGACGTCCGGTCCCGGGCGACGTCCTTCACGACCCGGGCGATCCAGTGGCCGATCTGTTTCATCTCCTCTTCTTTCATGCCGCGGGAGGTGACGGCCGGCGTGCCGATCCGTAGACCGCTCGTCACGAAGGGGCTGAGCTGCTCGCGGGGGATGGTGTTCTTGTTCACGGTGATGCCGGCCTCGCCAAGAGCGGTCTCGGCCGCAAGGCCGGTGAGGTGCTCGTGGTTCGTGGAGACCCCGGTCAGGTCGAGGAGGATCAGGTGGTTGTCGGTGCCGCCGGAGACGAGATCGAGCCCTTCCTCGGTGAGGACATCGGCCATCGTGCGTGCGTTCCTGACGACCTGCCCGCAGTAGTCCCCGTATGCGGGGGTCAGCGCTTCCTTGAAACAGACCGCCTTTGCGGCTATGATGTGCATCAGCGGACCGCCCTGCATGCCGGGGAAGATGGACTTGTCGATGGCGGCGGCGTTCTCTTTGCCGCACATGATGGCGCCGCCCCGGGGGCCCCGCAGGGTCTTGTGCGTCGTCGTCGTCACGATATCGACGACGCCGACCGGGGAGTTGTGGTATCCGGTTGCGCAGAGTCCGGCGATGTGGGCGATATCGGCCATGCACCGCGCACCGACGGTGTCAGCGATCTCCTGGAACGCTTTGAAGTCGATCTCGCGCGGGTAGGCACTTGCGCCGCAGACGATGATCTGGGGCTTTGCAATCCGCGCCATATCCTCGATGACCGCATAGTCGAGCGTCTCCGTCACGGAGTCGACGCCGTAGTGGAAGATGGAGTACCAGCGCCCGGTGATGTTGACCGGCGAGCCGTGGGAGAGGTGGCCGCCCTGGGTGAGGCTCTGGCTCATGATCCTGTCCTTGTAGTTGAGGTAGGCGAAGTAGACGGCCTGGTTTGCCTGGCTTCCCGAGTGCGGCTGGACGTTTGCGTGCTCCGCGCCGAAGAGTTTGCAGAGCCGGTCGCGCGCCAGGTTCTCCACGGCGTCGTGGTACTCGCAACCGCCGTAGTAACGTTTGCCGGGGTAGCCCTCGGCGTACTTATTGGTCATGATGGAGCCGGTCGCCTCGAGAACCGCCTTGCTGACGACGTTCTCTGAGGCAATCAGCTCCAACCCGTTGATTTGGCGCAGGCGCTCGTTCTCGATGATGCCTGCGACTTCCGGATCGAAGTTTGCCAGATAAGACATGCAGGAAAAGGTTGCTCTGGGGATGTAATATTCTTTCTTTTGCAGAATTTGTCCGCGTCGACTGCCTATCCGGTGACTTCCGGCAGGGTGTCCGGCAGATCCCGGATAAAATGTAATCATTCTTCTTTTCGGAAATCCATAGTAATATTATTACGTAATTATTATCAAGGATTAATTCGAGGGAGACAATGGCACAGAAAGATGCGAGGATACGGTTCCTTGAGAGGGAACTTGCGGAACGCGAGAAGGAGATGGAGACGATGAAAGAACCCGAACAGCCGGCGGCACCGGCCGTGAACGATGAGCGCCTGCGCGATCTGGAGCGCAAGGTGCGGGAGCTCGAGGCCCTGGTCAGGGGCCTGACGGAAGAGATCCTGGATCTCAAGTCCGTGACGATGAAACTCTCCCGGGAAGCGGAGGAGCGCAGGGTTAAGTCGGTTATGGCCGAGAGCAAGAAGGCCGGGGCGACGCTCCAGGCAGAACCTCGCGCCGCCGTGGAACCCCGTGTTGCGGCCGTGCCCCGGGAGCCCGCGCGACCGACTGAGAAGCAGCGGACAGCGGCAGACCGGAGCGACGCGAACATGGAACTCATCATGCAGAACGATGGGACGCTGAAACCGGAACCGCGGAGATCCTCGGAGTACATCGTTGCCAGCAACAAGTTCGGGAACGCTCCCATGAAAGGCCAGAGCCGGAGCCGGGGCGGCAAGTCATCCGACCGGACCCTCTTCGTGGAGCAGAAGAAGCGGGAGGTCGAGAACGTCATCCAGGCTGAAGAGGACGACACGGTCGATCTCGACAGGTAGACAGGGGAGCCCGATCCTTGTATATCACGCAGCTTGAGATCGACAACTTCAAGTCCTTCGCGAAAAAGACGAAAATCCCTTTTTTTGGAGGGTTTACGGTCATCTCAGGCCCGAACGGCTCGGGGAAGAGCAACATCATCGACAGCATCCTCTTTGTCCTGGCTCTCTCGGGTGCGCGGGGGCTGCGGGCCGAGAAACTGACCGATCTCATCAACGTCAACACCGGGAAGAACACCGCCGAGGTGACGGCGACGTTCTCGGACGGCACGGCGATTCGCCGCAGGATCAAGCGGACCCCGGCGGGGTACTATAGTTACAACTACTTAAACAACCGCCTCTGCAAGCAGAGCGAGGTCATCGAATTCCTCGCGAAGATCGGGATCAAACCGGAAGGCTACAACGTCGTGATGCAGGGCGATATCACCCGCATCATGGAGATGAGCGATGGGGAGCGGCGAAAGATCGTCGACGAGATAGCGGGTGTCGCCGAGTTCGACCATAAGCGCGAGCAGGCGTTCTCGGAGCTCGAGGTGGTCCGGGAGCGGATAGAGCGCGAGGAGATCCTCCTCTCCGAACTCGTGGCGCGACTGGATGCGCTCCAGCACGAGCGCGAGCAGGCGATGGAGTACCGGCGGTGGCAGGAGGAGCTCGAGCACCTCGGCCGCTGCCGGGGGGCTGCGCTCGTCCGGCAGAAGGAGCGGGAGATCGGTACCCTGCATGCGCTCACGCTCGACCAGAAGGAGGCGCTCGGGCGCACCGCCGGCGAGGCCGACGCCGTCCGGGCACAGGCCGAAGAGGCGCGCGAGCGCCGGCAGGCGGTCGAAGAGGAGATCAGCACAAAGAGCGGTCCCGAATACCTCGCGCTCGTCGGGCGGCTCGAGGAGGCACGGGGCGGGATCAAACTCGCCGAGAAGACCATCGAGCGCCTCGCGGCCGGCCGGGACGAGAACCTCGAGACCATCCAGCGGGTCTACATGGACGGCAGGCGCGCCGAGGCGAAGGTCGAGGGATGCGCCGGCCAGATCCGCACCCTCTCGATCGACCGGGCAAACCTCGCGATGGAGGCATCGACAGAGCGCGAGCAGCTTGCGGCGGTCGAGAAACGTATCGCGAGCGAGAGCAAAGAGGTCGAGGGGATCAAGGACCAGCTCTTCGCGCGGATGCAGGACCTCGAGAACAGAAAGGAGCTCCGGGCAAAGATCCTCCGCGAGCAGGATATCCTGATCGAGAAGAGCCGGATGCGGACGTCGGAGCGCGAGCGCCTGGAGGCGCGCACCCGCCAGATCGACGAGGAACTGGTGAACAAACGGGCGCAGATGGCGGACTACGCCTCCTCCATGGCCACCTCCGAGACCGAGAAGCGCCGGATCGAGCGCGACCTCTCCGAGGCCGAGAGCACGCTCTTTGCGCGGCGCTCGGCTCTTGACCGGCTGCAAAAGGAGATCCGGGAGAACCAGCAGAGCCTGATGCGCCTTGAGGCGCAGCAGCAGGCGCAGGGCGATGCCGGCGGGAAGGCGATGGACGCCATCCTCGACATGGAGGGGGTCCACGGCACCGTGGCGCAGCTTGGCCGGGCGCCGCCGGAGTACGCGACCGCTCTCGACGTGGCGGCGGCCGGAAGGCTCCGCTGGGTGATCGTCGATACCGACGGGATCGCGTCCGACGCGATCCGCTACTTAAAGGACAACCGCCTCGGGCGGGTCACCTTTCTGCCGCTCAACAAACTTCGCCCGCCCGTCCTCTCGCCGCTCGAGGCGGACCCGGGCATCGTCGGGTACGCAGTCGACCTTCTTGAGTTCGACCCGGCGTTCGAGCGCGCCTTCCGCGTCGTCTTCGGCGCGACGGTGGTGGTGGATACCCTCGAGCGGGCGCGGCGGTTGATGGGCCGCTACAGGATGGTCACGCTCGAGGGTGACTTCGTCGAGAAGACCGGCGCCATGACCGGCGGTTCCCAGGCAAAGAAGGTCCGGGGGTTCGGGGTGGCGGTCGACGACGAGGTCGCACGGATCCGTGCGGCGCTTGCCGATCTGGAGGCGGAGGCGGCGGAGATCGAGGCGTCCATACGCCGCTTTGCGGCGGCCGCCGAGGCGAAACGTTCGGAGAGGAGCGCGGTCGATGAGCAGGTTGCACGCTACCGCATGCTCGCGGAAGAGTTCTCGAAGCGCACGGACGTGCTTGCCGGCGAAAAAGAGAGCCTCGCAAAGACCCTGGAGGGGATGCTCCTCGAGGCGAAGGCCGGCGGCGAGGAGCTCGCCCGGCTCGAGGCGGACCGCGAGCGCGTATCCGCCGAGGTCGCAGGCCTCTCCGCGGAGGTCGACGCCCTCAAGAAGAAACTGGACGATACGGAGATCCCCGCGCTCACCGAGCAGTACGAGCGGCACCGGCGATCGGTCGAGGATATCGAGCGCCGGCTCCGGAACAAGGATGCGGATATCACCGACGCCAAACGGGAGCGGCAGCATTTCGCGAACCGGGCCGAGGAGCTCGCCGCGGAGCGGGACCGCCTGACGGCGAAGAACCAGGAGATCGACGGCGAGATCGCCGCCACCACGGAGCAGATCGAGGGCCTGCGCCGCCTGACCGTGCAGCTCGAGGCCCGCCAGAAGGAGTTCTCAAACGAGCTTGCCGGCCTGCACGGCGAACGGGACCGCATACTCGAAGAGATCCGGGCTCTGGACAGGCAGGCCCTCGACCTCTCGGGTGCGATGGAGAAGGCCCGGATGCAGATCGACGCTCTCATGGAGCGGGAGCGCATCCTCATCGAGGAACTTGCGGCGCTCCGCGAGCAGGCCGGCGACGTGGAGTCCGATCTCGATCTTGCCGCTATCGATGCCGGGATCGCGGAGGCCGAGAGGGCGTTGAAGAAGATCGGCGCGGTGAACATGCTCGCGATCGATGAGTGCGACCGGGTCGGTGCGCGCGTCGAGGAGCGGACGGCAAAGAAGGAGGTGCTCTCGCGGGAGCGGATGATGCTGCTGGAGCGGATCGAGCGCTATGAGAAGATGAAGTACGAGGCGTTCATGACGGCGTTCACGGCGATCGATACGAACTTCCGGGAGATCTTCGCGCGGCTGACGGAGGGGAGCGGGCGCCTGGTCCTTGAGAATGAGGACGACCCGTTTGCCGGCGGCATGACGTTTGCCGTGCAGCCCCGCGACAAAAAGGTCCACCTCCTCTCCGCGCTCTCGGGGGGCGAGAAGTCGCTCACCACGCTCGCGTTCATCTTCTCGATCCAGCAGTACATGCCCGCGCCGTTCTACGCGCTGGACGAGGTGGATATGTTCCTCGATGGGAACAACGTCGGCCGGATAGCCGCCATGATCAGCGATCTCTCCGGGAACGCGCAGTCGATCATCGTCTCGCTCCGAAAACCGATGATCGAGAGCGCCGATCGCATCGTGGGCGTGACGATCCGCCCCGACAAGAGCACCTACGTGACGGGCGTGCAGAACAATGGATGAGGAACCGGTCGAGATCCTGGCGGGCATGGCCGAGCGGGGCGAGATCGATCCCTGGAACGTCGATATCGTGGACGTGACGGACCGGTTCCTCGCCGAGCTCGACCGCCGGAAGGAACTGGACCTGCGCGTCTCGGGGAGGACGCTCTTTTATGCCGCGTGCCTGCTGCGCCTGAAGTCGGAGTACCTCGAGGGGTGGAGCGAGGAGGAAGACGATGAATCGGCTCTCGATGAGGAGGAGGATGGGTTTCCGGGCATCGACTTCGACTTCGGCACCGATGACGGGACCGAACCCATAGAACGCCTGGAACGCGAGATCCAGCGCCGCCTGGGGCGCAAGAACCTCCGGAAACGGCCTCCGGTCACGCTTTACGAGCTGATCAAACAGTTGAAGACGGCGGAGAAGGAGCAGCGCCGCCGGCAGCGCCGGAGGATACCGGCAGAGCGGGAACCGGATCTCGATATCAGCGCCGGCGATGTGGTGGCGGTGGCGCACGACGAGGGCTACCAGAAGGCGGTCTTTGTCGTGATGGAGGAGTTCCGGCGCGCAAGTCGCGATGGAGATACCCTGACGCTCGACGGCCTCTCCGCATCGATGGGGCGGACCCGGCGCGAGGTGTATATACCGCTCCTCTTCCTGATGCTGGAGGGGAGGCTTGCCCTCTGGCAGGACGAGTTCTTCGGCGAGGTATACATCGGCGACCGCATCCCCGAGGGCGACACCGACGAGGAGTGATCCTGGCGAGTCCGGGCCGATAGGTGCCGGATATCGCTCTGTTTTCCGTGCAGCCCGCCGGACGGATGGCCCGCGCTGCTGCGCGCGCCCTGGAGCGCCACGCATCACGGTTATATATGGCGCCGTATTCGGCCGGCGGCGCAGGGCGGGCGACCGGCCGGATACCGGTTTTGTGCACGTGTGCAGGGTAAATGTATAAATACCTCCGGCATCAACATGTAATAGTCAAGTCGGAAGGGATTTTCGTGCCGGATCCTGCATTCAGGTGCAGGATGCACGAGGCTTCCGACGTTCATGGGGGTCCGAGCCGGGTGCTCGGACCCGACTGAGCAGGGAAATGTTTATATAACATTGGCGCCAACATAGTAAGGCTGTGTTGCCGGGGCGCCGGACCGTGCAGCCCGTTTCGGGTGGTCTGGTCGGCTCCCCCTCAACCATTGTGAGGGCTCAAGTCGTGATTTGGGCCTGATACAGGTTGACAATGTTTATATATCCGGAAGTTCAACGTTAATTCTCACAAGATGCGCCGGGTTCCGCGATGCGGGATTCCGGTGCAATCGGGTCGGGAATACGCGATGAACTTCCGGCCCGAGACCCGGGCAAGAAGTAATGTTTATATGTGATGACTCACAAACATTGCTTCCTGCACAGGCGAAACAGGGCCGCCGGAACGCACTGTTCCGGCGAGTTTCTGCAGTCGGGCCGGAAGTTCTTCTCAGAACTCCGGAATGGAACCTGAAGTGGAATACTAACGTTTATATGCCAGGAGCAACAAACGTTACTTCCCCACAGGTGAAATACCAGGCCCGTCCGGGTAGACTCCCTGTATCAAAACGGATATGAAGGTCGGAGTTTTCATGACTCAGACCCGATGCAGGAAACAAATGTTTAAATACCTACAGAACAAACATTGTTTTCCTGTTTGATGGAGAACCGACACGACCGCGCATGACGCGGGTTGGTTCTGACGTTGGCATTGGCAATGCGGAAATTTGTTCAGTAACCGCTAATTCCTCCCAAGTTTAGTAGTGTGCATACTTCCAAATTCTGGTTGATCCTGCCAGAGGTCACTGCTATCGGGGTTCGATTAAGCCATGCGAGTCGAGAGGGTTCGGCCCTCGGCGTACTGCTCAGTAACACGTGGATAACCTGCCCTAAGGAAGGGGATAACCCCGGGAAACTGGGGATAATACCCTATAGGTTACAGATGCTGGAATGCCCTGTAACCCAAAGCTCCGGCGCCTTAGGATGGATCTGCGGCCGATTAGGTTGTTGTTGGGGTAACGGCCCAACAAGCCAGTAATCGGTACGGGTTGTGGGAGCAAGAGCCCGGAGTTGGATTCTGAGACACGAATCCAGGCCCTACGGGGCGCAGCAGGCGCGAAAACTTTACAATGCGGGCAACCGTGATAAGGGAACCTCGAGTGCCTGTACATGCAGGCTGTTCGGGTGTCTAAAACACACCTGAAGAAAGGGCCGGGCAAGACCGGTGCCAGCCGCCGCGGTAATACCGGCGGCTCGAGTGGTGGCCACTTTTATTGGGCTTAAAGCGTTCGTAGCTGGGTTGTTAAGTCTCTTGGGAAATCTGACGGCTCAACCGTCAGGCGTCTAAGGGATACTGGCAATCTTGGAACCGGGAGAGGTGAGGGGTACTTCGGGGGTAGGAGTGAAATCCTGTAATCCTCGAGGGACCACCTGTGGCGAAGGCGCCTCACCAGAACGGCTTCGACAGTGAGGGACGAAAGCTGGGGGAGCAAACCGGATTAGATACCCGGGTAGTCCCAGCCGTAAACGATGCGCGTTAGGTGTATCGGTGACCACGAGTCACCGAGGTGCCGAAGGGAAACCGTGAAACGTGCCGCCTGGGAAGTACGGTCGCAAGGCTGAAACTTAAAGGAATTGGCGGGGGAGCACCACAACGGGTGGAGCCTGCGGTTTAATTGGACTCAACGCCGGGAAGCTCACCGGATAAGACAGCTGAATGATTGCCGGGCTGAAGACTCTGCATGACTAGCTGAGAGGAGGTGCATGGCCGTCGTCAGTTCGTACTGTGAAGCATCCTGTTAAGTCAGGCAACGAGCGAGACCCACGCCAACAGTTGCCAGCATGGTCTCCGGACTGATGGGGACACTGTTGGGACCGCCTCTGCTAAAGAGGAGGAAGGAATGGGCAACGGTAGGTCAGCATGCCCCGAATTATCCGGGCTACACGCGGGCTACAATGGGCAGGACAATGGGTATCGACACCGAAAGGTGAAGGCAATCTCCTAAACCTGTCCTTAGTTCGGATTGTGGGCTGTAACTCGCCCACATGAAGCTGGAATCCGTAGTAATCGCGTTTCAAAATAACGCGGTGAATGTGTCCCTGCTCCTTGCACACACCGCCCGTCAAACCACCCGAGTGGGGTTTGGATGAGGCTGCGGTCGTTGCCGTAGTCGAATCTAGGTTCCGCAAGGGGGGTTAAGTCGTAACAAGGTAGCCGTAGGGGAATCTGCGGCTGGATCACCTCCTAATGAAATTCGCTTGGGATGCGGTTGCTGGACAAAACGTAAAATTGCCGATGTCAACAGGTGACTCGGGCTCATAGCTCAGTTGGAAGAGCGCCGCCTTTGCGAGGCGGAGGCCGGGGGTTCAAATCCCCCTGAGTCCACTGGGCAGGAAGCATCCCTTCCTGCCTTCAATGCACCCGGAGATGAGAGTCACCGGGGAAGGGCTGAAGGTCTTTGACCTGAAGAAGCCGTGTAAAGGTGCGTGATTCTGGACGTTAAATGAGTTCAGCGGAACGGCGATATGCCTATCAGTGGATGGCTCGGTTCGAGTGCCGAAGAAGGGCGTGCCAAGCTGCGATAAGCTCCGGGAAGACGCATGGAGTCTACGATCCGGAGATACCCTAATGGGACATCCCAACACTTCGGTGTTGATCCGTAAGGATCGGGAACCCCCCGAATTGAAACATCTTAGTAGGGGGAGGAAGAGAAATCAACCGAGATGTCGTTAGTAGAGGCGATCGAACACGACAGAGTTCAAACTGAATCCCCTCACGGGGAGATGTGGTGTAGTAAGCCTACCGTCCGGATATCAAGGTCAAACGGAAGTCCTCTGGAACGTGGCACCAAAGAGGGTGATAGTCCCGTACGTATAAGCCGAGATATCCTGGTAGAGTCTTGAGTACCGCGGGTCGGAATTCTCGCGGGAATCTGGGGGTCATCAACCTCCAAAGCTAAATACTACTCGAAACCGATAGCGTATTAGTAGCGTGAGCGAAGGCTGAAAAGTAACCCTTGAAAGGTGGTTAAAAGCGCCTGAAACTGATAGGTGATGGTGAGTTACGGCGCGAAAGGATCTTCCACGTGAAGGAACCCGTCGCGAGGCGGTAGTACGGGCGTGGTTGCCGGTGTCGTAACGTACGTTTTGAAGAACGGGCCAGAGAGTTTATTCTGCAGGCGAAGGTTAACCCAAAAGGGGAGCCGAAGGGAAACCAACATGTCCGTAGCGCTTGCATGGGACGACGTATTAAAAGTGCGTGGAGTCTGCAGGATAAGACCCGAAGCCTAGCGATCTATGCGTGGGCAGGTTGAAGCGTGCCGAAAGGCGCGTGGAGGACCGCAAGCGGTTTTGATATGCAAATCATTCGCGTGACCTGCGTATAGGAGTGAAAGATTAATCGAGCTGGGCATCTGCTGGTTCCTCTCGAAACATGCCGTAGCATGACCTGGCCGGAGATAGACGGTGAGGTAGAGCACTGATTGGGGGAGCTGGGGGAGAAATCCCTCACCCTCCTGTCAAACTCCAAATTCCCCGTCGTCGAAGATGGCTGGCAGTCCGGACTACGGGGTAAGCTTGTAGTCCGTAAGGGAGACAACCCAGACCGTGGTTAATGTCCCTCAATGTAGGCTAAGTGTCAACACTGAAAGGCGTCCCAGGCCAAAGACAACTGGAAGGTGAGCTCAGAAGCAGCTATCCTTTAAAAAGTGCGTAACAGCTTACCAGTCGAGGTTTGGGGCACTGAAAATGGACGGGGCTAAAGCCTACTACAGATACCACGGACCACACGTTTGTGTGATGGCGTAGAGAGGCGTGCTGCTTGGGTCGAAGCAGGGGCGTGAGCTCCTGTGGACCGGGTAGTAATGAGAATTCTGGCATTAGTAGAAGCAAAGTTGGGTGAGAATCCCAACCGCCGGAGGGGCTAGGTTTCCTCGGCAATGTTCGTCAGCCGAGGGTTAGTCGGTCCTAAGGTGTGTCGTAATTCGAGCACATCAACAGGGAAACAGGTTAATATTCCTGTACCATTCATCCGCAGCGTTAGTTCGCCCTGACGCTTCGGGATATGCCTGACAGGGTCGTCGCCCTGTCCAAGCGTTCAAGCTCGTGGAGTACCGCCATGGTGAGAAGCGAGTGAAGGCGTGATGGGGTAACCAGGCAAATTCCTGGAGCCCGTGAAAAGGGGGATGAATGACCGTACCGAGATCTGACACAGGTGCCCCTAGCTGAAGAGGCTAAGGCGTGTCGGTTTAATCGTGTTAAGGGAACTCGGCAAATTGGCCCCGTAACTTTGGGATAAGGGGTGCCTGCCTGGCGATCAGGCAGGTCGCAGTGACCAGGGGGCTCTGACTGTCTAATAACAACATAGGTGACTGCAACTCGGAAACGATTAGTATAGTCACTGATTCCTGCCCAGTGCGAGTATCTGAATACCGGGTTCAACCGGACGAAGGACTCGTAAACGGCGGGGGTAACTATGACCCTCTTAAGGTAGCGTAGTACCTTGTCGCTTAATTGGCGACTTGCATGAATGGATTAACAAGAGCCCTACTGTCCCTAACACGAATCCGTTGAACATTTCATCCTAGTGCAGAGACTAGGGACTCCAGATGGGAAGTGAAGACCCCGTGGAGCTTTACTGCAGCCTGTCGCTGTGTTACGGTATTCCTTGCGCAGCGTAGATGGGAGGCGTCGAACCATCCCCTCCGGGGGGTGGGGAGCCACCAATGAGACACCATCCTTGGTTTACTGTAACACTAACTCAAACTTGAGGACAACGGTAGGTAGGCAGTTTGGGTGGGGCGCCACACCCTCGAAAAAATATCAAGGGTGCCCTATGGTCAACTCATGTGAGTCAGAAACTCACAGGAGAGTGTCAAGAGCATAAGTTGGCCTGACGCGATTACGCAAAGCAAGTAATCGCGAGAGGAAACTCGGGTCTAACGAACCAATGAGCCTTATTGATGAGGGCCATTGACGACAGAAAAGCTACCCCGGGGATAACAGAGTCGTCGCCGGCAAGAGCACATATCGACCCGGCGGCTTGCTACCTCGATGTCGGTTCTTTCCATCCTGGCCGTGCAGCAGCGGCCAAGGGTGAGGTTGTTCGCCTATTAAAGGGGATCGTGAGCTGGGTTTAGACCGTCGTGAGACAGGTCGGTTACTATCTATCTGGAGTGTTTGGAGTCTGAAGGTAAGATGGAAATAGTACGAGAGGAACTTTCCGTCGTCGCCTCTGGTCGATCGGTTGTCCGACAGGGCAATGCCGAGCAGCTACGCGATAAGGGATAAAAGCTGAAAGCATCTAAGCTTGAAGCCTGACCTAAAAAGAGACTCCGCTGAGGACATGGGTAAAAGACCCGCTTGATAGGTCCGGGATGTAAGCATGAAGGCAACGACATGTTCAGTCCGCGGATACTAACGTCCGATGCCTTCCGCTGAACTCAGACGAAATCCAGAATCGCGCACTTAATCCTGATGGTTTCATCCGGGTGCAAGGTGATTACCTTTATATGCCCGGGGGACTAACCTATAGGAGGTAACACGGCTTGCCAAGGTGGCGGAGCGGCCACGCGGTTGACTGCAGATCAACTACACCCCGGTTCAAATCCGGGCCTTGGCTTTGGTAATAGCGGCCATAGCAGAGGGGAAACACCTGGACCCATTCCGAACCCAGAAGTTAAGCCCTCTCACGTGCTGTGTGGTACTGAGGTACGAGAGTCCTCGGGAAGCTCAATTCGCTGCTATTACCTCCCTTTACATTGAATGATTGCTTTTCTGATTGACATTTTGCGAGCGTTTGCCTTTACTTCTCTCCTGCAACGCGCCTTGATACTTGTTCCATCCTTACCGGACGGTCGCGTTTCATCCGGACGGCACCTCAAAGCGACCCTTTCTCTCCAGGCACCGGGTTTTCTCTTCATGCACCCTTCACCACGGTTATGGCTATCGTAGCCCATTGCTACCTTGCCGGGGGTGTGCAGCGATGGTCCCACCTCCCGGTTGCGCGAGGGTCGGTGTCCGGCGAATGATCGCTTGCCGTAACCATACGTTGGTTGCAAAACAGCCGTGCCGGTTGGGGGGGAGGGAGCGGCCTCCCCGCCCTGCCGGTTCTCTCTTACGGCACCTCCCGGAGCATCCGGCACGATGCCCCGGGGCGACTCCTTCCCGTCCCGGAGTCGCTAGGTGCCTCCGGGGTTTTACATCATGGAAGAGAAGGGTTCGGACCCTGACCGGAACTTACATTGGCACGACATCGATGGCAGGAGATTCCTTGCCGGTGTCTGAGGTTATCGATTCGATGGTAGCCATGATGGGCCGCTGTTGCGGCCGCACCATACTATCAGTAGAGAGTATAACAATTTAACTTTTGCCCTCTGTTTATATGATTCAATTTACCTCGGGTGGAACCCCTCCGGGTCGCGTGCGGGTGCCCCCCCGGGGGCTTGCGAGGAGGGCACCGCCCGGGGCATCCGGGGCGTTCTCCGCCCGGTGTGCTGTTTTTCCTTTTCACGGGTGCCCCGAGGTTTTACGTCGACGAATGAGAGAGTTTCGGGGCCTGGGAGCAACCTGCATCGACCATGGCATCGACGGCAGAGATCCACGTTCTGGTGTTCCAGATCGTCGGTCCAGCCCCAACGAATCTGTGATGCGCCGTTATCACGGTAGCACCATCCTGATCATATAAACTATTATTATTTAACTTTACTCATTTGTTGATTGAATTTAGTTTACTGATCGGGATGGAACGCCTCGGGAAGCCTTCTCCAGAGTTCCCATCCCGGCCTGCATCTTCCCGGATGGGCTACGAAACCCGTGGTATCCCCCCGACCTTCACCGGGGACCACAGTTCCGTGCGGCCTGTAGCGCGGGACCGCGCCCCTTCCCGTACGAGGCGCAGTATCTGAGACAGCACCTCTTCGTCGGTCGGCAGGCCCAGGTCGAGGATCTTGCGTAGCCGGATCGGGATGGAGTCCATCCGGTAACCCGTCCCCTCACAATCGATCCCCACGCATGCAACCGGGATGTGGAGATTCGCAAAAGAGGTGCTGAGCGAGACGAACGGATCGATGACGATGGTCGGGATCGTCGCAAGGTGCTCGTTACACCTCCTTGGCAGGTGCGCACCTGGATCGGCGCCGATGATGAGGCAGGCATCCACCTCACCCCGGCCGAGCAGGTCGACCGCGGTGGTCTCGCCGGGATTGTAATACGGTGTGCCGCGCGCGAAATCGACGCCGTAGGGATATCCCGTGAGGTAGGAGAATGTCTGGTTGGTGCCGTTGACGTTCCAGTGCCCTCGCATGGGTGTCAGGGTGAACTTCGTATGCCGGTTGAGTTCGTCGACGAGCTGAATGGCGTTCCTGACGTTCTTGTACCTCCCGGGAGACTGCGTCAGGCCTATCCCCGTAAAGAGCGCCCCGAACCGGGCGTTCCTGCAGAGGTCGGCGAGCTGGATCAACCTCTCCCGCGGGATGCCCGCGACGCCCGCGGGGAGGATGTCCGCGTGGCCCTTGAGGATTGCCCGGAGGGCCGAAAAGGCGGCATAATCCCCGCCCGGCTTGATCCGGATGAACTCGTCGGCGATCTTCGCGGTATCGGTCTTTCTGATATCCACGACGACGAGCGTCCGGTCATGGTGCCCGTTCTCCCGGTATTTTCCATCAGCAAACGTCGTATACCGGGAGAGGTGGCGAGGGTGCGACTCTATCGGGTTTGAGCCCCAGTAAATTACGACGTCGGCCCGGTTCTTCACCACGCCGAGCGAGCAGCCCGGGTGGCCGGCCTCCTGGATGCCCAGGATCGACGGCCCGTGGCAGATCGACGAGCAGTTGTCGATCACGCCCCCGACCGCCTCGGCGATATGGATGCCGGTGCACTGTGCTTCTGCGGATGTCCCGCTCCACCCAAAGAGGAGCGGACGCTCGGCATCGGCGAGCACCTCTGCGGCATACCGGATCGCTTCCTCGAAGTCGACCGCCCTCCAGGACCCGCCGTCGTTTGATACCGGGTGCATGAGGCGGCTCCTTGAGAGGAACTTCTCGGAGCCCAGCGAACATGCGTTGTCGACCGACGTGACGGCCCCGCCCTCGACCCGCACGACAAGATCGTCGCAGAGGCATCCGCAGAGCGGGCAGACAACATCGCGGACGGTCACCGTGCCGCCGCCGCCTCCCCCCGAGGGCGCCGGCACCGGAGGGCATGCCGCGCCGCCCTGTCCGGCGAGAATATCCCAGCCCGACCGCGGAGGCAGATCGGTTCGTGTCACCGTCCCTTCCAGCCATTTGTAGTCCGGAGCGCCGGTTCCATGCGTCTGTGCATGCAGGATTGCGTTTGCATGCGGCCCGCAGGGGATGAAGACGGTCCCGGGGACGAGGTCTTCGGATGGCGCCACCGAAAAGACCTCTTCCCCCGCAGCGGTCGAGAGGGAGAGGGAATCTCCTTCCTCTGCGCCGAGTTCCAGGAGATCGAAGGGGTGGATGAAACAGCGAGCCGTCTCGTCGGAGTATGCGGGCGTATCTTTGTAGTAGAGTTTTTTGCCCTGCGCAATCGTTCTTCCGCTCGTTATAAGGACCCTCATTAGTGGGTATTCTGGCTCCGGCAATGATAATGGTTTCGAATATAGGTTAACAATAGCCTTTTGTAAAGTTATTTCCATATACCCGGGGTTGTGCCGCCGAGACCCTCCGGGAGCACCCGTGCCGGTTCGACCTTTGCCCGGGTCCGGCGCCTCTCCCTTCCCGGAGGATGAGGGGTCTCTCCGCCCGGAGGAGATATCCGGGTCCGGCGTGCACCTGCGCTCTTTCCCCGTACCGCATGGCGCCGGCGATCACATAGCCGCAGATCGTGCCGCCGCCACCTTCTCCCGTGGAAAGACCTCGCCGAGCTCGAAGAGAGTGTTTACATCGAGGTAGCGTTCTGCCCGCTCGAAGATATCCTCTTCCTCGAGGGTAAAGTGCGCCTCGATCTCTTCCCGGAGGCCGGCGAGCGCCGGCAGCCAGGCGTCATCCCGGAGAGGGATCACCTCGAACCGGGCGAGCGTCTCGCGGATGGCAGTATGATCCGCCATCAGCTGCCTGACCACCTCGGGCTTTGCGCCTCCAAGTCGTGCATACAGGGTGGCCTCCTCCGCATCCATGTGCCCGGGCAGCTCGCGGCGGAGCGTGATGCACCGGATGTCCCGCGTATCAGGGTTGCTCTCGAGTTCGTCGAAGAGATTCCGGATGAAGTCGTGGTCGTCCCGGATCAGTTCAAGAATCTGGACCATGTTCTGCCTCCGTCGGGAGAGGAATAGAGGATGAGGAACTTAACGGTTTCGCCCGGCCAAAAAAAAGTGTGTACGGGTGCCCCTGCACTCCCCCTGGTGGTTCACCGCGGCGCAACCGGAAGCACGGCCTTCTTTGCGTCCTCGTACCGGGTGTTCAGGGTCGAGAGTTCATCGCTGCTCATCTTCTTCTGCATTGCAGGAAAGAGCTGATCCTCCTCTTCGCGAATGTGGTGGGCCACGTTCTCCTGGATCACCCTCATCTTTGCCACCCAGACGTCCTCCTCTGCGGTGGATGCGCTATCGAGCTGGCTGAGCAGTGTCTTGACTGCACCGTGCTCCTCGATCCCCTCAAGGCTTATATCCCGCATCTCCGGTTCTTCTCTGGTCCGGGGATACAGGACTTTTTCTTCCCCGACGAGGTGCGGCAGAAGGCTCTCCTTCATGGTGGAATATTTCTGCTCCCGGTTGCTCGTGCCCTTCTCTGAGAGCTCAGCAAGTTCTGAGAGCACCATCTTGTGCTCCTCTTTCAGGGTATCGATAATACTCTGCGCCGTTCGATCACTTCCTCCCCATTCCCGGGGGGGCCATCTGGTGCGGGATAGGTATATAAATTATATCCCGGCCCGGAACTACGGGGTCACCTGAGCGGCCGCAGGTGGGCCTTCCCCTTCGCCTCCTCAAACCGGCCCCCAATATGCAGGAGGAGGGCGTCATCCATCGTCCGTCGGGCCTCCGAAAAGACCATCTTCTCCTCCCGCTCGATA
>Ga0209612_1001159_pt1 | contig 22478 bp, 18 predicted proteins | sample BioC12SIPDNA_FD_185746 | JGI IMG/M metagenome (GOLD analysis project Ga0209612, IMG submission 185746) | Anaerobic biogas reactor microbial communites from Washington, USA - Biogas_R1_B C12 SIP DNA (SPAdes) (version 2) | ecosystem: Engineered > Bioreactor > Anaerobic > Unclassified | place...
CCAGCGTCAAGCCCAAACTGCCCCCACTTCCGACAACCAAGCTCCCCCCCACCCCGGCGCCCAAACTGCCGGCTCCGACCGCTCCTCTGCCGTCGCCGCCCGCTGTGCCTGATTCGGGCAAGACTTCCGACAAGACGGGCCTGGTGTTCCCGGTGTTCAATCCGGCGGCCTGGAAAATCGGTCTTCCTGCGAAGTGACCCGCCCCGGATTTCAGGGCGCGAATTCGCGAGAAGTGAGAGACTCGGCTTCAGCACGATGTCTCCTTGCGCCGATACCAGTAACACAGGCTTAGCCTGCCGGGAGGGCGGGACATTGAGGTCCCGTTTCAGGATAAAAGATCATGGGGACGACGACGGACCGTCGACCCGTGGTCTTTTGTTTTGCGCCTTATGACCCTCACCCGAAGTACGTCTAACCGCAGAGCGACACCATCCGCTTGCGTCCAACGTCTTCGATCTGTACCTTGCCCTCTCGGGCAAGCCATCCGAGTCCCTGCATGACGATATCCCGTGGCTCGCCGAGCTTCTTGACGAGTTGCGCCAGACTAACAGGGCCCTCGGTGTCCAAGAGACGCCAGATTGCTCCGGCGACCTCCCCAATCTGGGCCGTAAGCGAAACGGGAGGTTCACTCTTTGCCATCAAAACTCCTCCTGATAACTTGGGTGAGGTGCATCGGGTACACCGATCATCGCCCAACACGCATCGGGGTGGGTATAGCTAGTATAGGACGGCTAGCGGAACGGAAGAACCCGGCCCGCCCACATTCTGTCTTTGCCAAATGTGTCGTCAAATCTCAAGAAACCAAAAATGCGGCCGAGCCCGATGGGCTTCGACCGCATTCTCTTTGGGGGTACGGAGTTCTGGTTGTCGCGAAAAACCGGCGTGGCCCGGAGTTGGGCTTGTTGACCACTCGCAAGAGCGTCGGACGCCTAAGGTTCGCGACGGAGGTGTTCCACGCGTTTCTCCAAGGGGTGGAGAGATTGCACATGCCGTCGGACGAAAGGACTGGTCCCGGGTGCGGGAAACCCGAGACCAACGCTGGGTCCGCAGTAATCGAACGGCATCGTGTGTCATCCGCAGTTCTCGTGCCAGATTCCGTGAATAGGTGCCTGAAAGACGCAACTACTTTCCGTCGTTCAGGTTATAAAGAACGAACAGCCCCATCGCCAGTTGAAGATTCTACCTGAAGACGCCGGCGCCGACTGTAAAAACTACAATCGGACCCGACAGAAATGGCGGGACAAGGGGGACCACTGCCGATCACTGGACGCTGTCGAAGAAACTCTTAGTGATCGCCGCGAAAACCTGTTCGAGCTGCCCGTACTCCCGGTCTTCTGCCTGATAGAAGAGAACGTAGGTTGCCACTGGCGTGCGAAGGCTGCGCACGAAGGCGGAATTGGTGAGGTCGAGGTAGTAGAAGGCAAGATCAAATCCATGGACCTTCTTTCCGTCAACGAGTTGGAAGCTGGATTCCTGTTCCAGGTCGCTGTACTCCGCTTGCATGGCTGCAACAGCCGCTTCGGCCAGACGCACGGGATCCGTAGAGGGTGGGTGAACACTGACCGACCAGAAGGCTCCGCCGGGGCTGTAGACGGTTGCCGATTCGGCCTCACCTTCTGCCCTCGTTTCGTCAAGCGTCCAGTTGTCTGGATAGAGAAAGGAGATCCCGAATTTGGAGAACGTCTGCGGCATGAATGGAAGTCCGTGGAGCATTGGAGAAACCCCTTATCGTATCAGTCCGGATCAAGAGCGCCCACTCCTCCGAACTCTCGTCAATCAACCCATTTATCCCATGCCCTCCAGATTTCTCGCCACAGAACCGATCTGGTCGTCTGCGACGACTTCTGTTACGATCGTTGCCCAAACCGCGCAACCAACCAAATTCCACGTCAACCGTCTCTTTTCAGCCACACCCCACTATGCTGCCTCCTCGTCCCTATCCGTGGCATCTGCTCATGGCGACGAGCCTGTTGGTCGTTGTCGACGGCGGTTGTTCGTGGAATCGGGAGGCGGCCGTTTCACCAAAGACAATCGTCTCGCGACAGCTCTGTCGACAGGGCATCGCGGCCATGGAACGCAACCAGTGGGACGAGGCCGAACCGCTTCTTGCCAAGGCGGTGGACGTCTGCCCGGAAGCTCCCGAAGCCCGAGCCAAATATGCGGACCTTCTTTGGCATCGCAATCAGCATGCGGAGGCGATTCGCGAGATGGCCGAAGCCGTCCGGCTTGCGCCCGACGATGCCGCGTCGCGTGTCACCTACGGTGAAATGCAGCTCGCGATGGGAGATATTGAATCGGCGGGAGAAGCAGCCGACCTGGCCCTCGACATGAACCCGAAGCTCGCCAGTGCCTGGGCCCTTCGGGGTCGATTGATGCGTCGAACAGGCAAGCAGCGAGAAGCACTGTCGGACCTTCATCGTGCGGAGGGCCTGGATCCGAAGGACTCTTCGTATCCGATGGAAATCGCCGAACTCTACCTGGGCCTGCACGAACCCGATCGTGCACTGGCAACCCTCCAGAGCCTTTCCAGCAGGTGGTCCGACCAGGAAGAACCGGCGGCACTTCTGTCGCTCAAAGGCATGGCCTATTCCACCATGGGGCGCTACGACGATGCGGCGAATACTTTCTTACTGGCATGCAGCCGTGGGGGGGCCGACATCGAAACGCTGTATCGACTCGCCGAAACCCAGGTTCGCGCAGGGCGTCCTCGGGAAGCCGCGGCAGCCCTGAAGAAGGCCCTCTCGCTCGATCCCCAACACGCCGCCAGCCGCCACCTCCTGGCCCAATTGGGGACCGATCGGGGAAGTCTCCGTTGAAACCGAAAAGTCGGCCTGATCGCTCGATCCCGGACGCCCCGAACAATCGTAATCTTCCCTTCCACGGCAAGAACCGTTACGGCTGATTTGACGGAACGGCAATCGCGCGCTACGTTTTCACGGGTACTTGTGTTGCGCGCCTACATGTAGATAGCACGCCCTGGTCCCATCCTGCCGCCTGCGGAACCCCCGGGCGGCCTCTATCAGCGAAGGAACTCCAATCATGCCGCAGTGCTATGGAACGGAAGGAACCTTTGTCGACCGCCGCAGTTACAACGACGTCGCGGTCGCGCCGAGCGGAGGCGAGCGACGCCAGTTCAGCAACAGCCACGAGGAGTTGTCGCCGGACGCCCGAGATCTGGCGGTCGCCATCGATGAATACAAGCTACGGCACCGCCGGCGCTTCATCACCTACGAGGAGATGTTGGCCGTCATTTCGGCGTTGGGTTACCACAAGTAAAAATCGGTACTTTCGCCCCAACCGCTAAAACCCTGAGTTTCCCGGGGATTCTTGCACTTTCGAGCCCGATCGGGAGGTAGCCCGAAACGTCGAATAACGTCGGATTACGCCCTCGAAAAGGCGTAATTACGCCCGGCTTCCGTCGCCCTACGACCGGACCCTACGGGCTACGGACCCAACGGGGTCGAAATCCCACCGAGAACACGCCTAGCTCGCCCGTAGATGCGTCCCGGCGGGCTTCCGGTAGTCCCTCGCCGCCCAGGCCCTCTGCGAGGCCTCCTACGGCGCAGGAAAATGCCCCGACGATTCGGAAACCGCCGGGGTTCAAGGTAAGAAGTGCCGTTGTCTGCTTATGCCACTCGCCTGCGTCGTCGGGCTGCGACCATCATGCCGAGGCCACCGAGAGCCGACCAGATGGCGAGAGTGGTAGGTTCGGGGACAGCCGATACGAAGTTGAACTCTCCGCCGAGGTAGTTTTGGTTGCTGAGAGCGGCGTACGCTTCAATACTCAGTGCGGCTCCCGCCTTGGAATACTGATACAGAGTCCGCGTCGACCATAGGTCGTTTTGCGTGCCAAACCAGAGAGTTCCATCGGCTGGATCCAATGCCAACCCAGTCATTTCCGAGATACCCGTTGAGAACGAGCTAAGCGGATTCCCGCTCATGTCTAGATTCGCAATTGTGCTACCCCACCAATTAGCGACCCAAAGGGAATTGTTCGTGCGATCATACGTCACCGCCAAGTTCCCTGTGGGCCCGCCGAAAAGCAGCGTCGGATTCTGCCAGTCTAGGTCCATTCGGTACATTCCGCCCGCTGAATAGTCGTACCCATAGTTGTAGGAGCCGTCTGTCGTACTATCGAAGAAGCCGCGGATTGTTCCCGGGTATGCATATGTTGTGCCCGTTGCGACGCCCGCAGCAGTATATTCAGCGCCGGTACCCCCCGCCGAGTAAGCGCTCGTTCGTACCGTACCGTTCAGCACTGCGACCGGATACTCATAAAGCCCTGTTCCACTCCATGATCGCGAGACACTACTGCCCTGGATCACGTGGATCATGCGCTGATCACCTGCGGTAATGTAGTACTCGCTGATCGGCCCAGCTATCGTTGCATTCACACATAGCAGGACGAGAGTCAACGAAAGTCCGGGCGCAAGTCGCCGCATTGTTGGATCTCCTCGAAAGTCGTACAGCATTCCGGTGTTGTTATCTCAACGGATTCTGACGTTGTTGGGATCACGTTCGTCGCCAGATCTCAGCACTCCAGACACCTATAGGCCGCCGCTCCCCGATTCCTGACATAGAAAATCGAAAACATGAATTAAAACAGCCTCGCCATTCATTACTGTGGGGGGGAAGGTCGCGCAAAACCCCGCCAACCTGGGGGCCGACGGGGCTGTATCAAACCTTTGGTTCGAGAGGGGCTACAGAATTAGACCGTCGACGTCGGCAACCCTAACCCGATTTTTTCGACGAGCTGACGCCTCTCTCCGCCTCCCCGCGGAGCAATTGGCGCCGCAGACGCGACGCGTAGAGGATTCCGATGGTGCGGCCTTCGGCGTCCACCACGCGTGCCATATTCTCCTGCTCGGTGTGCATGCGGATCAATGCCTCAATCGGCGCGACTTCCGCCGAAATCGCTGTCATGGGCCGGACGACTCCGGTATCTTCCATCCCACTCAGGGCCAGATCGATCACGCGAACGTATCTGGTGAGCTCCTTCCGGGATTCTGCGTCCTCGATCGGCACCTCGGACAAATTGAGCCGGCTCGCCAGTCCGAGAACATCCGATCTGGACATGTCCGCGTGAGCCCGGGCCACTTCGCTCAGCGGTACCAGGTAGCGGCGAACCGTATGATCGGCCGAGTCGAAAATAGAGGACGCCAGCTTCTTCTGAGCCGGGTAAAGGATTCCCACCTCGTGCCCTTCCTCCAGAATGCCCTGCAACTCGCGGCGCGCGATTCTCAGGCGGACCTTTTCCGGCGATTCTCCCAGAAGCTTCGCCAGGGATCGATTCAGCAACCAGAGAAGTGCGCTGACGGGCAGGAAAAGCACCGTGAACGCGAAAAACAATCCCCCTCCACGATGCAAAAGGCGGTTGGGCGCGTGGAGGAACAGGTACTTCGGCATCAGCTCCCCGTACACGAACAGTACGGGCGCCAGCACGATCGGCGCAAGGAGTTCGGCAAACCACGATTCGGACTGGATCACCCGGCTCGTGGCCATGACAATCGCCAAGGAGGTCATATAGTTGGCGACGTTGTTTCCGACGAGGCTCGTGGCCACAAACATCGACGGGCGGTTGGTGAGCCAGACGAGTCCGCGAGAAATCCGATCGCCCCCGATGGCGTCGAGCACGAGCCGAATCCGTGCGGCTCGATAGAAGCCCGTCTCCGATCCGCTGAAGAACGCGCTCAGGAATAGCCCGACGGTCCCGAGGAGAAGAGCGGTCCAAATCATCACGGCTCCTCCTTGACCGGCGGAATCTGCGTCAACTCGACCAGCATCGGTCCCCGCTGCGGGGCCTCCAGAACCATCAGTTCAAAGGGTCCCCAGCGACAGACGTCCCCCGCTTGAGGAATCCGCCCGAGTGCCTCCTGGACAATCCCGGCGACGGTCACGTTACTGCTGGATGGGCACTCCACCTGGAAGTGGCGGCGAAGGCGGCGGAGACTGGTCATTCCACTCACGTGCCAGCGACCCGGTTCCACCAGTCGCAACGGTTTGCGGTCGAGGATTCGCTCGACTCGGCTGCCGGCCGGGTTGAAGATTGCGGCGAGAACGTCGTCCTCAGTGAGAATACCGATCGTCTCGCCGTTCTCGTTGACGACGGCCGCAACGCCGCTCGGGCCTCGGAGAATCGTATCGAGAACCGCGGCGACGGTCGTACACCAGGGCACGTAAGCGACGGCGTGGGCGTACCGCTCGAGATTCTCGGCCGGAACGCGGGAAAGGCTGTTCAACGCGACGGCACCTGCCACTTCGTCGCTCTCCGGCTCGGCGACGAGCAGATATCCGCTCGGCGTGAGTTGCCCGCCCAGATCGGCGAGAGAGATAGGAGGATGAAACACCCGGCAGTTGGTCCGCGGGCGCATGAGTTCTTCGACGCGGATATCGGAAAGGAGCACCAGGTTCTCCAGGACGCGTTCCTCTTGTTGCAGCAGCGATGCGTTTCCTGTCGAAAGCTGCAACGCCCGCTCCAGATCTCCCACGCGCAGATAGGGCTCCGGCTCAAACTTGGGGCAGAACAGCCGCCGCGAGAGCAGATTGGCGGTACGCAAAGCGGGGAGAACGGGATCGAGCGCGCGGACCATGGCCGCCAGGGGAACCGACAGCCACGATGCGAGAACCCTCGGCACGAGAACCGCCAGGGTCTTGGGAAGCATTTCGCTGAAAACAATGAGGACCAGCAAGGCTCCGAACGTCAATCCGGCCGCTTCCGCCCCTTCCAGCCGAAGGCTGATGATCGAGGTAATGGCGAAATAGGCGAGATTGACCAACAAATTCCAGAACAGCACGGCCGTGAGCAGGCGGTCGGGATCGTCGAGCAAGCGCAGGGCCAGTCTTCCCGAACGTCCGGCCGCGGCCAGTTTGCGCCGTTCCTTGTGATCGAGCGAGAACAGTGCGGCTTCACTGCAAGAGAAGAAGGCCGACGCGATGATCAGCACTCCCATCGCTATCAAGCCGGGAGCAAAGGTCACCAGCAGATCCACCGTCACTCTCCAATCGTGGTACGACCGGTCGCCACGTCAAACTCGTCGATGGCCGGAATCAGCATGGCCACCGTGGTGAAGCCGTAGGCTGCCGCCGTGGCAATGAACGCCAAATAGGGTTTCTCCAGCAGGAAACTCGTCATCGCATAGAACGTGGCGAGGGGACACAAGAAGGAAGCCACGCCGATCGCCTTGGAAGGATTGCGAGCGCCGAGCGACACATATAATCCCACCCCCCCGCCGACCATGAACACGAAGAACGGCTGGAACTGAGCCTCGAAGGCCCCGCTGAAGGCAACCATCATCCGCATGCACGTGGCCACACCGACGACCAGGAAGAAAACGGTGCCCAGACTGATGCCGATCGCCGTGCGCGAGTTGCCATATTGCATTCCGGCGTGAACGCCCAGCATAGCGACAAACGCATAGAGTACGCCCAGCCCCAGCAACATGTAGATCAGATTCTCGAGACTCAGTATCTCCGCCCACCACAGCCAACCGCACAGCGCCGCCGGCAAGAAAACCATCTCCTTCGTGTTATAGAACGCTCCGCCCAACTTGCCGAAGACGAACTCTCGCGGCGTCAGGTCGCTCACGAGAAGCAGGTCCAGCGCCTTTCCGTCCCGTTCCGCAGTCAACGAGGTAACCGCCTGTGTATTGACCAGAACGAGGCTCAAGAACAGGAGCGGTACCAACGCCTTCGCCACCGTCTCCACGGCAACCGCTTCCCCGCCGGCGGAGCCGAAATAAAGACTCACTGCCACCAGGGCGAAAAGCACAAGATACACCAATCGCACGAAAAGAATCTTGCGTCCATAGGCCCACGTGCGAATCTCGCGCCAGATGATCGGGTTGTCCCACACCTCTCGCGTTCGCCCCTTGACGGGTGTCGTCTGCGTCTCCTCCGCCTGCTCAACCGTCTCCGAAGCCTCGATTTGCCCCGCCTCCTGCCTCGCATCGAACTCCGCACCCCAGATGCTCTCCCGGTTCCACGTCTCGTCCTCACGCGTTGCCGGCTGGGTCTCTCGCGAAGGATTCCACACGCGAACCATCGCCACGGCAAACCCGTTGAGCGCCAAGGTGATGGCCGCGCCGGCCAACACGAACGGCTCAACCCCCCGAATGGCGGAGCCGGCAATGCTCGCTAACGACGTTCCGTCGACGACCATGGGACGTGTAGCTGCAAGAACCGCATGCCACGGACTGAAGGCCAAGGCCAGTTCCCGTGTGTCCCATCCCAGCCACCGCGACCCCAAAGCCCCGGAGCCAACCATCTCCCACGCACCCACCCACAGAACCAGGATCAACACGGTCATGGCCAACGCCTGAAACGTCTTCTCTCGCCACAACGCGATCAACGAACCCAGGCTCCCGCACGCCATCACGGTCACCAGAGTGACGACGAACACCCGGGCAACCTGGTCGATCGACACTCCCCCAAACCAGGTCGCAAGGACAAACAGTGGAAGCGACGCCGTGGCAAGAACGAGCACGTGGAGCAGCGAGGCCAGCAACTTGCCCAGGACCAGTTCGCTGTTGGACAGGTTGGTCAGCAGCAGCAGCACCAACGTCTTCCGATCCTTCTCCTGCGACACGGCACTGGCCGCAAGCATCGCAGAGAAGAAGACGGCCAATGCCAGTTGCAGGGGGGCCAGGATCTGCAGCAGGATCGTCCCAAAGCGAGCCAGATCGCCCACGTCACGAACCTCCTGAGTGCCCGTCAGAACCTGCCAGGCCGTCGCCATGAGGATCAGCAGGCCGATGCCGTAGGCCGTCCTTGCCACGTAGATCCGGGAACGCCGCGGCGCAATGGCCACCTCGCGAGTGAAAACGGGACCGATCAACAAGCCAAAACCTCCTGCCAGCCAACGGTCCACCGGATGCCAACCCAGGAAAGACAGCAGTGCCTGCGTCGTCCGGTGGTGAACCTCTATCCTAACCCAGGGCGGCAGGACCGCCAACCGATTCAGGCCACGGTGCTTCACACCGGCCTGGCATCATCCACAAGAAACGCAACAAGCCGCCTGGCAAGGCCAAGCGGCTTGTGAGATGTCCATGTTCTACCGGCGGATTGTCAGTAGTAGGATCCGCTGGTCGCATTGCTTCCGACAGTCCCCGTGGCGCCTGCCTGCGAAGAAGCACTCGGATATCGCGAGACGCTACCCGGCGCGTAGTTCAACTCCGTCGCCGCGGTAGGCTGAACATACCCCCCGGATGAAGGGGGGGTGTACTGGGCTACATTCGGCGGAAGGTAGCCCGTGTTTCCTGGCTGGTAGGGCGTCTGGGTGTTCTGATACTCGCTGGGCAGCGGAGCCGTCTGTGGCAACGAAGCAACCGTTCCCAGGTTGGCTGAATCGCCGGGATAGGTGTACGGGGCGTTTCTGTAAGGATCTGCCGGGGTGGCGCCGGCCGCCCAAGGTGCCGTTGCGTTGTTCGATGCGGCACCCGGATTGACGGCAGGCATCGTTGCGCCGTAGGGATCCTGAGCGAGTCCGGTATCATATCCACTGCTTGGAGACGACAGAGGTGGTGATTGGTAGGGAGTGGAGCCAGAATACGGCGATGCATTATTGCCGTAAGGAGCGGCAGGACTGGCGTAGGCCGGCAGGCCAGGGTTGGCCGCTGTAGGGTCCTGGATGTCGTAAGTGCCACCTACCGCGTATTGGGCGGGCGGAGTGGCATCGTAGGCCGGACTGGCCGGATAGTACCCGCTGCCTGGAGCCTGGTAACCCGTGTTTCCGCCGGTGGCAGAATTGTAGGCGGATTGAGCCGCGTAAGGGCTTTGGTCGTACGGTGAGGAAGACGGCGACAGCGGCAAGGTACCACCGGCATAGCCGTTCGGATCGTACCTGCCTTGTTGCGGGAGAGTGCCCGAGGGTACCGACGAGCTCGACGCTCGCGTGTCGCTCAACGACGTTTTGGCTCCACCCCAGGGACTCGGGGGTGCCACCCCACCGGACACATCCCCAGCAGATGCCACGTCGGAGGCGCTTGGCAAGGTGACCGTCGGAGCAATCTGATCTGTGGGCTTCGGAACGGGCGAATCGGAATCCGACTTGGCAAAATAGGTCATCGGATTCAGGCTGGACCACGAGAACGACTTCTTTCCGCCTGAGCTGCTACATCCCGAGACGAGTACCGCCAGGAGAGCGACCGTGATAGACCGAGCAGCGAGCTTTCGCATGGTCTGAGTGTCCTTCACAATGGACGACAAGGGGGAGTGCACCGAGAGAACCGACCTCCCTGTCGCAATTCGGGTGCAAACGCGTCCCACTTCGCTTGCCCTCGGCACCCAATCCGAATGGCTCCGTCAATCTGCCACGTTCGGGTCGGGAATCGAGCTCACAGCAAAGCGGGAATTCCGCCCTCGTCCCTGAGGGCGTTTGTTATGTCCAAACATATCGGGGCTGACACGGCTGCGTGCCGGCGCGAATCGAACGCGGATTATAGGAGGGCGAGAAACCCGGTCAATGCCAGTTCCACCCGCGTCTCGACTCTCCCACTTCTCAAAATCGGCATTCTGCCGCCGCGCCAACAGGAAAATCCGGCACAGCCGGGGAAAGACAGGGACTCTGCGCAAAAAAAGGCGGCAGCACGACCGATCCGGTCTGGAACGGACTTCGGTGCGCTGCCGCCCAGTAAACTGCACGGCAGACCATCTGCCGCGCAGGCAGCGGCCCAGCTCAAATCAGAGGGAAATCAATGTCCCGCCGACGAGGAAGCAACCGCGGGCGACGTCGCCTGCAGAGCTTCTCTGTAACGACTGCCGACCGCCTCCCAGTCAATCACTTGAAAGAACGCTTGAATGTACTCCGGTCGACGATTCTGATACTTGAGGTAGTAGGCATGCTCCCACACGTCCAGCCCCAGAAGCGGCGTATTGCCGTGCATCAGAGGACTGTTCTGGTTGGGGGTGTCCTCAATGACGAGCCGCTTCTCGGGAGTCAGGCTCAACCAGGCCCAGCCACTGCCGAAACGTCCGGCTGCAGTGGTCGCGAAACTCTCCCGAAATGCGTGAAACCGGCCGAATTCCTCTTCCATCGCCTGCAAGAGCGCGCCGGTCGGTTCACCGCCACCATTGGGTGACATAATGGTCCAGAACAGGCTGTGATTGGCATGTCCGCCACCGTGGTTGCGCACCGCAGTGCGGATCTCTTCGGGCACTGTGTGGATGGCCGCAACGACCTCCTCAATGGAGGGAGTTCCCAGGTCATACCCCTCGATGGCGGCGTTCAGCTTGTCGACGTATGCCTGGTGGTGCTTCGTGTGATGGATTTCCATCGTGGCCGCATCGATGTGCGGCTCCAACGCATCGTACGCATAAGGTAGTTCGGGCAAATGGAACTGCATGGGTACCTCCCTACGGCAAAACGGGTACTGGCCGACCAACACATCGTCAGCCATATTTTTAACTGCCTAAGCTGTCAAAAATAATACGGCGCAGTCCCTGTCAGGCAACCCCCTCCTCAGATGTGAGCCGTGAGACGGCCGGAAGTCCGTTGAATCAGGCCAGTACGCCTTCTTCAACGTGCTGATGGCCCTGTTGCCTTACCGACGCCCAACCACAGAGTTCTGCAGAATCCCAATACGCTCGATCTCGACCTCCACCTGATCACCGGGCTGGAGGAAGACGGCCGGATTCCTGGCCATACCGACCCCTGGGGGGGTTCCCGTAAACAGGAGATCGCCCGGCTTGAGACTCGCCACCTGGGACACATAGGCAATCAGTTCCTCGACGGGAAAGATCAACTGATCGGTACAGGAATCCTGCATGACCTTTCCATTCAGGCGGCAGCAGATTCGGAGGTTTCCCGGATCCCCGATTTCGTCCGCCGTGACGAGGAACGGACCGGTAGGACCGAAGCTGTCGAAAGATTTCCCCAGAAGCCACTGTCCGCCCGGCTTGCCTTTCTGCCAATCCCGCGCAGAGACGTCATTGCCACAGGTGTACCCTGCCACGTGGTGAAGGGCATCCTCCTTCCTGATGTTCTTCCCCCCGGTCCCAATAACGACGACCAACTCCGCTTCATAGTCGACTTCGCTACTTGTCGGCGGCAGCACGATTTCATCCCCGTGCCCGCGGAGCGTGGTCGGAAACTTATTGAAGATAACGGGTTCGGAAGGCAGCGCCATACCGCTTTCGGCTGCGTGGTCGGCATAATTGACACCCACGCAGACCACCTTTTCCGGATGGCGCACGGGGGATAACAGACGTACGTTTTGCACGAGCAAGGTCGCATCGGCACCGGCACAGGCACGCACGCGTTCGAGTCCCGCCGGTCCCATTTCGAGCAGGGCCTTCATGCAGGTGGGAAGGCCGGGATCCGCCTTCGACAGGTCGATGATCTCGTCGCCGCGAATCAACCCGATTCGCATTTGGTCGTCTTGGAGAAAGGACACTAGTTTCATCAGGGGCCTCGTCTGGTAAAGAAGCGGGTAACTCGCCGGAGCAACGCGGTTACCGGGAAGAGCGATCTACGCGTTGCGACGGCTATGCCTCGAAGCGGGTCAAGCCCGCAATTCAACCTTAGCAGGAACATGTGCACGAATTCGGAATCACGACTTTATACCGTGCTCCCCGCTCAGACAAGGCACGGGGCCTTTCCTTGACAAGCGAGCGGGAAGGGGACGGAAAGCGGGCGACGCCGGCGTTGTACCACGTCACCGTTGAGGCAATTCAGCAACGGCAGTCCCTCGCACGGTTGTGGCAAATCCGACCGCCGTCAACACACTCCGAATGTTCGATACGAGCACTTCACGCCCGTCGGGCATTGTAGTCCGCCGGAAGACACGCCGACTGCCCGATCTCAATCCATACGTGGAAGGTGCGGTTTGACCGCTTGTCACGCGCGACCTAAGTTTCAAGTAGATAAAGGGGACATGCCTCCCCGAACTGAGCGCCGCTAACAAAACCAGTGCTTGCGGGCACCGGCGTCCGTGGGAGACGCCATCGTTCTGTTAGGGCCTCTGGGACAATCTGCACCTTGCCATGACGGCCCTCGGCGTACGAAGCGCCGGCACGGTGGGAATGAACACCAATGACTGACAGCCTGGATTCGCAACCTGCCCCCTTGTTCGCACTGCAAGCCGATGCCGTTCAACTCGACTCGCTAGCCGCTTTGGCGCTCCCATCAACCGTCTCGCTGCCGTCCGGAATCGCCCGTGAAACGGTGGACGTCGCGGGTACCGATGCGGGTGACATCCAGCGTCTGACTCAAGCTCGCCTGGGCGTCGCAAGCAGTCTGTATGTGGCGTTGCGGTGCAAGTCCGTCCAATCGGCTGCGCACGGCTTGCGCGTCGCGTTGCTGTCGTCCGGATGGGCAACCCTGCTACGGCTCCCGGAAGGCCTGCGCGAGGCGATCGAAGTGGCCGCGTTACTCCACGACGTGGGCATGATCGGCCTGCCCGACGAGGTTCTCCGAAAGCCGGGCCCCCTGGACTCCGATGAGATCCGCATGGTCGACGACGCCCGGAAGATGAGCGTCGAGATTCTCCGCAACGCTTGCGCTCAACCGAAAGTTCTGGAGATCGTCGAGAACACTCCCGCCTGGTACGACGGTTCGCGGCCGGGCTATTCCCTGCGTGGCGACGACTTGCCGCTCGGTGCCCGGATGATCGCGATCGCCGAGGCCTTCGACGCGATGACGACCGACCAGGTTTATCGGCCCGCGATGTCGCTGGAGCGGGCGGGCTTCGAGTTGTTCGCGGGGGCCGGCGTCCAATTCGATCCCAGGCTGGTAAATGACTTCGTCGAGTTCCAGTCGGGAAATCTGGACCGCATTCGCGAGGAGGTTGCAGGCCGGTGGCTGCGCACGCTCGCTCCGGAAATCTCCAACTCCTACTGGGCCCTGACGGACAGTTCGAACCATACGAAGGATCGGCACGACCAGAGGTTCTTCGAGGACCGGCTGCTCGACAACATGCACGACGCGGTCGTGTTCGTCGACGCCGCGATGCGAGTGGTCCGTTGGAACCACGGGGCCGAACGGATGACAGGCATTGCCGGAACGAGCATCTGCGACCGGCGATGGACACCGAGCCTCCTCAATATTCGCAGCGAGAAGGGGGCGGTCATTTCAGACGAGGATTGCCCCGTAGTCAGTGCCATCACGTCGGGGGTCCAGTCGCTTCGCCGCCTGAGCATCGGCGGTCGCAGCCGAGATCGAGTCGCGGTTGACACGCACGCCATCCCGGTCGTCGACCCCGACGGCGCCATTCTGGGCGCCGTGCTGATTCTCCACGACGCGTCCTCGGAGACGTCGCTCGAGGAGCGTTGCCAGAGCCTGCATACCCGGGCCACACGCGATCCGCTCACCCAGGTTGCCAACCGCGCCGAGTTCGACCGTGTGTTCGAACTCTTCATCAACACGCACCGGCAGCAGCGAGTGCCGTGCAGCCTGATCATCTGCGATTTGGACAAATTCAAGCGCATCAACGACACCTACGGACATCAGGCCGGCGATGAGGCGATCAAGACGCTGGCGACTCTGCTGAAATCGTCCTGCCGCCCGGGCGACCTGGTCGCCCGCTACGGCGGTGAGGAGTTCGTCATGCTGTGCGCCGATTGCGACAACGCCGCGGCCGCTCGGCGAGCCGATGAGTTGCGAAAGCGTCTCGAACAGACCCCTCAGCCCGCCCTGGGGGGCCGAAGCATCACGGCCAGTTTCGGGGTCACGGTCATTCAACCGGGCGACACCTCCGAGACGATGCTCCGGCGTGCCGACCGCGGATTGCTGATCGCCAAGGAGAAAGGCCGAAACACGGTCGTCCAGTTGGGGGCCGGATCGGACGACTCACAAGGTGCCAGTACGCCGATCATCTGGGGGCAAGCCGCCCCAGGTAACAACGGCTGCTTCTCGACCGAACTCAAGACGCCCATGCCTCTGCCCGTACTGCGAGAAAAACTCCTCGGTTTCGTCGCCGACCATCAGGCCAAAGTTCTGCACCAGGATGACGAGAGTGTTGTCATGCGACTGGAGAACCACGGCCAGCCACAACGCCGCCGAGCCGACCGGAGTGTCTCCTTCGAGGTGGCCCTGACCCTCAGTCGCCGGACCGACCAGCAGTCCGTGAACAACGGGGCTGGAAAACGCAAGATTCCCTATTCCTGTATTCATGTGGCCATCCATCCAAGGCGTCCGCGCGACCGCCGCCGCGAGGGGATCGAAGCAGCCGCACGCGAAGTGATCGCCAGTCTCCGATCGTATCTCGGAGCCACCGAAAGCAGCCAGTCCCACCTGACGCCGATCGAGCCGGTCGAGCCAGGGCCGAAAGCGTGGTGGCGGTTCTGGTAGCGTTGGTGCTTGGGCAATTCCGGGACCACCGTCCGGCACGTGCCCCCCATTGATTCATCCCCAACACCTCGCCGCCAACCGGTCCTGCAAGGAACTCCGGTTGTAACGACCTCGCTCCAATCGTCTCCGTCGCCGCCCTCAAGAGCCACGGTAACCTATGGTTTCTATACGACAGAAGGAACGGCGTCGCGCGTGGCGTACGCCGCCCGAGGCTGTTGTTGAGAGATCCAGGTATGGCTCGAATTGGAGCGTCGCTGTCAGGTATTGAACGCAGGCTGCTCAATCGGTTGGCCGAGAGCGACGCCGCGGCAACCCTGAACACTCTGCGGCTGGCGGCCGGAAAACGCATTCTGGCGCCGCGCGACGACGTTTCCGCGTTCGCTACCTTGAGCGGGCTCCAGACCCGGCTCTCGACCGTCACCGCCACGATGTCCAACGTCACCTCGGCCAACAGCCTGATCTCACAGACTCAAAGCGCCGTCGCACAGATCCGTGCGCAACTCGAACTGATTCAAACCGAGCTCTTCAAGGACGAAAACCAGACGCTCGACGCCTCCGAACGGGCCGAGGCACAGGCCAGAATCGACGCCGCCATTGCCGAGATCAACGCCCTCAGTACCACCAGCATCGATGGCCGGCGGACGCTCGACGGCTCCGCCGCCTACAGCGTTCAAGGGCAGAACAGCAGCCAGGTCTCTCGGGTGACGATCTACTCGAAGGGAACCGGTGGGCCGACCGTCGTCGGCCGGCATGCCGAACTGACCTACACCGGCACAAATCGCTACGTAACGGCCGACGCGACCCTGGAAATCTCGGGCAATGTCGGTTCGACAACCATCGCGACCACGACCAGCGACACCTTGGAGGATCTGGCCGCCAAGATCAACGAGCGGAGCCAGACCACGGGTGTGACCGCGGCCGTCGACGGAAACACGCTGACGTTTGCCAGCGCCGAAATCGGCGCCGGCGAGTCGGTCTCCGTTCAGGTCACGGCCGGCACTTTCGCCGTCAGCGGGGGGAATGGTGATGGAACGGCCGACGGAGCCGATACGGTCTACGGATCGGAGCCTGCCATCGCCGGCCGGGTCGTCGAGGCGGCCACGCGGGCCGAACTCACCTACACGGGCACCGCCGGGGGCATCACGGTGGGTGACGGAGGCACACTGACCGTCACCGGAGAGGACGGTTCCGCGGAAATCACCGTCGCCGACGCCGAGGCCCTCACCGACGTGGCCGTCAAGATCAACAACGTCAGCCACCAGACGGGAGTCTTTGCAGAGGTCTCAGGCGACACCCTGACCTTCTCCAGCGTCGAGTATGGCTCCCAGGCAAGCGCAAGTGTTACGGCCGACTCGGCCTTTTCCGTGACCGGCGGCTACGACGACGGCGAGGCCTTCGGCACTGACATGATTGCCGAGATCGGCGGGATTCGTTATGCCCCGGCTGAATCGCCTCAGCTCAGGCACCGGGAAGCAACCGGCCTGATCACCGCCGACGCCACCGTGACCGTCACCGGCGAACTGGGCAGCGCCAATATCGGCATCACCACGGGCCAGGGCTTGGCGACTGTGGCCGCGGCAATCAACGCCCAACAGAATTCGACGGGAATCGTGGCCCGAGTCGACGGCGTCGACCTGGTGCTCGAAAGCAGGCTCACCGGGGCTTCAAGCTCGGTGGCAATCGAGGTCACCGCGGGTAGCTTCACCACGGTGGAAGACTACACGGCGGCCACGGCGGCCGAACTGACCTACACGGGTGCCGACGGCAAGCTGGTCGGCGACGTCAGCTTCGACCTGACCGGAACGGGAACTGAGAGCTACTCGTTCAACGACGGCGATACGCTGGCTTCGATACGCGACGCGATCAATCTCGATTCCGGCTCCACCGGCGTCGAGGCCACGGTGCAGGGCGACCAACTCGTTTTGCGTTCTGTGGCGACCGGCTCGGCGGCATCGATCGCTCTAACGAACGTGGTGGGTTCTTTCGACCTGACCGGCGGGAACGGTGACGGCACGGCCAACGGCACCAATGCCGCGGCGTCGACCACCGGAGCAGACGCCAGCACGCCCCATGCGACTCTGCGAGGAAATCAACTCACCGTCAACCGAAACGGAACTCACTTCCAGATCGAATTTGCCCAAGGCTTCGCGGGCCAGTTCAACACGATGACGATCGGCGACGGAGGTCTCAGCTTCGCCATGTCGACCGATCTCCACTATCGCAGCAGCCTGTCACTCCCCGGCCTTGCATCCACCCAGCTAGGGGGAATTAGCGGCCGTTTGAGCGATTTGCTGACGGGCGGTTCTGCGACGGGGTTGGCGAACAACACATCCCACGCCCTGCGGATCGTCGAAGAAGCCTTGGGCCAGGTCGACGTGGCCGACGGGATCGTCAGCGGCTTCTACAACTCCTCTGTAGCAACGTCGAATGCCCTCCTGGACGACCTGAAGACCGACCTGGAGGAAGCAATCTCTGAGACGGACGGCTTCGACGAAGACGAGGAGAACGTGCTTCTGGCAAAGAATCAAGGACTCGCCTCAAACGCTCTGGCCGGATTGGCGATCATGTATCAGCAGCGCCATGCGATCATCGACCTCATCCGGCAAGCAGCGGGGCTGGACGGCTAGCAGACCCGCGGAAGGTCGAATCTGCCGAGCGAACTGCGCCTTAGCCGCGATCACGCCACTGGGAGTATCTCGCTTGTGACGATGCCTGGCCTGAATGTACTCGAAATCTACATGTTTCTCGTACATATTTCTCGCCTCGCCTACCTTCGTGGACACCTGCAAGCAGCAGCGGGTTCCCGCTTTGCGCAAATAAGCATCTGTTTTGCAGCAAACGTCCCTTGGCTGCAAGCCTCCTCCAAGGTAGAATGACGTGTATGATATAGAATCCTCACACGAGGGATACTGCCTTCAGATCTGGGGCTCTAGCTGGAGATTCGTAGTCTACACACTTGGGCGATTTCCTTTTTTCCTGTTCTTATTTCATGGGGAGACTGTCGATGCAGAAACACCATAAACACTACGCCTTCACGCTCGTTGAGCTACTGGTCGTGATTGCCATTATCGGCATTCTGATCGCGCTCTTGTTGCCGGCGGTTCAAGCGGCCCGCGAAGCCGCCCGCCGATCCCAGTGCACCAACAATCTCAAGCAGATTGCCTTGGCCACCCACAATTATCACGATACCCACAAAGTCTTTCCGCCAGCCGCGGTCTGGCTCGCTAACTATGGCACCGACAGCGCCAATTTTCGCGATGGCGGCTATGGGGCAACCTGGGCCACGATGCTGCTTCCCTTCATGGAACAGTCGGCACTTCATGATCAGTATGATTTCAGCTTGCCCTCAGACCACGACGTGAATGAGCCGGTCGTGTCGACGAATATTGCCGGCTTGCGCTGTCCATCCGATGACGAACTCACCCCGACGTCCAACAGCGGCGACACCAATCCCAACAACCGCTACGCCAAGGGAAACTACGCGGCCCGTGCCGGCGGCCTATACTCCAATGAGAACGGGGCCCCGAACGGTTGGGAAAATGCACAGTGGAAAGGTCCGTTCACCTATCGACCCGTCAGGTCAACGAAAATGGCCGATATCCGTGACGGCACCTCGAACACGGTCTTCTTCAGTGAGATCCTCGGTCAGCCCTCCGGCGGCGACTGCCGCGGCGCTTGGGGACGCGTGGCCTGTAATACCTTCAGTCCTCACACGCGAAGCACGGCCGACGAATGGATCCTGGGTCCCAATGCCAACACGAAAGCCAGCACCAATCTGTATGACGCTCCGCCCTATTGCGGCAGTAGCAGTGTCCATCCCGAATGCACCGACGACGCCTCGGACGGGAGCGGCGGCACGGGCGCCCGGAGCCGGCACCCCGGCGGCGTGAACTGCGCATTGGGCGACGGCAGCGTTCGATTTGTGTCCGAAACGATCGACCGTTTGATTTGGCGAGCTGCGCTGACCATCCAAGCGGGTGACAATAGCACCGGGATCTAACGTCTACTTGAAAGGGAGTCTGATTGATGAGATTGTTGGGACTAGCGAGTCTGCTTGTTGGCTTGGCGATGGTGATTGGCTGTGGCGGCGGGGCGTCATCGCAATACGAGCAGGTTGACCCTGCCGTCGACCTTGCCAATGCTGTCAAGGCCGATATCGAACAGATGAAAACGGCCGAAGGCGGTGCTGCCGGAGAAGCTGTGGCTTTCGTGGAGAACATGGAGCAACGAGTCAGCCAGGCCCCTGCGGAAAGCAAGGCCGTCTACGAGCAGATTTACGCCAAGGCCAAGGAATTAAACGAACTCGCGGATAGCAAGGCATCTAAAGGCAAGCTGGATGCCGTCGTTGCCGAATTGGAGAAGCTTGCGGGCGAGCTTTAGAGCCGCCACAAGACCGTCGTCTGTGTGCACCGGCTTCCCCAAACGCCGGTGGCACGCCGTCCGTTGCTGAATATCCACCGAGAGCGTTTCGCTGCAATCACCAAGTCGGCGGAACGCTCTTCTATTCGAAGACCGGCCTGCCTCTACCCTGCCGGAGGGAGACAGGCTTCCCACGACGTTGCGCCGGTCGCCGTTTGCATCTCATTGCGTCGCCCGCCGATGACGCTCAGCGAGTTCTGCCTCCCCACGCTCGGCATAGTAGTCGGCCAGGGCCCGATGGGCCTGCCGATGATCCGGCTCCAACTGGAGCAGGCTACGCAACCAGCTTGCAGCGTCGGACTGCTGATCGTTAGCCATTAGAATGGCGCCAATGTCGTAGCGAAGCCGAGCGTTATCAGGCGCCTTGGCTATCCGGCGCTGGAGATTGCCGACTTGAAGCATTGCCAAACGCAGCCGGACGGCGCTCTTGAAATGCTCCCGGGCTGATTCTTTCTCGCCGAGAATCAGCAATGCCCAAGCCAACGAATGGTGTACGTAAAAATCCGCTGGATTGACTTCCACAGCAAGTTGCAGTTGTTTGGCCGCCGCCTCATACTCGCCCTGCGAATACTCGAGCTGCCCCAGCCCCAACCTCGCCGCAAAGTGCTTCGGATCCGCCCCTAGTGCAGCTCCGTATGCCTCTCGTGCCGCCTCAGCATCACCAAGAGCCTCAAGACATTTGCCGCGTCCAAACAACACCTCTGCCGTTTCCTTTCCATCGCAGCATTGCTCGTAATGCCACAATGCCTCGCGATATCGGTAATCCTCCCGAAGTGAGTCCGCGAGCCGCAAACGCGTGTCAGGCCGGCTCGCTCCCAACTGGAGTGATTCCTGAAACGCTTCGGCCGCCTCCGTCCACGACTGCCTGCTTGCATAGATTAACCCGCGAAAATAATGGGGCAGCGAATCGTTCGGATAATCCGCTTCCCACCCATCAAGCAACATCTCCGCCGGGGCCACGTGAAACGACTCCAGATAGCCCTGTACGGCCGCTTCATAGATTTCCCGCGCATCGCCTTGCGGGTCGGCCATCAAGGCCCCAACTGCCGGGTGGCCGGGCGGCAACTGCCCGCTCTGTAGCAGCATCAGGGTCTCTTCGCGTTTCAGTTTCTCGATCGGGTATTTCAACTCGGCCGCACGGAGCAGTTGCGCCCTCAGTTCCGCCGGTCTTGCCAGCTTCCGGTAGGCGCGAGCGCGGAGAAACGCAATCTCGCCGCGGCGAGGGGCAATTTGCGCTGCAGCATCCAACCAACGGATCGCAGCCGATACGTCGCGGTGACCCAAGGCCGTGCGAGCGAGCCAGAGCCGGTATTGCAGCGTCAGCGGACGCGCCAGGACCAATGCTGACACAACCAGCAGGCAGGCCGCCACAAGCCCGAATAGGAGCCGCCGTTTGGTACGAGCCGTCTCTTGCATACCAGCCGATTACCGAAGTTGGTTCTCCCAGATATCCACAACGCTCGAGCCGGGCGGAACGCCTGTATCGTCAAACTGACCGTTGCCGACGAAGACGTCGATATCCCCGTCCAGATCATAATCCCCGAGGGTTAGGTTGGGGTGGTGACTCCGGGACACCTCGAGTGTGTGGTGTACGAATCGGCCCGGCTCAACCTGCTCCAGCCACAGCAGCGACTCGAACCGGCTGAGGTCCACCTGCGCGTCGACATTGTCCTGTTCGGCCAAAGCACAAACGACGATATCCGCATCCCCATCCCCGTCCATGTCGGCCGCCTCCGCACGGTAGGCCCCGTACATGGTGACCAACTCGTGCGGCACGAACTCCAAACCACCTCGATTCTCCAGCCAGCGCACCCCGTGATAAGGCTTGAGAAGACTGTTGTCATAGGTGTCGCCGTTCGTCAAAAGAACGTCGGCGTCCCCGTCGCCGTCAATATCCACAACTTCAAACCCCGAGTGTCCCCAGGCGGGATGGGGAGCGCGATAAAGGTCCAGAAACTCTGTCCAGCCCCCCTTCCGGTTGAAATAGCAGCGAACCGTCTCAATTTCCTGACTGTACAGCGTGAGAATATCCAAACTCCCGTCTCCATCGAGATCCGTAATCGCCGCGTGACTGGCTCCGTGGTTTCCCTCAATCGGAAGCTGCACGAACGCGGGTTTGCCACCCGGTTCGGTTCGGTTTTCCAGCAGAATCAGATGGCCGGTCGTTCGCCAGCCAAATTCGGCAACCACCAGATCCACGTCTCCGTCGCTGTCGAGATCTGCCGGCTGCACGTCGGACACTCGTGCGAGATCCTCGGCAATCGCGTGCCGCTCGAACCGGCCGTTGTCGACCTGGCGGAGCCACTGCACAGATCCAAGCTTGTGATCCATGGCGCTGAACGAGCCCAACGCCGCCACAACGAGGTCCATCCGTCCGTCCGCGTCCAAGTCGACCGCCTCCGCGTGCGCAGGAAATGGAACATTCCCGATCGGTTTCAGGCTCCAGTCAGGTTGGTCGGTCTCTCCCATCAGGATCGCGCCGCTTTTCATATCGCAAACGACGATTTCCGGCCGGGAGCTCCCCAGAAGATCGGCCAGCAGAACGTTGGATACGAAGGGAATATCGTCCGAGCCGTCGATCCGCGTATCGCGCCGTTTCAACCGAAGCGGATCCAATCGTTGCGAAGCCTCCACCGGACGCAGGTCAAGTACGTCGGGGGCCCGAGCGATGAACCAGTCGACCACCGCTTCAGGCTGGACGTCGAACTGAACGTTTGCCCCAAAGCCGCTGAAGGTTGACATGAGCCATATCGTCTTTGGCCAAGCGGACTTGGGA
>Ga0209612_1001184_pt1 | contig 22151 bp, 18 predicted proteins | sample BioC12SIPDNA_FD_185746 | JGI IMG/M metagenome (GOLD analysis project Ga0209612, IMG submission 185746) | Anaerobic biogas reactor microbial communites from Washington, USA - Biogas_R1_B C12 SIP DNA (SPAdes) (version 2) | ecosystem: Engineered > Bioreactor > Anaerobic > Unclassified | place...
GATCCGATTGGCTCTTTTCACGGTGCGATCCTTTCCTTTCATACGCGCCACTATTATAGCATATCGCCGGCGCCCTCTGATATGAAAACCGCGCCGAAGCAATGCTCTCTACACCCTTTAGTGCCGTTTCCGTCCGCCCGCGCAACGTCGAAAACCAAGCCCAAAAAGGCGATCGCGGCCAATTGGCCGCGGTATCGAAGGGAGTCTCCGTGGCGCCCAGGGGGCACGGAGCAGATGCCCAACGCGACAGGTGCGCCGTTGCACGGGGCTCATTGTGGCCTGCCCCTGTCCTTTGCCGACAATACCCCCAAAGAGCACCGGGCGCAGAACCGCCCCGGCGGACATCGAGGATCAAGAGACGTGCGAAAACAAAAGAACGCGAGAATGCGACGAGACAAGGCAACAAGAGGCCACGGCGCTACATCTTGAGGCCGCCACCAGCCACTGGGGTTTGAAGTTTCAAGTGTCAAGTGTGAAGGCTTCGGGCAGAGATCGTGGTATAATGGGGGGGCGATCTGATAGGAGATACCAGTTATGGCGTTTCAACGCATTACGACGGACCCCGAGATCTGCGGGGGTAAGCCCACGATTCGCGGGTTGCGCTTCCCGGTCTCACGTCTGTTGGGGTTGTTGGCCTCAGGGGAAACGCGAGAGTCCATTCTACAGGCCTACCCCTATCTGGAGGCCGAAGACATCCAGGAAGCGTTGAACTATGCGGCTTTTCTGGCCGATGAACAGGTCTTCAAGTTCGCCTCATGAAGTTTCTGCTCGATATGCCTGTCTCGTCGGCACTGCTCGACATACTTGAGGCCCACGGACACGAAGGGGTCCACGCCCACCAGATCGGAAGAGGCCGTGCCTCAGACGCCGAATAGCTTGATATCGCTCGCCGTGAGAATCGAGTCATCATCACGGCGGACCTGGATTTCGCTCGGCTCCTGGCACTCAGCATGGCGGAGGGACCCGGATTGATCCTGTTTCGCGGAGGGAATTACTCCGACCGGGAGATGTGCGATCTGCTCGCAGGTGTCCTTGGAAGAGTCCCCTCGGAACTTCTGGACAGATCGATCTGCGTGGTGGACACGAAGCACGTACGTGTTACGGCGTTGCCGCTTGATCGCAGACCCTGATGCCGTCGCACCGGAGCACGCGACGTCGTGGTCGGTCGGGATTGTCTGGCAATGGTTCGGTTACGCCTGTTCTTGACACTTGAAACTTCATGCTTCAAACCCGCCCGGTCGGCGGGACTGGCGCGGCATCGGGGAAAAACCTCGATCCGTGGGGATTGCGGGCGGTGGCCGTCGGGCGTATGATTCGCGGCATGGAACTGTGGCGTTGGGTCATGTCGATCGTGGGGCTTTCGGGTCTGCCGAGGGCCTGGCAGGTGGGGATCTACGGGCTGGCCGGAGCGGCGTTCGGGCTGGCACTGCTGCTGGTCCGCGTGGCCAACGCGACGTCGTATCTATCGGACAGCCCGCTGACGTGCATCAACTGTCATGTCATGACCGACGCGTATGCCAGTTGGCAGCGGGGCAGCCACGGGCGGGTGGCCGCGTGCGTTGATTGCCACGTGCCGCATCACAACGTCGCGGCCAAGTACGCCTACAAGGCCCGCGACGGGATGAAGCACTCGTACGTCTTCACGCTGCGGAAAGAGCCGCAGGTGCTGGAGCTGTCGGCGCCGGCGGTGCCCGTCGTCCAGAGCAACTGCGTCCGCTGCCACAGCGACCAGTTGGCAATGGTCCGGCTGGCGGCGTCGGACGAGCGGCGATGCTGGGATTGCCATGAGAACATCCACGGCTCGGTCCGCAGCCTCTCGACGAGCCCGTCGATGCTGCGGCCGGCGTTACCCGATGCGGGACTCGATTGGATCAGGAAAGGGGGCCAGTGATGGCGTCAGGGTCTTCCCAGAACAAGTCGAAGCTCTTTACGACCAGTGCCGGTCCGCTGCCGTTGTGGGCGGGCGCCGCGGTCCTCGTCTCGGCGGCCGGGGCGGTGCTCGTGATCGGGTTGCTGGCGGTCTCGATCATGGAGCGGCGGTGGGAGGCCCAGCGCCCCACGATGGTGGCCACGCCGATCGCCGAGTGGGAGCCGGACAACGCGGTCTGGGGGCAGAGCTATCCGAGGCAGTACGAGTCGTATCTGCGGACCCGCATCACCGATACGAAGACGAAGTTCGGCGGGGCCGACCCGCGCGACTATCTCGAAGAGGACCCGTATCAGGTGATCCTGTTCGCCGGCTATGGGTTCAGCAAGGAGTATCTCCAGGCGCGAGGGCACTACTACGCCGCACACGATGTGCGCGAGACTGCCCGGATCACGACGCCGTTCCAGGCCGGCACCTGCTGGAGCTGCAAGAGCACGGACGTGCCCCGGCTGATGAATCGAATGGGCGTCAAGGAGTTCTACGCCGCCAACTTCCACGACCTGGCCGACGAGGTCAAGCACCCGATCGGCTGCCAGGACTGCCACGACCCCGAGACGCTGCGGCTTCGCATCACCCGTCCGGCCCTGCGCGAGGCCTTCGCCGCCATGGGCCGCGACATCGACGAGGCCACCCATCAGGAGATGCGCTCTCTGGTGTGCTCGCAATGTCACGCCGAGTACTATTTCAAGACGGATGAGTCGGCGGGACTGAAGAACTACCTGGTGTTTCCCTGGGCCAAGGGGACGACGGCCGACGAGATGCTGGCCTACTATGATGCCATCGACTTCGCCGATTACGTGCATCCGATCTCCGGCACGCGAATCGTCAAGGCCCAGCATCCGGACTACGAACTCTACCGGACAGGCGTGCACTCGTTTCGCGATGTCGCCTGTGCGGATTGTCACATGCCGTACCGTACCGAAGGCGGCGTCAAGTTCACCGACCACCACGTCCAGAGCCCGCTGCTGAACATCGCCAACAGTTGCGCCGTCTGCCACCGTTGGAGCGAAGACGACGTCCGCACGCGCGTCGAGGGCATGCAGACCAAGGTCAGTGACGCCATGTTGCAGGCCGAAGAGGCGCTGGTGCATGCGCACTTCGACGTGGCGGCGGCAAAGCAGGCGGGGGCGAGCGACGACGACCTGAAGGCGGCGCGGTCACTGATTCGCGGCGCGCAGTTCCGCTGGGACTACGTCTCGGCGACAAACGGCATGGGATTTCATTCGCCGCAGGAGTCGACGCGGCTTCTCGGCGAGGCGGCCAATCTGGCGCAGCAGGCCCGCGTCGATGCGGCCCGTTTGCTGGGGCGCCTCGGTGTCACCGCGATCCCGCGTTACCCCGATGTCTCGACGCGTCAGAAGGCATGGGATGTCGCACAGGCCTTCGTCGGGGCCGAAGGCGTCAGGTTGCTGCCCTGAGCGTCGCGTGCCCCGTGACCGCCCCCTGAACACAAGACTCTCTGTTGGGGCCGAGAAAATCGTGACGATGGATCGTCCAATCCGGTCGTCGGGGACATGCCCAAAGAAAATCTCCGCTTTTTTCGATTTTTCCTTTGCACGAGCGAACAAGTAGGACTATATTAATCCTATATAGAACAGCCGGCCGTCGTGGGCCTGTGCGATACGTGGCAAGTCAGGTGGGCATGGATGGACATATTGAGGCGCAATACCGATTACGCACTGCGTCTGGCGGTGAACCTGGCCGGGCGCTATGGGGATGGATGGGTTTCCACCCGGGCGTTGTCGGATGAAGAAGACGTGTCGTACCAACTGGCGTGCAAATTGATGCAAAAGCTTCACAAGGAAGGACTTGTGGAAAGCGACATGGGGCCCAAAGGAGGCTTTCGCCTGGCCCGGCGGCCAGAAGATGTGCCGATTCTCGATGTGATTGCGGCGATCCAGGGCCCGTTGCGGCTGAATCGATGCCTGCTGGGCGACGGCTTCTGCGAAAGGCAGGACACCTGCCCCATCCGGGCCCGGATCGGACGGCTCCAGGAGCAGATGGACGAGTATCTCGGTGCGGTGACGTTGGCGGAACTGGCCGAGAATCGCAGACCGCAACGCGAGACCACACAAGGCCGTGGGAGGAACACATGACCGAACGAACGAAACAAACGACGCTGCTGGACGCCTGCGTGGGCCAGGCCCAATCGCTGGCGGCCCTGGCGGGATATGCCGACGACTCGATTGTCAGCAAGACGATTCTGGACAAGGCCAGTGGGACGATCACTCTGTTCGCCTTCGACAAGGGTCAGAAGCTCAGCGAGCACACCTCGCCCTACGACGCCGTCGTCCAGGTCGTCGAGGGGCGAGCGCATCTGGTGATTGGTGGCGAGGCGAAGGACGTTGTCGCCGGCGAGCTGATCGTGATGCCCGCGAACGTACCGCACTCGGTGACCGCCGTCGAACAGTTCAAGATGCTGCTCGTTATGATTCGTTAGAACGCACCCGTAAGGAGATGGCGGAAGTATGAAGACGATCGAAGCCAAGACCGCCCCGGCAACACCGAATCCGCATAACGTCCGGGTGAGCAAGCTGTACGATACCGAGCACGCCCAGGTGATGCACATCACGCTGGATCCGGGCGAATCGCTCAAGAAGCACATTACGCCCGTGGACGTGTTCTTCTACGTCCTCGAGGGTCGGGGCGTGGTCGAGATCGGCGACGAGCGACGCGAGGTCAGACCGGATACGCTGATCGACAGTCCGGCGAAGATCCCGCACACCTGGTCCAACGAGAGCGACGGGGTCTTCCGCGTGCTGGTCGTCAAGACCCCGCGGCCGGCGCAAACCACGAGGTTGCTGTGACGGCGGAGCAACGACAGGGATACGAACGGATGCAACACGAGCCGAACATCGGAACGAAGTATTACTAATCAAAGGAGAGCAATTATGTTTTGTTATCAGTGCGAGCAGACGGCCAAGGGGACGGGATGCACGACGATGGGGGCATGCGGCAAGGATCCGGAGACGGCGGCGCTTCAGGATTTGCTGATCTACGCGACCAAGGACATCTCGCGGTACGCGTACCGCGCCCACGAGATGGGGGCCCGGGACCGGGCCGTCGACGTGTTCATGGTCAAGGCGCTGTTCAGCACGATCACGAACGTGAACTTCGACCTGCGCTGGTTCGGCACATTCCTTCAGGAGGCGGCGATCATCAAGGCCAAGGCGCAGTCGCTCTACGAGCAGGCCGCAAGCCGGGCCGGCAAGACGGTCGAGACCTTCTCCTGTCCGGTCCGATGGTGGGAGAACACCGACGACCTTCAGGGTCTGCTGGCCAAGGCGCAGGACGTCTCGATCAGCAAGTGGATCGACAAGCTCGGCGGCACGCCGGCCGGCCTGCAGGAGCTGATCGTCTACGGCCTCAAGGGCGCCGCCGCGTATGTCGATCATGCGGAGATCCTCGGCAAAGACGATCCCCAGCTCTACGCGGACTTCCACGAGATGCTCGACTACCTGACCACCGGTCCGGCCGACGTCAACGACCTGCTCGCCAAGGCCCTCAAGACCGGCGAGATCAACCTCCGCGCGATGGAGCTGCTCGACGCCGCCAACACCGGCGTTTACGGCCACCCCGAGCCGACGCAGGTCCGCGTCACGCCGGTCAAGGGCAAGTGTATCCTGGTCTCGGGCCACGACCTGCGAGACCTCGACGAATTGCTCAAGCAGACCGAGGGCAAGGGGATCAACGTCTACACACATGGTGAGATGCTGCCGTGCAACGCCTATCCGGGCCTGAAGAAGTACAAACACCTGACGGGCAACTACGGCGGCGCCTGGCAGAATCAGCGGACCGAGTTCGATGCGTTCCCCGGCCCGATCGTCATGACGACGAACTGCATCATGAAGCCCAAGGACAGCTACAAGGACCGCGTTTTCACGCTCGGCCTGGTCGGCTGGCCCGGCGTCAAGCACATCGACGACCGCAACTTCGCACCGGTCATCGCCTCGGCCCTGGCCCAGCCGGGCTTTGCCGCCGATGAGCCGGCCCAGTACATCACCATCGGCTTCGGGCACAACGCGGTGATGAACGCCGCCGGCAAGGTGATCGATCTGGTCAAGGCGGGCAAGATCCGCCATTTCTACCTGATCGGTGGCTGCGACGGGGCCAAGCCCGGACGCAACTACTACACCGAGTTCGCCGAGCAGGTCCCCGACGACTGCGTGATCCTGACGCTGGCGTGCGGCAAGTACCGCTTCAACAAGCTCGAATTCGGCGACATCGACGGCATTCCGCGACTGCTCGACGTCGGGCAGTGCAACGACGCCTATTCGGCGGTGCAGATCGCGGTGGCATTGGCGGGCGCGTTCAACTGCGGCGTCAACGACCTGCCGCTGTCGCTGGTCCTCTCGTGGTTCGAGCAGAAGGCGGTGGCGATCCTGCTGACCCTGCTGCACCTGGGCGTCAAAGACATCCGCCTCGGACCGAGCCTGCCGGCCTTCGTCACGCCGGACGTGCTCAACGTGCTCGTCGAGAAGTTCGACATCAAGCCGATCGGCAATGTGAAAGACGATATCGCCGCTACGCTCGCCACGTGAGCGAGCAGAGATCGCATACGGTGAAGGAGAACGGATCGCCGCTTGCTTGTCACCGCGAGCGCAACGAAGTGCAGTCGAGGGGTCGGGCCATGGACGAGGCATGCTTCTTGTTCGTGGCCGTACCCCGCCGAGAGGGATGACGACAGACGGCGGCAAGTCCAGACCCGTGCGAATTGAGGTGTATCATGGCAATACGAAACATCGTAAGAATCGATGAGGAAAAGTGCAATGGCTGTGGCCAGTGCGTCAGCGCCTGCGCCGAAGGCGCGATCAAGATCATCAACGGCAAGGCCAAACTGGTCAGCGAAACCTACTGCGACGGACTGGGGGCGTGCCTGGGGCACTGCCCCCAGGACGCCATCACGATCGAGCAGCGCGAGGCGCCTGAGTTCGACGAAGAGGCGACCAAGGCCTATCTGGCACGAGAGGGCAAGCCCGAGCCGGCGTTCGCCTGTCCGGGCCTGGCGATGCACCAGTTCGACGCCCCCGCGAAGGCGGAGCCTGCCGACGACGGCGAGGGGCCTGCGGTCCCGTCGCAACTGGGGCACTGGCCGATTCAGTTGAAGCTGGTGGCGCGGACGGCGCCGTATTTCGCCGACGCGGACCTGCTGCTGGCGGCCGATTGCGTGCCGTTTGCGATGGGCGATTTCCACCAGCGGTTTCTCAAGGGCCGCAGCGTGGCGATGGGCTGCCCCAAGCTCGACGATGCCCAGTTCTACATCGAGAAGCTGGCGGACATCCTCGGCGCCAATACGATCCGCTCGCTGACCGTGGTGCATATGGAAGTGCCGTGCTGCTCCGGCCTGACGCGCGTGGCCCGCGAAGCGATCGCGCGGAGCGGCCGGCTGACTGGTTTCCAGGATGTCACTGTGTCGCTTCGAGGCGACGTGATTCGAAGCGAGACGGTGCAGGTCGAAAGTGGGGCGACGAGTCGTGCTTGACGTACTGCGTGAAATCGCGGTGGAGTTCTGGGCGGTTTTCGCGGAGATGTCGCCGTACCTGTTGTTCGGCTTCTTCGTGGCGGGCCTGCTGTCGATGCTGGTCTCGCGGAAGATGGTCGAGCGGCATCTCGGCGGGCCCGGCGTGCTGCCGTTGCTGAAGGCGGCGGTCTTCGGCGTGCCGCTTCCGTTGTGCTCGTGCGGCGTGATCCCTGTCTCGATGTCGTTGCACAAGCAGGGGGCCAGCAAGGGCGCGACGGTCGCGTTCCTGCTGTCCACGCCGCAGACGGGGGTGGACAGCATTCTCGTGACCTACAGCCTGCTGGGCCCGGTCTTCGCGATCTTCCGGCCGCTCGTGGCGCTGGTGACGGGCGTCGTCGGCGGGTTGCTCGTCAATCTCGTCGGTCGGGATGCTGCCGGCCCCATTCAGCCGGCCGACCCGCCCGGCGACGGTTCGCCGAATTCCACATGGACGAAGAGGCTCCTCGATGGGATGGAGTATGCCTTCGTCACGCTGCCGCGCGATATCGGCAAGCCATTGCTGCTGGGGCTGGCGATCGCGGCGATCATCTCGGCGCTGACGCCCGACGACTTCTTCGCCGACAAGCTCGGACGTGGACTGCCCGCCATGCTCGTGATGATGGCGGTGGGCATCCCGATCTATGTCTGCGCCTCGGCGTCGGTGCCGGTGGCGGCGGCGCTGATCCTCAAGGGTCTCAGCCCCGGCGCGGCCTTGGTGTTCCTGATGACCGGTCCGGCGACGAACGCCGCCGGCCTGACCACCATCTGGAACGCGATGGGCCGGCGCACGGCACTGCTCTACCTGGCCACCGTCGCCGGCTGTGCCCTCGGCGCCGGTTTGCTGCTCGACGCCCTGGTCTACAACACGACGATCGAGGTCGTCTCGCACGCCCACCAGATGATCCCACCGGCCGTTGAGAACCTCTCCGCCTTCGCCCTCCTGGCCCTGCTCGGCTATGGCTTCTACAGCCGCTTTCGTCGGGCCAGATTCGCCTGATTGCGGCGGGATCTGATCGCTCGTCCCTGGTCGCTGGCCGCAATACCCCATGCCAAGAGGTTCTCACACACCCCATGCCAGAGCCGAGACGCCGTCTTGACAGAGTGCGGTGTTCCTGCTATCACGTGCCGTCGGGTGGGATGCTGCTCGGCGAGGGAGGCATCGGCACAGGTATGTGGGAGCCCGTTTGGGCGGATGGCAATGGCGAAGGCTGACATATGACCATTCTGGCGGGGATCGATGAGGCGGGGTTCGGACCTTTGCTGGGGCCGCTGGTGGTCTGTTCCTGTGCATTCGCCGTGGCGCCCGAGCACATCGAGGCCGATCTGTGGCAGGTTCTCCGCAAGAGCGTCGGCAGGACGCGCAAGCACCTCGGCGGCCGGCTGCTGATCGCCGACAGCAAGAAGGCCTACAAGCGCGATGAGGGACCGGGCCATCTGGAGCGGACCACCCTTGCCGCGATGCGAAGCCTCGGGCAGTCGCCCGATACCCTGAGCGGGCTGCTGAAGCGGCTGTGTCCGGAATGCCATCCTCGCGTGATGGAATACCCGTGGTATCGAGGGGCCGAATCCCGGTCTCTGCCCTCGGATCGGGCCGAGTTGCGGATTGCCTCGGGGGTCTTCGCCGATGACATGGCGACCAGGCAGGCGAAGCTGATGGGTGTTTGTGCCTATTGCCTGGACGCCGGTCACTACAACACGCTCGTCGAACGCATGAAGAACAAATCGCAGGTCCTCTTCGTGACGACCACGCGCCTGATGCAGGGCCTGATGGATCGGTTTGCCGATCGGGACATCCACATTTTGATTGACAGGCAGGGGGGACGCATGCATTATCGCGAGCATCTCCTGCGCAGTTTCGGACAGATGGAACTGCGAATCGTGGAGGAAACCGAGCGGACCAGCCGATATGTGCTGCAGGGTCGCACGCGATGTGTCCATTTGAGCTTCGAGGTCGGGGCTGACGACCGGCACCTGCCGGTGGCTCTGGCGTCGATGGTCGGCAAGTACGTTCGGGAACTGCTGATGGAGTGCATGAACGACTATTTCGGGAAGATGAGCCCCGATCTGAAGCCCACCGCCGGATATTGGACGGATGGCCTGCGGTTTCTCGAAGACCTGCGACGGTTTGTGCCGGAGCTTCAGATCGACAGACGTCAGTTCGTGCGCTGTCGATGAGTTGTGGCCGTGACGGCATGCGCAGGAGGCGTCGTGCATTCGGTCCAGTCGAGTGATAGCAAATGCCTGTAATTCGCGAACGACAAGAACAGACGTGGCTGACGACAGCGTCCCTGGTGATTCTGGCGGCGGTGGCGCTGGCGACCACGCTGATCTACACCCGCGCGGTGATGATCCCCTTCGTCGTGGCGCTGTTCATCGTGGCGCTGGTTTCGCCCGTTGAGGATTTCCTGGTCAAGCGGCTGCGGCTGCCCCGCATCATCGGGATCCTCGCGACCTTCCTCGTGGTGATGGCCGTGATCGTGCTGGTCTTCCTTCTGGTTGCCCAGGCGACCACGATCATCGTCCTGACAGCGGGGGAGTACAGCGCCAGCTTCGCGTACATGGCGGACAAGATCCTCGAACCGATCGAGTACCTTTATCGCCAGGAGGAGCCGCCGCCGGCAGCGCCGAACGACGCCGGCCCGCTGCCATCGGCGGCGCCCGGGGTGCCCGCGCCGACGCCGCGTGAGCCGGAGCCATTCGTGCTGTTTCCTCTACTGGAGGAGGCCGAAAACAAGGCGACGCTCGGGATGCGGCCCCATTCGGAGCAGGCGGGGGATGAGCCCAACCTGCCGGAGGAGCTCGAACAGGTCATCTCCCCGGACGGGCTGGCCGCCAAGGAGTTGAGAATCGACACCAAGCGAATCGTCATGGATATGAGGAACTACATCTTCAATATCGTGACCAATACGTTTGGAACGATCCTCGGGCTGATTTCCGGCATGTTCTTCGTCATCATCTTTGTGATCTTCCTGCTGTTGGGCCGCAATCCCTACAGCGAACACTCGCCGGTCTATTCGGAGGTAGTGCACAAGATTCGACGCTACGTCGGCATCAAGGTGATCGTTTCTGCGATCACCGGCCTGCTGGTCTGGTCGATCCTGACGTTCGTCGGCCTGAAATTGGCCGGCGCCTTCGGGATCCTGGCGTTTCTGCTCAACTTCATCCCGTCGATCGGTTCGATCATTGCCACGCTGCTGCCGATCCCCATCGCCGTGGTGCAGTTCCAGTCGTCTCCCTGGATGATCGTCCTGGTCGTGGCGGTTCCGGGCATTCTCCAGAACATCCTGGGCAACTTCATCGAGCCGAAGCTGCAGGGCGAGGGTCTGAATCTGCATCCCGTGACCGTCGTCCTGGCGCTGTCGTTCTGGGGGCTTCTCTGGGGCATTGTGGGCATGTTCCTGGCGGCGCCGATCACGGCCGCGCTGCGCGTCGTCCTGATGCAGTTCGACACGCTCAAACCGATTGGAAAGCTCCTCGCCGGCGATTTCAGCTCGGCCAAGGCGCGGGTCATTTCGTGACCGATTCGTGCCGAGGGGGTGCTATGGGGCGTCGGCGTCAGGCCTTGGCGAGTTCTTCGTTGAGCAGGCGGATCTGGCGGGCTTCTTCGCGAACGACCTTGTCGAGGATCTCCTGGGTTGCCGGATCGCGCGCGAAGTCCTTCAGGCCTTGGTAGAAGATGATCACCTCGTTGGCGCGACGTACGGCGTCGCGGAGAATCTGTCGCTTGGTCTCCTTGCCGGTCAGTCGTCCCGGCGCGTCCTGCTTGGTGCCGAACCACGTCAGGCCGGCCATCACCTCGGGGTTGCTCAGCACGTAATTGTCCGGGTCAAATGTCCCGAACTCGCCGGTCTTCTCGGAGAAGCGTTTCCGCATCCGGGACCAGATCTTGACATGTTTGGCCTTCCAGTTGGCCAGGCGATAGTGGATGTCGCGGATCTCCGGGTCGGCGAAAAGCTGTGCAGTCTTCAGATAATACCGGGCGCCCTTGTTCTCGATCTGCTCGGCGATCTGCAGGACTTCAAACACGTTGAATTTGGTGTCCATGCTGTATTTCCCTGAGCGAGTGAATACTCCCAAGTCCCCCCAGACCCTGTGTGGTCATCCGGTCCACGGCCGAATGCCACGTTCGGTGTTGGAAGGGCAGCGCCGACCACTATTATTATAGTCGCCGAGACCGGTCGGTCAAGGCAAAACGCCGGTTTGTGGGGGACGCCACCCCGGGCGATGCGGTGGTTTCATGCGCGGCCCCAGGGCGGTATACTGATCGCGACTTCACGATGTGGCTGTCGAGGCGGATGTGCCGTTGACAGGCCGCGCCGGGTCGAAAGGACGATTGTCAGAGGACCGAGCGGACGCAAGGCAGGAAAGAGACGGACATCATGGAACATGACCAATCTGTGGCCGAGACGCCGGTCCTGGCGAACCTGACGATGAAGATCGTCCACGACAACTGTCCCTTCGACGACCGGCTGAGGACGGCCTGGGGGTTTGCGGCAACGGTGGCGGGGCCCGAAAAGACGATTCTATTCGACACCGGCAGCGATGGGACGCTGCTCCGGGAGAATATGGCGTCGATGGGGATCGACCCTGGCGGCATCGACAGCGTTGTCCTTTCGCACGTCCACGCCGACCACACGGGCGGACTCGTGGGTTTGCTGAAGGCCCATCCATCCGTCGAAGTCTTCCTGCTGGGCTCGTTCCCCGCGCGCTTCAAGGAGACGGTGCGAGGATATGGAACGGGCGTTGTCGAGGTCGAATCACCGACGATGATTTGTCCCTGCGTGTATTCGACCGGTCCCATGGGCCGGCGGATTCACGAACAGACTCTGGTCGTTCGCACCGCCAGGGGCCTGGTCGTCCTGACCGGCTGCGCCCATCCCGGCGCCGATAAGGTCGTCGAGCAGGTGCGGGCCGTGCATGAAGGGGACATCCTGCTGGTGATGGGCGGCTTCCACCTTGGATGGGCCACGGACAGCCGGATCGAACGAGTCATCCGCACCTTCAAGCGACTCGGCGTTCGATACGTGGCCCCCACCCATTGCACGGGCGAGAAGGCGCAGAACCTCTTCCTGAAGCACTTCAAGGATCGCTGTCTTGACGTCGGTGTGGGCAAAACGATCGCTCTCGCCGATCTGAAGTGACGCTAGTCGTGACGTCGCCTCAGACCGACGAGAGCGGTATTCGACACGGGCGGGCGCTGTGGTTGTGACCACAGGCCCCGATCCGCCGTCAGTTGTCCATGTTTTGTTGCTGCATCTGCATCACCGCGCCCATGATCTCGAGCACGTGCTGCTTCGGAACGGCCAGGTCCACCGTCATCTTGCCGTTGGAGGCGTCGGAGGCCACCGCGAGATTGCTCTGCGTGGGGATGTCCGTTTGAGGCATGGGGATCGGTGCGAACGCGCTGGCCATCTTCATCAGGCGCAGGACGTTGATCGTCATGAAGAAGTCTGCCTTCTCGGCGCCCGGAATCATCGCCAGGGCGGCCTGGGCCTCGCCGGCGACTTGTTTCGGACCGCCCGCCTTGACCTGATCGATCAGCTTCTGGACCGCGCCCTGGGCATTCTGGCCCAAAGCGTAGACGAGCTGGTTGTTCACCGTGGCCATCTGGATATCGAGCCCGTCGCCGTACATGGCTTCGATCGCCTGGGTGGCCGGTGCATCGGGATCGGTGCCCTTCATATTGAACTTGATGCTGTCGATCGACACGCCCTCGTGGCTCGACGTGTTGCGCTTCAGATCGAACGACATCTGCATGCCCATCTCTTTGTAGAGATCGGCCATCGACCCGGCCGTCATGGCCTCGGCGGTCTCTTCGAGGACCTTGTAGAACGTCGCCGAGTCCTTCACGTCGGCCACGTATGTCACCTGGAAGGGCGGCTTGCTGTCGGTGTCCACGGAGAACGAGCCGGCCAGCGACCCGCCGAACGCGTTCATGGCGTCGGTCGCCATCTTCTTGAAGGTGGCGATGTCATCGGCCGACGCCTTATCGCCCATCATCTTCGGCAGCAGGTCGATGTAGGCCTCGTTGGCCTTCCGCCAGAAGGGACTGCTCATCGACCCGGCGAAGTTGACGGCGGCCCCGTCCGTCATGTACCCCATGAGCTTGTTGCCCGCGCCGGCCGAGTCACCCTTGAACATGTCGGCCATGCTGGAGCCGGGCGCGGCCGCCAGCACGAAACTGGCGCCGATCTTCTCGAAGCTGGGGCTCAGCGAGACACTGAAGTACTTGGTCTCTTTCATCAACACGTCGAGGATGGCGGCCGACGCCTCGATGTTGGCCGTCGCCTGCTTGGCCATTGCGTCCTGGCCCTGGGCCTCCAGGGCCTGCATTCCCTGCTTGGCTTCCTCGATCTTGGCCTGGATCATCGGGCCGAAGAGCTTGCCGGCCAGTTCGACGTTGGCGTAGATCCAGACGGGGGCATCCGTCGAGCGTTTCAGTTCGGCGGCATCCAGGGCGGCCGCCAGGGTCGATGCGCCGGCGCCCGAGGTCTTCATGGCGGTCAGGGCCTCTTCATTCCCGATCGTGCTGACCAGGGCGTAGCCGCCGACTTCGACGGTCGCCAGCGTGGCGGCGCCGTCCGGACCGATCTTGGAGATGCCCCGCCCGTCGGGCTGGCCGACGTTGGCGTTGTCGGAGACAAACTGCTGATAGTTGCGGACCGGGACGAGCACACCGATGCGGCTGGGATCGGGACCGCCGCCCGGAAGGGGGCCAAAGACGACGAAGCCACCCGCCATGTTCACCCCCTGAGGTTGGGCGCTGCCCAGGAACTGGGCCAACTGCGCCTTGACGGGCATGGAGATTCCCATCGGGAACAGCCCGGACAGAAACATGTCGATCTGGCCCAAGGCCCCGTCGAGGTTGTTGATCCGGACGCAGAACAGGCTGTCGGCCGGGACCATTTTCATCGGATCGCCCCAGGCCGCCGGAACAGCGACCGCAAGGCCGACGGCGCACAGGACCGACAAGATCAGTGCTTTCTTGTACCCGCTTGACTTTGCCATCTTTCTTTTCCTCCCGAAGCAGTTTCTTGACTGAGCGTTTCTTCGTTTGACGATGGGATCGAACCAGTATACGAGACGCCGATATCAAGGGACAGAAAAAAGCCCGGCGCGCGGAAGGTTTGCGCGCGACGGGGCCACCATCATTTCTCAACTCGTCAGCGCCGGCGGTACTTGCCCATGATCTGTCCTTCGCCCAGGATATGCCCCTTCATGGCCTGGACCAGATCGGCCTTTCCGGGGTCGTGTCCCGGCGTCATCCTGGCGTCCAGGGCGTAAATCTTGAAGTAGTAGCGGTGCGTTCCGTTCGGCGGGCAGGGTCCGCCGTAACCGGTTCTGCCGAAATCACTTATGCCCTGTTGCGAGCCGTCAGGCAGCGTGGCTTGTCCGCGCAGGCCCTCGGGCAGCTCGTGCAATTCGCCGGGCAGGTTGTACAGCACCCAGTGCACGAATGTCCCTATCGGAGCGTCGGGGTCTTCGCAGATCAGGGCGATCGTCTGTGTCCCTGAAGGGACGGCGTCCCATTTCAGAGGGGGCGAATGGTCCTGTCCGTCGCAGGTGTACTGGGTCGGTATCTCGCCTCCATCGGGAAACGCAGGGCTGGTGATCTTGATCTCCATGTGCATGCCTCCTGCATGTTTTTCCAGTGCGCTCGTGCCGACTTCGGCCCGTTGTCGCCATGAGTTTGTACGCGGCCCGGCGACGCGAGTTCTTGGCGCGGCCGCGAGAGATTATCTGTGGATCTCCACGTCCAGCGTCTCGCCCTCGGCCAGCAGCAGGGGTTCGGCCAGTTCGATTCGAACCTGGTTGGCTTGCACGGAGTGCCTGGCTGGCAGCGTCCGGTCTGCACTGCGGACGGTGACCTGGGCAATCCTCCACTCCGGCGGAACGACAAACGCGAGCGTCTTGAGGTTCATCTGTCCCCATCGCAACTCGATCTGCTCGTGTTGTGTGTTCTCGTGGCGTTTCTGTGCGAACAGCCCCCAGCCCTCGGCGGCGGTGAAGGCGGCCTTGAAGTCCTCCGGGCTCATCCGAGGCGCGAAGCCGATATGGCCCCTTGGTCCGTGGTAGTCGAACCCGCACAGGGCGGTGTAGACGCCCCAACTGGCCATGGCCCGCGCGTAGTGGTCGCCGCACTCGACCTCGTTGAACGGGTTGTGTCGGGCCGGGTGGTAGCGGTCGTGCACGGCGCGGCAGATGGCCAGCGCCTCGTCGATCATGCCTTCCCATGCCAGATGGCCGGCGACCTGGTATTCGATTCCCGTCCAGACCTCGCTGCGGTACCGCACGCCCTCGGCCATGAACTCGCTCTTGGGCCAGGTGCAGGTGAACAGGCCCGCCTCACCCGGCGAGACGAACCATCGCTCCGGCTTGTGCACGGCGTTGTACGGGCCGACATCCGGGGTCCAGTTGTATCTCCAGATCGATGCCAGAGCCTGCCTGACGCTCGGCGATGGATAGATGTAGCCCAGTCCCAGTAGATGGGCCCAGCCCTGGCCGAAGAGCTGATCGGATAGACACCCCGGCCCATACTGGTATTTCGGGTGCCTGGCCAGATCGACGCGCTGGATGAAGTACTCGCCGTCCCACAGTTGCTCCATCGTCAGCCGTGAGCCGCTCTCGAAGATCCGCTTGCAGCGCTCGGCGAAGGCGTCGTCTCCCATCTCGCGAGCCATCGCCTCGCCCGCCCGCAGGGCCGCCAGGTACATCGATCCGACGAACGTGTTGGGCCCCTCGAAGTTGATGTCGAAGGTGTTGTGCTGGCTGTTCTCGATCAGGCCGTTGTCGTCGCCGTCCTGGCGGATCGAGAATTCCAGCGCCTTCTTGATCCGCGGCCAGTTGCGCTTGAGGAATGCGTCGTCGGCCGAGCAGAGGTGTTCGCGGTATGCCTTCAGGATGGTCCCCGCCTGTCCGTCGGCAGCGTATGCGGCGTCGCTGCGAAAGCCCACAAGGCCGCTGTCGGGGTGAAAGCCCTCCCCGAAGTCCTGCATTTCCCGCGCGCTGCGCTCCAGCTCGGGGAACAGCCGCGCCGGCGCGTGGGCATAGTTCCACACGTGCGTGCAGGTCCCGGCGCAGCAGCCGACGCCTTCCCACGCCCAGAACCGCCCGTTCTTCCACCACTGGCACGTGCCGGTCGCGAGGTTGGCCACCGTTGAATGCAGTCGGAACAGTAGCCAGCGGGGCAGTGTGCTGTCCTCGTAGAAGGTCCGATGCCACAGCCTGGTCTGTCCGCTGAGCCGCTTGTGGTTGTCGAAAACATAATGGGCCACGCCGGCGGCGCTGTTGAAACGATTGGCGTATTCACGCCCGTTCTGATGGTTCGGGAAGAACCACGCCAAGACGAATGTGAACGTCTTCGCCTTCCCCGGCGCCAACTCGATCCTCTCCGTTTCGACCGTAGGACAAGGCTTGCCCATGAAGAACAGTCGATCCGCGGACGTGCGTGCCGCTCCGTCGACTGCCAGCACGAGCGAACCGTAGTCGGGCAGCTTGTCAAACGGACCCATGTCCGCATCGTAGGCCTCGTCGGCCAGTTCAATCTGATCGATGTTGATGTGCCCCCACCCGCCGGAATGACGATCGACGATCTCGATGCGGGCGATCTTGCCCTCGAGGTCTTCGACGTTCCAGAAGTGCCATTCCAGCTTCTCGTTGTCTTTGCCCGTGGCGGTGCGGACGACCTGCCCGTCGACAATGAGATTGATGCACGTCTCATCGGCATGGCTGCCGCCGCCGATCAGGAAGTTGATGTACTTGCGTTCGATCGTCAGCGCAAGCGAGGTCAATGTGCCGTGCGGGCGATCGCCGCCGAGATAGGTGTTGACCAGGCCGCCGCCGAGAAAGCCGCTGACGGACTGCTGGTTCGCCAGCGTGCCGTGCGCCGGACCCTCGCCGAAGGCCTCGCCCGTTGCCTGCCAGTCGCCATAGTCCGGCCCATCAAACTCCATCACCACGATCTTGGGACGCGGCGCCTGCGCCCGCTCCTTCGGTGGTTCCTTGGCGGTATGGACGATCAGTGTCCGGCCGCTCTCTCGTGCGATCTCTGTTTGCTGCGTCACGCCGCGCGACCGGGCGGAATGGAAGCAAACGGCGTTCTCCAGCCAGCCCAGGACGCTCACCTTCCGTGCCGTATCGGAAGTGTTCTTCAGCGTGATGTGGAAGACCGTCGCCGGCAACGCCGAGTCCTTGGCGTTCAGCGGGATGAAGGGTGAGAAGGCCTCCATCTCGACCTCGACGGGAACGCCATCGGCGCGGTATCGCACCAGCCCAATCGGATACTCGCCGGCGAACTCGACCGTGCCGAAGTCCTGGTTCAGCGGCTTGACCGTCCGACCGCCGTCGCCGTCGAAGGCAACGGCGAATCCCGACTCGACCGCCCTGTCGGGCCGGTACGTGCGGTAGCATTCCAGTCCGTACCCGGTGAAGATGTGCCGATTGAAGATGTGCCACAGACCGAGCGTGCCGTCGTTGCGCAGATACATCTGGCCGGTCGCGATTCCGCTGACGGGCATGCCGAGGGTCTGCGACTCCGAGGCCGCGTAGACCGCGCGGTCGCCGCGTTCGCGAAGGTTCTGCAGATAGCCGGCCGTCAGTTGTTTGTCCGCCGGCACCAGATGCTCCTCGCCATACGCCAGGCCGGTCCCGAACACGATGGCGACGGCGAATACCAGAATCCAAATCGCTCGCTGCTGTCTCATGTTGTCAACTCCTGAGTCGAAGACGACCATCCCGCAAATTTCTGTTGACATCGCTGCGATTGTAACGTAGAGGAGATCGCGTACGCAAAGGAAATCAGGACCACAGATTGGGGGCCGCATGAGAGCCTCTGCGTCAGGATACACGGTTGTTTCGCGTCTCGTTCCCAACGTGACGCCGTTCGTGCCATCGCCGCCGTCTGCACATCGCGACACCGCCCCAAGGCCCAGATCCAGAAGGAGTCCGACATGAGTTGTGGGATCGATCTGTCCGGTATTGCCTCGATGCCGCGATCGAGGCGCCATGTCTTTTGTTTGTGGCCGACTTTGCTCGTGTTTTTTCTCGCTGCGGCTGCGGCGCGCGGCCAGTTCTTCCGCGTCTATGAATACAAAACCGCCGACGCCGGCGCCGTCGAGGTCAGCTATTGGACCACCTACATCGGTTCTTCCGACGAGGAAATGGCCTACTTCGACAAGACGGTGTCGCGGGAGAAGATGTGGGCCCATTCCTTCGAGGTCGAATACGGCCTGTCGCACAAGTTGACGGTCGGCTACTACGCGGATTGCCTGGACCCCCAGGGCGGGAGCTTCGAGTACGTCCGGTCGAAGCTGCTGGCGCGCTACCGGCTGTTCGAGAAGTTCGAGCGGCCCTTCGACCTGGCGCTCTACGGCGAGTACATCATCCCCGACAAGGACTACGACGACGCGGAGAAGTTCGAGTTCCGTCTGGTCGTCGAGAAGGACCTCGGCCCGATCCGCATCGCGCTGAACCCGATCCTCGAGAAGAAGACCAGTGGCGACGACGTGGACGAGGGCGTCGAGTTCGCATATGCGGCGGGATTCTATTATGACGATGCGGGCGACGGCCTGTGGAACACGCCGGACTGGGCCGTTCGTCCCGGCGTCGAGTTCTATGGCGAGATCGGCGAGGTCTCCCGTCCGAAGGGTTCCAGCCGGCAGGGCCACTACGTCTTCCCCGTGCTGGACCTCTACTACACCCGCCATCCAGGCTGGAAAGCGCACTGGAACGTCGGGACCGGCTTCGGTCTGGGCGGCGAAGCCGACGACGTCGTCCTTAAGAGCATCATCACCTTCGAGTTTCTATTCTGAACGCAAACTGCCCTCAAAGACCTCTGGAGGTTCCTATGATCGCTCGGCTCCCCATCAAGCGAATCGGCCAGGTGATGTTGATTCTGTCGGCCTGCGGCGGCGCGCTGCTGCTGGCCAGGCCGGCCGCAGACAGAACGCAGAAGGACCCGACCCACGCCATGGATCACTGGGAAGATCCCTACGACTGCGTTGGATGCCACTACGAGCGGTATGCCGACTGGTCGAGCTCGCAGATGTCGCGGGCGTATACGGGCGATTTCTTCCAGGCCCAGTATTTCCAGTACGCCGTCAAGGACTCCGCTCGCGATCCGAAGATGGAAGGTCTCGCCGCCGATTGTCTGGGCTGCCATTCGCCGTCGGCGTTTCTCTCCGGCGTCGTGCCGCCGCCCAAAGTCGAGGAGCCCGACAACTTCTGGGACCGCGCCTGGCCCTGGCTGGATTCGTACCGGACCATCGGACAGGTGCAGACCGGCCTCCAATACGGCCCGTTGCGTGAGAACCTCGTGCGGGCGGGAACCAATCCGCTGGCCGAGGCCAAGCAGGACGCCGATCGCGGCGTGTTCTGCGATTTCTGCCATTCGCTTTCGGGTATCGCCCAACGCGATCCGGTCAACCACAACTACCGTGTGGATGCCGGGCCGGGACGCAACACCAAGCGGGCCGATCTGGAGTTCCCGTGGTCGCCGTACCACAAGACCCAGGTTTCCGAGCTGTTCGAAACCGCCGAATTGTGCGGCATCTGTCACAACGAGCAGAATACGTTCGGCGTCTTCGTCAAGGCCACGCATCGCGAATGGCTCGATACCCCCTATGCCAGTCGCGACATCGTCTGCCAGTTCTGCCACATGCCGCCGCGCGAGGGCAAGCCGGCCAAGATGGGCCGCGAACGACCCTGGAACCACGCCCACTGGTTCGGCGGCGGGTTCACCGGCTTCGTCGAAGGGGCCGCCCGTGTGAAGCTGGGTCTGGACGCGACGACCGTTGCCGCCGGCAGCGTCGTGCCGCTGGAGGTGTCGATCAGCGACATCGCCACGGGCCATCTGTTTCCGACCGGAGCCACCGAAGAGCGGGATGTCTGGCTGCGCGTAGCCGTCTGCGACGCCGAGGGCCGCGAACTCCAGCACATCCCCGTGCCGCCGAACCCGCAGGACCCGAACGATCGCTATTTCATCACGTCGAGCCGGGCCGAGGCCTATCCCAGCCATAGTGCGGCCAGCCAGGCCATCTCCCGGGACGCATTGCCCGAGGGCGACCGCATCTATCATGACGTCTTTCTGGACTCGGCGGACAAGGTGACATTCGGCCAGTGGTATGCGGTCCGAATCGTCGGAAACCGCCTGGTTCCGGGCGAAACCCGCGTCGAGAAGTACGCCTGGCAGGTGCCGCCAGATCTGGCCGGACGCCAGGTGCATCTGAAGGCCACGCTCTGGTACCGGCGCATGGCCGATTCCCACGCCGAGATTCTCGACATCGAAAAGCGCCCGCATCTGCTCGTCTCGGAGGATGCCAGGCGAATCCAGATCACGGGGCCGTAGCCGCGCCTGTCGCTACGCCGAGTTCGACCGCCAGCAGGGTCGGCTCGACGATATGCAGGTTGTTCAGGAACGGCTCGGTGTACTGGATCGCGCCGAACTCGGCGTTGTCGAAGTGGTGCTGCCGGCCCACGTGGTTGTTCCAGTCCACGCCCTCGGTCAGGAAGCCCGTGTCGCGCTGGTGGTGTTTCGAGATGGCCCGAAGGATGGTCAGGCCGTCGAGCAGGTACGCGGTGTTGCCCGTGTCCCGATACGCTTCGAGATAGGCCAGCGACGCCTCGGCGTTCTCCCAGAGATAGGCGGTGTCCCAACTGTCCTCCATATAGAGCAGGCCCTTGGTCCGTACGCCGTTGCGATCCTCGGCCATCTTGAACCGGTCGAGGCCGGCGAGGCATCTCTCGTAGGCGAAGGCGCCGACGCGCTGGTCCTTCAGCAGTGAGGCGGCCTCGCGCAGCACCCGAAACGCCACCGCGTACGCGACGCACTCGTGTTCGTCGTAGGTGTCGTGGTTGATGCTGCCGAAGATGCCGCCGGCGTCTATGAAGACCTTGATCTTCTCACGGACGGTCTCGGTGTAGTCGGCCAGGTTTCGCTGTGTCAATGCCGTGTAGAGCTGGAGGATGAACAGGCTGTCGCCGCTCTTTTCGAAGAGGATGTCCCCATCGCCGTAGGCGTTCTGCGGATGGTGTTCGCCGTTGGGCTTGCAGCGTCTGGGATACCAGCCGTTGGGCGTGGACTTCACGTTCGCATCGATCCACTGGGCGGTCTTGACGGCGACCTGACGCATGCGGCTCTTTCGCGGCTCGGCGACCATGTCGCTGAACAGCAGCAGTTGATAGGCGATCTTGGCCATCGAGCCGGGACAGAACCAGTTGTCCTTGTGCTGATAGTTCAGGCAGAAACGGTCGGTCGTGGTGATGCGGTAGCCCGTGATGAATCCCGTCTCGTCATCGATGAAGCCGGCGGTCAGGACGTGGTCGAGGATGGATAGCGCCTTGCCTTCCAGGATGGGGTCCTTGGTGTGCCGCGCGTAGGCATGGAGTTCGTACGCGCCGCCAACGGCGTTGGCGGCCCAGCCGGGGCCTTCCAGATTGCCGAAGTCATGCCAGCCCATGATGTTGCCGTCCTTGTCGACGAAGCTGGACTTGCTCGACAGATTGCCTTTGTATTCGACCAGCGTCCGCTCGATGGTGAAGCGGACCGAATCGGCCACCGAATCCAGAATCGTGTAGTCCGGGTCCTCGGGCAGGTAGAACGCCGAAGTCGCCTCTTCGAGTTTCACGTAGTCGAGTCCGACCATGTAGCTCTTGACGGCCTTGTCGTTGGCGCCGACGATCTCGATCCGCAACACGTGTTCGCCGGCGGACAGTTCGTGCAGGCCC
>Ga0209612_1001195_pt1 | contig 21995 bp, 13 predicted proteins | sample BioC12SIPDNA_FD_185746 | JGI IMG/M metagenome (GOLD analysis project Ga0209612, IMG submission 185746) | Anaerobic biogas reactor microbial communites from Washington, USA - Biogas_R1_B C12 SIP DNA (SPAdes) (version 2) | ecosystem: Engineered > Bioreactor > Anaerobic > Unclassified | place...
AGATCCGCGTCTTCATGTGGGACTGTTTGAGGATCTTGTCGGCCGCATCCGGGCCGACCCCGTCGAAGGTCATCGAGAGGAATTGCCGAAGCGTCCGGGCGTCGGTCTGGTCGAGCAGCTCGCAGAGGGTCTCGCGGGTGACGCGGTGGGCAGTCGAGGTTCCCCCGTACGCCAGGCCGACTTCGATCAGGAAGGGATTTCCCCGGTACACGGCGGGCGGCCTGGTGGCGGCGGCGTAGAACTCGCCGGGGACCACCTGGCGGAGCCCCTTGAGAATCAGGTCCTCGCCGATCGGCGAGATGCAGTCGGTTGCCGGATTGCTGATCTTCGTCTTCTGGATCGATTGGTAGACCAGGTCGGCCTCGTGGCGGCCGATCTTTCGCGTGCTGGCGCGATTGCTGACGCCGGCCCCCTCGCAAATCCGCCGCGCAACGGCCGGGCTGACGCGCGAGAACGACTTGACCAGAAACTGGGTGATCGTCGGCTCCTTGGTGTCCTTGAGCATTGCGACCAGCCGGCCGAGTTCCATTCCATAAGGGTGCGGCTTGATCTCCTTCGGCTCCGGCGGCAGCGAGTCCGACACCCGCTGGTAGTGGCGCGCGTTGCCTTCCGGGTCCTCGTAGTGGATCGTCACGTGGGGATTGGCGATGGCCGTCTGCTCGAGATACTCGTCGACGCTGCCGCGGCCGCGCTGGTAGCGGGCTTCCAGTTCAATCGTTACGCGCGTGCCGTGATCCTGTTCGATCCACTCGATGCCATGCTTCTCGATCGTGGCGTTGCCGGCCTGCCCCGGGGGGACCTCGATTCCCTCGCCGCGGCCATTGATGATCTCGGGCAGGTTGCGCTTCGTGTCGATCTGGATTTCGTAGTAGTGGGCCGGCTTCCGCACCGAGACCTTCGACATGATCTTGACGGGCCTGCCCGTCGTCAGCAGACCGTACATCCCGGCGGCGGAAATGCCGATTCCCTGCTGGCCGCGGCTCATGCGGAGACGGTGGAACTTCGAGCCGTAGAGGAGCTTGCCAAAAATCAGCGGAATCTGCTTCTTCAATATGCCGGGTCCGTTGTCCTGAACGCCGGCCTTGTAGCGGTTCTGCTCCCCCCCGTTGGGTGTACGCTGGATGTGAATCCAGATCTCCGGAAGGATGCCCGCCTCCTCGCAGGCGTCCAGCGCGTTGTCGACAGCCTCCTTGACGGTCGTCAGCAAGGCCTTGCGTGGGTTGTCGAAACCGAGCAAATGGCGGTTCTTGGCGAAGAACTCGCTAACGGAGATGTCGCGCTGGTCAGCAGCCATCGACTGGGCGGTCGCCCGGCGACGGCGTCCGGAGCGTAATCGGTTGTCGCCGTTGGATCCATTCTCGGGCGGGTTGCTGCTCTCGGAGATCGGCACGTTCTTCGTAACCAATGGAGGTGTTCCCTGATGCTGCTTGTGGGGGAGTGTCAAGAAGTCCTTCCGTGGAGTGGAAAAGAGTCGATTGGCTTGCTGGCAGAGTGCCCAGGATGCGTGGATTATAGCGGATTTTCCAGTAGGCTCCCACCCGTTTTTTTCTGCCGAAACGCCGCAACGGCCCTACGCATGGTCCGACGCGACCGATCCCAAATTCGCATCGCACCACGGACCCGTGCACCGAGAGATGAGCGATTCTGGGGCGTGCCAGGTTGCCAAGGGGGTATGAATCAGCTTTGGGGTGCGTTGGGCAGTCGGCGGTCGGCTTCCCCTTCCGATTTGGCCGCGGCACATTGACATTTCACCCATCCCGGGCGAGACTGGCGGGATTGCTTACTCCGTTGCCGTCCCCCCTTGCCGTGCTGCCTCCGAATGACCGACCGCGACCACCCGCCCGGACTGCTTGATGGCCAGCGCGTGGTGCTCGTCGGTCGGCTGGCCAGCATGTCGAAACGCGACGCGACCCGCCTGATCCGCGAGCATGGCGGGACCGTGGTCGATCGGCCTGCTGCCGACGTTCACTGGGTCGTGGTTGGAGAAGCCGGGTTGCCGCTGGCCGATCTCTCGGCGACCGAGGAGTGGCTCGACCAACCGACGCGCGAAGCGGCCGATCGGGGGACTCTTCGCGTGGCGACGGAGACGCAGCTTTGGCAGCACCTGGGCCTGGTCGACCAGGAACAGGACGTGCACCGGTTGTACACGCCCGCGATGCTGGCCGACCTGGTGGGCGTCGAGATCGGGATTGTCCGTCGCTGGCATCGTCGCGGCTTGATCAAGCCGGTGCGGATGGTGCGGCAACTGCCGTATTTCGACTTCCAGGAAGTGGCCACGGCCAGGCGACTGGCGGAGTTGCTGGCCGCGGGCGTCAAACCGTGGGAGCTGGAGCGCAAGCTTGAGGTGCTCGCACGTTACCTGCCCGACGTGGAGCGCCCCCTGGCCCAGCTCTCGGTGATTGTTGAAGGCAAGGACATCCTCCTCCGGCAGGGCGACGGGCTGATCGAGCCGGGCGGCCAGCTCCGCTTCGACTTTGGCGCCGCCAAGGAAGCCAAGGCGGACGCGGCCGCGCCGGGCGGAGGGGAATCGCCCGTCTCCCTCTCGGCCGAGCAGGTTCTTGCCGACCGTCTCGCCCGGTCCCCCGAGGAGATCTGCCGTCTGGCCGCCGAGTTGGAGGACGACGGGCAGTTGCCCGCGGCCGCGGAGATGTACCGGGCGGCGATGGCCGTCGCTGGGCCGAGTGCGGCGATCTGCTTTCAGGTGGCGGAACTGCTCTACCGGATCGGCGATCTGGCCGCTGCCCGGGAGCGCTACTACATGGCGGTGGAGCTCGACGAGGACTGCCTCGAAGGCCGGGCGAATCTCGGATGCGTTCTGGCCGAACTCGGCCAATTGGAGTTGGCAGTGGCCGCCTTTGAAGGCGCCTTGGCCCTGCACGAGGAATACGCCGACGTCCACTACCATCTCGCCCGGACACTCGATCAGCTCCAGCGGCCGTCTGAAGCGGATCGGCACTGGCGGCGGTTCCTCGATCTGGCTCCGGACAGCCCGTGGGCGGAGCAAGCGCGGAGCCGCCTCGATTGAGGTTCTGCGCCGCTCAGCCGGCGGCGTGTTGCGATCCTCGCCGCGGAACGTGTATCCTGGTAGGGCCGCGCGGCTGGGCCAGTGCCGGCGGCCGCGGGGCGGGGATGCTCGTTCCTCGGATCCGCGCCGTTTTCGACCCTTTGCCGGGAGTGCGACCGAGATGATCCGATCGATCCTGATTCTGCTGGCGTGGCAGGTGGCCGGTCCGACGGCGTCGGCCCTCGACCTTTACGTAGCGCCGTCGGGCAACGATGCGAACCCCGGCACGCAGGACCAGCCGTTCGCCACGTTGACGGGCGCCCGCGACGCGATCCGCCAGCTGAAGATTCAAGGCCCGCTCGAAGAGCCGGTTCGCGTCGTCGTCGCCGATGGCGAGTACACGCTCGCCGAGCCCCTGGTGCTCGAGCCGCAGGACAGCGGCATGGCCAAGGCGCCGATCTCCTACGAGGCCGCGCCCGGAGCGACGCCCATCTTCTCCGGCGGGCGCACGATCACGGGCTGGACCGAGGGGGAGAACGGCGTGTGGACCGCCGAAATTCCCGAAGTCGCCTCCGGCGACTGGTACTTCGAACAGTTGTTCGTGGACGGCCGCCGGGCGACGCGGGCGCGGACGCCCAACGAGTTCTATTTCTACATCCAGGACGTCGAGGAAGTGGCCACCGAGCCGGCCTCGCGGCGGGCCAAGAAGGCCGTGCAGACCGTGACCATGCGGCCCGGCGATTTCCAGGTCCTCGCCGCTCTTGCGCCCGAAGAACTCCGCGACGTCCACTTCATGGTCTACCACAAGTGGGACACGACCCGGCGATTCATCGACGGCCTCGACCGCCAGCGGCACGCGCTGGTGACCAGCGGCGAGGGGATGAAGTCGTGGAACCCCTGGCAGCGCAAGACTCCCTATCACCTGGAGAACTTCCTCGCGGCCCTCGATGCGCCCGGCGAATGGTTTCTCGCCCGCGACGGCGTCCTTCACTATCGCCCGCTGCCGGGCGAGGAGATCGGTCAGGTCCAGGTGATCGCCCCGGTGGTCGAACGGTTCCTTCTGGTCCAGGGCGATCCAGCCAAGGAGAAATTCGTCGAGCACGTGGCCGTTCGCGGGCTCGCCTTCCGCCACGCCCAGTATCTTACGCCCCCCGGCGGATTCGAAGCGTCGCAGGCGGCCGCGCCGATCGAGGCGGCCGTGACGGCCGACGGTGCGCGGCGCCTGGCGATTGAAGACTGCGAGTTCGGCCACGTGGGCATCTACGCCGTCTGGTTCCGCAAAGGGTGCCGCGACTGCATCCTGAAACGCAGCTACCTGCACGACTTCGGCGGCGGCGGCGTGCGGATCGGCGAGACCGGGATCGCCGCCAACGAGGCGGAGCGGACGAGCCAGATCACGGTCGACAACAACATCATCCGCCACGGCGGGCGGATCTTCCCCTGCGCCGTCGGCGTCTGGATCGGCCACAGCCCCGACAACTCCGTGACCCACAACGAGATCGCCGACCTCTATTACACCGGCATTTCCGTCGGCTGGCGCTGGGGATACGGCGAAAGCCTGGCCAAGCGAAACACGATCTCGTTCAACCACGTGCACCACATCGGCTGGGGTGTGCTCAGCGACATGGGGGGCATCTACACCCTCGGCCCCTCGGAGGGGACCGTCGTCTCCAACAACGTCTTTCACGACATCCACGCCTACTCTTACGGCGGCTGGGGGCTCTACACCGATGAGGGGAGCTCAAACATCCTCTTCGAGAACAACCTCGTCTACCGCGTCAAGACCGGCGGCTTCCACCAGCATTACGGCCGCGAGAACATCGTCCGCAACAACATCCTCGCCTTCAGCAAGCTCCACCAGCTCCAGGCGACGCGGGCCGAGGAGCACCTCTCGTTCACCTTCGAGAACAACATTGTCTACTGGGACAGCGGCGGGCTGCTGGCCGGGCGGTGGGACCAGGTGAAGTTCGAAAGCCGCAACAACTGCTTCTGGAATTGCGCCGGCCAAGGGGTTGATTTCCTCGGCAAGCCGCTCGCCGCGTGGCAGGCCGCCGGCCATGAACGAGGCTCGATCATCGCCGACCCCCGGTTCAAGAACCCGCAGGAGTGCGACTTCACCTTGGCCGCCGACTCGCCGGCGCTGAGACTCGGCTTCAAACCGTTTGACCCGGGCGAGGCCGGCGTTTACGGCGACGCCAAGTGGGTCCGCAAAGCGAGCGAAGTCGTCTATCCGCCGCTCAAGGAAGCGCCCCCGCCTACCCGATGATCCGCTTCCAGCGATCGATGTTCCACATCGCCTTTTCGGCCGGCGTCATCTTGCTGAAGTCGGGTTCGGCCGGCTGCGGTTTTCGGCCCGCCGCGCGGGGCGCCGCCTGCCGGGCCGTCGCGCCGCCGCTTGTGCCCGCCCCCGCGTAGGCGCTGGAGGTCGAGGTCCACTGGAGATCGTCGTCCAGCGCCCGGTAGGGGCGGATGCCGAGCTTTTGCAGATCGCCGTGGTAGGCGCGGACGGCTTCGGCCGGCAGAATCTGGTCGTCGGCCACCGCCCGCAGGTAGCGGACGAAGGTGAGCTGGTGCTCCGAGTTGTTGATCTTGCGGCCGTACAGGGCGACCCGGGCGCCATGCTTTTTCGCCTCCCAGAGCATCTGGAAGGCGTCGAACGTGGTGCCCGACGAGCCGCCGAGGATGCCGACGATGAGCGACCGGTCGTAGCGTGCCAGGGCCTCGATGGCGGCCGGCCCGTGGTAGGGAATCTTCAGGAACAGGGGCCGGCCGGAACTGGTCACGCCGGCCAGCGTGCGGACGATCTGATCGTTGACGAATTGGGCGAGGTCTCCGGGGGCGTGCTCCCCCGGGGCGTTGGGATCGAAGACCTCGAGGAAATGGCGAAAGCCCTTCCGTTCGGCCTCCAGGCGGAACTCGTTGTAGGCGGCGAGCGTCGCGTGGTCCAGCGCCACGTCGTTGTTGAACGTGACGGAATACAATCCCAGGTCGGCCCCGCGCTCGCGCTCCCCCGGAGCGCACTCGGCCTTGCCGCACATGATGTGGTCGATCGTCGCCGTGCGGAACGGCCGCGCGGGCTGCGAACCATAGCGGCCCGAGCCGGCAGCCAGCCAGATGTCGCTCGTGTCGTTGGCCCTGACGGCGGGCGTGATCTGGCTGGAGTCGAAGAGCCGCTCTCCGATGGTCAGGATTTCGCTCGTGCTGGCGCTCATCAACATGATGTCCACCAGACCCTGGGCGACGACTTGGCGGATCAGGTCGCGATAATCGTCCAGCGTGCGGAAGTGGGCTTCACCGGCATGGTGCTCGGGGCTCTTGCCCGGAGCGGACAGACCGAACGCCATGTCGGCGTCCTTCGCATCGGCAAGGATGAAGTCGCGACAGGAGGGATCGGCGAGGATTCGGGCGAGTTTCTGATCGAGCGATTTCTGCATCACGATGGTCTCTGCGAAGAAGGCGGACAACCGTTCCGGTTCGTTTCGGGGTCCGGTCCTTCACGCCGCCAGGCTCGACACGTGCTGCCAAGCTGGCGCCTGGGAACCCGGAAATCTGGGAATGGCAAGGTTCCCAAGCTGGCGTGTGGAACCCAGGATTAGGCTGATTTTCGGGGCAGGGAGCCACGATCCCCTCGGAACGGTCAACCTTCAAGTATACCGCACAGGGGAGGACCGAGAAGACGGAGCGGGATTTTTGTGGCCGCTCGAAACCGCTCTTTTCGCGCCTCTTCGCCCGAAATAGCGCCCGACGGGAGGATTTCCGGGAAACCTGTTCCGGTCGGACGAGATCCTCTGCCGGCACACCGCGCCAGGGTGGGCCGGGCGGCAGGCAAAACCCACGGGCCACGCCCCGCCAAGTCCCATCGCCGGCGGCGCGCCGCCGCTACGGAACGCGGGACTTGAGCGTGAAACTGGTGTAATGCAGGCCGCCTTGATCGTCGAGCATGACGGCGGCGCTGGGAGGAAAGTATTTCTCCAGGGTCGCGAACGGCGGCAGCGGATGGCCTTGGATCGCCGCTCCGAGTGCCCGCAGCGGGCCACGGCGGCGGGGCCGGCGGGCGAGTTCCTCCGCGCCCTGTTGCCGCAGTGGCTCGAACCACGCGGCGGTCCGCTCGGCCGGCCGCTGGAACCGGACCATCACCGGGGCGGCGCCTCCGGCCAGTTGGTCCATCTGGCCGATCATCTGCTGGAAGTCGGCCGCCTCCGCAAGGCGCTTCATCCCGCCTCGCGCCGCCATCAACGCGGCCTTGAAGAGGGCCTCGCGGTCGGCCACGATCAGCCAGTCGCCGACGATTCCGAAGCATGGGGCGCGCAGCGACTGCTGCGGGGTCTCGGCCGTCTGCGTTGGCCGGGAAACGACCTCATAATATTCGGCGCCGGCGAACTGGCGGCGCATCAGCCGGCTGCTGTTCTTCCCAGCCGACTCTTCCAGCAGCTCGTGGGCGTTGGCCTCCGGAACGAGCTCCATCGCCAGCAGGAAGGCCTCGCTTGCCGAGACGACCGGCTTCTCGACCCATCGCACCGAGGTGATCCGCCCGCTCAGCGCCGGCAGCACTTCTCCCAGCAGGTCGACGCCCAGCGGGGCACTGAGCCTGGCCGTGATGAAGTCGTCGAGCGATCCTTCGCCGCGGAATGTGTCGAACAGCGTCCGCAGCGTGTCGACCGATGCGTTCAGGTCCCAATGGATCGTCAGGTAGTCGGCGGCGTCGGCGGGCACCCAGTCGGGCGGCGTCATCCGCCCGGGCTTCGGCTTGACCATCGCCACGACGCCCTTCCGCGGACTGTCGAGGATCAGGTGGGCGTGCCAGAGACTGTCGTAGGGGCCTGCATCCAGCTCCACCGCCCCGCCGGCGGCCTTCACCCCGTCGAGGCCCAAGGCGGGAAGCATCATCAACGCGACTTGCATATCGAGCCGATCGCGGGCCCCGGCCTCGAACATGGCCAGCGGATTGATGTACCAGATCGCCTGGGGTTTTGGGTTGAGGCGGCGGCTGCCCTGCATGATCGCCGCGAAATCGGGACGGGCTGCCAGCGTCGGCCCATCCTGCGCTTCCCAGAGCCTGAGCACCTGCTCGAGCGGCTCGGGGGCGTTCGACCAGACCAGGGTCTCTTCCTTTTTGAAAAAGGCGAGATCCTGCTGCCCGCGGCCGACATCCTCGAAGACCGTGATCGGCGTTTCCAGAACCAGCTTTTCCGAGCGGCGGTTGCCGGCCTGTTCGATCCGTTCGACGATCGCCTGCACAAGGCGCTTTGCCTTGGACGCATCTTCGCCCGTGTCGATCAGCAACACCGGCGCCGGATTTCCGTTCTCCTGGGGCACCACGGCGATCGCCAGTTCGCCCTGGGGGATATCGAGCAGGTCGGCGGTGGTCAGTCCGACGCTCTCCCGCAAGGGGGCCGTTGCCGCATCGATCGAGCGGAGCATGTCGGCGACCGCCGGGGCAAGGGCCGGTTCATCGATCAGCCCGCCAATCGCGGTTCGGGCAAGGCGCGCCCTGGCGTCGGGCACGTCAAGCACGGAGACGAAGAGCAGCGTTTCCTCCGGCGCCAAGCACGCCGCAGGGGGCCTTGCCGCATCGGCGGCGGCGCACGCCAGCAACGGCCACCCTGTGGCCAGGCCAATCATGACAAGACACTCGCAAAAGCTGATTCGCATCGTCGCCTCCACCGGTCAGAGCGACAGGACGAACTGGACGAGATCGGCGAGCTGCTCGGCGCTGAGCTCGTGCGCGCGGCCGTGCTTGCCCTCGGTGAGCAACTGCTCGATCGTTGTATAGCGGCCGTCGTGCATATACGGCGCGGTCCGCCAGACTTCCACCAGGGTCGGCGTGTCGAAAGTCGCCTGGTTGTCCAGTTCCCCCCGCGACCCCACGTCGTACGCCTTCCGATCGGTGTAGAGGGGGGCCGGGTGGCAGCCCGCGCAGCCGACCTTGTCGCTGTTGAACAGCCGCTGGCCGCGCTCCGCCGCCGGGCTCAGCCGCCCAGCCACCAGAAAAGGGCTCGGCAGGGGTGCAAGCGACTTGAGCCAGGCGTCGATCGCCGCGGCCTCGTCTTCGGGCCGTTCGGACATCAGGATATGCTTGATACCGGAGCGGACGGCCGCCTCCGCCGTAGCGCGAACGCCGGAAGCCATGGACGGGGGAGTCAGGTGGGACAGCAGCAGGCTCTTGGTGTTCTTGGGGTTGCCCTCCCCGTCGTTCAGCAGATCCCAGTTCAGCGCGTCGGCGCGGCCATCGGGATGGCAACTCGCGCAACTCTGCCAGCCGCGGCGGCAGATGCGGCCGTCGTGAAACAGCATTTCGCCGCGGCGGACCGAATCCCATTGGGGCTTGGGCCCGAGCGGGATGCTATGCACCGTGGCATGTTCTTCGTCGCAGAGGGCTACGGCGGCGATGCTGTCGGTGAAATATTCCGCCACGTAGACCTGCGAGCCGAATGTCGCCAGGCCGCGCGGCCCCACGCCGGGCAGCTTCACGCGCTGCCGGAATCCCGCGAGGAATCCGGGCGCGTTGACGAGGTCCTCGCCGTTGGAGATTCTGGTATAGACATCCGAGCTGCCATCGAAGAAGGCCGCGTTGGAGAAAGCCACCAAGGGCAGTTGCTCAAGAGTCGAGAGGAGCAACGGGGCGTCGATCACGCTCAGCTCGTGCGTTCCCGCGTGCGACACGCAGATCCAGCGGCCGTCGGCCGTGCAGGCGATCCCCCACGGATTGGCTGCTCCATCCCAGATGCCATCCAGGAGCACAGTGTTGAGCACCTCGCGGCGGCGAACGTCGACCACCGTCAGCGCGTTGTCGTTGATCCACCCCAGGTCGACCTGGATCGTGGGCAGATGATAGCGCGCCAGGACGTGGGCGAGCAGGACATAGTTGCCGTCCGGAGTGAAGGCGATTCCCCGCGCGCTGGTCGAGCCGGTGATCAGCCGGACCTGCGCGGTTTCGAACGTCCGCGTGTCGACCACGCTGACGACGGCAGCGCCCGCAAGCACCCCATAGCGGTCGGCCGGCCCAGCGTGCAGCAAATTGGCCACCCAGAGTTCGCTGCCGTCGGGCGAGACGGCGGCGGCGACCGGCTCCCTTGAGACGGCCACCCGCGCAAGCGGTTTGCGCTGTTCGAGGTCGAACACCGAAACATCATGATCAAAGCGATTGCAGACGTAGAGCCGCTTGCCGTCGGGCGAGACCGCCGGGGCCGTGGCCGTGTGGCCGGCGGGCAGGCTGGCGATGACCTGGCCGGAGGCCGCGTCGATTTCCAGCACCACGCTGGCCGCGGCGGCGCAGGCGACATAGACCCGCCGCCCATCGGGACTGACCGCCAGTCCGGCCGGCTCTGCCGGCGTCGATATCCTGCGGATCACGTTCCCCTCCGGCAAACCGACGATGGCCAGCTGGCGGGCGTCCGACAGGCAGACGAACAGCCGTCGCCCATCGCCCGACACCGCGGCTGCCGAAGGACCGAGATCCGCGGCGGCCCGAGGTCCGGCGGCGCTGCCGGCCGGAACCGGCCCGCAGGCGGCCCAGACAACCAATGCACAACGCAGGCTGGCGGAGATTCCGAGTTTCTTCATGAACCGACACCTCCCGGCGGTCGAACGGCCAGGCCCCGAGCTTCGGCGCCGCGCCGCTGGATTCTGGCGGGATGGAAACCCTGCTTGCCGGGGCGCAGCGCCTGGTTTCGTCGGAACGCTCCGTTCAAGGAGCCGCCGCGAGTTCGAAATGCAGCTTCTGCGGCCTGGCCGCTTCGCGGATTCTCGCGTCGGCCCGTTCGATCTCTTGGCCGAGCGCCGTGAGTTTTTCCTCCAGCTCTGCAGTCGCGCTCTCGGCGCGGGCTTTCGACAGGCCGCGCCACTGGCTGACCAGGCTCTCCTTGGCAGCCACGGCCGCCAGAACGGCTCGCCCTTGGGCCGCGATCGGATTGATCTGCTTGGCTTGGGGCGGAGCATCCAGGGCGGTCAGGTTCACGCCCGCCTCCAGCTGCTCGGCCGTTACCGCTGCGGCCACGGCGCCGTTGATCTTCAGCGTGTATGCGCCCTTGGCGAGGCCGGTCACGCGGAGCGTGTACTGGCTGAGTTCGAGAATCACGGGGTAGAACGGCACAACCGCGCGGGCCTCGTCGGGCACGGGCAGCGGCAATCGCTGGTCGAGCCGATCGAAGGCGATCTTGCCCTCCGCGGCCTCGATCTTGTCGACCTCGCATCCCTTGGCCTCGCGGAGCGTGCCGCGGGCGTCGAGCGTGACGCTGCTGACAAAGCCGTCGGCGCCGAGCTGCTTCAAAAGGGCGGTGGCCATCATCAGCTGGCCGGGCGGGCCGGGATGGACCGCGTCGCCCTGCATCGACACCGGCCTGGTGGGGCTCGTTTCCTGGGCCGCCAGGAACGCCCTCAGGTGCTCCGCGCCGAGGAGCGAATCGTCCGCGGCCAATTCGTGCAGGACGGGCAGCGAATTGGCCAACAGCTCCTTCGGTTTGTTGTTGCCCCAGATATCGAGCAGGGCATGGAACTGGTCGGCATAGGGGAGCTTCTCGCTGGCCGTGAATGTTCTCAAGGCGACGGCATATTCGTGCAGGCGCTGGTTGCGGCCGAGCCGGCTCAGCGTGCTGCCGTTGTTCATCGGGCTGGCCGAGAAGATCACCGGGCGGGCGTTGATCGCGCGGATCCGCTCGACGAGCACGCCCATGTTGGCCACGAATTTCTCGGTCGGCGTTCCGCCTTGATCGTTCATCCCCAGCTCGACGGAGACGACGGTCGGCTTCCAGGCGGCGATGTCGTAATCGAATCGGGCCAGCGTGCTGGGGATCGTGTGGCCGCCGACCCCCGAATTGCGGAAGGCGAATTTGAGTTGGGGATAGCGCGCGAAACAGAAGGCTTCGAAATAGTTGGAGTGCAGGTGCTGGGCCGTGATGCTGTCGCCGGCCATCACCCAGACATCGCCGTCCTTGAGGGGGAAATCGGCCAGCGTCTGCGCGGCGGCCGTCAACGCCGCCGCAACCAGGGCGATCGCCAAGAGGAAGTCCCGATAGACGTGCCGCATCACTCGCCCTCCGACTTTGATCAGGGAGCCGGTTGCGATTGTCCGGCCCCGACTTGCTTGTTGCGGCCGCCGGAACTCGCCACGGCGGCTCGACAACGCTGAGTCTCATCGTCGCGGTGGGCCGTGTCAAGCACCCCGCTGAAGTTCCGTCGCCGACTCGGATGCACGGCCGTCGGGCGGGCGGCTCAGGAATCGACCCGCAGATCGTAGCAGTAGAGGGATTTGCTGTCGCGCACGTAGAGCCTGCCGCCGGCCAATGCGGGGTATGTCAAGGTTTCGTCGCAGAGCTTGCGGCGATCGAGGATCTGGCACGACTGGCGATTGGCGGCCAGGAGCAGGAGCTGGCCGTCCTCGCACATCACAAGGGCGCGGTCCTGGGAGACAATCGCGTGGCAGACGCCCTTGACGCATTCCTCGTCGTCGTAGATCCAGAGGGTCTTGAGCAGGCCCTTGGGATTGGCCGCCGCGGCGTCGGCCAGCACGAGCCCGGAGCTGGCCGCGAGGACCGTTTCGCCCCAGACGGTAGGCGTCGACACGTCAGGCGCGATGTCCTCATTGATGGCGGCGGGTTGTTCAAGGATTGCTCCCTCCTGGTGGAAGGAGAGGAGCCGCGCCCCCTCCTGGTCGCTGGTCAGGAGGAGCTTGCCGTGGACCGCGACGGGTGAGGGGACGATGTAACCCGAGGCGTTTTCGACCGGGGCTTCCCAGAGGCGCCGGCCACTGGCCAGGTCCCAGGCGCCGGCCGTGCGCTCGTCGTAGCCGACAACTTGCTCGACGCCGCCGAGGGTGGCCAGTGTCAAGTTGGCGTAGTTCAGTCCGTGGCCGGCGCCAGTCCAGAGGACCGCGCCGGTTTCCGGGTCCAGCGCGGCGACGGGGCCGCCCTTTCCGCCCGGGCTGACCAGGAGCTTTCCGTGCGCAATCAGCGGCGAGGCGGTGTAGCCCCACGCGGGTGTCTTCTGGGCGAACTCGGCCGCCAGGTGTTTCCGCCAGGCGAGGCTGCCGTCGGCGATGCGGAGGCAGTACAGCTCGCCCCAGGCATTCAGGCAGAACACCTTGCCATTATGAATCAAGGGAGCGGCGCGCGGGCCGGCGCCGTAGTCCATCTCGCGGTCGTTGGGATACTCGTGGACCCACCGCGGCTGGCCGTCGGCCGCGCCAAAGCACCGCCAGTAGTCCCGTTCGCGATCGTGATCGGCGGCGACGACGCTCCCTTCGCCGACGGAGATCGGCGCATGGCACTCACCGGCCGTCTGGCGACTCCAGAGGAGCTTCTCTGGAGGGAGCCGGCGGGGGACCTCCGCCGAGAAACCGTTGCCATGCGGGCCGCGCCAGCAGGGCCACTCCCCGCCGGCGCCGGCCGCCGGGCGGGGCTGGGCGGCGGCCCCGCTGGTCGCTGCCGGCGGCGCCGCCGCCGGCTCCTGGGCTCCTTGGTGCAGGGCGTAGAGCGTGCCGCGGAGGAGCACGTAGACGACGCCGTCGGCGACGATCGGCGTGCAGTCGGCGCCGATGCGGATTGAGCTGAGCTGCTTTTTCTCCTTCCCCGCGGCCAGCACGTGGAACGACTTCTTCGTCACCAGGTAGACCTTGCCGTCCGCGACCAGGGTCGAGCCCCACGTTTCGTTGCCGGTTTCGAAGGTCCAGAAGCAGTGCCCCGTGTCCGCGTCGAGGCAATAAAGGCGGCCGGTGAGGTCCGCGATGTAGACCAGGCCATCGGCGATCGAAGGCGTCGAGAGGCTGCGATCGATCTGGTCGAAACACCAGATTCTGCCGCTTTGGGTGATGTCGCCGCTGCCGGTGGCGTCGATGCAGTGCAGGGCGCCGCGGCCCGGGCCGTGGCGCGGGTCGCGCCCGATCGCGACATAGACCCGGTTGTTGTGAAACGCCGGGCTGCCGACGATCTCGCTCATCGAGAGCAGGCGGCCGTTGGCGTCGCGGTGTTTCGCCAGGTCCCGCTTGATGGGCTCCGTGTCGCCCTTTGCCCAGCGGATCACATCGATATCGCCGAGCGAGTAATTGTCGACGCCGATCACCTTGTATTCGGGGAGGTTGCAGTCGTAGCTCCAGACCTTCCGCAGCTTGACGGGCGCTTGCGGCACGTCCCGCAGGGCCTCGAAGGCGTAGCAGAGGCCGTCGCCCCCGCCGTAGAAGACGAGCCGCTTGCCGTTCACTTCACCCATCGACGGCGGAGACCACTGCCCGTGCAGCATCGCGTGCCCGATCCGTTCCGCGTCGGTGGCCAGCAGCCGGCCGGTCCGCTTGTCCAGGGCGATCAGGTTTGGAGCGTCGGGGTTCGGCGGCGCGGCGGGTTTTCCGTACCAGCCCGGCCAGCGCTCGATCCCGTTGCAGCTGGAGATGTAGAGCATCTGGCCGTCGATCAGCGCGGCGTTGCTGAACGTGTCGGCCGGCCGGGTTTTCACCTCGGTCCAGAGGTCGTAGGCCCAGAGGATATCGGCGTCGGAGGCTTCGAGCGTGGCGGGCTGTTGGCCGTCGCCCGCCTTGTAGCGGGCCTCGTCGAGGAACGGCCCCTGGTTGCCGTTGGCCAGGCCGTGGACATCGAGGCAAACGACTTCTCCGCGCTGCGTCAGCGCGTAGGCCCGGTCGCCATCCAGCGAGGTTGAGGAGCAGACACCCCAACCCAGCGTCTGCGCGTGCGTTGCGACCAGGTAGTCCCAGGGGCTCCACTCGTCGTACTTCTCCGGCCGCTCCGGGGTGGGGAAGTCGCGGGCCGGGCAGATCAACTGCCAGAGCAGGTCGCCCGTCTCCGCGTCCAAGCACTTGATCGCCCCACCTTGGCGGCCCGGGCCGGACGTGCCCACGAGCACCCGCCCGCCGGCTACCGTGGGGTTGCCCCACGTGGTCGTGCCGAGCCGCACTTTCCACTTCACGCAGGGGTTCTCGTCGGAGGTGAAGAAGGTCGTGTCTTCGCCGGCGGGCGCCCGCAGGTCCGGCAGGTGCGTTTCGGGAGAGACCATGTTTCGATCGGCGGTCCGCCCCCACTCGGGCCAATCAGCCCCTCGCGATGTTGCCGCCAGGAGAACCACTCCGGCGGCCAGGCCGGCCGACAGGACTGTCTGCATCTTCACGAAAAACCCTTTCGTATCTTCGGTTGGAGAGTGCGACCTGCGTCGGGCGATCCACCCCGGATGCTCCGATTCACGCGCGCCGCGCCGTGTTCAATGGATTTGGCGGATCGTTGGCCAGCGGGCCCCCGGCCTAGCGGTCGGCGATCCGATTGCCCGGGGCGCCGCCCGGCGGTTGATACCAGAGCGAGCGCCAGTAGGCCCGGTCGGTCGCATAGACGTCGATCCGATCCTTCATCCGGTCGGTGTCCGGCGGGAGGATGCCGTAGCGGATCATTTCCCGGACGTAGTGCCGGGTGGGCCGGAAGTCCGGCATGTCGAACCGCTTGAGCGTGTACAGCTCGGTCTTGGCCCTCTCGATCGCCCGCAGAATCGCCTGGTAGTCGCCGTCCTCGGTGCTGGCGAAGACCGCGGCCGGTTGGGCGGGCTGGCCGCCGGCGGGCTTCGTCTGGCACCATCCGTAGCCGCCCGCCTCCTTGGCCAGCGGCGCCCGCAGAATCATCGACTTGGCCGGCTGCGTCAGGTTGTAGAGATTCAAGCAGTAGCTGACCGGCACGTTCAGGAATCCGGTATATTGCTGTTTCTTGTGGGTGCTCCGCCCCATCGGCAGCTTCGCATCGTGGCACGCCGCGCAGCGGCGTTTGACGATCGCGTCGACCGGCTCGCCGCCGTCCGGGCTGGTCTTGGTGACCACCGTGCCGTAGGTCACGGGGAAGTCGTCCGGATCGGGCCGGGTGTGCCCCGGCGAGGGGGGCGTGCCGGGGCGCAGTCCGGCGTAGGTGCCCGGATAGGTGGCGCCGGTGTCGATCCACAACTGCACCGTCCAGCGTTCCTCGTCCGAGAGCCTGGCCCCGTAGTGGCTGCCGTCGAGCTTGTCCATCAGGGGGCTGGCGGCGGAGCCGAACCCGCGGGCCGGGCGGTTGCCGTCCTCCTCGTAGCCCTCGCTGTCGCTCACCTGGTCGCCGGCAAACAGCGCATAATAGCTCTGCGTGAACCAGTCGTTGTAGTCGCCGGTGAGCACCACCCGGCCGTCCGGCTTGTCCGGATTGTGGCATGCGGTGCAGTGCTTGTCCCAGATCGGCTGGACGTGGCGCGGGTAGTCGATCACGTCCGGCACGCCGGCGATCGGCTCGATCTTGCTGGCGGCGCGGGCCGTCGCCTGGAGCACGGCCGCGCTCCGCGGCGATTCCCCCCGCCTTTCGTGGCAGCCCACGCAGGAGAGGGTCTCGCCGGGCATCACCGAGCAGTAGCTCTGCATCCGTTTGACCGTGCGGCCCTGCTCGTCCAGGGCGACGAAGTACAGGCTCCGCAGCGCCGGCGCTGCGAAGTGCGCCGAGCCGTCGTCCTCGACCGGCACGGTCCCCAGAATCCGCTTCAGGGTGAACGTGCCGTTCATGCTGATCGTCTGCTGGACGCCGCTGAAATTGACCGGCTTGGGGAGCTGCTCCAGGATCAGCAACCGCTTGATCTGGCCGGGCTCGACTCCTTCCATGTTCCGCCCGTGATGCACGTCGGCCACGACCAGCCGCCCGGTCGTCGCCTCCGGCGTTGTCCGCGGCACGATCGACCGCTCGCGCCGCCGCGGGCCGATCACGCCCGGCTCGTGAAGCATCCTTTCCGCCTCGTAGACCTCCTCGGTGTTCCCCGCGCTGTCCAGGATCACCAGGCTCTTGTTGCGGGCGACCAGGAAGCAATCCGGCGCGAGCGGGTAGGGATCGCGGAACGCATCCATGCCGCCGCCTCCGCCGTTGCCTTTCATCTTGATGACAGGGCTGATTTGGCGGGGGTAGCCGGGGCTGTCGGGACCGGCCTTGGCATCCAGAATCATCACGTTCCCCTCGTGCTCGCGATTGCCATGGCGAGGCGAGAAGATCGCCACGATCCGGTCCGTGCCGGGGATCGGCTTGGCGTCGATCAACAGCAGCCACTCGCCCGGCGGCTGCGTGTTCCCGAAGACAATCGCCTGGTTGGCGCCGTCCGGGTTCATCGTCCAGAGGCCGTGGAACTTCTGCGGGGCGCGGTCCACGTACTCCCAGCGGGTGTAGAGGATGCGGCCGTCGGGCAGCACCGCGGGGGTGTTCTCGTGGACGATGTTCGACGACAGCGGGTGGATCTCGCCCCGCGCGTCGAGCCGGTGGAGCGTGGCCACCGGCGTGTACCAGCAGGCCACGAACCGCTTGCAGCGCGAGGAGGGGAAGACGATGTCGCCGTCGGGCAGGTACACCGGCTCGATGTCGTCAAACGGGCCGTCGGTCAGTTGCCGCAGGCCCGCTCCGTCGGTCCCGATCTGGTAGAGGTGGAAATACCGCGTTCCGCCGGGCCGGTAGGAAAAGACGAGCTTGTCGCCGTCGTGGTGCACCGCCGGGTCGCGAATCGAGCCCTGGGGGTCGTCCACCAGGATACGGACCTCGCGGGTGCGGAGATTGAGCTTGCAGAGCTTCGCCCCGCCGGGGGCGTGCATCAGCCGCTGCGGGTCGAGCGACCAGTGGCCGAAGTTGGCGTAATAATGGCCGTCGCCATACATGCTGCGGACGGCGAAGACGACCTCCTCGGCGCCGCCCATCGCCTCCAGGGCCTTGGCGCGGAGGCCGGTTGCCGCGGCGGCGTTGCCCTCCGGGCCAGGCTCCTTGCCCCGCGAGGTTGCCGTGGCGAGCAGGGCGAGCGCTATCGCAAGCCAGACCCTCCCATCCCGAAATCGCATTGCCACCTCCCGCTTGCCAGGCCTGCCCGATTGGGTTGCCATTCGCTTTGTGTTACGATTGTATCCGTCGCGCTTCCACAGCGATTCGCCCCCAGAGTGCAGGCACGATGCGCGATCGCCAGGCGCATGATTGCCGCCCGGACTCGCCCGACGCGGCCGCCGGTGGTGGCTGCAACTAGAGTTGAGTTTTGTTGTTGGGCCGGACCGTGTCAAGCGTTGTCCGAAGGAATCTGCCAGGAAGGAGGGGGGGCGATGATGGCTCGCTTCCATCGGTTGCTGGCGGCCGAGACTCCCGGCGAAGGGGCTCGCGTCCAGACCCTCGGACCCGCTGGCCGCGCCGTTGTTGACGAAGAGGGGGACTACGACAAGCCGCACGCGGTCCGCGTCGCGGCGCCGGCGGGAACCGACGGGGCCGTCTGGTCGCTTGCTCTGCTTCAACCGAGGGCTGGCGGGCTGAACATTGACGACGTGAACCTCTGGCTCGATTCCGCGCTGCCGCCCTATCTGTCGACGCGCGAAGATTGGGCACTCGTGTTCGGTAAACGAAAACACCCTTAGTTCCGATCGGCTTATCCGCTCGTGGGATGCATACCAGGCTTTCGGTCTCGGCCCGCGGCCCGCGGTCGATCCTTTCCAGTGGCTCCAGGTTACGCCCGAGGGCAAGCCCGTCTTCTTCTATGCGTTTCAAGGCGACTTCTATCCCGCCTACGAGCCGAGCATCCGCTTTGCGGCCAGCCAGAGCCATCCCGCCTGGCGCTCCTGGACGGAACGGATCGTGGAAAACATCGCTCGGTGCGGATTTGATGGAGTGTTTGTCGACAACGCCGGCTCGCTGCGCTGTGCCTGCTCCATCTGCCGGCGGAAGTGGCGGAAGTGGATCGGCGGCCGCTACACGGCCGCGGAGCGGCAGGAGCTTTTCGGCGCCGCCGACCCCGCGATGGGCGTGGCGAGCCAGCCCGGGCTGCTCTGGGCCGAGACGCAGCGTTTCCGCTGCGTGCAGTGTCTGCGTCGCAACGTTCGGCCGATCCTGTGCACGCGGCCCGGCTACAATCTGCCCAGAACCGCGCGGAGGTTGCTGGAGATGAACCTCGCCTCGGCCGCGCTGGGCAATGCGGAGGCGGCGGCGTTTGGCGGGGGCGGCGGTTTCCTCCAAGGGACCGATCCCGCCCTGATGGAGGTGCAGAAACAGTATCGCCGCTTCTTCGAGCGGCACGCGGCCCTCTACGAGGGCCTCGACTCGCTGGCCGAAGTGGCGGTCTTCATGTCCCCGGGCTGAGGATTTCGCCGCTCTCCGGGGCGGGTTGGACCGCCTCGAGCCACCTGCGGAACTCGTTGTGGAAGTGGCAAGCCAGGCCGGCCCGTTCGAGTTCCTGGACATAGGCGTAGGCGAAGAGCTCCGCTTCGCGGGCGCTGGTGAAGCGCCGCGCCGGGTCCGGCTCGATGAGTTTTCGGCAGAATCGCTGGAGGTGGAAGCTGTAAGGATTCAGGAGTTGTCCGAGCCGGTTGGGCAAGTGCCGCTTCTCCTCGGCCAGTTCGTGATCGGGCTGGGGTTTGACCCCGGTTGAGGCTTCCTGGGCGATCAGCGCCTCGCGCGGGCTGGCCGGCTGCCGGTCGGGAAACACCCGGCATCCGGTGAGCAATTCGACGAGCACGTATCCCAGGCTGGCCAGGTCGCTTGACGGGGTGCAGGCGTCTTCTTCGAGCACCTCGAGGGCGGCATAGCGCGGCGTGCAGAAGTAAGGCCGCTGCGACTGCTGCCAATCGAACGCCGAGCCGGTATCGACGAGTCGCACGTCGCCTTCGGGGGAGACCATGATGTTCGAGGGTTTCACATCGCCGTGAACGATCCCGCGGGAATGCAGCTTGTCCAATCCTTCCAGGCAGGATCGGATCAAGGCGACGGCCGCCCCCGGCGTGAACTTGGTGTGCTGCGAGCCGGGCACGGCGACGACCTTGGTGATCTCGGTCCACAAGGCGGGATCGCGCAGTTTCACGCATTCGAGCATGACCGGATTCATGAGCTGCCGCAGGTCGTATCCCTTGACGCGTTTCATGATCATCATGCGAATCCCTTCGCACTCCTTGAAATGGTGGACGTCGAGCACGTTCCCCTGGTCGATCCCGGCGACCACGGAGGCGACTCGGGCCATCCGCCGCATGTCTCTCTCGTAGCTGGCGATGCATGGATAGCGGTGCGGCGAGAACAGCTTCAGGGCGAGGTGCTCGTTGGTGAAACCGTCGGCGCCGGTGCAGTTGGCCAGAAACACGACGCCCTGGCCCCCTTGTCCCAACCGCTGGAGGAGCCGGAACCCGGAAATCTGCGTGCTCTGGCCGGCCGCGACGAGGGCTTCGTAACGGCATCTCAGTTGATCGAGATCGGCTTGACCGTCGATCGCGGGGCCCGGCTCGCGGGCCGTGTCTTCCGCGCGGACCTGAGCGCCCGGCCGGGTGGAGTCGATGGTCCAGTTGGGCATCATCGACCGGTAGGCCGCGACGATCAGCGGGTCGATCGGATGATCCAGCCGCTCCTGGTCGTCGCGCTGGCGGGTTTCATTCTTGGCAGTCACGATCGTAACCTTTTTCTCGGAGGTATGCCTGGACAATCGTCCGAGCCCGGTTGAGCACCGTTCTGACATCCGCCGGCGTCCAGGCCCATCCTCTCACCTCGGGGAACTGGGCGTTCAAGTGCGCCAGCAGCCGCGGCGATCTCCGCAACTCCGGGTACTGCTCACAGTACACGGAAAGCACGAGCCATTCCTCGGCCGACAAGAGGCGAAAGGCCTCCGCCGTGAGCGCCTGCAATTCCCGTTTCTCGGCCGGGTCCAGCCTTCCCCACCAGCCGTCCGCGGCCCGCTCGCTTGCGAGGTTCGTCTCGGCCTGCTCGCCGATTCGCTTGACGAGGTTGTCCTGCGCGGTCAGCCGCCGCAACATGTCGCAGGCTCGGCGGAGGGCGATCGTCCGCAGCAAGCCCTCGAGGGGCTGACGCATATCGAAGCCGTTCTCGGACGGCCACTTCTTGAGCAGATCCTTCCGCGTTTCGGACCACACATCTTCGACGTCTTGCCGAGACAACCCGGGATACTTCTCCGCTACGATTTGGCAAGTCCGTTCGCGATGGCTGGCATCCAGCCAACGGAAAAAATCCGCCGCTTCATGCTGATCACTCATGCAATTCAGCCTCGACCCCGCGAGCGACCGGTTGTTGGCGCGGGTCATCAACGCCCGCTCTCCCAGCCGCCGGACAGTGCCGAAACGGGGCGGCTCTACGGAAATACTCGCAGCCGATCGTCATCGAGAGGCAAAAAAGTCGGAATTCTTCCAGAAAACCACGCTTGGTTCCCGCCCCTGCTGCGAGTTTAACCAGAGGGGGCTGGTTCCCATCCACGATCCACGGAGAAGGGCCAAGAGGAATGCCATGGATGCCACAAGTCTCGTTTCCGAACGCAGAGCGGCGAAAACCGAAGCCTATTGTCCTACGTGCAGCGGCCGCCTTCAATCCACCGGCAGCGCTGTTCGGGGGCTCGCCGCATGCCCCGAGTGCGGGGTGTTCTCGCGGTTGTTGCGGGCGATGGGGCGCGGCGATCTCCCATTTCTTCTCGCCGACGCCGTGTTGCCCGACCTGAACGTCGAGTACAGGACCGACGCGATCTTTCAAATGGTCGAGAATCTCGCCGCCTGCGGCGGCCTTGCGGAAGCCCACATCGAGGAGGTCGCCGCCACGCTGATCCGCCGCGAAGCGGCCTCGTCGACTGGAGTCGGGGGGGGCATTGCGATTCCCCACGCGAATCATCCGGCGGTGGCTCGCGAGATCGGCACGATTGCCCGCTGCCGCCACGGGATAGAATTCGACAGCATCGACCACGAGCCGGTCAACTTGCTGATCCTGCTGCTCTCGCCCGTCGACCGCCACGCCGAGCACGTCCAGGCGCTGGCCAAGGTTGCACGGGTCCTGCGCGCGGTGGTTTGATGGAGCTTCCTGCCGCGGCCGGGCGGGGGGCGCGCGCGCCGGCGAAACGCGCCGGCGGAATCCACCTCGATCACCGCGGGCGGTCTTCGCCGAGGAGCAAGCAGATGACCTCCAGCGCGGCGTTTGTCTGATCCGAGGGGCGTGCGCCGCCGGAGGCGACGCTCCAATCCCAGACGGACAGGGCGCAGCGGAGATACTGCTCTCGCGATTCGCAGAGC
>Ga0209612_1001213_pt1 | contig 21784 bp, 24 predicted proteins | sample BioC12SIPDNA_FD_185746 | JGI IMG/M metagenome (GOLD analysis project Ga0209612, IMG submission 185746) | Anaerobic biogas reactor microbial communites from Washington, USA - Biogas_R1_B C12 SIP DNA (SPAdes) (version 2) | ecosystem: Engineered > Bioreactor > Anaerobic > Unclassified | place...
TTGGCGACGGGGGAGAGCGCCGAAGGTGAGAGCCAGCTCGGTGTGGGCCAGTCGGGGCTCGATCCACATCCCCGTGCCGGTGCTGTTCAGGCGTTCCGTCAATCGTGCAGCACGGGTGACGATCCGGCGATAGTCGCTGCACCGGTTGAGCGCGACGCGATAGAGCCAAGCGACCGGGTCTCGCAGGTCGCCTACGGTATCCCAGCGCAGGTAGAGCTTGAGGAACGCGTCCTGGGCCGCATCCCAGGCCAGTTCTGGGTCTCGGGACACGAGGACCAGGCTCTGTACCAGTCTCGCGCAGTGCTCCTGGACGAAGCTGTCGAAGCTTCCATTTGCACCCGCCGTAGGGACACCTCCCTCGTGTCTTCGCCTCCCTCTCTAGTATGGAGACGTCTGGAGGGTACCTTTTTCTTGACACGGGTTGCGGCGACTGCATACCGATGACGCGAATGATGCCGCATCCGCCGCTTTTCGCGATGTGTCGGATTGCGCTCTCAGGAAGACTCCTGCATGGGATTCATCACCTGCCCCAGAAAAAGGATTGTCCCGGTGGGCACGTGACGGATCAGGAAGAGGAACGGCCGGTCAAAGGTTATCTCCCCCGGTCCGATACCGGCCACCTGCACGACCATGGAGGCGGCAGCGGCCTCGATCCCGCCCTCGTCCACCCCGATGATGCAGCCCTGATAGACCTCGTCGACGCAGACGCCCGAGGAGGCATCTCCCGCAGTGCTGTCACCCGGCTCGTAGGCGCCGCTCAGATCGGCTCCCTTGAATAGGTTGATCATGCCCAATGACTTCAAGGGCTCCTTCAGCTTCGTATCGCTCTCGAACTTGAACCGAGGCAGATGGACGGCTACGTGTTCGCGGGGCATGTCCGCCAACAAGGCCTGAAGATCCTCGGCGGTGGTGGTGGCTACCGCTTCATCCAGCGATCCCTGTTTGGGCAGAAGGAAGACCGCGGAGATGTCGCCCCGGGACATGCGTCCCGCGTTGCCCAGGCACGGAAGCTCTACCGCCGCCCAGACAGTGTTCTCAGCGTAGCCGTAGTCCATGTCGTGGGTCATCACAGGTACTTCCACCGTCGTGCCATCCTCCAGATAGAAGGGGGCGGGCTTGGTGTTCTCAGCGGGGAAGGTGTAGGTCCAGGGTGCCTTCAAGTACATGACGCCGGCAAGGACCAGGGCGGTCCACTCTCCGGGGAGCGATCCGGGGGGAAGCACCTGGGGGATGAGACCCTCGGTCTTCTGCGCCGTCCAGGCGTTTATCAGCTGTCGAGCTTCTTCAGTATCGCCCGGGGCTCGGTAGAGCTCGGCCCCGTAGTTCCAAGCAAGGAGGTCGAGATACTCCGGGCGGATAGGGACGATGGCCCCCTCGCCCAGGACGGTGGGAAAGACCCAGCCAGAGGTAGCAGTCAGGATCTTCTCCGCGTCTGAAGCCATTACGTCGCGGTCGAGGGCGTTGAAGGTCTCGTGGAGCTGCTCCTGGGGCAACGCGAAGTGTAATGCCTCTGCCATCTGGGTCTCGGTCTCGCCCCGAGCGCCCGCGTAGGTCATAGCAAGGGCGAGGGAGAGACTGTACGGCGAGAGGACCAGGTTCTTCCCCGAAGCGGTGTCGGCGCCTCTGGCTGCTTTAAGAAGCTCGACGGCGAAGGCGGTGTTGCCGGTGACCAGCGCGGGGATCTGAGCTTCTGCCTCCGGAGGGGGCACGAGGCGGGTCTCGGTGGATGCAAGGGCAGCGGCGGTCTGATGATCGGTGCTCTCAGTGGTGACTGCAGGGTTCGCAGTCGCCTGAGTGTCGAGGCTCGGCGATTCAGTCCCACCGCAGCCGGCAAGAACGAGGCTGACCAGTAACGACATGCAGACGACAAACAACGCCGAACAGTGAAACCTGTGTCTCATCCGTACCCACCTCTCGTCACCCCTCGTCGGCCGCACATTCTGACGCCTTGGCCCGCGGACCCGTTCCCAGCTCCAAGTGCCTCGATGTAGTTGATAATATCATTGATATAGTCAATGAAATGAGCTATCCTGGCACACATGAACCACTCAAGAGAAGCCGGCCGGGACGGGTTGGACCACGAAGGTGGCGAGCCACACCTCATCCAGGAGATTGTCTGTACCTACCAGGCGCTCGCAGCCGAGATGACCCGAAGGACCGGGATGAAGTCATCGCGGTTCGCCCTGATGCGTCTTCTGGCCGACGCCGACGCTGATGTCGGCATCATGGAGCTCGCCCGGCTGCTTGGTGTGAATGCCGCGGCGGTGACGCGCCAAGTGCAGGAACTCGAGAGCGAACGCCTCGTCCGCCGGCGTGCCGATCCCGACGACGGCCGCCGAACCTGCATCAGACTATCCCCGAAAGGGCGGAAGCTCATGGACGAGCTGCTCCAATACAGCCACGAATTCGAACTGTCGTTGTCGTCGGCGCTCAGCACCGAGGAGATGGTCAACGCAGCGACAGCTCTGAACAAGCTGCGGTCTTTCCTCGATGGCCTCCGCTGAGGCCGACTCCGCGCGAATGGGAGCCACGGGTAGCAGACGGGACGGTGAAGAACGCAGCCCGGTGGTGCAGCGCGTCCCACGCGAACATCACCCGCGGTGGTCGACCGGCTACGTCGCGGTCGACCCCAGTCTTTGCGAAGCCTGCGGGGACTGCGTGGAGGTCTGTCGGAATGGCGTCCTCGGCGTGGTCGGGTTCCTCTTTCACAAGCACGTGAAGGTCATCCGCCCGGAAGAGTGCCGCGGGTGCGGGAAGTGCGCGGCCGTGTGCCCGAACGGGGCCATCGTGCTGGGAAGGATTTCCCGAGGAACGGACACTACCTCTACGTGAGCACCTATTCAGACCGCAGACTATGGGAACGAGCCCTCGAGGGGCAGGCGGCAGCGTTCGGCGAACTCTTCGAACGGCACGCCACCTCGGTGTACAACTACCTCTTCCGGCGTTGCGGCAACTGGGCGACTGCCCAGGATCTCACCTCCATCGTCTTCCTGGAGTTGTGGCGCAAGCGGACTGACATCTCGCTGGAACGCGAATCCGCCCTTCCCTTGCTGCTCGGCGTCGCCACCAACGTGCTGCGCAATCGCAGGCGCACGGAACGGAGGCACCGGGCGGCGCTCGAGCGCATGCCCGTCCCCTCGGAGTCATGGAGCCCGCATGAGGACGTGGTGGAGAGGCTGGCCGAGGAGCAAAGGATGCAGGAATTGCTCGGCATCCTTGGCCGTCTTCCCAGGCGAGAGCAGGATCTCGTGGTCCTCTGTGTCTGGATGGAGCTCACCTATGAAGAAGCCGCGGATGCGCTGTGTCTACCGGTAGGCACGGTCGCATCCCGCCTCTCCCGCGCAAAGAGGCGGCTACGCGGACTTCTCGACCCTGCCGGGCAGTCGGCGCCCGGCGTCCTGAAAACGTAAGTGAGCAGGAGGTCATTCATGAACGACCATCAGCCTCCGGAGCAACGGGCCTTCCCGGATGCTCTCCTGCCTCGGCAGAAGGAGTATCTGATGAGCGAGATCACACGAGACAGGCGGACAAGCTCGCGGCGATCGCGATCCCTTGTGCTGCGCGTCGGCGCCGTGGGTGCGCTGGCGGTGATCGTCTTGGCTGTGCTCAGCCTGAGCGGGGTCTTTGGGAGCAACGGCCCCCTGACCATCGACAAAGCGCTGGCGGCGGTCACGATAGCCGACGGAGAAGTGCTGCACATCAAGATCACCGGCGTTGAGACCGACGGCAGCACCTTCGTGCAGGAGAACTGGTCGTACAGCGAGGAGCCCTGGAAGTACCGCGGGATGACGGAGAGCGGCGGTGGCAGGCTACAGGAGGTGGCCATGGATGGCTCCGGCCTCCATCAGGTGTACGACGCTCGGACCAACAGCATCTTGGAGATGCAGGATGAGACCGTCGCCGGCCTTGCTGAGCCGAAGGTCGCAGGCGAGTCTTACGAGAAGATGATCCGCGATCTGCTCACCTCAGGCCTGGCGCAAGAGGACGGCCAAGAGCAGGTCGGCGGCCGCGATGCCGTGCGTATAGTCGAAAGACGCCCTGCCCAAGAGGGCGAGGGAACCGAGAACGTCTACTTGGTCGACGCTGAGACCGGCCGACCGCTCGAGTGGCGGATCATGAACGAGGGTGAGAACCGCACGCTCCACTTCGACATCTACGAGAAACTGCCCGGTACGCCCGAGAATCTCGGTCTTCTGGACTTGAAGGTCGCCTATCCCGGCGCGACGGTGTACACGGATCCGGCAGCGTTCGAGCAGGCCTTGAGCAAGGCGCCGGCTGAGTGACGCGCGAGGCGCAGTTGCCACTCATCGTGCCGTAGAGTCCTGACGCCCCCCGGCGGCAACGCCGGGGGGCGTCAGTCATCCAGTCTCCGCCGGCTACTGCCGCAGAAGTGCGTCAGGCGCTCGCCACAAAGCTTGACTACATCCTTGAAGCTGAGGAACATGCATAGAGTCAGGCAAAGGGATCAGCCGTCCAGTCCGAGGGATGACGGGATGAACCACCGCCAGGAACAAGCCGCCCACCATTCGCAGGGGAGGCACTCCCGCGATCCTCCCCAGTTCGCGCCGTCGTACGCGAAGCCTTGACCGAATCGAGGAGGCGAACATGTCGGAGCAAGACAAGGAACAGGAAGTCGTGACCAGCGGCGGCATGAGCCGGCGTGAATTCCTGAAGGCGGCCGGAGCAGCGGGGGCAGCGGTTGGTCTAGGTGTGGGCTTGAGTGGTCTGTTGGCTCCCGAGGCTTCAGCATGGCCGGGCAGCGCGGCAACCACCACGACCACTCCGCAGGCGACCACCACGACTACGACCGCGGCTCCGCCCCCGGTCACCCTGACCGAGTACAACCAGCTCGGACTCGACCTCGAGTCCCACCTGTATATGAAGACCTATCCCATCGGCATAAAGCTGCTGAAGAGCGAGGCGGAGATCCCCGAGGGAGCCTTCAGGCCCAAGAAGGACAAGAACGAGCACTACGGCATGTGCCAGGTCTTCGCGCTGGCGCGCCGCCAGGGCCAGACTGTTGCCATGTTCAAGGAAGACCACTGGTGTTTCCAGCCGCTGATCTCCTACGGGCTAATAGATGAGGAGGAACTCGGGGGTCCGGGTGGGAACACCGGCGACTCCACTTACGACAGGCGCCTACCGGTGGGCAAGTACCCGGGGATCGTGGTCGCGCCGCTCAAGAACGCGACCTTCACTCCCGACCTCCTCATGATGTACGTCGACGCGCACCAACTGCGGCATCTGAGCATGATCTACAAATCTGCGGGAGGCAGACACTTCGTCGGCGTCATCGACCCCATCGGCTCATGCGTGTACTCCGTGACGAATCCTTTCCTGGATGGGATAAGCACCCTCGTTGTGCCCGACCCAGGCGATTACGAGCGTGCCGGTGCGGAGCCACACGAGATGATCGTGACGATCCCAGCGCAGGTGCTACCGGCATTTATGGAGTCTTTCAACACGTACAATACGAGGGGTCCCAAGTTCCGGCAGTTTGCCCTCAGCATGCAGCCCGACTTCCCGCAGCCCCAGTTCTATCAAGACATGTTCAAGGCATGGGGCTTGGACGGTCCCAAGGTATGCATCTGAACGGGTCGTGAACTCACTGCGACGCCCTAGCCTTTGATTTCTGCGCGTGGTGACATCTGCTGTTGCAGCAGATGTCACCACGCGCGAGCCATGCCGCTTCCAAGTCCCGTCGGCGGTCTGCCCGCGCCTCGTGACGATTTCGGTCACTTCCCGTCGAGCTCGAGAGGGCTGTCCGTGGTTGGAGTGTGAGCCGGGTCCGGCGTATCTATGGCCGAGGCCGAACCGAGTTGGCTGTAGGTGACCGCGTGGGTGAAAGCGCTACCTTTGATCTCATACGAGAGCTTGGCCTGCTTGTATCAGGCGATCAGTGCCGACTCAGACTTTCACCGCGACAGGGGACGTAGGGTCAGATTTTCTATGGCTTCGACCTGCCGCGTCCGCTGGCTTCCAGGCTTCTCCTCCAACCTACTCCATAGGGGAAACGTCTGAGAGGGGCGATTTCTTCACTTATCCGGATTCGAGTGTGACGACGAAGAAGCGGGCGGCCTCGGTTCACCCCTGGAGCGCCCACGTTCATCCCTCAAACGACGGCACTTATCGGTAGACGCTGCTTCAGTGACCCACCTTGACCACGTACACCACGAGGCGGTCGTCCTCGATGCCGTAGACGATGCGATAAGCTCCTTGTCGCACACGGTATTGCTCGCGGCCGGTGAGCTTCTCGCAGCCAGGCGGGCGGGGATCTTCACTCAGGGCTTCGATCTTCGCGACGATCTGTTGCCGCTGCTTCTTGTCGGCGATACCCTCGATTTCGCGGACGGCGGAGGGCTTGATGAAGACCCTATATCTTCCCATCCGCCTTCAGAGCCTTCACCACGGTCTCGAACAGAAGGTCGGGCTCTGAAGCACGCTCGTCGAACGCCTGCAGATCGTCGGCATCCTCGGCCAGGGCGGACCTTAGCGCGTCGTTGACCAGTTCGGAGATCGAGCGGTCGGTTTCCGCGGCTTTGAGCCTGAGCGCCCGATGCAGCTCCGGATCCAGGTATACGGTGCTTCTTCTCAATGCATGAGTCATAGCACCAGTATTCTCTCTTGACGTCATAGCGTCAAGACGTTATGGGCTCATCCGGTCACTTCAACTTGAGGCCCTATTAGTGCATGATGATGACAGGACAAGGGCCGACCGATCGAGCTGGCGACCGCCGGGAAAGGATGGCCCCATCACGATGGTGAGCCCAGAAGCGACGAGGAGCAAAACAGATGCCCGGCGGGAGCGGCCCGAGCAAACACCGAGACCCTTGTGGATGTGTCTCTCTTCAACAGTTGGTTAGACGCCTACGCCCGCGATGATCAGTCGCTCGCCGATTTCTACGAAGACCGGTTTCGCGAGGAGTTCAGGGTCGCCTTCGAAACGTGGCTTCTTCTGCGGCCAAAGACCGCTCCCAACGCTCTTAGCACCCCCTTCGCGTTGCCCCAGTATCAAGTCGCCAGCCAGCTGGAGGCCGATCGGCTCGAACGGGAGGCCAACGACCTGCTGGACAAGGGGAAAGCTGCGAATCAGCAGAGCGACGACTACGTGTTCAACACCGTCATCCTGGTATCGGTTCTGTTCTTCGGCGGCATAGCTCAGCGTTTCAAGCGGGCCGGAGCCCGTAGTGTCTTGATCTTCTTTGGCACCGTGATGCTGGTCTACGGTCTCTACTACATAGCGACCTATCCTGTGCACTGACCGGGTGAAGTCGCTGGGGCCTCCCTTCATGAGGGCGACGGTGAGGACCCGCTCTATCCCCGCCTCTTGAACCCATCCATGCTGCTGGTGAACCCGGTCTTGGTGAGGATGGCGTCCTGGAGGGCAACGGGCAGCAGCTTGATGGCGGGGATCATCTTGGCGATGAGCGGCATCTCCAGGTGCGACCTGCCTTTCTTGACGGCCTTTAGCACTTCCCGGGCCACGACCTCGGGCTTCAAGAGCGGCGTGAGACGAGGGGCCTTGTAGCCGGGGAAGAGGCCGGTGTCGACGCCTGTGGTGCACACGCAGAGCGTCTTGACGCCCGTGAGGTCGGCCTTCTTGAGCTCCATGCGGATGGTCTCGGTGAAGCCCACAATGGCGAACTTCGACGCCACATACTCTCCCATGCGCGGCATAGCCACGAGCCCTATGACCGAGGCCATGTTCACGATGTGCCCCTCGTTGCGGCTCATCATGGCGGGCAGGACGAGCCTGGTGAGGTAGGCGCCGCCGACGTAGTTCACCAGCATGGTCTGCTTGAGGTCGTCGTACTCATACTCGTGGACGTACTTGCCCGCGACGGTGCCGGCGCTGTTGATGAGGATGTCCACGGGGCCGAGATCGTCCGACACCTGGGCGAGCATGTTCTCGATGTCGGCCTGGGACCCCATGTTGCAGTGGTAGGCTGTGGCTCTGGCTCCCCTGGCCCGGCACCCGGACTGCGTCTCACGCAACGCTTCCGCGTTCATATCCACGAGCGCGAGGTCGGCCTTCTCATCGGCCAGCAACAACGCCATGCATCTGCCGATGCCGCCCCCGGCGCCGGTGAGCAGAACGGTCTTGCCGCGAAAGGTGTCCATGGTCGTCAGTCTCCGAGAGCGATGTCGACGAAGGAGAACGGTTCCCAGTCTACCTGCATATCCTCCGAGCGGAACCACTCCTCCCAGGCCCCGGTGGTGAAGTCGTGGGAGAGGAGCACCGTCTCGTTGTCGGCAGTGCTCTGGTACACGACGGTCCAGGCCCGGCTGCCGTCGCCGCTGAGCAGGGTGGGCGGCTGATGCATCCAGTCCACCTCGGCGACAGGACCGGCCGGCCGCCACTCGGAGCCCGTCCGGCGGAACACCTGCCAGCCGTGCTCGGCCTCAGATTCATCCGACTTCGCGACCCACAGCACGAACGCCGTGCCGTCGGCATTGAGGCTTCCGCGCCCGACATGAGGCCATTCAGAGTCGAGCGTAACCATCTCCGAGGATCCATCCCTGCCGTTCCAGATCGCCGCCTGACCGGGTTCCGCTGCCCTCGCCCCGAGCACCAAGCCCTCGGGTGTAGATCTCCAGACGTATTCGATCTCTGGAACGAGCACCAGCCGATCGGCGATCGGATCGTAGAAATAGGTCTCGTACGGGTCTCCGCTCACACCGACCAGTAGCTTGTACTCCGGTAGCCAGCTCAAGGTGACCAACCCACAGCGTCCTCCCGCTTCCATCCGCCGGTGCACGAAATCGGCCAGCGTGTCCTCGACCGTCGCAGTGCCAGAACTTAGGTCGACGACCGTCACCGCCCATGGCACCCCGTCGCCCAGCTTCTCGGCTTCCAGCTCGGGATCGACCGTCACCAGCGCGGCCAAGATCCCGTCGGGGGAGATGGCCCTCAGGGTAGTGTGCCCGCCGCTCTGCACCGCCGCCCGCTGAACGATGCTTCCATCCGCGAGGGAGCAGACGACGATCTCCTTGCCGTCCTCGACGTACGCGACGAACTGGTGGTTGCCGCTCACAGCCAGTCCATCCAGCCCGGAAACGATAGGCCGCCCGTGCACGGTGGCCGTGGTCAACGACTGTTCCGCGGCCTCCTTCTGCTGTGACCATCGCACGCCTTGGGCGTCAACGACGTAGAGACCGGTCTCTGCGCTCAGCACGACGGACTCCACGCCGGGAGGCCAGCGGGAGGTGACAGGCTGGGGGAGAGCAGTCGCGGGGATGCTGCTCCCGACGGGGATGCTGCTTGCCGTGGTGTCGCTGCTCACCGCGGGTGTGACCTCTGGCGAACAGCCGGCCAGCAGCGTGGCAGAGAACAGACACGCGGCGAGCGCGCCTAGCAGGAGTAGAGCTCGCAAGAGGTTCCGGCTGTTCTCAGTGAACGACACCGGGCTAGAACACCCCGTACTCGTCAACGGCCTCGCGCAGCGCCATGACGTTCTCGGGCCGCGCCTCGTCGGGGATGCCCTGAGTCGACTCGATGATGAGCGCCCCGCTGTCGCCGAAGAGATCGATGAGCTGCTTGACGTCGTCCTTGACTTCTTGGGGCGTTCCGGTGCACATGAGCGACGACGGCACGTTGCCCCAGAAGCACATCACGTCGCCGCAGATCTCCTTGAACTTCTTGCGATCTACGTGGTCGAAGTGGGCGGCTATCTTGCCGGGCGGGAGCTCGGCCAGGTACTTCAGCCGGGAGGTGTAGTTGCCCTCGAACAGTGGGATGGGGGTGAGCCCGGCATCCACCAGGGTCTCCACGAGCTCCTTGAAGCTGGGCCAGTAGAACTCCTCGAAGGCGGCCTCGCTCATGAACCCGTCGGCGCCCCGGTGCATGGGGATGAAGACCCGGGGGTTACCGGTCGCCTTGGCTGCGGCCATGCACATGCCGATGCAGGCCGGCTGCATGAGGTCGGTGGCCCGCTTGAGCTTGTCCGGATTGCGGTAGATGTCCAGACTGCTCCCTTTCAGCCCTCGGAAGAAGTCGGAGACGGTATCAAAGGCCGGGATGACGCCGGAGCCGTTCACCAGCGGGTATCCCAGGTCGGCCATGTCTTGCACGTGGGCGCGCATGATGGCGCTCTCCTCCTCGAACACGTCGGCCACCTTGAGCAGCGATTCGAGGGCCCGGCGCATCTCGGGCAGTCCCGCCAGGGCCGCTCCTTGGCGGGTGAGGCTGTAGGAGCTCGAGAGCCAGTACAAGGGGAAGGGGAGCTGACCGAGGGCGCTCAGATTGCCCGCTATGCGGGGGAATATCGTGGTGAGAGTGAAGCCGTCGGGATCGGCGAGGAACTGGTCGTACTCATCTTCAAGGACGTACTCGCCCTCTACGAACTGGAACGGGGCATCATCCGCCAAAGTGCCGCCCGGCCACCGGGTCTGGGTGATGCCCAGAGCATCGAACGCCCGCGATGAGAACACCCCGCTCGTAGGGCACATGTCCCAGCCGAACTCCAGCGTGGCCTCTTTCACGGCCCGATGGCGGAGGGCGCAGTCGTACCCGGCCTCTTTGTGCGAGATGCCCTTGATCCTGGTGGGGAAGTAGTGGGTGACGAGCGGGATCACCGGCACCCGGTCGGGCTTGCGAAGGGCGACGACGTCGTTGAAGCGCTTCTCGCGCTCGGCAAAGAGTTGATCGTTCGTCTTCATGTCGTCAGTAGGTTCCTTTCTGGGCGCCGGGTCGGTCGGGCGGAGTGGCTCAGCGGTGACTCGTACGACTGGAATCACCATCCTACATGTTGGTACCGTGCGCAACTCCACTCTGAACGTCGTTGCCGTCGGTGCGTGTGGTGCGGAGGGATGAGAACGATAACGACAGGACGCAGCCGACTGACTTGACTCCGGTAGAATCACCTCTTGGTCGGAAACGCCAAGAAACAAGGAGAGCGCCAGATGAAGCTTGGCATGATCATTACCCACTCCGATCCGGAGACTGTTTTCAACGCCCTGCGCCTTGCCCTCTACAGCCGGGAGGCGGGCGATGAAGTGCGCATCTTCCTCTCCGGAAAAGGTGTGGAGATCGACCAGATCGACCATCCCAAGTTCGACGTCAAGGCCCAGGCTCAGAAGTTGCTGGACGCGGGCGCGGAGTTCCTGGCCTGCGGAGCCTGCCTGAAGCTGCGCAATTCCGACGGGTCGGAAGTGTGTCCGCTCTCGACCTTGAAAGGCCAATACGAGATCATGCGGGATTCCGACCGGTTGGTGACGGTCTGAACTTGATGCGGACCGAGGTGGCCGGCCATGGCCGGAGCGTTTGACCGCGTAGCCGCCGACTACGACCGCTGGTACGACGAACCGGAGGGCCGCGCCATCTTCGCGGCCGAGCTGGAATGCCTTCGCTCGCTCGCCGGACGGGTGGAAGGTGAGTGGCTGGAGGTGGGGGTCGGCACCGGCCGGTTCAGCCACGGCCTTGGCGTCCGCAAAGGGGTCGACCTCTCCCCTCAGATGCTCGAGATAGCTGCCGAACGAGGCATAGAGGTCGTAGAGGGAGCCGCCGAAGATCTCCCGTTTCCTTCCGATTCGTACGGCGGGATCCTCATGGCCCTGACGCTCTGCTTCGTCGCGGATGCTCAGCGGGCGCTGCAGGAGTGTGAACGCGTGCTTTGCCCCGGAGGCCGGCTCCTCCTCGGCGTCGTACCTGCGGACAGCTCCTGGGGAAGGGAATACAGCAGGCAGGCGGCCCGCAACCACCCCATCTACTCGATGGCGCGCTTTCGCACGGTGGCAGAGATCACGGAGCTGGCGGACAGGGCCGGGCTGGTACCCGTTGATGCCTGCAGCTCGCTCTTCTGGCCACCGGGGGAGACTCCGGACTCGACGCCGCGCATCGAGGCAGGCGTTGCCTCAGAGGCGGGCTTCGTGGGGCTGCTGTTCGAGAAGAAGTAGGACGCCAGGGTATCCTACGACCGTAACGACCGCGCTTCCTTCAGCAGGTCCACCACCTCATCGTCGCTAGTCTGAGCGAAATCGAGGTACCAGGAGCCGATCGCGAAGAATGGCTCAGGTGTCAGAAGACACACGGCCTCATCCGCCTCTTTGCTCAGGAGGACGCAGGTATCCGGAGGAGCGACGGGGACCGCGACCACGATTCGAGCGGGTGCGTGACCTCTGATGGACCGTATGGCTGTGCGCATGGTCGCTCCGGTCGCGAGGCCGTCGTCGATGACTATCACCGTTTTGCCGGCTAGGTCGAGCGGCCTGGAGTGCCCCCGGTACAGCTGCTCTCGCCGCTCTAAGACCGTCTGCTCCCGCTGAGCGATTGCCTCTATCTCATCCTTTGAGGCTCGGGTAGCCTGCACAACATCCTGGTTCAGGATGGTGACCCCGCCGCTGGAGATGGCTCCCAACGCCAGCTCCTCATGCCCGGGAACGCCCAGCTTTCGTACCAGATAGACGTCGAGCGGCGCCTTCAGCGCGCGGGCTACCTCGAAGGCCACCACCACTCCGCCACGGGGCAATCCCAGTACGATAACGTCATCGCGACCGGCGAAGCCCTCAAGTGCAGCTGCCAGCCTCCTCCCGGCCTCGCGCCGGTCGGTCAACATCGGTCCCGTGTCCACGTCTAACCAGCCTCGTTCAGGCCAGCCATCGCGACCGGCGTACATGCGGACGCCTTCGGAAGGTCCAAGTCTGGAAGGCAATACCGATGCCCGCGAGCACAACGAAGATGACCACCTCAAGCCATCCCGACATGCCGTCGCTCAGGTAAGCGATTCCGGACGCGACACCGGCCGCCCCGGCGATGGAGGTGAGCACAATGAGGGCCCAGTCGAATAGCAGGAACAACAGCACGGCCCCGATCAGACCACCGACCAGATAGGCCACCCAATATGCCGTTGAGCCGGCAGCGGCTTCCGCACCGAGGAAGCGTACGAGAAGGACGCCGGCCCCGGCGAACAAGAAGAAGCCACCGATGGCCACCATGATCCGCCTAGACAGGACTGCAAGGAGAGCGAACAGCACGCCGGCTATCACACCGACGAGAATGCTCACCCAGGTATCAACGTTGGGCCAGATGGCCGGGACGAGAAACCACCCAAGCAGAAAGCCCCCAATGGCCACGAAGAGCCAAAACAGCTTGCGGCCAAGGAACAGCTCAATCAGGCCGAATATGATCCCCACAATGGCTGTCGCCAAGATCATCACCCGCTTGGGAGGTGCCGTATGACCTAATCTACCGTCGGCGCCATGTAGCCAAACCGCCGGAGGCCGGTCACTGCCGGGGCAGCCAGCGCACCCTCCATAGACCGTCCACCTTCTCCACGCTCCAGTCTTCGCCCGGCTCCGCCACCTCCACGACTGTTCTCTGACCTCCCGGCAGCGTGAAATGCACCTTGTAGGTGACGCGTACCAGCGCGACGGTCTTATCCAGCAGGGTCTCGCTCAAGAACTCGGTGCCGTGCACGGCAAAATCCTCGTAGACCTCGTCGGCCTCCACGTGTTCCTTCAACCAGTCACCGTATTCGAGCGGAGTCGAAGCGTAGAGGGAGTAGGCCAGTGGCCAATCGTGGTTGTTGATCGCCTCCACCTGCGTGAGCACGCAGGCCTCGGGCGACAGAGGGGCCTCGGATAGGCTGGCAGGCCGCGGATAGGTGCCCTCGGTGATCCCTTCTGCCTGCCACCAAGTGCTGCTCTTCAGTTGTAGATCCCCTATGGACCATTTGACGGGCTCGCCATCGGTGGCACTGACCTCCGTCCGCACGACCCCGATCTTGGCTTGGTGTTCGTCGTTCAAGGCACCCACGACGGCGCCGACGACGTTCAGGTCGTCGATCGACTCATTGGCCTCGGGGACGCCGGCTACCGTCAGTCTCGCCCGCAGCACCCGAGTTCCGTCGGGTTCCTGGATGACCGTCAGCTCGACCAAGTCGAACGGACTGGAGGCGAGACCCGCGGATATCTCCGTCGTGGCCCGCTGGGCAGCCTCTTCAAGGGTCAGGCCCGGCGTCGCGTACCAATCCGGGTCTATGGTCTTGTCGATGGGGACCACAGATTGGGACTCGACTTCGCCCTGCCCTACAAATGCCACACCTACTGCGTCGATATCCGTCCTCGCCATCTTCTCGAGAACAGCGGCTCGGAAGACGAGGTGGGTGGCTAGGACGTCCTCTGGAGCCCATCGCGGGCCGGTAGCCTCCGACCGAAGCACGACCTCGACGCCGGTTCCGTACTCCTCCGCAAAAGGCATCTCGCGAAGCTCCGCCACCGCTACCCCCTGGGCCACCAGGTGCTCCACCAGACCGCTGAACTGAACGAACTCAGGAGCGATCTCAACCGTGAAGGTGGTCGTGATCGAGTCGCTCGTGCTCCAAGTGTCCCCGGATACTTCCACCGAACGGTCTTCCACGTAGCTCTTCAGCTGATCGATGACCTCCGCGTTTCGGGCTTTGAATTCCGCCACGGTGGCGGCCTGCTCGGAACCAGGCACAAGGGTGCTGAGCAGTGCCGGGATCCTGAGCAGTACCGGGATCCCGCTGTCCTGCTGTTCGTCGATGCGGTCCGCGTATTCCACCACGTAGGGAACAGCCGGGGCCCCGAGCTTGACGATCTCCTCGCCTTGAATCCAGAACGAGGGATCACGTTCTAGGATCTCGTCTACGAGCGTCGGCATCCGCTTCAAGTACTGGTTCCAGCGCCCCCAGAAGGTGCGTGAATCCGCCCAGGCGAATCCCTCCACCTGTTTCAGGTCGCAACGGGTGATCGACTCTATGGCGGCGCAGACCAGGTAGTCACCAAGACCGGCAGTGGCAGTCGTTGCTAGATGCCGGTCGAGCCCCGGCAGTGCGTCATAGCCCATTGCGACTATCTCGTCGAACGCGGGGTTGTCCTCCAGGTAGTCGTAGGGGTTGGAACTCGCGTAGCGCACATCGTCGGCCGGATACGGTGTCGGCAGAGCCGCGATCAACTCCTGGAGGCGATCGGCGAGCGCGTCGGCGTCCGACACGGGCTGCGTCGGTTCGTTGGCACCGGACCCGGGCTGCATGGGCTGATCGGAAATCACCAGCACCTGCTCGTCCTGGCGCAGATGCTGGACAAGCGCGTTCACACCGAACCCCAGGGCGACCAGGACGACCACAACGGCCGCACCCAGAGACAGGAGGCGGCGGGTCCTGGTTTGGCTCGGGCGCCCGACTGTCGGCGGCCGCCGTCCGACGCTCTTGCGACCGATGCCTTCTCTCCGGCCGGCCGGGCCCGGTGCCCGACTCGGCCCGGCGGCATCCTCGCCATGCAGGCTCTCCCAGACGCCGTTCTCCTTCACGTCGGGCGCCAGACGATGGAGGGCGTCTCTCAGTTCTTGGTCACTCATGCCTCTGTCACTCATGCCTCTGCTCATTGATCCACCTCGAGTCTCTTGCGCAGTGTCTCTCGCGCTCGATGGAGATGCTGGTTCACCGCTCCCTCCGTGATGCTCATCGCCTCGGCCACCTCGGCCACGGAGAGGTCGGCGAAGTAGAAGAGGACCACGGCGGTACGTTGCTTGAGAGGTAGTCGCCCGAGCTCGTCCTTGAGTGCAAGATCCGTCGCTCGGATTCCCTGTGGCGTCTCGTCCCGTTGGGACTGGAGACGGAGAAGGGCCCCGGCCCGGCGGGCAAGAGACCGGCGCCTGTTGGACAGCCGGTTGAGCGCCACGCGCCGGATCCACGCGGCAGGGTCGTCATACGTGCTGATCCGGTCCCAGTTCTGCTCCAGTTGCAGGAAGGCATCGCCTACCGCGTCGGCGGCCGTTTCGCTGTCGCCGCCCGATATGAGAGCGAGCGAACGGACCAGCGTGCGGTAGTGGGCCCGGAACAGTGACTCGGGTGAGGAGGCATCCGCGGCGGATGCCGCAGCGAGTGCGCGCGACACTCCCGTGCCGCCGATGGCATCCAGTCCGAGTTGCTCCATGTCGCGATCCCGTCTCTCGTTACCCATCAGGGGCGTCCCTCTCTAGTAACACACCGCAGCGGGTCTCCAGCTTGACACAGGGAACAGGGTTTCATCGGCGAGGAGCCTTGTTCTCAGCCCCTGTGACGTATAATATTGGCCAGTAGTATACGGCAGGAGGAGCCCCATGAACACGAAGCTCACACTCCGTCTCGATGATCGGCTGATTGCCAGCGCGAAGCGCCACTCGGCCGAGTCGGGAAGGTCCATATCGCAGCTGGTCTCTGACTTCTTCGCCTTCATCGAGATGGAGTCCGGTGAAGTCGAAGTCACTCCGCGGGTGCGCTCGCTGCGTGGTGTCCTTGCCGGCTCTGGTCTGGACGTCTCAGACTACAAGCGTCATCTGGAAGAGAAGTACCTGTGAAGGTGCTGCTCGACACCAACGTGGTGCTCGACCAGCTCCTTGCTCGCGAGCCCCATGTGGGACCGGCAGAGCAGGTCATGAGTTTGGTGGATACCGGCCGTCTGGAAGGACTGGTCTGCTCCACCACTGTTACCACCATCCACTATTTGGCCTTCAAGGCGGTTGGCGCCGTGGCTGCCAGGGAGTACCTTCGCACGCTGCTCGCCATATTCGACGTCGCCTGCGTGGATCGCGATGCGCTGCGTAATGCTCTCGATAGTGGTTTCGCGGACTTCGAGGATGCCGTACTACATGAAGCGGCGCTAGGCTCGGGGGCCGCGGCGATCGTGACTCGTGACACCAAGGGATTCGCAGCTTCTGAGCTTCCCGTGTTCAGCCCTGTGGAACTCTTGGCCGCCCTAAGGGCCGAAAGGGAGTAAGGCATGGCCTCCTAATAGCGGCCTGCGTCAGACGGCGCTACGCTTGTTGGTGAAGCCAGGGGCCCCTGATCTCCTCGATTCCACTGGCCAGTTGGGACGTTCTTCGCTACCATGGATAAATCCCACGTGGATTCCGCGTGGATCACTCGTGTCCGTACACCTCGAGCGAGAAAGGAGGGCAAGGATGGCAGCACGTTACAAGACCTGATGCGGAGCGCCGGCATGCACGGGTTGCATGTGTTTCATGACCCATAGTGAATCGCGCTCAAGCCGTTCCCCTGCCCTCCGCGGCCTGATCCCGTCTGGTGCGGGCTCCCTCGACTCGAGAGGGGAGAGACGGCTCTAGATACCGGGTAGATGTGTTCGGCTTGGGCCCTGACCAAGGAAGGACCCATGGCCGAAAAAACCGGTACGTCTTCGCTTAAGAGATTCTTCACGTCCCGATGGGGGCCGATCGCCACCGGCGCCGTCATCGGTATCTTGGCGCCGCTTCTCGTCTTCTGGGGTAACCCCGGCAACATGGGCATCTGCGTGGCCTGCTTCGAGCGGGACATCGCCGGGGCTCTAGGTCTGCACCGAGCGGGTGTGGTGCAGTACATCCGACCGGAGATCATCGGCATCCTGCTGGGTGCACTCGTCGCCGGTCTCTTGTTTCGCGAGTTCAAGCCCAAGGCGGGGTCAGCCCCGCTCATCCGTTTTATGCTCGGCTTCTTTGCCATGGTGGGCGCCCTTGTTTTCCTCGGCTGCCCCTGGCGGGCCTATCTACGTCTGGCCGGAGGCGATCTGAACGCGCTGTTCGGGATCCTCGGCCTCATAGTCGGGATCGGCATAGGCGTGCTCTTCCTGCGCGGCGGGTTCTCGCTGGGCCGTGCCCGGCCGGCGCCGAAGGCGGTCGGGCTGGTCATGCCGCTCATCATGATCGCTCTGTTGGTCCTGCTGCTGGTGGCTCCTCTCTTCGGGAGGGATGCCGACGGCAACCCGGTCGGGCCCATCTTCTTCTCGGAGAGCGGCCCGGGTAGCCAGTACGCCTTCTGGGCCATCGCCCTTGTGGTGGGTCTGGCCATCGGCTTTCTGGCCCAGCGCAGCCGGTTCTGCACGGTGGGCGCCATCAGGGACGTGGCCCTCATGCGCGACCCGCACCTGCTCAACGGAGTCATCGCCCTGATCGTGTTCGCCTTCATCACCAATCTGATACTCGGACAATTCAACCTCGGCCTCGCCGACCAGCCGGTGGCCCACACGAACCAGTGGTGGAACGTCTTGGGCATGGTGCTGGCAGGCTTCGCCTTCACCCTTTCCGGAGGCTGCCCGGGGCGTCACCTGATCATGTCCGGGGAAGGCAATGCCGACTCGGGCATCTTCGTGATCGGCATGATCACGGGCGCGGGGTTCGCACACCAGTTCTCGACTGCGAGCTCCCCCAGCGGACCGGGCGCCTTCGGCCCCCTGGCGGTGGGCATCGGCCTCGCGGTGTGTCTGGCGATCGGAATAACCATGCGGCAGACAAGGAGCGCATGACATGACTGATGATGTATTGACCGTCGATTGCAGCGGTCTCTCCTGCCCCGAGCCCGCGCTCGCGGCCAAGAAGGCCCTCACGTCCACCAAGGCCGGGATGGTGGAGGTGCTGGTGGATTCCAGCACCTCCCGGGACAACGTGCTCCGCACCGGCGAGCGGGCGGGCTGGACGGGCGAGTCGGAGGAGCGCGATGACGGCGGCTTCCGTGTGGTGTTTCGCAGATGACGGACCCTGAGTAGCTGTGGAGCCTGCCGGCCTTCGCGTGGCGAAGGCCGGCAGGCTCGGAGGTAGATCGATGCGGTTGTTTCAACGAAAAGAGAAGACGAAAGAGCCGGCCGGGGAGGAAGCCCTTGGGCTGTTTCTGTTTGACGAGGTGAACGATGCTCTGGCGGCCGAACGGGTACTCAAAGCGTCGGCCTACCAGGTCACGCTTGTGGCGCCGCCGCCGCACCTGCGCGCCGGCTGCGATCTGGCCGTCGCTCTGCCCAGGGTGGAGCAGGTGGGGGCCCAGAGGTTGCTGGCCGACTCCGGAGTCCACGTGCGCGACTGGGTGGACGACGCTGAGGAGACCAGCAGCATATGCGATCTGGTCAGCACGGTGGACTTCGGCTCGTGGCTGATGGTCCGGGCCGGCAATATGAAGATCGTGGTGGACAAGGAGACCGGTGAGATCGTCAACACATCGGGGGGCGGGTGCCCGGATATCCCTTATCTGAACCTGCACTACGTAGGAAGACGCCTGTCGGACGTCAACCGTCCGAAGGAGGTGGGCTTCACTCTGTGCGGCCTCATGCTCGACAGGGCCTACCTCGAGGCCCGAGCGCTGCTCAACGGGAAGGCCTCGCGATGAGTCTGCTCGTGGTCGCGACGTATCCGGTGGAGGGCGGCGCCGTCCTCGAGGGGCAGGTCTCGCTGGGCATGGACGGCAGCCCGGCAGTGGACGGCGCGCCCATCCCCGCTTCTCAAGGCACCTCGGCCCTGCTGGCGGCCGCCTGCCGGACGGCCTCGCATCTGGGCGGGCCCCTGCCGTATGCGCTGGTGGCCGGTGACATCGGCCGCGGTGACGGCACGCGGGCCGTCTACAAGCAACTGGCCGAGGCGGCCTCCCGCGTGAAGCCGGCCGTTGTGGCGTTTCACTACATGCAGCCCGTCATGGCGCTCCTACGGCAGGCGGTCGGCGAGTTGGCTGAGGCCTGCCCCGACGCGCTACTGGTAGCCGACGCGGGCGGCATGTACGCAGCCAAGGCCGCGGGGCTTGCCCGCCGCTTCGAGCTGATGACCCCTGATGTGGGCGAAATCGGTTTCCTGGCCGATCCCAAGGTCACCCACCCGGCGTATGTCTCGCACTACCTGTTCGGATGTCCCGGATTCGACCCCGTCGCTCTGGCCCGGCAGGCCTACGAGAGCGGGGGTTCTTCGCGGGTGTTGCTCATCAAGGGAGCCGTGGACTACATCGCCGAAGAGGGAACAGTCGCCGCGATAGTCGATGAACCCAGCGTGCCTGCTCTGGAGGCCATCGGCGGCACCGGAGACACCATCACCGGACTCGCCTCAGCCTTCCTGACCGCCGGATTCGACTGCGTCGACGCCGCCATCTGTGCGTCGCGCGCCAATCGAGAGGCCGGGCTTGCCATGCAGGCCACCCCCGCCATGCGGGCCGGGGATCTTGTTGCCAGACTCCCCGAGGTCCTGGAGAAGAACCTGGAACGGTGGCGTGATCATTCACGAAACAGCGACAACTAGACATGGAAGTGGACGATATGACCGACGAAGACATTCTGCGACTCACCGAGACCGTAAGCGGCGCCGGCTGAGCGTGCAAGATAGGGCCAGGGGACCTGGCTCATGCCTTGGAGGGATTGCCGCTTGCCTCCGATCCCAACCTGATCGCCGGCTTGGAGCGCTCGGAGGACGCAGGGGTCTACAAGCTGAGCGAAGAGCTGGCTATTGTCCAGACTCTCGATTTCTTCACGCCTATTGTCGACGACCCGTACCAGTTCGGGCAGATCGCCGTGACCAACGCACTCAGCGACGTCTACGCCATGGGCGCCACACCGCTGACGGGCATGAACATCGTGTGCTTCCCCGTCAAGACCATGGACATGAGCGTTCTTCGAGAGATCCTGCGCGGCGGTCTGGACAAGATGCACGAGGCAGGGGTGGTCCTGGTCGGGGGCCACAGCGTGGAGGACAACGAACTTAAGTACGGTCTATCGGTGACCGGCGTCATCCATCCTTCGCGCGTGCTATTCAACACGGGTTGTCAACCCGGTGACAAGCTCATACTGACCAAGCCACTCGGCGTGGGCATCATCAACACGGCCGTCAAGGGTCAAGAGGCGAGTCAAGAGAGTGTGGATGCGGCCGTGCGCAGTATGACCACCCTCAACAAGACGGCGGCGCTGCTCATGCAGACGGTGCCGGTGAGCGCCTGCACGGATGTCACCGGTTTCGGCCTGCTCGGTCACGCCTGCGAGATGATAGAGAACCAGGATGTGGGCATGGTCATCGATTCAGCGGCGGTCCCCTTCATAGCTGAGGCCACCGACCTGGCGGAATGGGGCCTCATTCCCGGGGGGATGTATCGCAATCAAGAATACCGGTCGCACATGATAGACATGGACGAGGGGATACCCGTGCCGCTGCAGGCGGTGCTCTTCGACCCTCAGACCTCCGGCGGCCTGCTCATCTCGGTTCCGGCAGGGTCCGCCGACGCGTTGTTGGCCGCCATGCACGAAGAAGGCGTGGCCGACGCGGCCATCATCGGCGAGGTGCGGCCTGAGCCCAAGGGGAGGATCGTCGTGAGGTGACGGAGGAGAAGGGACGCAGTGCAGCCCCGGCGGCCAAGACGCCTTCCTCGTCCAGATTGGAGACAACAGCCACCACGGCATCGGCCCTGCGCGCCAGATAGACGTAGCCGGCGCCCACGGAGTACAAGTCGTCCGCCTGCAGCTGTTCCTCGACCACCAACCGCGTCGCCTCATCGATCAGTAGCTCATGCACGGCCTCGGCGGACGAGCTTCCTTGGCCGCCGCTCCCTGCTGTCCCCTCCACGGTCCCCTCCACGGTTCCGCGATAGCGCACGACGGGGCGACCTTCGCGAGCCTCGGAGCCGCTCTCGGCGATCGCGCCGCGCTCGATCAGCCCGCTCACGGCCTCCAAGCGCTGGGCCTCGGTGCCCGCGACGAGCCAGGGATCCATCACCTCGTTCAGCTCCTGCGACTGCTCGTAGGACATGTCGAAGGCATGGCGATCGTGTCCCGTGGCCACGAAGCCGGCGAGGCGGGCGCCGTCGAAGACCTGAGCCTCGGCGAGAACCGAAGACGACCCAAAGCGTCGCTCCGCCCGGTAGCAACCGGTGGCCTCCTGCCACCAGAAGTCGAAGGTCACGTCTGGCTGCCCCGCGCGGGTGATGACCGCGCGAGAGTGGATGACGGCCTCCGGGTCCGAGAGGTCCGACGGGAACGACCCGGTGAGGGCGTCCCGCAGTTCGGAGGGGGCCACCTGGGTCGTCGGCTCCGCGGCCGTGGACGCCGCGGGCTCGGCGTC
>Ga0209612_1001230_pt1 | contig 21617 bp, 18 predicted proteins | sample BioC12SIPDNA_FD_185746 | JGI IMG/M metagenome (GOLD analysis project Ga0209612, IMG submission 185746) | Anaerobic biogas reactor microbial communites from Washington, USA - Biogas_R1_B C12 SIP DNA (SPAdes) (version 2) | ecosystem: Engineered > Bioreactor > Anaerobic > Unclassified | place...
GCCTGGAATAATCGATGGTGCTCATGGGCAATTCCTCCTTCGGTGTTGTTTACGGGTATCCCTGAATCTCCCAGGCCGCTGGAAAACACCTGTCATACCCGGGCCTCTTCCTGCCATTTCTCGATGGATTCCAGCACCTCGCCGAGGCATGATCCCGAGACGACATTCTCCCCGTCGTCGTTCCACCCCTTGTAGAGGATGCTGTTGACCAGGACCCCGTTTTTCGGGATGCTTCTTTCGTGGAAGGAGAGGCGGAGGCCGTTGTCGACCAGCGCCTTCCTGACGAACCGCTTCTCGTCCCGCTTCCTCAGTTCGGCGATGCCCTGCCTGACCTGTCGGGCGCTGTTTCCGGCCACAACCCAGCCGCCCGTCTCACGCCGCCCTCCGTACCGGGCGATGCCGCCGTTCCCGTCGCTTACGTCTTCGCCGAACGTAAGCCCTGCGTCCTCGATCAGCCTTCGGATCATATCCCTCATTCGGCTCCCTCCTGTGTTGTAATCTCTTCACATATTCCGACGCGCCCTGCGCCTCAGTTTTCCCCCGTCTCACCCAGAAGCCGTTCGACCGCGCTCCGGGAGATGCTGAAGGGGTCAACTTCGCCCTTTACCCCTGCAAGCTCCCTGTTCATGGCCATCCCCCGCGCCCCGCAGGAGAGAAAGAGGTTCAGCAGGAAGCCGGGGCTGTAGAGAATGTTCGGGAAAAACGCCGCGTAGACGATCATGCCGTCCCTGTAGACATAGCTGCCGAAGCCGTATCCGGCGGGGTCGGAGCCCAGTTGAGGCTCATTCAGGGAGAGGGCCTTCCGGATCCATTTTTCCTCCTCCCCCTTCTTTCCGGAAACGGGGAAGAAATGGGTGACCAGCAGGCCGTTTCCGTAGAACGGGTGGGGCTGATCGGCCGCCATCCTGCAGAGGGAGGAGAAGGTGCCGAAGGGGAACTCGGCGGTCAGCCCGGGCCCTCCGGCGCTTGCCATTAGCACGGGGGGGTTTTGCCCGAGCAGGTCCGCTGCTTTCTGGAATTCGTCGTCGGGCCAACGGGACGGCTCTTTCCCTGTGGGCTGGATCAGCGACGGTACCAGCCCGGTGATTTCGTCGTGTTCCCTGCGGACCCCGTTCTGCGGATGGGCGCTGACAGCGTTTTCCATGCCGAAAGCGGAAAAATTACCCCCCAGCCTGCGGGCCTCGTAGATCTGGATGGCTGCGGCGACGCTGAGGAGGACGTTCATCCACGGACTGATCCCCTCGTAGACGAGGGCCCAGGAGCAGAGGTCCAGGGTTCCCCTGCGGGGGTCGAAAACCGGCCCCGCCAGAGATGCGAAGGGCATGAGCGTCAGGCTGACGGCCTTCAGGGCGTCGGGGTCCAGGCTCCTGACCTTCAGCAGCTCCGTCCGGATGGAGATGTAATACCCCCTCTCGTCCGAAGGCCCGTCGGCCTCGCCGACGACCTCCACCGTCTGTGCGTGATCACCGGCCCACCATGTAAATCCGTTCTCCGTGCTGACCGACAATTCGTCGTCGACCTGGAGCTGTTTCCCGTACAGCCACTCAATTGTGTCCCTTCCCGTGTACATGGATTTATTCCTCTCTGTTCTGATTTGCGTAAAACCGCTCCGTCACCTTTTCCCGCAGGGCCTCGTCGAACTCCGGGTAGAACTGTGACTCTCCCCAGAAGAACCCGAGCTGCCCTTCCAGGTCGCCGGGGTAGTTCCATTCCACGCTTTCGTAAAGGCTCCACGCGCCGATGAGGAAATCCAGCAAACTCCCGAGGGTGAGGGGGCGGACCGAGGTGCGCGTGTGCTTTTCGCCGAGGTTATCGCCGTTGTACTCGTCGTTTATCCTGTAGCTGATGCGGTTCTTTCCGTATTTCGCCCGGACTGAGACCACGTCGTAGGTGGTGGACCGGATGGTGACCCTGGCGATCTCCACTTCGTATTCCCGGCAGGGCGGCAGGTATTCCCCTCCGAGGAACGACGGATTGTACCGGGCCCAGGCCCTCCTCTCCTCATGGCTGAGGACGGGGCTGTCAAATCCCTCGGGAACGGCGTTCATTCGGCCCTCCCGTATCATTTTCCGGACGACCTCCCGCCTGGCGGCGCCGCTGATGCGGCTGAGCATCAGCTCCTCCGGGTCGAAGGGCTCGGAATAGTCTTCGGGGCGCCAGGAATAATCGATAGTGCTCATGGGCAGTTCCTCCTTCGGGGAATGTGTTCCGGTTCAGGCGAACCGGTAAAAAAAGACAAAAAAAAGGCCTCTCCGAGGAGAGGCCTTTGGCCGCCATGGCGCATGGACCGGGAACGATCCGTGCTTCTGGTTCTCCTCTTATCATCCGCCCCGATTTCATCGGAGCTCTGGTGTTGGCACCACGCCTTTTCAGGCAGGTTGCCGGGCTTCATAGGGCCAGTCCCTCAGCCGCTCTGGATAAAAGTTTCAGTTGGAAAGGTTCACATTCATTGTTCAGATTTATTATACACCCCTGTTGAATTTTGGCAAGTATTTTCCGTTTCTTTTTTCCCTGCCGTTTATGATACCTCAGTTCTTCTCGATGATCAGGAAGAGGCTCGACTCGTCAACCATCTGCAGGCTGTAGGGGCATCCGGTTTTTTTGCCCAGGGCCTCGAGGTCATTTTCCGAAAAGGTTGTGGCGGTAAAACCATCAGCGCAGACGATCTTCCCGTCCCTGGTCTTCTCCATGTCCAGTTCACCCAGAAGCCCCTTGCCGGCCTGCTCTTTGAACCATTCGAGGCGCCACTCCCAGAAGCCGGAGGCATAGGTGCTGAAGAACGCCCTTCCCCCGGGAACGAGGGTCTTCATGCTTCGCTCCACCAGGTCGTACGGGTCCCCTTTCATGGCCGAGAGGCCGTTCTGGAGACAGAGCACCACGTCGTATTCCCCGTCGAACGTCATCCCGTGGGCATCCAGAACAAGAACGGTGCTGTTGTGGCATCCCTTGAGGTAATCCCTTCCGAAGGCGATGGAATCCTTTGAAATATCGATCCCCACCACGGCTTTTGCGAAGGGGGCGATCCGCTTCAGAATGCGGCCGTACCCCGTTCCGAGCTCGAGGACCGTCTCATGAGCGTGCAGCCGGCTGCAGACGAAGTTGATCTCGGCTTCGAGGTACTGCCTCACCCTGCCGATACCCGTGTTGTACACTTCCAGGAGATTGCCCGCGTTGAGCTTCCCGGCGTAGTAATTGTCCATCCCTTTCGCCTCCTGTGCCTGCGGCATGAATATAATAAGCAGAAAACATCTCTTCCCGCTTATTGTACCGCAAAAACGCCCTGCCACCGCACGGTATACGAAAAGAGGGAGCCGCCGATGCGCGGCCCCCTCTCCTTAATGCAGCCGTTTCAGCGGGTAAAGGTTACTTTGAAACCGTCATCGGTTTCCTCTTTCGCGACCTTCCATCCGTGGCTTTCGCCGTAGCGGGCGACATTTTCCCGGGACGTGACCGTGTCCACGAGAACTTCCACAGGACCCCCGGAATGCTTCTCAAGTGCTTTCCTCGTTTCCATGACGGGCTGGGGGCAGGAAAGGCCCCGTGCGTCGACTACGAAAGCTTCAGACATTTCTCATTCCCCCCTAATCCATCTTGATCCTGAACAGCAGGCCCACGGCAAGGCAGAAAACGAGACCGGTCACCGTCGCCGTCATTCCGAAGGACGTGACCCCCGCACCGGAGCTTGCCAGTGAGAAATTATGTGCGAAAGCTGCGCCCACAAGCATGCCGAGCACGAATACGGCGGCGTCGCCGTCCCCTTCCCCGGACATGATGAACTGCCGTCCCGGGCAGCCTCCCGCAAGGGTGAACGCGAGGCCGGAAAGGGACATGCCGATGAAGTTCCATAGCTGGTTCGTGTGGGCCACGGGCTGGTTTTCAAATCCCGCCTTGAACTGACCGAGAAGAAGGTTGACAACGAAGGCCGAGACGAGGAATGCCGCCACGCCGCTGAAGAGATGGCCGTTCCTGAGCATAATGAGATCCCGAAGGGCCCCCACCGTGCAGAAGCGGCTTTTCTGGGCCATCCACCCCACAGCAAGCCCGACGCCAAGGGATATGAGAACAGGCGCCGCGGCAGCGCCCGGGCCGCTCTTCGAGAAAAAGACCGGCCCGGTGCCCTCGGGGCCGAAAAGAGGCCTCAGGTAAAGAAGGGCAAGGAGGGCGACAGCGGCAAGAGGCATAACGGCGCCTGCCCATGCGGGAGACTTTGCCGCCCGGCCCAGGCTGAAGCCGTTCCACAAAAAGATTATTCCCACGCCAATCCCCGCCGTGAGACCGACTATGCCCGCAATGGCGTTCCAGTCTCCGCCCGCGAGACGGGCGTATGCCCTCCACGGGCACCCGAGGAAGATAAGGGCGCCGATCATGGCGAAGAAACCGAGGAAGAACCGTACAATTGGCGAGGAACCTGACCTGGGCTTGTACTCACTGCTCAGGAATGCGGCAAGAAACGCCCCGAGGATGAAACCGGGGATCTCGGGCCTGAGATACTGGACGACGCCGGCCCGGTGAAGGCCCAGCGCCCCCGCTATGTCGCGGGTGAAGCATGCCACGCATATCCCCATGTTTCCGGGATTGCCGAAGTACACCAGCAATGACGCCGCCGCTCCCACGAAGGCCCCGGTGATGGCCGGCCCCCAGCGGGAAATAAGAATTCCGTTGATGCTTTTCATGAAGACAACACCTTTCTCGTAAAATTTTGGGAAACTTTTTTTCGGCGGTACGATTTATGAAAACATGTCCGGGAACATACCTGGGGACTGACGCTCCCTAGCGGACGGAAATCTACATGCTGTCCGCTATTTCTATGGTTCCGTCCCCCTCGGAGAACTGTCCGATCACTGCCGCCTGCTCAAACCCGAAACCGCGGATCACCGGAAGCATCTTTTCCGCATCGTCCCTGCCAAGAGCGAGCAGGAGGCCTCCGGACGTCTGGGCGTCGAAGATCATGTCCATAAGGATCTCGTCGTGTTTTCCGGGGTCCTTCACCCTGTCCTCGTAGGCGATCCTGTTGTTGTAGGTCCCTGCAGGGATGAGGCCGCTGCACGCGAGATCCAGGACGCCGGGAAGAAGGGGGACATTCCGTATCCCCAGGGTGAGATTCAGGCCTCCCCCCGAGAGCATGTCCAGGGCGTGCCCCGCGAGGCCGAAACCGGTGACATCGGTGCAGGCGTTCACGGAACGGCACTCCTCTTCCGAGATGCGACGGGGCAGGTCGTTCAGCGTCGTCATCCACCGTGCGGCCTCGGTCCGTGAGGCTTCATCCTCCACCATGTCCGCCTTCACTGCCGTGGCCACGATCCCCGTGCCTACAGGCTTGGTGAGGATAAGGAGGTCTCCGGGCCCTGCGCCCGTCACCTTCCAGATGGAGTCCCTCCGCACCTCTCCGTAGACCACGAGGCCGTACTTGGGCTCCCTGTCGTCCACGCTGTGCCCGCCGAGAAGAAACGCCCCGGCCTCTGCGACCTTTTCCTGTCCTCCCCGGAGGACTTCCTTCAGCACGTCCAGTTCGAGAGTCTTCGTGGGAAAGCCCACGACGTTCAGGGCCACGAAAGGCTTCCCTCCCATGGCGAACACGTCGCTCAGGGAGTTCGCCGCGGCGATCTGCCCCCACGTATACGGGTCGTCGGATACGGGTGTAATGAAATCCACCGTGAGGATCCCCGCCCTTTCGGCATCGAGGGTCCATATAGCGGCATCCTCGCCGGAGCCCCATGAGCTTATGATCCGTTCATCACGTGCAAGCGGGAGATCCCTCAGTATCTTCTCCAGGTCCGCCGGACCTATTTTTGCGGCTCAGCCGCTTGTAGTGGAAAGTTCAGTGAGTCTCATGACTGCTCCTCCTTCGATCTTCATGTTGAGAGTATTTCCTTCAGGGCTCCCACCGTCTTCTGCACCTCTTCCACGGTGGTGAACCACCCCGGGCTGATGCGCAGGGCGCCTCCGGGGAATGTTCCGAGTGTCTTGTGGACCAGCGGGGCGCAGTGAAGACCCGGACGGGTCTCTATGCCCCACTCATCTGACAGCTTTGCCGCGAGAACTCCGTTGTCCCTGCCGCGGAAGTTGACCGCAAAAACCGGCAGACGCCCGTCCATGGTCTTCCGTCCCGAGAACTGCACGCCGGGAAGGGAGAGCAGGCCTTCAAGAAGCAGGGCGCCGAGTGCCTCTTCCCGTCTCCTGATATTTTCCATCCCCGTCTCTTCGATCCATTCAAGGGCCGCAAAGAGCCCAGCTATCCCGGGAAGATTGGGGGTACCTGCCTCGAACTTGTCCGGCATTGTGTCGGGCTGCAGTTCGAGATGGGAAAAGCTTCCGGTGCCGCCCTCAACGAACCATTTCGTTTTTTCGGCGAAATCGGGTTTCCAGAGAATACCCCCTATGCCCTGGGGTCCGAAAAGGCCCTTGTGGCCCGTGAAACAGAGGGCGGCGAGGCCGAGTTTTTCCGCGTTAAGTGGAAGAATGCCCGCAGTCTGCGCACAGTCGGCGACCAGGGGGACTCCTGCCTCCCTGCAGAGGGCGGCTATGGAATCCAGGTCCTGTACCGTGCCGCACACGTTGCTGCAGTGGGAGAGGGCCATCATGGAAACATCGGATCCGCCCAGCGCCTTCACCACAGTTGAGGGATGGAGGAAGCCTTCTCCGTCGCAGGGAAGGACCTCCACGGATACGCCCATGGTCTCGAGACGGCGGAGAGGCCTGACGACCGCGTTATGCTCCATGGACGAGATGAGGACCTTCATTCCGGGCTTGAGGTATCCCTTGAATACCACGTTGAGGGACTCGGTGACGCTGGCGGTGAAGTTCACGTACCTGGCGTCTCCTTCCCATCCCCCGAAGAATGACGCGAGAAGCTCCCGGCACGAGAAGACCAGGTCAAGGGTCCCCATGTCGCGCTTCGATGCGCTCCCCCGAGCGAGGTTTGCGCCGCACCCGGTGAGAAAGTCCGACATAGCCCTTGCCACGCACTCCGGCTTCGGCCATGTCGTGGCCCCGTTGTTCATGTAAATAGCCAAAAGAATTCCCTCCCGGTTATAATATTTATAATCATATCATACACGTTTTCGTGAAATTTTCTATCCGCACCCCACTTCCCGCGAGGTTGAAATATATATTCCATGAACAGCACATGCTCTGCCTGAAGAATTCTGCGGGACCCGATTGACTGGATTTCCAGCACTCACTATAATTAATGAACAGTTGCAATAATTTTCTTTTTTCAGGGCATTTTTTACTTTAACTTAAGGAGGGGGTCTTTCCATGAAGGTCAGATGTGTTCCCGGTGCAGCACTGGCGGCGCTTCTGATTGTTTTCCTTCTTTTCATTCCGTTTTCCGCGCAGGCGGCAGATCCGCCGGATCCGGCCGACGACCAGGTGATTCTGTATGAACATACCGGTTATGAGGGAGGCAGCATAGGCTTCGGCCCCGGGACCGATGTTCCCGATCTCACGAAGTGGAACCTGCCCACCGGAGAGAAGTGGAACGACAGGATCAGTTCCATGGCCGTGGGAAAGAATGTAAAAGTCATCCTGTGGCAGCACATCAACTACGGGGGCGACAGCGTGCCGTACGAGGGAGACGGCGAAAATGACCTGCTTATCGGCGATCTCCACGCCGCGGGATGGGGGGACAGGGTCTCTTCCCTGAAAGTTACGGCCCGGCCGGTACAGCAGCAGGAAGAACAGGAACAGGGGAGTTCCGGTCCGACGGCTGGAGAACCCGCCCCGCACCAGGTCTTCCTGTTCGAGGAACCGGATTTCGGAGGTCAGAGCCTGGGATTCACCTACGACAACGATGTCCCGAACCTTACCAGGTGGAACCTGCCCTCGGGTGAAAAATGGAATGACCGGATCAGCTCCCTGAAAGCGGGAAAGGATACGCGGATAACCCTCTACCAGAACTCAAACTACGGAGGAGCCAGCGTCAGTTTCGAGGGCGACGGTACATACGGAGCGGAAGTGCCCGATCTTCACGTCACCGGGTGGGGGAATGCCGTCTCCTCGCTGAAGGTCAGAAAGAGCTATATTCCCAAGGCGAACGAGGTGTTTCTCTTCGAACACGAGAACTACGACGGGGCGGGCCTGTTCCTGTATAAAGGCAGGGATATCGCCGATCTCCGGGCATGGGCCATCACGGGAAGCAGAAGCTGGAACGACAGGATCAGCTCTCTGAAGATCGGCAGGGACGTGATGGTATACGTCTGCACGGAAATCAATTCCGGGGGCGTATGCGTCCCTTACAGGGGAGACGGGGTCGGCGAAACGTTTATTTCGAGCCTCCACGGAGAGGGGTGGGGAGACAAGATCTCATCCCTGAAGGTCAGGGAAAGGAACTGGGACCCGTCAAGCGAGACCTCGTCAGGCGGCGGCTCTGAAGAGGAAGGACAGTCGGACGAGGAGGAACAGGACGAGCCGGAGCCTCACCAGGCGATCCTCTTCGAACATTCCGACTTCACCGGGGACAGGCTGGTGTACGCTTTCGACAGCGAGATGCCCGATCTCACGAAAATTTTCCTGAAGGGGTCTTCGAGAAGCTGGAACGATGCCGTCAGTGCCGTGAAGGTGGGAAAAAACGCAAAACTGGTCCTCTTCGAGCACATCAACTACGAATCTCCCCTCGGCGAGATCCAGGGGGAAGGGCAGACGGTGAAGGCCGTCGAACTCCACTCCGTGGGGTGGGGAGACAAAGTCTCGTCGTTCAGGGTCAGGATGAGCGATCACTCCTTCTGACAAGCCTGTGAACTGCTCCCGGGATCCTCATTCACAGGAGTTCCCGGGGGCTTTGAGGAGATGTTTTAATGAAGGTTAGATACGGTCGGGGTGCAACCCTGACGGCAGTGATGATTTTATACCTTCTTTTCATTCCGTTTTCCGCAGAGGCGTCCGCCCCGGATACCGGCACAGTTGGCGGCGGTACGGATCAGACCTGCGGCCCCGCTGATACGGGAGAAACGGGAGAGGAAAGCGGGGAGAAAATCGTCCCCTTCGATGAAGAGATCATCTTTTTCAAAGATCCGGACTTCAGGGGAGAATATCGAATGTATTCAGTCGGAGAAAGCCTGCCCGATCTCACCGAACTTCCCCTCTGGGACACCAAGGGAAGCTGGAACGACAGGATCAGCTCCCTGAAGATCGGGAAAAACGCACAGGCCTACGTGTGCACCTTCATCCGCTACGGGGCTCCGTGCATCTCCCTCAGGGGGGACGGAAAGGGGGTCACGGAAATCGCTGATCTCCACGGCAGCGGTTGGGGCGACAGAATATCGTCGATAAAGATACGGGAAAAGGACTGGAACCCTGCAGACGAACCGGAAGACCCCTGAACGGAATTCCTCCCGGGAAAACCTGCGACTGATATACAGTGACCTTATGATACGCCCGTGGCCCCCGTTTTCAGGGGACCACGTTTTTTTACCGGACCGTCTCCGGAAAATTTCAGCGGGGGAGCAGCCGTATTTCCGCCGCCCGCTCCTCCAGGGGAAGGGCTTCGTCTGTTCTGCCCGTCTCCCTGTACAGGGCGGCAATGTTTTCCAGTGTGCCGGCCACTGACGGATGGTCGGTGCCGAGGTACCGCTCCTTTATGGCAAGGGCTCTTCTGAAATAGGTCTCCGACTGTTTTGCGTCCCCCTTTGCCCGGGAGAGATCCCCAAGGTTGTGGATCACCGAGGCGACGGAGGGATGCCCCTCACCGAGGTTCTTCTCGTAGATTGCCAGGGCCCTGAGAAACAGGGGTTCGGCGGTATCGGCTTTTTTCTCCTCAAGGAGCAGCAGTGCCAGGTTGTTCAGCGACGCAGCCACGTAGGAGTGCTCGGGGCCGAGGGTCTCGAATATGGCCAGGGAGCGGCGGAACATGGCCTCCGCCTGGTCCGGCCTGCCGCCCGCCTGGTTCAGAAGGGCAAGGTTGTTGAGGCACATGGCCACGTTGGGGTGATCGGGGCCCAGGTGCTCCTCGTAGAGGCCCATTGCCCTGAAAAACAGGGGTTCGGCTGCGTCTGGATCCCCCTGGGAGCGGTAGAGCTCCGCGAGGTTGTTCAGCGGGGTCGCAAGGGAGAAATCATCGGCCCCGAGGGATTTTTCGTAGGATTCGATGGCCCGTTTGTAGAGGGCCTCCGACTCGGAATACCGGCCCTGGAAGTGCCTGAGCTGGGCGAGGTTGTTGAGGGTCGAGACGGTGTCGGGGTGGTTCGGGCCGTTGTGCTCCTCGTGGATCGCCAGCGCGCGGAGGTAGTAGTGTTCCGCCTCGGCATACTGTCCGAGACTGTGCCACGCGTTGGCTATGAGCCCCAGTGTGGACGCTGCGGGAAGCGATTTCGGCCCGCCTCCTTTCTCAGCGGCCTCGAGGGCCTTCATCCCTTCCGTGACGGCTTCGGAGAACATGCCGGAACGGTAGAGGGAGAGGGCGTACTCGTGAAGGGGCTGCCAGGGAGTTTCTTCAGCTCTTCCGGGCAAGCTGGACGCCTGCAGCAGAAGGATCAGTGCAAGTACGAATACCGATTTTTTCATTTAAGTCTCCTTTTTGGGGCCGGGCTCACTCGAGGTGCCGCCGGGCTTTTTTCAGCCGATGGTGCTTTTCAGAAAGCGGAGAAGATTTCCGCCGATTATGCCCGCGATCTGATCCGACGGATACCCCCGGGACAGGAGCTCCGCCGTGAGGCCGAAGCTTTTTGGATATCCCCTGATGCAGTCGTAGTACCTGTGAGGGCCGGGGCCGGAGAAGTCGCGGAACTCGTCGCAGAAGTCGAAGCCGAAGACGGGGACGCCGGGTCCTGCAGTTCTCACTATGTGGTCCGCATGGTCCGCCAGGTCTTTTTCATCCACCTGCTTTTCATCCGGGTTTCCGGCGAAGGCGCTGCAGACGTTGAGCCCCTGGACGCCTCCCCGGGCGGCAATCCGTGCCGTCTGTTCGTCGGTGAGGTTCCGCATCACAGGGGTCACCGCGCGGCAGTTGGAGTGGGATGCCGTCACGGGAACGTCGAAGAGGGAGAATACGTCCTCCACGCCCTCGTCGTTGAGGTGGCTGATGTCCAGGTACATGCCGAGCCTGAGCGCCTCCTCGAGGACCCGGACGCCGAATTCCGTGAGGCCGCCTTTCCTGCCCTCCCGGACGGGGGAGAAGAAGCATCCGTCCGCGGCGTAGTTCCTGCGGCTCCAGGCGATGCCCACGCCCCTGACTCCAAGCTCGTGGAAGATCCCGAGCAGTGAGAGGTCGTTCCCTATGGGCTCGAGGCCCTCGAAGGAGAGAAGTATGGCCAGCTCGCCCCGTTCGTTGGCCGCCTCGATTTCCGCCGTGGTCCGGCAGAGGGAAAAGAGCCCGGGGCTTTCCTCCATCTCGGCGCGGAGGGCGCTGATGCAGCCCAGGGCCCTCCGGAGAGCCATCTCGGGAAGGTATTCGTCGCCGATGAAGAGGGACGACACCACCAGGTTCACCCTGGCCTCCCGGAACAGGGGAAGGTAGTCCTGCTCTATTACTTTTGTCCGCCCCTTCGCTCTCTTGAAAAGCACCCGGGGAAGGAGGTCGTTGTGCCCGTCGGCCACGAAACACCATTCGTGGAGCTTTTTCGCGTTGTCAAGAAACTGCATCCGGGCATGCTGCTGCTCACTGTCCTGCGACCGGGCATCCGGCGTTTCCGTATCGGGTGTTTCTTTATCGTTCATTTCAATGTTCTGCATCTCTTCGGTCATCGGGTATCGTCTCCTTTATTGTCGCGGGCGGTCATGGTCATCCCCGGGCGAAGAGGCCGGAGAACCCGGCGAGGGAAAGGCGGTAATTCCCGTCCCTGCCCGTGACGGATTCAGCGCATGTCATGGAATTGAGCACCGCTTCCTCCACCGACTCCGCCGCCGCCCGGAAGGCGAGGTTGATATTGTTTTCGTTGAACATGGCCAGAGGAACTGCCGGCGCCGTTTCGTCGTGCAGGACCCGGTTGGCCGTTGTGAAGGCAAGGGCGATCTCTCCGCTTCCGCTGCCTATGAAGGCCCCCGTGCGGGTTATCCCCACCGTGGCGCGCCTGGCCACCCGGCCGAGCTGCCGTTCCGTGAGGGGAATGTCCGTGGCGATGACGACTATGACGGAACCCTGCTCGTCGCCGGGAGGGTCTGTCTCCATGATGGACGGGCCGATATGCCTGCCGTCCACCCTGAGGTCCTCCATCTGGCCGAAGTTGGAGAGGACAAGGGCACCGAGGGTGAAGGACAATCCCTCAACTTCCACTATTCTTGACGCGGTTCCGATGCCGCCCTTGAGCTGGTAGCAGGACATGCCCCGCCCCGCTCCCACCGCTCCTTCACAGAACTCCGCCGAAGCGGAGGCGATGGCCTGCAGTACGTGTTCCTCCCTGACATGGAAACCCCGGATATCGTTGAGATATCCGTCGTTGCACTCGCAGACCACGGGGTTGACAGTCCCCGTCTCCCGGCCGATGTCGGGGTTGTCCCCGAGCATGTACCGGACGAGGGCCTCCGAGGCGGCGCCTACGGAGAATGTGTTGGTGAGGAGAACCGGGGTCTCGAGTGTGCCCATTTCGTCGATCTGGACGAGCCCGGCGGATTTGCCGAAACCGTTGATCACGTGGGCGGCAGCGAGGAGTTTTTCCCTGAAGATATTGCCGCCGTGAGGCAGGACGGCCGTCACTCCCGTCTGCACGGGGCCGTCGGAGAGGGTGCAGTGGCCCACGCGGACCCCTTCCACATCTGTGATGGCGTTCCGCGGCCCCCGGGGCATTATCCCTATCGTGACGCCGTAATCGGCGATTCGTTTGCCTGATTCCATGGTTTCAGCTCCTTTTCCGTCCTTCCCCGGAGACCGCCGGGCAGGACAGGATTGCCTGCTATTCTATCATTTTTGTTCCGTCAGCCCCGAAAACCACTCCGCGGCGGCCGGGACGTCCAGATGCCGGGCGGCCCACCCCCGCCTCCGGAGCTTCTCCGGGACGAAGGGATCGAACTTCTCCGCTTCCGTGTCCGGAACGTCCGCAGCGAGATCCTCCCCTTCCGGCAAAGGTTCCGAGAGGATGAGCTTCACCGCCGACAGAAGAGCCATGCGGCCGCATTCCCGGACGGTGATCACGCCCCTGAGGGCTTCCGCCCGGAGTTTTTTCCTGCGGAGGAGCATGGCGGCAGCCTCAACGGCTTCGTCGCCCCTCCAGGGGAAGAGATGAAGGACGTCCTTCCCATCAAGGATATCCGTCTCCCCGAGCCCGGACGCCCGGAACCTGCCGGCACCCTCCTGGAAGAGGACGGCGGCGGTCCGGTCGAAGTATGGAGGAGGGTCACCGGCGAGAAAGACCTCCTTCATCCTCCTTCTGACCGTATCATGGACCATGGCGGTCCCTCCCGAAAGCCGGGGAGGAGATCCCCCGGCGGACGGCCGGAGGAGGATCGTCTTCGTTCCCCCGATCACCGAGACACACTCCCATGCCCGTCCCGCGAAAAGGATCCTTTGACCCGGCACAGGGGGTATCTCGAGGGGGACTGTGCCGAGGAGGGTTCCCCCGTGCTCGAGCCGATACTCGTCGGGGGAGGCGAATGCCGTAAAGAAGGTGTACCTGTCAGTCATAAGCTCCCCTTCCGTCCCAAGGACAAGCCGTCCGTCCTCGAGCTGGGTGATCGCGTGTTTTTCCGCAAGCCCCCGCAGAAATTCGGCGTAGTCGTTCCTGCCCACCATGGCAAAGGGACCTGTGCCGCACAGCAGCTTCCAGAGCTGGTCCGCCCTGACGCCCCCGTACTGGGCGATCACCGACAGGGTCTGCTGGACGAGGGTGGAAAGATGGTACAGCCCCTCCCGGGGAGGTTCTCTCCATTTTTCCAGGAGCAGGGAGAGAACTGCCGCCGTCTGGACAAGCGAAAACCTGAGGAAATCGGCGGGATGGCTGTCCGGGGTGATCTCCGGCTCTTCCGCGAAAACCCGGAGCACGGCGGGACCGCCCCTTCTTCCCGACCGCCCGAGGCGCTGGCGGAGACCGGATACCGTGGAGGGCTCCTCCACCTGGCCGATGGACGCCACCGACCCGATGTCGATGCCCAGCTCGAGGGTCGAGGTGCACACCGCTGTGGTGGGAAGGTCCTTCTTCTGGAGCCGCTCCTCCAGGCTTCGGCGAAGTTCTGGGGCGAGGCTGCCGTGGTGGGGGAAGAATTCGTTGGGGACGAAATTCTTTTCGCAAAGCGCTGAGAGGGCGGCGGCAAGCTCCTCGGTCCGGGAGCGGCTGTTGGTGAACAGGAGGTGGGAGTCTCCCCTCAGGAGACGGCAGATGTCGTTCACCATCCCTTCCGGCAGCGGAGCCCTTTCCCCCCTTCGGGAGGCCGGGAGCCTGTATCCCCTGACCTGGAGCAGGAGTTCGCTCCCCGTTCCTTCGGAGACGAGGATCCTGCAGGGAAGTGTTTTTTCGGGGCGGAGGGCAAGAGCGGCGATCTCCATGCCGCTGAGGGTCGCGCTGAGGGCCACGCGGGGGACCGTCCGACCGATGAGGAATTCGATGCGGCGCAGGAGGGACTGGAGCTGGCACCCCCGCTCGGTGCCGAGGAAGGCGTGGAACTCGTCGACGATGACGTCCACCAGCCCTCCGAAGGCCTCCCTGCACCACGAAGAGGAGTTCATGAGAAGGGATTCCAGGGATTCGGGGGTGATGAGCAGCACGCCCCGGGGATCTTTCCTCAGGGCGTTCTTTCCCCCCTCCGGGGCGTCTCCGTGCCACGGCGTGACGGGAAAGCCCACGGAGCCGCAGAGACTCTCAAGCCTCCGGGCCTGGTCGTTGATGAGGGCCTTGAGGGGGCTGATATACAGCACGGCGATCCCGGGGAGAGGGTTTTCGGCCATCCGCGTGCAGGCGGGCAGGAACGCGGCCTCCGTCTTGCCTCCGGCAGTGGCGGCGCTGAGGATCACGTCCTCCTTTCCCTCGAGCACGGGAAGGAGGGCCATCTCCTGGATCTCGCGGAGGGAAGGCCACCCCTGCCTCCAGACCCAGCGCCGGACTCCCTCCGCCAGCCGGGCGAACCCTGCGGATGCCTCCACGGTGCCCTCAGATCCTGAAGGAGGACAGCCCGTCTTCCGGAGCTTCCTCCTCCCCTTCATCGGCGATCTCGGGCATATCCGTGGGGCGGTCCTCCTCCACGGGTATTTCGTCGATGAGGGAGGTCCACCGGATCCCGGGGTTCTGCTCGAGTACCGCGAGAAAGTCCGCGAAGGCCTTGATGGTGGTGCGGGGGGTTCGGAAATATGCCTCACCGATCTTCTTCGAACAGTGGGCCAGGAAGGCGGCGAGGGCCTCGTCCGGGACGAGGTGCTTTGCCGGATCACCCGATGCGTAAACGTTCCGTATGTTGCCCAGCAGCACGTAGAGCTCCTCGGCGGAGAGGCTTCCCAGGTGAAGGATGGGGGCGTCGTAGTCGTTTACCCCCGCGGCCTTCGCGAAGGAGTTCTCGGTGAGGCGGGAGTGGAGCGCCTCGTAGCTGTAGAGCCCCTTCCGGGGGTCGTAGAGAAAGTCCGGCGTGCCTCCCAGGAGGAAGCCGATGGCCCCGGCAGTTCCCTGGAGGCAGTCGTTGAGCATCCGCAGGATCTGCTCGTAGTTGGAGAGCCGGGCTTTCGAGCTGGCAAGCTTGTAGAGGTTGACCATCTCGTCGAGATTCACCAGCAGGCCTCCGTAGCCTGCCTGGCGGACGAAGAGGCTGAGGATCTTGAAGGAGTCGTATACGTTCCCGTCGTCGATGATTGTGCGCACGCCCAGTGCGTTCCTGGCGTCCGTGCGGGTGGCGAACTCGCCCCGGAGCCACCGGACGGCATCGGCCCGGAGCCGGTCGTCCCCCTGCTCGTAGCCGTTCCAGTAGGCCTCGATGACCGATGCGAAATCGTATCCGCCCACCATCTCGGAGATCTTCTCAAGGCGCTTCGAGATCGCCGCTTTCACCGTTGTGCCTTCGGCGTCCGCTTCCCTTCGTGCCTCGGCGAGGAAGCGCTCCACGAGACCTGGAAGACCGTTGCCGTCAGGCTTCGTGCGGGTGGAAAGGTTTTTCGTCAGCTCCGCGTAGAGGTTCCGTGCGTGCCCGCCGGTGGAGTACAGCCTCCGGTCGGGGGAGAGGTCCCCGTGGAGGGTGACGAGCCCTTTTTCAAGGGCGATGGACCGGACAAGCTGCAGGAAAAAGCTCTTCCCCGCTCCGTAGGCCCCGATGATGAGCCGGAATGCCGATCCTCCGTCGAGGATGCGGTCGAGGTCCCGTACCAGGGCCTCCACTTCCCGCGCCCGGCCGACCTGGATATGGTGCAGGCCCGTGCGGGGAGTCACCCCCGCCCGGAGGGACTGGATGATGGCGTCCCGCTCACGGGGCCGGATTCTCGTTTTTCTGCTTTCCATTGGAAAGAACCTCCTCTGCAAGGGGAATATCGATGTAGATCGGGTCCCCGTCTTCCGCAAGGGGTGCTCCCGCGGCGGCAAAGGCCCATTCGTTCACAATTTCCAGCGCGCCGTCCGGCGGGAGGGAAAGCTTGTCGCAGAGCGACAGGTACTCCTCTCTCCTCCACGTCTCTCTGCGGAGAAGGGTCTGGAGCAGTTTTCTGTGACCCTCGTCAAGGGGTGAAAGAGGGTCTGCGGGATCAGGGGCCGGAAGCGGTTCAGCGGACTCTTCATCCTCCGATGAAAAGATCTTCCGAAGGATTCCTCCCACCCGCCGTGTCTCCTCCTCGCGGAGGCGGATGAGATCCATGTCCAGGGAAAAGGTTTCCGGAACCGGCTGACGAGCCTGTACCGCCCGGGACGTTCCCGTCACGGCGGCGTGGATATTCCGTGCTGCCTGGTCCCGTTCCAGGCCGAGGTATGCGTAAAGCTTCTCCACCTGTCGGACTTCCGCGGGATCCACCCTTCCGTCTGCAGAAGCGACGGAAGCAAGGACGCGCCCCATTGCAGCCTTTTCATCCGGGGAAAGGGGATCAAGAACTCCCCGAAGCCCGGCGGCTGTCTGGGGTACCGAGGAACACCAGAGGAGCAGCGCCTCCAGGGAGGCCTTCTCTTCGCCGGAAAGGGTGCCCTTTTCCGGAAGGAACGACCGGATGGCGTTCATCTCTTCTTCCGACACCCCGCCGGCTGCCTGGGCAGTGAGGCTCCCCAGGCGTATAAGTGCAGCCGCCAGGGCGAATTCCGCCGGGGAGGAGGGGCGGACGAAGGGGGAGAAAAGGGCGATTTTCCCCCTGGGCGACGGACGGAGGCCGTGGATCCGCACATCGGGCGCCATGCCGAAACCGAATGTTTCAAGGGTCTCCGCCAGTTCTTCAGACCGCTTCAGGTCCATTTTGGGCGGGACTGGCCGCCCGAGAGCCCCGAAAACAGCTTCAGCCTCCACAAGGCGCATCTCTCTCCCGCACAGGCGGGCGAGGCGTTCCCGCACTCCTTCCCCCGCGGGAGCCTCCGCGAGGAGATCCCGGGGCAGGAGGGCCGCCGCTCCCGGTGCCTCAGGGCTGCCTCCCTTTGCGATGTGCCTGCAGTAGGCCTCCAGTTCGTCGGCGCACCGGCCTGCGATGGCGGCGATCTTCTTCAGGGGGCTCTTGAGGATAAAGGGATTGGGAAGGCCGGGGATCCGAAGACGGAGCCCGTCTCCCAGTGAGGGGCTCGCTGCCTTGTAGGTGAGGGTCAGGGAGGTCTTCGTGGAACGGATGATCATGCCGTCGCCGAATTTTTCCCTGTAGCGCACGGCAAAAAGCTTCCGGAAGAGGTCGGGGCATCGCCTTGCAGCGGTTTTCAGCCCCTGTTCCGGATTTAGGATCAGCCACTGGAGGGCTGTGTCAGGGGGTATGGGCATCTCGGCGGCTGCATACCGGGCGAGAACGGCCGCGAAGGGTTCGGCGCAGTACCTGTCTGAAAAGTCCACGTAGGGAGGCTGTTCGTCAGGCTTGCCGTAGAGCACCCACTCAACGGCGAGGAGGTTGCGGCAATACCCCCGAAACCCGCGGTTCTCACCGTATATGGCGAGCAGGCGGAGCAGTTCACGGACGATCTCTCCCCTTTCCTCAGGTGAAACCAGCCGGCGCTGCCCGTCCACGAGCAGCCTCCGCTCAAGGCCGTAGAAGAAAAGGAAGACGTAGGCGATATCTGCCGACGGGTCGCTTCTCCTCCCCGAGAGCCATGAAAGATACGCTCCCCGCTGCCCGGGTGAGAGTTTTCCGTAGTCGGGGAAGGAATCCTCCACAGTTTCATGCGGACTCACTCCCGGTTCAGCCTTCAGGTCGGTATTGATGAGGCAGGGGTCGTTGAATCCCGTGTAGTCGAGGAGTTTCCCCCCTACATATACAAGCCCCCCGGGTATAGTATACCCGTTCACCTCGGGGGTCTTGTCAGCGCTGAACCACTGTGCAGGAGCTCCCCGGGGAAGTTCGACCCGGACAGCGCCGGGAGCCGGTCCGTCCTTTCCCTGCTTCCGGACGGCCGAATGTCTGCGGAGGGCCCGCACTCCCTTGTATAAAAAAAAGATGGCAAGAATAAGAAGAAACAGCTCCACCGCGGATACCTCTTTTCGGATTTTCGGATCGGGCCGCCGGATCCTTCCACGGCTGCCGGCTTCAGTAAGGACACAATACAGAACAGGGCTGAACAACGCTATTGTAACCCATGAAAGCGGTGCAAAAACAGGCCGGGATGAACAGGAAGCATTTTTATACTCAAAAGAACCGACATTTCCGCCTCCATATCCCTGCAAGGTTATTATTCTGAATGCCCTTCTGCCGGACTCTTTTTCAGTGCCGCTGATCCGCGGAGAAAACAGAACGCTGCCGGTTCATGAATCGGCATTCCTTAAAAAAATACATGACAGAATTATATGACTATACTTGACATATTCTTCGCGCATCTCTATTATATTCGTACATTATATCTGAATTTTCTTTTTATTTAACGATCCCGTATTCCCCTTTTTGAACGACTTCAGCCGAAGAAAAGTTGTTCAGGAGAGAAGCCGGACAGCTTCTCAGCTTTCAGTGTCGGGGAGGGATGAGTTATGAAGAGATGGACAGGTCTGAAAATATATTTCATATCCTTTTTTTTGCTCGCGGGAATAACAGCGGCTTCACTGCCCGCAGCTGCCGCTGTACTTACTGTAGGGCCGGGTGAAACGTACACGGTGATCCAGGATGCCGTAGACGCCGCCGCTCCCGGAGACACGATACAGGTACGGGCCGGAACCTATGTTGAGGACATCCGCATCAGCACAAACAATCTTGCCCTGGTTTCCGCCGACGGGGCCGGACTCGCCGTCATCGAAGGCGCCGGAACACGTGACGGAGTGATACAGGTGGACACCGACCTGGGGGTGACTGTCGACGGCTTCAGGTTTCTTCCAGGCCCCACGGGAATTTGGGGCATCTACCACAATGGAGGGGCACCGGTTACTGATATCACCATAACCGGCAACATCTTTGAGGATTTCAGCTCCAGGTTCGATTCCGCTGGATTCCGCGGGGTATGGTTCTACATGACGGGTGCGGACTTCACGTTCACCGGCAACACCATGACCAGGTGCGAAACAGGAGTGTATGTTTCAGGATTCGAAGGATGCACCATCAGGATCAACGGCAACTCCGCAGAAAACTGCATCAACGGGCTGCGCGTCGCAGGGCTTGATTTCAATGCCCGTGTTACTGACGCGGAAATCATAGGCAACCGGGTAACGAGGGCCTCGTTATCCGGATTCGGGGAAACGGGAATTTTTATCCGGTCTCCCGAGGACACGACACGAATTTCGGACAACACGGTGAGGGGCCCCTACATGCATGGAATATCCATCGACAATCTCGGTGACAGAGGCCGGGAACCGGCGGTGGTGTTCGTGGAGAGAAATTTTATTTCAGGGTCGGAATACGGGCTGTACTTCGACGATCTCGTCTATGACATTCCCGCAGAGGTAACAGTGCGCTTCAACGTGGTGAACGACGTCGATTACGGCATTTACACACGGAATTTCAGTTATGCGTCCCACCCGCTGACATCCGTTCTTTTCCGTGGAAACAGTATAGAGGATGCTTCACTCTATGGTTTTTTCAACGTCAGCACGGAACTTGTTGATGCAGGGGAAAACTGGTGGGGAGACGCCAGCGGCCCATTCGACGACAAGACCCTGCCAGGGACCCCGGACTACAATAACCCCGCCGGAACGGGAAGCAGGGTATCGGAGTACGTGGGTTACGATCCATGGCAGACTGAACAACCCGGACCGGCAAGGCCTGTACTTCTCTCTCCCACTGACGGTTCGACAGGCGTCTCCCTGACGCCGACTCTCGAGACAGAACCCTTTTTTTCGGAGATGCCCCTCTTTCACGCCGCCACCATGTGGCAGGTGGGGACTGCAGCGGACTTGTCCTCCGGCATGGTGGTCGACAGTGCCAGCATGACGCAGCTCACATCATTTGCCGTCCCGCCGGGAGGCCTTGCCCCGGGAACCAGGTATTACTGGCGTGTGCGGTTCGCTGATTCAGGTGAGGTGCTCTCGGAATGGTCGGAAATCTGGTCGTTCACCACCGGAGGGTCTTCGGGGGGAGGCGGAGGAGGGGGCTGTTCTGCCGGCTCCTTCACTAACGGGATCCTGCTGCTCCTTCTGCCGCTGATGCTGGTGAATCTGAGAAAGTAGAAGCCGGAATTTTTCTGACCTGAAAGGATGGCGGGCGGATTCTGCAGAAGCTTCCGGGGAGGAGGGCTTCTGCGCGGCGGTATGCCCGGCCGGACTGCTGGAGAATCATAAACGAGGAATATGAAAAGATTTACAGGTACACGGAATGCGTGATTTCCATGTACAGAACCGGATTTTGAAAGCGAGAGGAGGAGTCAGTTCCATGAGATATTTCCGAAAACGGGAAGCGGCTCTTTTAAGCCTTTCCTTCCTCTTTTTCATTGCCGCTTCTATGTCCGCATCAAGTGCCGCAGTGCTCACGGTAGGACCGGGTGAAATGTACACGGTGATCCAGGATGCCATCGATGACGCCGCTCCCGGAGACACGATACAGGTACGGGCCGGCACCTATGTTGAAGACATTGAAATCGTCACGAATGAGCTCACCCTGGTTTCCGCGGACGGTGCAGGACTGGCCGTTGTGGAAGGCGCAGGAGGCTCTCCGGATGTGATTGGAATCCGGACCGGTTTCGGCGTCACGATCGACGGGTTCCGCATTCTCCCCGGCACTGCCGGGATGCGCGGCATCTATCACAGGGGGGGGAGCCCCCATAGACCCGATCACGATCACGAACAACACTGCCGAAGGCTTTTCAGGGGAAGGGTTTTTCCTGAGCTTCGGCTTGGAGAACGTGACATCAACGACCTTCACCTTCTCCAACAACACCATGATCGATTGCAAGGAAGGAGTCTTCATTTACGGATTCGACGGGTGCACCGTGCGCATCAGCGGCAACACGGCAACTGACTGCCACAGCGGCATGGCCATCTGTGAGATCGACGAGGGGAGAGGCGCGGACGCGGAGATCACGGGGAATACCGTAACCTATGATCCGCTCCTTGGCCCTGGAAACTACGGAATCTACATCTACTGCCCGGAGGACACCACACGCATTTCGGGAAACAGGGTCACAGGCCCCTATCAGTACGGGATGATCATCGACAATATCAACTGCTCCGGCAGATCGCCGGGCATCGTCTTC
>Ga0209612_1001240_pt1 | contig 21524 bp, 15 predicted proteins | sample BioC12SIPDNA_FD_185746 | JGI IMG/M metagenome (GOLD analysis project Ga0209612, IMG submission 185746) | Anaerobic biogas reactor microbial communites from Washington, USA - Biogas_R1_B C12 SIP DNA (SPAdes) (version 2) | ecosystem: Engineered > Bioreactor > Anaerobic > Unclassified | place...
GGTCGGCACACCTGTGCCCGACGGTGCCGCTACCCTCTTCATCCTCAAAGAAGAAATCGAAAGTGGCGTAACGAATTGGACCGGCAGGATGCCCCGAGGCAATTTACACAGGACTTGACACTACCTCCCAAAGTGAAGAAGTTCCGGTTCCGGTATGTAGCTACACCGTCCTTGTAACGCAGGCGGTCCGAAACCACCCTGTATTCTGTCCAGTTTCGAGATACAGCCATGGCCAATGTACGCTCGACGAAAGTCACACAATCAGCTTCAGCCAGGTCGAACCGCCCCGCAAACAATCGAAATGGTTGTTCAGCACATCGCAAGGCATAACAGGCCATGTTTGCCGCGGGCAGCTCGTCACGCTCATCCACAAACAACCGTGATCGGAGCTCCAGAAACTCGGCCAAGTCGGTATTGGTAAAGGTATGCAAGGGTTGCCCCTCAAGCCTCGTGTACCGGCCTAGCTCTGCGGCCGACAGCGGCTGCATAATCTCCTTCCCTTCTTGTTCTCCCCCAGACTCTGCAGCCACAACTTGCTCCTCCACCATGGGCTCTGACGCCGTCGACGGCAAGGCCGCCCACGCAATCCAGCCTCCAAGCAACACCATCACGGTGACCAGCAGATAGTGACGCCGTGCGCGCAGATATGCCATGACGCTGACCTCCTCATCAGTCAGAGTTACAAACCCCTCGTCCGTTGTAAGTCAGAACAGCACCGGGCTCGAATCACTGGTCAGCATCACCGCGACCGCGAGCCCAACCGATCACGATGACGAGAACTTCCGTGCCCCTGCCAGCCCGCGATGGGCGCACAACAAGCCCTTCGCAGCGGGTGCAGCGACTGCCGCTTGGCCGAGCACACAGAGCCATTGATTGGCCGACCCACGCCGGTCGGCACAGGATAGACAGACCCCCAACCGCGAGGCCTTGCCCTAAGAATGAGCGGTGACGGCCCCCCGTCTCAACGCCCACGATGACCCTCGAATATGTAGTGCTTCAACTCTACAACGCTTTTTATTGGATGTCAACTCCCAGAACCAATAATTCTTATACATATTGACCCTAGCATGGCAGCGATGCTTCGCGGGAGGGGGACAGGCGGCACGCACTCGTCTGGCACTGCTCTGGGAGCAGTGGGGGCGTGCAGGGCTTTTTCGCCATCGGCCCCGCCGCCAAGCACGCCCCGGTCGCCACAGCCTGTCCGCCGCGGCGGAGGGGGCGACCGCTACCGGGAACACGCCGGTCGCCGCGGCCTGTGTGCCCCGCCCGCGATGGCTATTTGCGGGTTTTGAGTACGTCGCTGACGCGCCGCATCCCCGCGCTCGCGCTTGGGGCTCGTTGGCGCTTGACGCTCGTTCGTCGCGATGGCGATTGACGCTCGTTAATCACGCTGGCGAGTGGGGGTTTTGGGTACGTCGCTGACGCTCCACATCCCCGCGCTCGCGCTTGGGGCTCGTTGCGGTCGTTCCCTCTGCCACAGCTCGTCCGCTCCGCCACAGTCTGCCCGCCGTGGCGGGCAGACTGTGGCGGAGCGCTGCGGCGAAGCGGGCGCCCGCTTCCTGGGAAGCGTCATGGGTCGCTGGCCGGCAGGCTGGCGTTGCGTCCTCCCGCGGCTCAAGATAGACTATCGCCCTCAAGAGGAATCCGTCAGATACCCTGATTCAGTAGGAGATCGCCATGCGAGCGGCTGCCGTGCCAACACGAGGGATACACCGGGTCATGCAATGGACATGCGTACTTGCTTGTGCGTGCGGTGCGTGCAACTCCAGCCCGTGGGTTGATTCCCGCGTCATGGTTATTGCCCACCGCGGAAACTCTCGCTACCACCCAGAGAACACGCTCACGGCTTTCCGGGAAGCGGGCGCGGTCGGCGCGGACTTGGTCGAGCTGGACGCCCGGCTCTCGGCGGACAACACGCTCTACTGTCTGCATGATGGCACACTAGACCGCACCACCGACGTGCGGAAGGTTCGGGGCGGCGAGAAGGTGCGCATGCGGGACCTGCCCGACGCGGAGCTCGCCCGTCTGGACGCGGGCTCGTGGTTTGACGCGAAATTTGCGGGCGAGCCCTTGCCCACACTGGCCGACGCCCTCGACGTCATCCATGAGAAGTCGCGCACCTTGCTCGAGCACAAGGACGGGCCGGCCGAGGATTACGTCCGCCTCCTGCGAGAGAAGCGGTTGACCAACAAGCTGGTGGTGCAGAGCTTCGACTGGAAATGGCTCGAGCAGTACCACGCCCTCGAGCCCAAGCAGACGCTGGCGGCCCTGGGCAGCAAGGAGCTTGGCGACGAGCAACTGGCGAAGCTGCCGGCCACCGGAGCGAGCATCGTCGCTTGGAGCCACGCGGACCTGAACCAGGAAGTGATCACCAAGTTGCACAATCTCGGCTACCGGGTCTGGGCTTGGACGGTCAACGAGCCCGCTGATTGGGAGCGTCTGCTCGCGGCCGGCATCGACGGCATCATCACCGACCGCCCGGGCGACCTGCGACAAGTGCTCCGAGACCGCTGAGCCCCGCAAGGCCGCAATGCGGCACATGACCCAATGCGCCTATCGCTACGCTCACCCGCCCCGATGGCCAGAGCGGCCGGCGAGTGGATCTTGCCGCATCATGGGCAGGTGGCGGTCAGCACGTTGTTCATCGCGTTCCGGATGAAGTCCAGATCACTCAGATCGATCTTGCCGCTGACGTTGACGTCCGCCCTGAAGTTGCCGTCGCCAACCGGCTGGTCGAGTTGGTTGCGGACCGCCACGAGGTCGAAGATGTTGACAACACCGTCGGCGTTCACGTCGCCGTTCAAGATGCCGAAACAGAGTTCGTCGGTCACCGCGAGTTCGGTATCGTCGGCGTGTGTCAGATTCGGAAACGCAAGCGTGAGCGCCGCTCGATCCGTCACGTGGTTGACTCTCACCACCAGCGAGTCTTGCGCGGTATAGGAGTGGGTATAGGACGCCGACATGACCTCGCCATCAGACGCGAGGACACAGTCGTACACGGAGCCGCCCTGGCACTGAATGGGGGCGTCGAAGGTCACGATGATGACCAAGCCACCGCGCGGCTCGACTCGGCATTCCACCGCGTTGGGGCTGAGCAGGTCGTAGACGAATCGCTCATCCCATCGGCCGTGCTGCATCCACGAGACGGCGGCGACAATCGCAGGCCCCGGCGGAGGCGGAAAGGGCGTGCGCAGAAAGAGACTGTGCTGGTTGCCCGCGGCGAGCGCTACCACCCCACGCTCGACGCCAACCCGCACAGGCGTGTTCCGGTTGATCCACGTTCCATCACCTAACTGCCCTGAGCTATTTGCCCCCCACCCCCAAGCCATACCATCCGCCTTGGCCGCCAGGCTGTGATAAGTGCCGCCAGCAGCGGCAACTACCTGACTCAAGCCGGTTACCTGGACAGGAACGGAGCGGTTCTCTGTTGTCCCATCGCCCAACTGGCCGTAGCTATTCAACCCCCACGCCCACAGAGTGCCGTCCGCCCTGATGGCCAAGCTGTGCCAGATACCGGCGGCGATCTGGACTACGTTGTCGAGGCCTACAACCCGCGCCGGAACATCGCGGTCATCCGTTGTGCCGTCGCCCAACTGGCCCGCCTCGTTTTCGCCCCAAGCCCAGACGAAGCCATCCACATCTAGTGCCAGGATAAAGTAGCCGCCGCCAGCGATCGCCGTGATCCGTGGTAAGCCGGCGACTGCCTCAGGCTGCGTGCCCACGGCCACACTGAAGGTCCAGATCGTACCGTCCGCGGTCAACGCCACGCCACGCGACAGCCCGCCAGACTCAATAGCCACCACGTCATTCAATCCCTCAACCAGCGTGGGCTCATCCTGTGAACCGCGCACGATCCACACCCGACCGTCGGCAGTGAGGAGGAGGCTAAAGGTCGTGCTTCCGGAAATGGCTATGGGATTCTCGATACCTAGAATTGGCTGGGCTGCACGCCCACCACCTCGTGGATCGCCACCCAACTGGCCGTAGGAGTTTTCTCCCCATGCCCACACCCTGCCATCGCCCCCTATGGCTAGACTGTGCCGAACACCTGCCGCGATTGCCACTGCATCCTCTGGGAGGGGAACAGCAAGGGGCGGCGTGACCTCCAATGGTGGAAACCCGTAGGTTCCATTGCCCAGCTGACCATTTCCACTCTCTCCCCAAGTCCAAACCGAACCGTTCTGGCGAACCGCCAGAGTGTGACCGAAGCCCGCACCGACTCCGACGACACTCCCCAGGTTGGCAACCCGCACAGGCCCACTACTCCAACTGACCGATCGAATTCCCAACTGCCCCCGATTATTCTCTCCCCAGGACCAGATCGTGCCGTCACCCGCGACCGCCACGGAGTAAGAAAAACCGCCCGTAACGGCAACCACATCCGCAAGGGCCACGATAACTCCGGGAGTGAGGCGGTCCAACCGTGTACCGTCGCCGAGTTGACCCGACCCATTTTCACCCCAGGCCCACACCCTGCCTTCCGACGTCACGGCCAAGCTATGCCTGCCACCGCCAGCCACGGCAACCACATCAAGCAAATCCGGGATCTGCACCGGCGTAGCACGGGGGATCGTCGTCCCATCGCCCAGTTGCCCAGAACTATTCGCTCCCCACGCCCAGACGGTCCCGTCTGCCTTGACAGCCAGGTCATGCTCGAAACCGGCGGCAACAGCTACCACATCCTGCAAGCCCAGAACCTGTGCAGGAACCACTTGGCTGATCGTCGTCTCCTCGCTCCGCTGCCCTGGCTGGTCTTTTCCCCACTTCCAGACGGTGCCGTCCGCTTTGACTGCCACGCTGTGGGCATCACCAGCGGCTACGGCAACCACGTCTGTGATGTCGAGAACCTGAACCGCCACGCTCCGCCTGATCGTCGTCCCATCGCCCAACTCGCCGGACGAATTCTCTCCCCAAGCCCACACGGTCCCGTCCGACCTGACGGCCAAGCTGTGATAGCGGCCCGCCGCAACGGCTACCGCATCATGGAGCCCCAGAACCTGCACAGGGACACATTGTCCAACGAATGTCCCATCCCCCAGTTGCCCTGACCAATTCATGCCCCACGCCCATACAGTACCGTCCGACCTGAGCGCTACGCTGTGATCCGCTCTGGCAGACACCGCGACTGCATCGTTCATGAGACTTGGACTTGGTATCCAGTCGGCACCCGAACCCAACTGCCCGTACGTGTTACTGCCGCTGGCCCAGAGGCCGTAGGACTCTTCGCTGCGTGATGGGTAGTCAAACGATTCGGGAGCGATCGTGTCGTCGGAGATCGCGGCGGCAAGGGATTCATCCGCGGACCATTGGCCGTAGCTCAGCCCGGCCGACAGCATCGATGTCATCATCACCAGCAGCCAGGCCGACCAACACACCCGTCCCCGCGACGACCCATTGATGCGCTTCACGGCATGCATGAATCGACCTCCCATTGTAAGCGCGCTGCCAGGATGCAACCAGTCTGTAGCAGTAGCATACCCCACGCACCGGCGCCTTGTCAATTCAGCACAGACCCTACCACTGACGACCGGGACGCACCTTCGCGGACGGCGGGGGCCGTTGCCAGAGCCAAGCGCTTCACGACCCATCGTAGCGGTCGCCCCCTGTGGCGACCGGCCCATTCTTCCCGGGTTCGCCAGCCACCAGAGGCGGCGACGACACTGCGTGAAATGCTCGAAGGCGACTTGTTGCTGTTCGTCCCATACGCACGGGCACACCCATCAACGAGTTGAGTCGGTCCTGTGATCAACAAGTTGAGTCGGTCCTCAGTAGATCGGCCCCCCGCCTCGGGATCGCAGCTTTCCCCCCCCTCACGATTACGGCTGTTCCCCACCGCACGATCACGGCTCTGCCATGCGTGCAGCCCGGTTACCCCTCACGGCCCGAACACGTAGGTGCCCGCGCCTTCGAGCAGGTACTGATCGGGTCCGCTGGCCTGTACGCGGCCAGCGCTCTGGGGGATGCGCACCGGTCGGCCTCGGCAGGGTTCCGGCAGGATCAACTCGGCGGTCACTCCCGGCGGCAGCGAGATCTCCAGCCGCCAAGGCTGCGGATCCCAAGAGACCCACACGGTACCCTTGGGTGTCCCCGTATGGCCAGCCACAAACGGCAGCCCGCCGGTCGCGGGAGCGATGCGGATATGCCCGCCGCCCGGTGCCGTCACCGTGACGCCCAGCAATGACTCATGCATCCACAGCAGCGGCAAAGCCCCCCAACCGTGCGAGCCGGTCTCGTCTTCCGGCTGGGTCGGGCACCGTTGGCCCGGCTTGAGCCGGAGATCCTCACGGCTGATCCAGTACTCCGGCAACGGCCCGCCGTACGGGCCTTGCAGCACCAGCGGGATCGGATTGCACGGATGGCCGGGCAAGTACGGGCTGTAACGTTCGATCAGATGAGCCACCGCCCGCTGCTCGAGCCCCGCGTGCGACAGCGCCCGCAGCACGCGGTAACCGTAGGTCGGGTTGTTCCAGCGGGCCACGCCCCGCGGCGGCGAGCCATCCGGCGGCGGGAACGCGTATTCCAGGGTGGCCAGAGCCTCTTGCGGTGTGAGCAGGCCCGCCGTGACTGCCACCGTCTGTCCCGCCTGGCTGTAGCCGCGCTCGGCTTGCGGATCTTCGGGATCGAACCGGTCGCCCACGTGGGCGGGCAGGCCATCGGCCGCGGGAACGAGGTGATAACGACGGAACGCCTCGGCCATCCGGTCCGCCGTCGCCTGCCATCGTGCCGCGCGTTCGCCTTCGCCAAGCGCCTCAGCCAGCTCCGCCGACCAGCGCAGCCGCTCGATCATCCACGGCGTCACCAACCCGCTGGATTGCCGCGGCGACGCGCAGTGCACACCCACGCGAATGTCGGCGAAGACGTAGTTGGTCCGCCAGATGCCCTCCTCATCCACCAGCGACAGGGTGTGATCCCAATAGCGGCACAAGTGCGGCCAGTACTGCCGAGCGAGCTGGGTGTTGCCCGACCACTGGTAATCATCCCACAGCATGGCCACCCACTGCACGCTCCAGTCGTACCCGGCCGGCCCGGCCGGATAGTTGCTCGGCGCGAAGGGATGCAGATTGCCGTTCTCGAACTGTCCCTCCGCCAGCGTGCGGATCATCAGATCACGCAGCCGCGTATCGCCGAACCACCGCGCGGACAGGATCGCCCGCGGCCGGGCGTCTTCGATCCACTGCCCATCTTCCCGCCCAGGCGTATCCACGTAAGTGTCGCTCATCGTCACCTCCGCGTGGATCAAACAGAGCTTGACGATCCGGTCGATGCGCTCGTCGCCGCAGGAGAAGCTGCCGATCGGCTCGATGGGGTACTGCGACTTGACCATACCAAGGCCATCGATGACCAATCGGCCGGCCTCGCGAAAGTGCACGTGCAGCGTCAGCCAGCGGGCGGTCCGCTCGTCGGGAATCTCGGTCTCCTGCGAGCCTGCTCGCGTGATGTACCGATCGGCATAACCCGGCCCGACCACGCCCTCGGGATTCAACCAGCCGGTCTGGTCAACGTGGAACTCGCCGCTGTAGATGGACCGGGCCAGCTCCCCGTAGCCGAAGTCCACGACCACGCCCGCGGTCGCGTCGGCGAGCTTCAGGAATGGGTAGCCGTGCACCGGGCGATGAAAGTCAAAGGTGATGTATCGTGATTCGCCGGCAGCACCGTTCAAGGTGATGGGGTGGCCTAAGATCAGCCGTTCCGCTTCGTGCCGGTCGCGATCCCGCGGAAGGTATCGGGCGGCGCGGATCCCAGCCGCGATAGACAGTGGATCTTCCGAGAGGGGCAACGTGGGTTCAAGCTGACCGGCGGCGAGCACGGCCAGCGGACCGACCGCGTGCTCGCGCTGCCCCGGCGTCTCCACATCCCCGGGCACGGCAGGCCAAGGACCGTTCTCCACCACCGTTGCCGACAGCCACGAGCTATCGTCGAAGTCCGGGCTGTGCGGATCGCCCGGCCACACCCGCGATCCCTCCACGATAATTGGGTAGCGAATGCGCGCGTGCTTGATCACGCCGATGATCTGGCGATCGTGTTCGCGGAACTCCGGGGCCCGGATGCACTGCCACGAGGCGTCGCTGCGCACCCAGTCGGCCGAGACGTACAGCCCCGCGTGCACGTTGGCGGTCCGCTGGAAGGTGACAATGTCGCCCCAGTTGTGATGCAGGACGAGAACGACATTGCGGCCGGGCCGGAGGAAGGGGCCGGCGTGGATCACTTCGGCGGTGATGTGCTGCTCGTGGTAGCGGGTCACCTTGCGCCGCACGAGGTGCCCGTTGACCCAGATCCGCGCGTTGCTGTCGGCGGCGAAACGCAGCGTGCCGTCCGCGGGTACGGCCGGCAGATCGACCACCTTGCGGAAGTAGGTGAAGCGATTGCGAGGCGCGGCCGGCTCGACAGGCGACCAGATCCACCGGGCTCGGGCGGTGGGCGGCTCTTCGTCCGCCAATGCCGCGGGGGCAACCGACAGAACGGCAGCCAGAACAACCAGACCAGCCGATCCCGACCAACAAGACGAGCGGGCACGCGAGCGTCGAGTCACTTCAGAGCCTCCGCAAAGGACAAACCGGCCGCGGGATCCCACGATAAGGGCGATTATAGCGAACGCATGCCGAGAGGATGATCACGCCGGTACCCATCGTCCAAGTTCAGGGTATAATCCCGCCGTCGGAAGACGCAGCTATGGCCAGCACGCTGGATACCAACACGACCTCCGCTTCGCCGCCGATCAGTCATGAGATGCATTGCATGGAGATCATCGGCGGCAACCAATCTCTGCGCCAATCCTTGTCGGCCCCGGGGCTGGATGTGTGGATCGACTCTCGGCCGTGCACCGGCAGCGCGGGCGGAGATATCTACTACTTCTCGACCTGCGGATCGGGCCGCGTCACTCGTCTCGCCGTCGCCGACGTGAGCGGGCACGGCCCGGACATGGACCACATCGCCAAGTGGCTTCGCCGCCTGATGCGCAAACACATCAACCTGCTCGACCAGACGCGATTCGCCCGAGCCGTCAACCGCGAGTTCACCAGCTACTCGGCGTCCGCTTGTTTCGCGACCGGCCTGCTGGCGACGTATTTCGCGCCCACCGAGCACCTGATCGTCTGCAACGCCGGGCACCCGCGACCGATCTGGTACAGCCGGCGACTTGGGCGATGGCAGCCGCTCGAACCGAGCACACCCGATCCCGGTCCGTCGATCCGCAACGCCAAGGGTACCTATCGCCTGCATCGCGTATCCAACCTGCCGCTGGGTATCATCGAGCCGACCGACTACCACCAGTTCGCCGTCAAGCTCGAACACGACGACATCGTGGTGATCTACACAGACGCCCTGATTGAAGCCAGATCGCCTCAAAACGAGATGCCAGGTGAGGACGGTCTGCTCGCCATCCTCCGCGAGCTCGGGCCTTTACCGACGGATGAGTTGGGGCCGCGACTGATCGAACGCCTCGATGCCTGGCGAGATCACGCCCCGCCCGACGATGATCAGACCATCATCATCCTGCACCACAATACCACCACCCCGCCGCCCATGACCCTCGGGAGGGCTCTGCACGCCCTGTCGAAGATGGTCGGCCTGCGTCACGTATGATCGTCGCCGCGAGAAGCACACGAGCCCAACCGGCGTGGATCGACGCCCGCGGCTCGTGATCCGCAATGCGCGGCGGTAGGATGACAGGGCGATTCGACGGCCTCGAGGAGACACGATCATGACCCACACGATGCGCTCCATCCTCTGCGTCCTGGCATGTGCGGCGGCTCCGGCGGCGACGGCCGGTTTCGAGCCATTGCTGGTCTTCATGCAGCCGGAAGACGCGGTCAGCCCATCCGGCATGCTCATTTACGAGGCGAACCCGCTTCAGCAACTCGGCCGGATCGAACCGACCGAGGCGGCGATCGCACAGGTCGGCGCGGGCCGGCCCATCTCCGCCTATCACCCGTTGGGCTCCGTGCCGATCGACACCGGCGGTTGCCATGTCTACGCCTGCACTCACCAGGAGGCAGGCACAGAACCGAGAACCTTCAACTGGCAGGTCTTTCGCGGCACAACACCCGACGGCTACCACGTCACCCAATGGCAGGAGGTCCTTCGCAATCCGCAAGGCCCTTGGCTCATCGAATCCATGATTGCATACCAACAAGCCGCCCGGCAGATCTTCTTCTTCACCTGGAGCCGACACCCGCGACCCGAAGAAGGCCATGCCCTGTGGGGATTCGCCAGTCCGGACGGACTGACCTGGCGGCCGCTATCCGACGAACCTCTGTACACCGAGCACGACGCGTTCGGCGGCATGTGGGACGCACGCACCGGCAGATTCCTGACCGCCCAGGTCACCCAGGAGGCGTTCAATAAACCGCACGCCGACAACATCGGCCGAGAGCGGCGCCGCGTCCTCTCCATACGCACCAGCCAGGACGGCGTACACTGGGAACAGGTCCACGAGGCCGGCCCTGACGGCATGATCACCCCGGACACCAACGACCCGCCGGACATCGAGTTCTACCGGATGCAGCCCTTCCATTACGCCGACCGCTACCTCGGCGTCGCCAATCTCTACGCCGCCAGCCCGCTCGTGCCGGCCAAGCACGGCCCGCACCTGACTTGCGAGTGGTGGACGAGCGCGGATGGCATCCGCTGGCAGCGACCCTGGCGATCGGTCGCCGCGCAGGGCCAAGCACCCTACGCCGTGAAGATGACGCCGATGTGGTTCGGCAAAGAAATGCTGTTCTGGATCGCCGGGCAAGTCATGGGATTGCCCGAGTATCGCGTAGCCTCGATCGGGGCACGGTCCAACGCCGAGTTATCGAGCCGCCTGATCGAAATGCCCGCCCGAACACTCCTGCTCAACGCGTCCGCCCCGGCCGGGCAGGGGCTTTTCAACCAGGCATACGTCGCCGTCGAGCTTCGCGACGAGGCCGACCGCACGATCCCCGGCTACGAGTACGACAAATGCGTACTGCGAGCGGTGGACGACACGCGCATCGAGCTGCGATGGGAGAAGCGCGACGGTACGGAACTCGCCGGCCGCAAGATCCGCCTCAGGTTCTACCTGCGGTCGGCACGCATCTACGCCCTCGGCCACTGAAGCCCTATCCGTGGTTCAGATTGTGTTGCCAGATCGCTTCACGAACCAGTGTAGCACCCGCCTCCCTCGGCCGCGGCGGAGAGCAACACCACTACCGATTCGGGCGAGTTGTGGGCACCTCCGAAGGGCGAGACACGATCACGGTCAGGGCAGCAGGATGAGGAAGAGCAAAACCGCGAGCACGGCTGCGCGGACGACCCACCGCTCAGTCGAGCCCACACCCCAACACATGCAAGCCACTTCGGTGACGACCCACGGTATGATGAGCACCAGGATCACCTCGGGACAAAGGACCAGCAAGGACACCGCAAGCGGCACACCTAGCACGAGCGCGCTGACGCTGCTTGGGGTAAAAACGAACTTTCGCTCAGCGGAAGCCTTCCGATTGGCGAGCCAGGTCTCGCGAGGCCGAAATCGCTGCCCACATTCGGGGCATCGCCGCTCGATGAGGCCGGTGAGGTCATAGTCGCATTTCGTGCAGCGCAGTGCCCATTGCACCGGGATGGCCTCGCCGAGATCGAATAGTGTGGGGACGGAAGGTTGGGTGAGCGTGCGAGGCATACCCGCGAGACTGCCCCGCCCGGGCGGTGCCACGGGCCGACCACAGTGCGGGCACACCGCATCCCGGCAGCCGGATACCGGCTTCCCGCAGAACAGGCATTGCTCCTCGGCACCTTCGCACCCGGAGGGCTCGCTCTTCGATGACCGCGACGGCTCGTCCATGGTGACCTCCAGTGTGCCACAAAAAAGGTCGCTTGCACAGAGCCGGACTCGCCCCGCCCCCCATTGAGCCCGTTCGCCGCAGGCAGGGGGCGAAACACACAGGCATGCGAGCGCCGTTGCGCCGTGAATACCGACCCAACATACCAGCAGGAGCAATCACCCGATAACGCAAACCTCAGGGACGATCACCCCGGTGAAACGCGCGTGCGGCTGACGCTGGAGGATGTGTGGAGGGCGAGGCGGTCACGCAGAAGTCATACATTGCGGTCTGATCGGTTACCCGGCACGGTCCAAGTCGTCTTCCGGGGCGCCTCTCTTGTCGGAAGAGGGTTCGATCGGTTCCGCAAGCTCCTCGGTGATGCGGTATTCCTCATTGAGCCACTTGCCGAGGTCAATGAGCTTGCAGCGCTTGCAGCAGAAAGGCCGAAAGGGTACCTCCTCGCGTGTGGCGTAGGTGACCCGTTTGCCGCAGGTGGGACATTCAAGCGTGGGCATGGTTGATGGTACTCACCCCTTCCCATCATGCATCGGATCGCCGCCGAAACGCTCGTCTCAGACCTGCTCATGGACCGGCCATTCGGGCGTCATCATAGGCCCGTCACGCATTGATCCGGACGGGGGTTACTTCTTCTTGTCGCCGCCGCTACTCGCACTGCCGTTGCTGCCGGTCGACGCGCTGCTTGACGATCCGCCCGACGCACTCTCCTTCTTCCCGCCGCCGGAAGCGGCCTCCTTCTCGGCCTTGGCGGCCTTCTTGTAGCTTTCGCTGCGGTAGTCCGTCTGGTAGAAGCCACCGCCCTTGAAGATGATGCTCGCCCCGGCACTGATCAGCCGCTTCGCCTTGGCCCGCTGGCAGGCCGGGCATTTCTTGATCGGCTTGGCGGTGATCGACTGGAACAGCTCGAACCGATGCCCACAGGCACCGCACTCGTATTCATACGTCGGCATGACGCGACTCCTCCGCTACGCACCCGGCTCGGCCGGCCGCGAAACGATCACTCTCACCGGGCGCAGGATGCGCTCGTACAAACGGTAGCCCTTGGCCAGCTCCTGCAAGACCATCCGCTCGGCGTGCTCGGCAGAGGGCTGCTCCATCATGGCTTCGTGCACCTGCGGGTCGAACGGCTCGCCCGCCGCGGCGATCCGCTCCACATGAAACTCGCCGAGAATCTTGAGGAAGTTCTCACGCACCAGCTTCACGCCTGCGAGAATCGCCTGCGCGTTGTCCCCGTGAGCCTCGCCCGCCTCCAGCACGCGATCCAGATCGTCAAGCACCGGCAGCAGAGCCCGCGCCAAGCCGGCATACGCGTAACGCAACGACTCCGCATGATCCTTCTCGCTACGCCGCTGGTAGTTGGCCAGGTCGGCCCGTGCCCGCAGGTACTTCTCCTTCCACTGCTCCAGGGTCTCACCCTGGTCCGTGGTCGGTGAAGGTTCGGCAGGTTGGTTAGCCTGGTCGGTCGGCGGCTCCGGAGACACCGGGCTCTGCGCTTCCCCATCCGGAGATCCCCCCGCCGAGACTCCCTCACCACCGCCCTGGCCACCGTACCGGGCCATCTCCTCTTCCGTCGGCATCACCACGTGTTTGTGCTTCTTGCTCATCGGCCATCAACTCTCCTGGCGACCGTTCTGCTCCTTACTCGACTTAGAGAAAAACTCCGCCAGCTTCTCGAAGAAGCCCTGCGATTGCGGCAGGACGGATCGGTCCTCGCTGGCCGCATATTCACGCAGTAGCTGCTCCTGCCGCTTGTTGAGCTTCGTCGGCACCTCGATCCATACCTGCACGATTTCGTCGCCTCGCCGCCGGGAACGCAGATTGGGTAAACCCTTACCCGCCAGCCGGAACATCTGGCCGTGCTGCGTCCCCGGTGGAACCGTCACCTCGACACGCCCGTTGAGCGATGGCACCTCCACGCGGGCACCCAAAGCCGCCTGCGTGAATGAGATCGGCACCCGACAAAGCAGGTCATCGCCTCGCCGCTCGAAGAACTGATGCTGGCCGACCCGCACATACAAATGCAGATCGCCGGGCATGCCTTCGCCCGGCTCACCCTCGCCGGCCACACGAATGCCCTGCCCATCCTGGATCCCCGCCGGGATCTTCACCGACAACACCCGATGCCCACGCTGCCGCCCCGTCCCGCGACAGTGCTTGCAGGCCGTGGACACCACCGTCCCCTTGCCCCGACAGTTCGGACACACGGTCACCACACGACCGAACAACGCCCCGAAACCGGTACTCTGCTCTACCTGCCCATATCCGCCACACGTCGGGCAGTTCCGCCGCTGGCTGCCCGGCTCGCCGCCACTGCCGCTGCATCGCTCGCAGGGCTCGTTGCGGTCGAACTCGATGGTCTTCTCCGCTCCCTGCTCCACTTCCTCCAGCGAGATGGCAATCTCCATCTCGAGATCCGCACCCGCCCGCCGACTCCGCCGCCCGCCGCCGAACATCGACCCGCCAAAGATGTCGTTGAACATCGAGAAGATGTCCTCGACACCCATGCCGTTGAAGTCGTGGATCCCCGCACCGGTCAACCCCTGGTGCCCGTATTGGTCGTACCGGCGACGCTTCTGCTCGTCGGAGAGCACCTCGTAGGCCTCGGCCGCCTCCTTGAACTTGGCCTCGGCACCAGGATCCTCGCGGTTGCGGTCCGGATGATACTTCAGGGCCGCCTGGCGGTAGGCCTTCTTGATCTCGTCCGGGCCTGCCTCGCGCGAGACGCCCAGCACTTCGTAATAATCGCGCTTCGTCGCCACCGGCATCTCGCTACGAATACCTCGTCAGCCCTGACCACAACAACCGACACCTAATCTCCAATCGGCAATCTCCAATCTGCAATCCGAGATCTCCAGTCTGCAATCTCCAATCTGCAATCCGAGATCTCCAATCTCGGATCCGCTCGTGCCGACTTCCCGAACTCGACTCGCACGAGACCACGCCAACGAGCCCGAAGCGCGAGCGCCGGGTCCCGCGGAGCGTCAGCGACGTACCAGACGCCGCTTCACACGCACACACCGCTCACAGAGCAGCGCCACACGGCTCTGCAATCTGAGATCTCCAATCCGAGATCTCCAGTCTGCAATCTCCAATCTGCAATCCGAGATCTCCAATCTCGGATCCGCTCGTGCCGACTTCCCGAACGCGACCCGCACGAGACCACACCAACGAGCCCGAACGCGACTCGCACGAGACCACCCCAACGAGCCCGAAGCGCGAGCGCCGGGCCCCGCGGAGCGTCAGCGACGTACCAGACGACACACTCACGCAGCGCTCACAGAGCAGCGCCACACGCAAGACCTACCCGCCATCCGGACCACTCATCGAGCGATGTCCACGAAGAGCGATGCCACACGGATGGTGTGGCATCGGCTCCTCGCAACCTTGTCCGCACGCTCAGCGCACCGCGCCGGCGACTTCCTTCTCATCGTCCTTGAGGTCGGTCAAGAGCACCTGCGTGGTCAACATCAGGCCCGACACGCTGGCCGCGTTCTCCAGGGCCGTCCGTGCCACCTTAGCCGGATCAATAATCCCAGCCTTGAACATGTCCACAAACTCGCCGGTGCGGGCGTCGTAGCCCGGCTTGCCGCCGCGCTCGAGGATCTCGGACACGATGACCCCGCCGTCCCGGCCGCTGTTGTCGGCAATCTGCCGGGCCGGGGCTTCCAGCGACCGTCGGACGATCTCGTAACCGATCCGCTCGTCGCCTTCGACCTTCGCGGCCGCTTTCTTCACCGCCTCGATGGCCCGCAGGAACACCACGCCGCCGCCGGGCACCACGCCCTCTTCCACCGCCGCACGCGTCGCGTGGAAGGCGTCATCAACCAGGTCCTTGCGCTCCTTGACCTCCGCCTCGGTCGCCCCGCCGACCCGGATGATCGCCACCCCGCCGGTCAGCTTGGCCAGCCGCTCCTGAAGCTTCTCGCGGTCGTAATCGCTGGTCGTCTTCTCGATCATCGAGCGGAGTTGGTCGCAACGGCCCTTGATGTCGGCCTTCTTGCCCGCGCCCTCGATGATCGTCGTCGCTTCCTTGTCCACCACGATCTTCTTCGCCCGGCCCAGATCATCGAGCTGCACGTTCTCCAGCTTGACACCCAGATCTTCGCTGATCAGCTTCCCGCCGGTCAGGATGGCGATATCGCCCAGCAAGGCCTTGCGCCGATCGCCAAAACCCGGCGCCTTGATCGCACAGACATTCAGCACGCCGCGCAGCTTGTTCACCACCAGCGCCGCCAACGCCTCACCCTCGACGTCCTCCGCAATGATCAGCAGCGGACGCCCCGTCGTCGCCTGCTTCTCAAGTAGCGGAATAAGATCGCGAAGGTTTGACAGCTTCTTCTCGTGGATCAGGATGTACGCATCCTCGAGCACACACTCCAGCGTGTTCGGGTTGGTCATGAAGTACGGCGAGATGTAGCCCTTGTCGAACTGCATCCCCTCGACCACTTCCTTCTCCGTCTGGAGGCTCTTGCCTTCCTCGATTTCGATAATCCCTTCAGTGCCGACCTCTTCGAGTGCCTGGGCGAGCAGTTGCCCAACCTCGGCGTCGCCGTTGGCGCTGATCGTCCCGACCTTGGCGATGTCGTCGCCCTTCACCTTGACCGCCTGGCTGCGGATGCTCTCGACGGCCGCCTGCACCGCACCGTCAATCCCGCGCTTCAAGGCCATCGGGTTGGCTCCCGCGGTCACGTTCTTGAGGCCCTCGCGGTAGATCGCCTCGGCCAGAACCGTCGCCGTCGTCGTCCCGTCACCCACCACGTCGCTGGTCTTGCTGGCAACCGCGTTGACCATCTTCGCCCCCATGTTCTGGAAGGGCTCGGGCAACTCGATCTCCTTGCTCACCGTAACGCCGTCCTTGGTCACCCGCGGTGAGCCAAAGGACTTCTGCAGGATCACGTTGCGGCCCGTCGGACCCAACGTCACCTTCACCGTCGCCGCCAACTTCGAGAGCCCCTGCAGGATCTCCTGGCGGGCGGTGTCGTCAAACATCATCTGCTTGGCCATGAATCTTCCTCGCTTCCTGAAGCGCCGCTGCTTAGCGCTCGATAACCGCCAGGATGTCGTTTTCCTTCAGAATCACATACTTGTGCCCGTCCACCTCGACGTCCGAGCCGGCATACTTGCCGTAGAAGATCTCGTCCCCGACACTCACGCTCATCTTCCCTCGCTGCCCGCTGTCCATCAGCTTGCCGGTCCCCACCGCGACCACCTTCCCCCGCTGCGGCTTCTCCTTGGCGGTGTCCGGCAACACGATTCCGCCGGCCGTCTTCTCTTCCGCCTGACACTGCTCGACCAGAACGCGGTCATCCAGGGGCTTGATGTTTACCTTTGCCATCGGTTCACTCTCCTGAAATCCAACTGCCCGCCTGGGGCAAATCCTGTGTTTCCCAACGTGCGAATATCAAGTTCAACATCGACACGCCCGCGGCCCACAGCCATGCCGTCGCTGCTCGCGGACCCGTCGCATCACATCATTCCACCCATTCCACCCATGCCGCCCATGCCGCCCATGCCACCCATCTCATCCATGCCGCCGCCGGGCGGGCCGCCTTCATCCTTGGCCTTGGGCTTCTCGGCTACCACACAGTCCGTGCTCAGCAGCACGCGGGCCACGCTGCTGCCGTTCTCCAACGCCACCCGTACCACCTTGGCCGGGTCGATCACCCCATCCTTCAGCAGATCGCCGAAAGTGTCCGTGTCCGCGTTGTAGCCAAACGATCCATTCTTGCTCTGGACCTTGGCGAGCACCACGCCGCCTTCTCGCCCGGCGTTGGTCGCAATCTGCCGCAGCGGAGCCGACAACGCCTGCCGCAAGACCTCCACACCCGTCTTCTCGTCGCCCGAGGCCTTCACACCATCCAGCGCGGCAATGCACCGCACCAGGGCCACGCCGCCGCCGGGCACAATCCCTTCCTCGATCGCCGCCCGCGTCGCGTGCAACGCGTCTTCAATCCGGGCCTTCTTCTCCTTCAACTCGGTCTCCGTCACGGCCCCGACGTTGATTTGGGCTACGCCGCCCGACAACTTGGCCAGCCGCTCCTGCAGCTTCTCCCGGTCGTAGTCGCTGGTAGTGATTTCGATTTCGCGGCGAATCTGCTCGACGCGAGCCTGGATCTCCTTGGTGCTGCCCGCACCCTCGATAATCGTGGTGTTGTCGTTGTCCACGATGACCTTCTTGGCTTGGCCCAGGTCGGTGATCGCCACGCTCTCCAGGTCGATACCCAAGTCCTTCGTCAGGCACTTGCCGCCGGTGAGAATCGCGATGTCCTGGAGCATCGCCTTGCGGCGGTCGCCGTAACCCGGCGCCTTGACCGCACAGATCTCCAGGATCCCCCGCATCTTGTTGACCACCAGCGTCGCCAGGGCTTCGCCCTCGACGTCTTCGGAGATGATCAGCAGCGGGCGCTTGGCCTTGGCCACCTTCTCCAGCAGCGGCACCAGCTTGGTCACGCTCGCGATCTTGTCCTCGTGAATGAGTACGAAGGCCTTGGACAACACGCATTCCATCGCGTCCTGGTCGGTCACGAAGTGCGGGCTGAGGAAGCCCCGATCAAACTGCATGCCCTCGACGAGGTCGTAATAGGTGTCGGCGCTCTTGCCTTCCTCGACGGTGATGACCCCGTCCTTGCCGACCTTCTCGAAGCACTCGGCCAGCAGTTCGCCGATCGCCCGGTCGTTATTCGCCGAGATGGCCCCGACGCTGATCAGATCCTGCTTGTTGGACACCTTGATGGGCTTGGCCAGCTTGGCCAGATCGGCCAGGGCCGCCGCGACCCCCTTGCGAATACCCCGGCACAGGGCCATGGGGTCCGCGCCGGCAATCACGTTCTTGAGGCCTTCGCGGTAAATCGCCTCGGTCAGCACCGTCGCCGTGGTCGTGCCGTCGCCGGCCACGTCGCTGGTCTTGCTGGCCGCCTCTTTGACCAGCTTGGCCCCCAGGTTCTCGAACTTGTCCTTGAGGTCCACTTCCTCCGCCACGGTCACGCCGTCTTTGGTAACCGTCGGGCTGCCCCAGCCCTTGTCGATCACCGCATTGCGGCCGCGAGGGCCCAGGGTCGATTTGACCGCCCGGGCCAGCTTCTCCACGCCGACCAGCAAAGCGTTACGTGCCTCTTCGTCGAACGCCAGTTGTTTCACTGCCATCGCTGATTGTCTCCTCAAAGCTACCGCTGCCAGGGCTCAAAGCCACCACCGCCCCGGTCTGCATTTATGACAGGGGATCTCCAACAGCCCTACACCCTCAAGCATCCGAAATGCCAGAACCTCAAAGCTCCGCCAGAACAAACTCAACCCTTTGCCAATAATAACGATAGCTCTGACGCGGAAGTGCTCTTGGGGGCTCCGGGACCGTGCCACCCCGGCAGGCACAGCTCCGACCATGCCATACTGACAGCCCCGCCCCGGATGATGAATATCGGGTTCTGTTCGGGTATTCGGCCGGCGATTCGACACAACCAACCAGCCCGATGCACCCCAACGAACGCCCTGCACCCCGACGAGCGCAACGCACCCCGACGAACGCCATGCACCCCGACGAGCGCAACGCACCCCGACGAACGCAACGCACCCCGACGAGCGCGACGCACTCCGACGAACGCGACGCCACATGGGCCCACCCCAACGAGCCCGAAGCGCAAGCGCCGGGTCCCGCGGAGCGCCAGCGACGTACCAGACCACACTTCACACGCACGCACTGCTCACAGAGCAGTGCCACACGAGCGCCCTGCACCCCGACGAGCGCGACGCCACATGGGCCCACCCCAACGAGCCCGAAGCGCAAGCGCCGGGTTCCGCGGAGCGTCAGCGACGTACCAGACCACACTTCACACGCACGCACTGCTCACAGAGCAGTGCCACACGAGCGCCCTGCACCCCGACGAACGCGACGCCACATGGGCCCACCCCAACGAGCCCGAAGCGCAAGCGCCGGGTCCCGCGGAGCGCCAGCGACGTACCAGACCACACTTCACACCTTCACGCTGCCAGGGGGGCCAGGGCGGTCCAGCAGACGGCGGCGAGGGCGGCGGCGGCGGTGGCGGGCGGCATCTGGGTTCGCACGTGGTCCATGAGGTCGCACCCGGTGCACATCGAGCTGAGCACGGTGGTATCCGAGATGGGCGAGCACTGATCGCCATAGACGCTGCCGCCTAGCACCGCGGAGAAGCAGAGCATCATGTAGAACTGCGGATGGGCCAGGTCGTGGGACTGGGCGACCGCCCAGGAAAGGGGCATGGCCAGTGGCAGCGAAACCGCGAATGTGCCCCAACTCGTGCCCGTCGAGAAGGCGATAATCATGGCCAAGACCTGGAGCATCACCGGCAGCAGCCAATAGGCCACCCGCTCACCCAGCAGCTCGACCAGATACAGCCCGCCGCCGGTCTCCTTGCTGATGCCCCCGATAGTCACCGCCAGCAGCAGAATGACCGAGCCCAGTACCACGCCCTTGAGGCCGTGGATGTACCCTTCCATCAAGTCTTTGAGTTGCATCCCGCCGGCCGCGGCCATGAGCACCGCCACCAGGATCGCCGCCCCGAACGCCCAGGTCACCTTGGGTGCCCCGTAGAGGATGAATGTCCCCACGGCCACGGCGACCAGCACGCCCAGCGGGATGGCGAAGTCACGAGCGTGCGGCTCGTAGCCCGGCGGCACTTGGGTGCACTCCAGTTCGCTCGAACCGAGCGGCTCGGCCCCGGGGGCGTCCAGTTGCCCGGTGGCCCGTGCGCGGGCGATGGCCTCCCGCATTCGCCGGCCCAGAAACGGCGCCCGGTCGAAGCTCATCAACAAGGTCGAGGCCACCGCGAACCACGCGTAGAAGCTCAGCGGGATACACGCGAAGAAGAAGGCGATCCGCTTGCTTTCCGTCGCCAGCCAGGGCACGCCGGCCACGAAGATGAACGCCTGCACGTACAAGGGCCAGGCGTTGAACGCCAACAGCACAGCAACCGGCGAGGCGGTCGAGTCCACGATGTAGGAGAGCTCCTCGTGGCTGATTCGCTCGCGGTCGGCCACCGGCTTGGCGGTGGTCCCTGTCAGCACTGTACTGATCGACCCGCCCTGGAAGAAGATGATGCCCAGCAGCCACGCGACCAGCTTGGCCGACCGCGGCCCGGTGACGAACCGTCGCGTCATCAGCTCGGCGAAGGCTTGCGACGCCCCGGTTCGCGACCAAATGCCTATCAACCCTCCCAGCAACCAGAGGTATAAAACCAGCACGGTGGCCGCCTCGCGCGTCGCTAATCGCGGGATGAGCATGGCGTCGGTCAGATCGAACTGCCCGAGGAGGAACGCCCCGACCACCGCTCCGCCGAACAGCGAGGGCAACGGCTCGCGCGTCAGCCAGCACAGCCCGATGGCCACCACCGCCGGCAGCAACGACCAGTAACGCCAGTGCCGCCGAGCGAGCAACTGGTAGTAGACGCGTTCGGGTCGGCCGGCGATCGTCACCTCCTGATACGCCCACTCCTCCGTGAACTCAGGCGCTTCGCCCGCGAGGCTGCGCTCCTGCACGCGCCGTGGATTGAGGCTCGCCTCCGCCAGCGAGGGTAGGGCGTCCAGATCCCACAGCCGATCGTCCTGCATCAGCGTGCGTCGGCCGCTCGCGTCCTGCCGCACCTCGCTTGCCGGAATGTCCAGACTGATCTTCTCCACCGTCCAGGTGGCCGGAACGTAACGTCCCACCCAGAACGCCGCCGCCAGTCCGCAGAAGAACAGCCACAGCGCAGGTTG
>Ga0209612_1001250_pt1 | contig 21406 bp, 20 predicted proteins | sample BioC12SIPDNA_FD_185746 | JGI IMG/M metagenome (GOLD analysis project Ga0209612, IMG submission 185746) | Anaerobic biogas reactor microbial communites from Washington, USA - Biogas_R1_B C12 SIP DNA (SPAdes) (version 2) | ecosystem: Engineered > Bioreactor > Anaerobic > Unclassified | place...
CTGCCATGGAAAAGGCGATTCTTTTGGTGCAGGGTCTGGTAGATCCGATCAACAACTTTTTTGACAAGGTTTTAGTGATGACTGAAGATCTGGAATTACGCAACAGCCGCCTGGCGCTTTTGCAGAGAATCGCGGCTTTGCTGGAACCATATGCTGATCTTTCAAAGTTGGAAGGGTTTTAAAATCAAGAATTAAAAACAGAGCCTGCAACAAAGCAGGCTCATTTTTTTTTATACAACGCCCAGCGTCATGTAACGACGGATTCTTTCCAGATAGGTTTCCAGAGTTTCGCCCAGGTAGATTCCGCCCAATTCTTCACGAGCTTCCTCGTTTTGGGTGACATAGCGTCCAAAATAAGCCAAACGTGGTTTCCCACGCAAGCGAGAGAGTTGTTCAGAAAAATCTTTCAATAAAAAGGCGGTTGGTTCAGAATTGATGGACAGACAAATCAACTTTGGTCTGGAAATTTTGGAGTAGTCGATCAAGTCATCAGTGGGAAGGTCTGGTCCCAGATACTCAACATGATAATTGTTTTGCCTCAAGAGCACTGCCAGCATCATGGCTCTCATCTCGTTCATGCCTTCCGGGCCACACCCAACCAAAATCAGCGCGCCTTCCTTGATCATAGGCAAGCCCTGCATGATGCCCATCAGGCGCCCTTTGATGATCTGGGAAGACATGTGGCGGGTGGCGATAGGGATATCGCCCAAAAACCAGGATTCCTCTAAAAGTTCCAAACAGGGATCGATCACTTCCTGGAAAATTGTCAGCAGTTCAAAATAAACCTGGCATTCTTCAAAAATAATGGCTGTGCGTTCCTCGTTGTGCGAAACCAAAGCGCCAAACAGCATTTCGGCATAATCAATAGCCGGGCGGGGAGCCTTTTTCCGTTTTTTGGCCGGACTGTAGGTTTGAACACTTTCAGGCCAGTCGTCCTTTTCCCGGATCTGATTGAATTGCTGCACCACCTGGCTAATACTGACACCCGATTCCACCCGGCGCTGAACCCACAATAAAAGTTGAATATCTTGTTCGGAGTACAGGCGGTAGCCGTTGGGCATGCGCATCGGTTCAAGCAGATTGTAGCGCCGTTCCCAGGCTCTCAGGGTGACCGGTTTGATACCTGTGCGGTTTTGGACCGTTTTGATGGTAAATTCAGGTTCGGTTGGGTAACTATCAATTTTGCTCATGGTATTCTCCTGAGATCTTGGGAAACACTAAAAATATCCTGAAGGAATTTCGCGCGTTCTTCGGGGGTCATAAAACGGGGCTTGGCGGTGTCTTCCAGCGTCAGGGTAAGCAGCTGGGTGTTGATGTGCTTTCCCTGGTAGAAAAAATGTTTCTGCATAAAACTGTCGTAGGTGATGTAAAAACCGGGTTGATCGAAGAAAAGGTTGCCCAAGCCGTAGTGCACGAAAGCGCCGGCATAAAACTCCATGGCTTTAGCAACATGGGATTGGCTGCCGTTGACAATCACCGCTCCGGCTTCAGCCAGAGGTCTGAAATCCTGGATAGCTACTTTTGTGGCGTTTGGAAGATAATCCTCTTGAAACTGGAGAGTCACGATTGGCAGATAACCTTCCTGCTTCAGGTTGAAAATGGCTTCTTTCATCCAGGCAAAATCCTGGCAGGGGGCCGCGCCGCTGTTTTCTTCCGTTGCCCAGGCCATTTCCGGTCCGTAAGAATTGCAACCGATGAAAGCCAGCTTGTTGCCGTTGTGTTCAATTTTCAAGGCTGCCTGCGAGGAGCTCAGATCCGTGCCGCCGGCATACCACTGAATCTCATTTTGCTGGTAAAGATCCAGCGTGAAGGGAACCGAATCGACCTTGTAAAGCGCGCGCACGTCATTGTTGTGGTTGCCCGTCAGCTCGATGATATCCGCCCCCAAATCGACCAATAGGTCAATGTATTCAGGATTACTGCAAAACAGGAAACCAAGATAATCCGGGTCAGGGAAACGGCAGTCTTCAAAAAAGGAGACTTCATTGCTGATATGAGTCAGGTCCGCCGCTCGCATGCTTTCGCGGATGAATGTGCCAGGGTAGAGAACCCCTTCCATTTCCATCTCATAGGCGGTATCCCTGGCCATTGCCGTGACGCCGGTCATGATCAGGCTGGTGAGGTGATCGGGTTGGTAGTTGCTTTCAAGCACCAAGGAATCCAATATCTCCGCAGCAGGGTCAGCTTTTTGATTGAGCAGTCTGACGCCGTAAGGCAGAGTGAGGGCATATGCTCTTGGATCAAAATTGTCATCCAGGGGGCTCTTGCCATCGATCGAGAGCACCTTCCACTCCGGCTGGAGCTTATCAAAGGGGAGGATCATCCAGTAGTCTGAATCTGTTTCCTCAAGGGGAACAGTCTGCGGCTCGTCAATCAAGTGAAACGAGGATGTCGGGTTTTTCAATTTCAATAAATACTGGATTGTGCTGACATCTGAAGAAAAGACTTTGATTACTGGGGCCTGATTTTTACCCTCTTCAAGAGGATCAGTCAGCATGGTACGCAATTCGCTTAAGCTAACGTCATCTTCAACCGTGAAGAAGGGAGCCACAAGCACATATACCCAGTTGTCCTGGTAGGCGTACTCAAGGATATTGCTGACAGTTTCGATGGCAATATCAGCTTCTTTTTTGTTCTCAGCAGCCGCTGTTCCGGATGGGAGTTTGACCGCGGCTTGCAGTTCGGCAGGCAATACCGCATCGACACTAACTTTCAATGGAGCAAGCGTGGGCGTTGGGCTGGGCAAGCTGGTTGGGGTCGATGTTGGAGCCGGCTTAGTTGGAATGGCAGTTTCAGTGGGTGTCGCTTCGGGAACCTGTGTGCTTTGACAAGCGCTTAGCGCAAGCAGAAGTACAAGTGATAAGAGCACCACAGGTAACAAATAATTGGCAGGAACTTTTGTTTTAGAAGTCATCAATGTTTTTTCCGGTCAGGCAGCAGCGCAAGTGGTTTGAGCGTCGTCTTCTCCTGACTCTGCTTGCATTACCTTTTGTACAAGGTTAAATTATAGTCGCTGCCCCGGACATTGACAATGGAACTGGACTTAAAATTTGCTCAATTCTATAAATATTGTATAAAAATTGCTTGGAATTGGAAAAATCAGGGACTCATGCCGTCAGGCGGCATAGATCCGTATTGATTGAAAAGCTCTTCCCACTGCTTGATCTCTTCCGGGCTCAGTTCCCGCTCCTGTGGGCTTTCAGCCGGAGATTGAGCGTAGTAGCTTTTAAGTTGGCTTGAAAACTCCTGGCTGGAAAGAACGCTGGCGTGAGCAGCTCTGGCAGCTGCCTGGACCATGCGGTCAGAACTGACCAGGGTCAGGTTCCGGGCTGAGCCACCCAATTGACGAAAGTAATCCGCAATGGCATCGTCCGCGGTCGCCGGTGCGGCCACAAAAAAGGCTTTGACCAATCCATAATTGCGTTGGCCCGCCTGACCAACTCCCGCCCGGTCAAAAAAGACCATCGCGCGCGATTTCCTGGCCCGCAAGAAAGGAACCAGCACATCAATCAAAGACTCTTCGTCATCGATGTCGCTCAGGGTCAACCCTCTGACCTGTGGGATCAGGTTGTGTCCATCAATCACATATTGCATTTTGTAATTGTACTGCATGCTTATTCCAATTTTGACTCTTTTCCTGGCTTTGACAGAGAGAAGTTATAATCAAGCCCAGGTTCAAACCATAAGCAAAGAGGCCAAAGGAAAGCAAGCCGCGAAAACACGAAAGATCTTATGCTGCTCTATGTCATAGCTTACTTACTTTTTCTCATCGGCTGCATTGGCGTATTTCTGCGCGGTGGAGTTGAATTTTGGCTTTGGTTTTTAGCTTTTGGCGTTGTCCTGGACAGCAGCTTGACGGCGCTGTTTGTTTTGGGTTCAAAGCGCTTGAGTTTCATCAAGCAGCTGCATTGGAGCGTCGTAGTGAGCCACCTCCTGGCTTTGCTTTTCAGCCTGCTCTGCGGATATTTCCGACTAAAAGCTGAAATGGACTGGTTTCTACTTTTCTTGGCTATTAGTCTTATACTATGGACATATTCCATCATCAAACTGTTCAATCACCATTGGAGGAATAAGTAAATGAAAAACGTTTTCCCCTCAACCCACCCTCTTGTCATTACAAAATTATCGATCCTACGGGATGTCAACACCGATTCCAAGAAATTCCGGGAACTGGTCCGGGAGATCGCGGCCATGCTGGCTTATGAAGCCACGCTTGATCTTGCCATCAGGGATGTCGAGGTGCAAACGCCCCTGCGCATGGCAAAGGGGGCTGCTTTGATGGAACGGATCGGTTTGGTACCAGTCTTGCGCTCAGGGCTGGGTATGGTGGAAGGCGTTTGGGAACTGATGCCGGGTTCTGAAGTCTGGCACATCGGGCTCTACCGGGATGAACGCACTCTCAAACCGGTCGCTTATTACAATCGACTTCCGGTTGAACCAACTGTTTCGGTTTGTCTCGTGCTTGACCCTATGCTGGCAACCGGCGGTTCAGCTGTGGCAACTGTGGATATCCTCAAGAAGTGGGGAGTCAGGAAAATCAAATTTATGGGAATTATTGCTGCTCCGGAGGGGATCGCGCGTTTGCATGAGGCGCACCCGGATGTTCCAATTCACATCGCGGCGATTGATGAAGGCCTGAATGAACACGGCTTTATCTTGCCAGGGCTTGGAGACGCGGGCGACCGGCAATTTGGGACCTAACTACTTCCGCTTTTCAGCAGTTATTTCAGGCAAATATCGGTAAAAATTTGCTTTTTATTTTGTAATTAAATCCGTAATCTGGCGGGCGACTTTGCCCATAGGGTGATCTTTTAAGTCTTCCAATGGCACCCAGGTAAAATTCCTGGGTAAAACCGCTGGGAGCGCTTTATTGGTATCGCAGTAAAAAGAGTGCAAGCTAATTTTGAAGTGGGTGTAGCTGTGGGGAAAGAGCCCGATCTTTTCACCGACCGCAATTTTTAGCCCTGTTTTTTGTTCCAACTCCCGCCTCAGGCAGTCTGTCAGATCCTGATCACTGTTCTCTATTTTCCCGCCCGGGTATTCCCACAGGCCACCGAGCATACCCTGCTGCTCCCGCTGCTTCAAGAGCACCTGACCGGCTTTGATGATCACCGCCGCGCAAACGGTGTAGTGGGGCAGGGGCGCTTTTTTTACTCTAAACGGCAGGCTGTTTTGCGTATTGTGCTGGTAAGCCAGGCAGCTTGCGCTGATCGGACAAACCTGGCACTGGGGCTGCTTGGGCAGGCAGAGCAGGGAGCCCAGATCCATTAAAGCCTGTGTGAAGTCACCCGGCCTATTTTTTGGAAGCACTTCTTGCGCGTAGCTTTGTACCTTTTGCTCAAAACCACTGCTTCCCAGGGCTTCCTGCAGGTTGAGCAAGCGGGCATAGATGCGTTTGATGTTGCCATCCACAGCTGCTGCTGGCTCGCCATAGGCAATCGAGGCGATCGCGGCGGCGCTGTATTTGCCTATTCCTGGCAGCTTCTCTAAACTCGCCGCACTGGCAGGCAACTGCCCGGAAAGGTCGCTCATCACAACTTGCGCGGCCTTGTGCAGGTTGCGCGCCCGGCTGTAATAACCCAAACCTTCCCAGAGGCGCAAAACCTCTTCCTGGGAGGCTGATGCCAAACTGCCTATATCCGGAAAGCGCTCAAGAAAACGTTCAAAATAGGGGAGTACAGTTTCGACCCGGGTCTGCTGCAGCATGATTTCAGACAGCCAGACTTTGTAGGGTTTGGGATCAGAACGCCAGGGGAGCTCCCTGGCGTTTTCGTCGTACCACTGCAGTAAGTTGAGTTGAAAAGCCGGCATTTAGAATTGAAAACCACCTTTATGTTCGGTCAGTTTCACTTCCAGATCATCGACATAGTCCAGTAACTGCTCATTTAACTGGTTCCACTCTTCAGAGCTGATCAATTGCCGTGCCTTACTCAGCGAAGAAACAACCGCGCCCAGTAGCACCTGGGGCTGCTCGCCGTAGACAGTGATCCAGGCATCGGTCACTTCGAAGCCGAACTTGTTGATCTGGGGCAAATATTCCCTGAGAACAAAACTGAAATAGTCCTGTTCCCGGCCGGGTTTGATGTTCCAGGTCAGAATGAGCTTTACCATTTTTCTATGCAGACATCAATTTGGGATCCAGGGCTATGACCTGGATGCCATCTTCACCAAAATTACCCGAAGGCGCTATCTTAAAACTCTCCATGGTTTCCAGTTCCGTCAGGCCCATTTCCTTTAAGAACTTGCTCAATGGGTCAAGCGAAAGTTTGGAGTAAGGAGTTTCATATTGCATCGGAATAACAATGTTGGGTTCCAACATGCTGATGACTTCTGCCGCTTTGGAGGCATTCAGCCCTCCGCTGGCGCCGACTGGCACAAGAGCGATGTTGATATTCCCAAGTTCTTCCACCATGGTCTGGCTTGGGACGATATTTGTTTGTCCCAGGTGCAGGATGGTGATATTCCCATAGTCAAACACGTAAATCGTATTGCGTAAATCATTTTTTTCTGGCTTGAAGGCAGTTGTTTGGATGCCTGTGATGAAAACACCGCCGCGTTCGTACTCACCCGGACCTTCGATCACAAAAGGATTGCCTTTGACCACACTGACATTGTTGTGAGCAAGATCGTTGCAGCTTACCGTGACAATTTCACTTTTCAATTTCAGAGGATTGTATCCGGCAACAGCTGAATCAAAGGGATCAGTGACAACATTAGCAAAACCGCGTTCTGAGATGCGAAAGCAAGAGTTTCCATACCAGGTAATTTCCATAAAAAAACCTCCAGTTAAGACCCTTTTGGCAAGGGTTCCTTTTCAACCTTATATTATATCAGGTCGGCAAGAGCTGCTTGCGTTACAATTTAATTAATAGATTCCGGAGGAAAAAATGGAAGAATTATTTGAACAGAGCTGGCTACTTGTCTGTCTGGCGCCTCTAATTTTTATTGTTCTGGTGATCTTAATGCGTAGCATCCGCATCCTGGATGAGTTTGAACGCGGTGTCGTCTTTACCCTGGGTAAATTTTCTGGTATCAGGAACCCTGGTTTAAATATTTTGATTCCCGTTATTCAACGCATGCAGACGGTTGACATGCGCATCATGACGGCTGAAGTTCCCCGACAGGAAGTGATGACCCGGGATAATATCTCCCTTCTGGTCAATGCTGTGGTCTACTTCAAGGTCGTCGACCCTGAAGCCGCCATCATCAAAATCGAAGATTACGTTTTTGCAATCCGGCAATACACTCAGGCAGCCCTCAGGGATGTGATCGGCAACAATGAGATGGATGCTGTATTGACCGAGCGTGAACAAATCGCTGAATCGATCAAAGAAATCGTCGATACCGAAACCGACAGTTGGGGCGTCGATATTGAAAGCATCAAGATCCAGGAGATCGAGCTGCCGGCTGAGATGAAACGCGCCATGGCCCGCCAGGCCGAAGCTGAACGGGAACGCCGGGCGATGATCATTGCCTCACAAGGTGAACTGAGCGCGTCTGAGAACTTGCGTGATGCCGCGGAAATCCTTGCCGCCACACCTGGCGCTCTTCATTTGCGCACCTTGCAAACCATTCGCGATATCTCTTCCGATCCATCCGAAAAGATCGTGCTTTTCCTGCCCTCTGATCTGGGAACAGTCGCGAAAACCATCACTGAAGTGACCAAAACCGGAAACGACCATGTTGGATAACAACGTCCGTTATCTGCAGCTTGCCTTCAATGATGATTTGAGGTTAGCCAGAGCCATCCTGCCAAGAATCGTCCCAGACCCTCGCATCATGATCGAGGCTGGGACACCTTTTGTAAAACGGGAGGGTATGGCTGGTCTGAGATTGCTTGCCAGGTCCTGGCCTGGTATTGTTGTGGCTGACATCAAAGTTTCGGATGGCGCGTTAGGTGAAGTGGATATGGCGGCTCAGGCTGGGGCTAAGGCGGTAACGGCTTTGGGTCTGGCGCCGGTTGAGACCCTGCGTTTGTTTGTGGAGCGCTGCAAACAATATGGTATCCTCTCGATGATCGATATGCTGGGCGTGGAGGAGCCTCTCCAGGTGCTGCGCCCCTTGTATACCCAACCTGATGTAGTCGTGATCCACCGCGGGCGGGATGAGGAAAGCAACCGCAATAAAATGATTCGCTATCGGCAGATCAACCGCATCCGCAGCAAATACGACGTGTTTATATCGGCGGCGGGGGGCGTGGATCTAAGAGAAGCCCGCAGCGCGGTCTTCAATGGCGCAAATATCGTTGTGGTGAACGTGGTCAAGCAGAATGACCCCTGGGGCGGCATCACGATCGATGAAGATATCACTGCTATCTCAGCGAAATTCCTGGAGACAATCTCGTAGGAATTTATTCTTCAAAATGAGCAGCTCTTTTAAATAATAGGAATGGCTGAGAAGTTTCAACAGCTATAATTGAAAGCATGAAGCGCCAAAACCGATTTTGGATGATCATGCTGTTTGTCTTGCTGATCCTCTCAGCTTGTTCAGTTCAAGACATTGATAAAACTCCTTCACCTGATCAGCCAATTGCGACTGCTTTACCCACAGAAATCTTGACAGAAACACAAACCAATCCTGATCCTTTAACCACCTCAAAACCTGCTACTGAACAAAATCCAACAATAAGCTCTGAAACAAGCACAACCCAAGTGCGGGAAACTGACAACATGCCCATGATCGAAATTCCGGCGGGTCAGGTTTGGATAGGCTGTGACGAAACCAACAATGCCGGTTTTTCTTGTTTGGCAGACGAACTGCCTCTGCATCAGGTAACTCTCGATGCATACTTTATTGACAAATTTGAAGTTACAAACGCGCAATACGCCTTGTGTGTGATGGATGGGGCTTGCGCCGAACCTTACTATCAACACTCCGCCACCCGCCAGGATTACTATACTGACCCTGACTATGCGGACTACCCCAGAGTGGCGGTTTCGTGGTTTGAAGCCAGCGATTACTGCGAATGGGTGGGAGGAAGATTGCCAACCGAAGCTGAATGGGTGCGGGCGGCACGCACTGATGACAACCGCGTTTATCCCTGGGGCAACGAAACCCCTGATTGCGGCAAGGCCAACACGCTGGATGAGAACACCGGCCAACTGTGTTTGGGAGATACGGCTGCAGTGGGCTCTTTCCCTGAAGGCGCGTCACCTTTTGGGGTGATGGACCTGGCAGGCAACGTCTGGGAATGGACTGCCGATTGGTATCACCAGGACTATTATTCAAACAGCCCTGAGATCAATCCCCAGGGTCCGGAGCAGGGTGGCACAAAGGTCGTGCATGGGGGTGGGTTTGATTATGGCTGGAAACTGACGCGCATAGCCTACACAACTGACCATGATCCCAGGGAGCACAAAATTGGCTTCGGTTTTCGCTGCGTTTCCCCTGTTCCCCCGAACGACCCATAAATAAAAAGGCGGAGTGGTGCTCTTGCCTGCCACTCCGCCTTACGGTCAACAAATTTTTATGCTTTTGTAAAGTTCAAACCCCCGCCAACCAGGTCGATTTTGATCGTATCGCCCTCCATGAATTCACCCGCCAGGATTTTCAGCGCCAGGGGATCCTGGATCTCACGCTGGATGGCGCGTTTGAGTGGTCGGGCGCCAAATTCAGGGTCGTAGCCAACCTCTGCCAACCATTGTTTGGCAGCAGGGCTGATTTCCAGTTTGAGTCCGCGATCCGCCAGAAGCTGGCTGACATGACCCAGTTGGATGCCCACAATTTCACTCAGGTTTTCCCGGGTCAGAGGTTTGAATATAACGATTTCATCCACACGGTTCAAGAATTCCGGCCTGAAGAAATTTTTCAGAATATCGGTAATTTGGTCGCGCGTCACCTGCTGCGCCTGTCCGCTTTCATCTTTCATCCACAGCTGGCTGCCCAAATTGCTGGTCATGATGATCAGCGTATTGCGGAAGTCAACCGTGCGCCCCTGTCCGTCAGTCATGCGGCCGTCATCCAGAACTTGCAGCAGGGCGTTGAAGATCTCGCTGTGGGCTTTTTCGATCTCGTCGAACAAAACCACACTGTAAGGCCGCCGGCGGACCGCTTCAGTCAGCTGACCACCTTCTTCATAACCCACATATCCCGGAGGCGCGCCAAATAGGCGGCTGATGGTGTGCCGTTCCTGGTACTCGCTCATATCAATGCGTACCATGGCGTTCTGGTCATCAAACAGAAATTCTGCCAGGGCGCGCGCCAGCTCGGTCTTGCCAACGCCGGTGGGGCCGAGGAAGATGAAGGAGCCAATCGGGCGGTTGGGGTCTTGCATCCCCGAGCGCGAACGCCTAACCGCGTTGGAGACGGCGTTGATGGCGTCATCCTGACCCACTACACGCCTGTGCAAGCGCTCTTCCATGCGCAGCAATTTTTCCATTTCGCCTTCCAGCAAGCGGTTGACAGGGATACCGGTCCATTTGGCAACCACCGCGGCAATTTCTTCCGCGTCCACTTCTTCTTTGAGCAAAGCGCCTTGCTTTTGCTGGGCTTGCAGCTTTTGTTCAGCTTCAAGGATTTTTGTTTGCAGTTCCCGAATGGTGCCGTAACGCAGGCGGGATGCTTTTTCAAGATCGGCATTGCGTTCAGCCTGTTCCATTTCAAGTTGAGCCTGGTCAAGTTTTTCCTTCAGGTCTTTGAAGCTTTGGATGGCTTCTTTTTCCGCCTGCCATTGGGCTGTCAGCGCTTTTGATTTTTCTCCCAGATCTGCTAGTTCCGCTTCAAGCTTTTCCAACCGTTCACGGGAGGCCTGGTCTTTTTCTTTTTGCAGCGCTTGTTTTTCAATTTCAAGCTGCATGATGTCCCGATCGACCTCATCCAGAGCCTGTGGCTTGGAATCGATCTCCGTGCGTAGGTGAGCGGCGGACTCATCAATCAGATCGATGGCCTTATCCGGCAGCTTGCGGTCTGTGATATAGCGGTTTGAAAGCGTGGCCGCGGCAATGGCGGCTGAATCGGTGATGCGCACGCCGTGATGCACTTCATACTTTGATTTCAGCCCGCGCAGAATGCTGATGGTATCTTTCACGCTGGGTTCCATCACATACACCGGCTGAAAGCGGCGTTCCAAGGCCGCGTCCTTCTCAACGTATTTGCGGTACTCGTTGGTGGTTGTGGCACCTATCAAATGCAGTTCGCCCCGTGCTAGCATGGGTTTGAGGATATTGCCGGCATCCATGGCACCCTCAGCAGCGCCAGCGCCAATAACCGTGTGCATTTCGTCAATGAAGAGGATGATTTGCCCCTCTGCCTCCGTAACTTCTTTCATGGCGGCTTTGAGTCGCTCCTCAAACTCTCCGCGGTATTTTGCGCCGGCAACCAAAGCTGCCATATCCAGCTGTATGACACGCTTGTTTTTGAGCCCCTCGGGAACATCCCGATTGACAATGCGCTGTGCCAGTCCTTCCACGATGGCGGTTTTGCCCACGCCAGGCTCACCGATCAGGGCGGGATTATTTTTGGTGCGACGGCTCAAAATCTCGATCGTACGCCGGATCTCCTCATCACGCCCGATGACCGGGTCCATTTTCCCCTGGCGAGCCAGGGCGGTGAGGTCGCGGCCATATTTTTCCAAGGCCTGGTAAGTATCTTCCGGATTCTGGCTGGTGACGGATTGACTGCCACGCAAGTTTCGCAGTGCTTTAAGGACGGCATCTTTGCTGATGCCAAACTCAGCCAGGCGTTTGTTCTCCGGGCTATCTGTCAGCCCGAGCAGGATGTGCTCTGTTGAGGTGTACTCATCGCCCATGCCTTTGGCATAACGTTCAGCTGCTTCAAGCGTTTCTGCTGCCGGGCGTGAAAGCCCGGGCTCGCCTGTTGTGCCTCCGTATACCTTGGGGCGCGCGCTTAGGTCTCGCTCAAGCTCCTCGCGCAAGACGTCTGCGGAGCCAGCGATTTGGATGACCACCTGGGTCACCAGGCTGTCCACCTGCTCAAGCAAGGCTTTTAGCATGTGTGCCGGCTCGATGCTTTGGTGATTCAGCTCGCGCGCGCTGCTCTGCGCTGCTATGACCGCCTCCTGGGCTTTTTGTGTAAATTTATTCAGGTCCATTCTTTTCCTCCTGATTTTTTCTATCATTATTTTTCGACTTAATCATACAAAATGAATATTAGTATTGGATAAGAATGGCAGCTTAATTGTGGACTTTCTGGGGGAGGATTTCGAGCGTGATCCAGTGGCTGAAAAGAGCTTTGCTGAAGCCGCTCGAGGCTTTGAGCTCATCCGAAAGCCCAATTAAAACCCTTGAAACACAGTTTGTTAATCCATCGGTCGGGAGAAATCTTCTGGAAAGGTGTGTTTTTTCCTGTTTTAGATGAATTGTTAAATCGAGGTTAAATCGGCGCGCTCTCTATTGCCCCCCAATTGAGAAACATTATAATCAGTTGTTTTTAATGAAAAGGACAAACTGTGGAAAACTGGAATATATTTGCGATTATTGTTGTGGGCTTGGGCTCGCTGGTCGTGTTGGTTTTAGGCGCGAATCAAGCAGTCAAGAAGTTAATTGGCATTGCGAATTATTTCAAACTATCCAGCACTTTCATGGGCATGACGGTGCTTTCGATTGCAACTTCACTGCCTGAAATCACCTCACATTTTACGGCTTCGGTCAATATCTTGCGCGGTACGCTCGATTACCAAACAGGCTCTGCCATCGTTTTGGGCGCAAACATCGGTTCTGATGTTGTACAGCAAACCTTTATCATGGGTTTGGTGATTTTGTTATCAGGCACGCTTTATTTCCGGCGTTATTTCCTTTGGAAGAGCATGATCCCGATGATCGGCACCACCGTCATGTGCATCATTTTAGGCTTTGACGGCGATTTTTCCCGCGTTGACGGAGCCATCCTGTTTGGAACATTTTTAGCATATACCTACTATCTTTATGCTGATGAGAGAAAACATTACAAAGAAGAAGATAATCAACTTCAATCTGAGGAAATGGCTGATGACGTGCCGCAAAACGGCAAAGAAGTTGTACGAGACTCGCTGATCACCGCTGTTTTGCTTGGTGTCATCATCTCCGCGGCTTCAATTGTGCTGAAGGCTACGGAAATCACCGTGGATATTACTGGCGTTGGCGGCTCCTTGATTGGTGTCATGACGCTCGGCTTAGCCTCAGCGCTGCCAGAACTGACCACTGCCCTGGCAGGCATCCGTCACAAAGAGGCGGGCATTTCGTTAGGCACGCTGGTGGGCAGCAACATCACCAATCCCTTGCTCGCCATTGGCGGAGGCGCCTTGATTTCAACCTATGCTGTTCCGCGTCCCTTAATTGTTTGGGATTTACCCTGGGAAACCCTTACAGGCATTTTGCTTTGGGTTATTTTGTATTTCAACCACGGCAAACTTGGCAAAAAATCCGGTATTTACCTGATCGTCATTTACTTCATCTATTTGATCTTCCGTGGATTCTTCTTCAATATCGATTTCTAATTCGATCTTTACAGAACAACAATTCAAAAAGCAGCACTGGTTTTCGCCGGTGCTGTTTTTATGCTCTATGTCAAGGTCATCAATGCGGGGTGGGATGGCCGTCTTGCCTGTCCCGCGAATCTGGGCGGGCTGTCTTCCACTTTGCTTTTAAGTATTTAACAAGCTGTAAAATATATTCCATTTGCATTTTTCATAAATCAGGATAAAATAAATAGTTAGGAAACCTAAATAATGATGGAAGAGTCTTTGAATACAAAATTTCAGCAACTGATTTTGCGCTTTCACCAGCAGGGAGGAGAACTCCCGCCCCTGGAGAAATTTGACGTCACGCCCGCTCAGGTGGTCTACCTGGATTATCTGGCAAAGCACCCTGATTGCCGCTTAACTCAATTGACCGCGGCTTTGCAATACAGCGCGGCCAGCGTCAGCGCGATGGTTAGCCTGTTGGAAGCCAAGGGATTGGTCAAAAAAACCCAGGAAGCGCAAGACGCCAGAGCGCTCTCACTGACTTTGACCGAAAAAGGACTCCAGGTGGTTTATGAAATTGAGGCTTTTCGAAATAGGAGGATCGAAAATATTTTGAAAGCCTTGAATGAAACCGAAAAGAAGACCTTATTAGGCTTATTAGAAAAAGCCTTATCAAAGAAAGAGGAAAAATAAGATGCCCTCTCAACTGTTACTAATGAATGTTATGCGTTTTTTACACACCTTGTTCACTGCTCTCTGGATCGGCGGCATGCTGCTGATGGCAGCCGTGGTTTTGCCAGGTATCCGCAAAAACCCAAAGATCGCTGAGCCTATGATGGTGATCAATGGGATCCAGGACCGTCTCAAAGCCTTTGCTCTGGTAAGTATGGCCGGCTTGGCCATCACCGGGCTGCTTTTGGGTAGGTCATCCCAGAATTTCACCGGTTTGATGGATTTTGGCACCCAGTACATGACAGCTGTATCTGTGAAACATATCCTGATCGTGGTCATGGTGATTTTGGCTCTGGTGCGCCTTTCAATCAATAAACGGATAAAGATTGAAAAGAAAATGGAACTCCAAAAAACTTCCGCGGGGATTTTGGTGCTCAACTCGCTGCTTGGAATCGTTGTTTTGTTCCTTTCAGCCATGATTTAATTAAAACCAACAGTTCGTATCAAGAAATATAAGGCGGAGTGGTCCACTGTTGACCACTCCGCCGTTTCAATGTTAAGGTGATTAAACCTAAGATCGGCTTGCAGATGCGGGTAAAATTTAAAGATATCTGAAGCGCTTATTTTTCACTTATTGGTCTCATATACAGACCTTTTTTGAGCAGATTATACAATTATTTATAACAACTACTTGCCTGTGATATTATCGCTTATCGAAAAGGGTAACGGTGTGCCAATGAACAATGAAACTCTTATTATTTCCAGAATTTTTGACTCTTTACAATCGGGAATTGCGGCCCTAAAAAAGGATGAAGGGCTGTTCAACCGCATCAACGTTTTCCCGGTCGCGGACGCGGACACGGGCACGAACATGCTCCTGACCGCTGAAGGACTTATTAGCGATGTTGATACCAGCAGTTTGAAAGGCTTTTTGGACAACCTTTCCACCAAGGCGCTTTTGAGCGCCAGGGGCAACTCCGGAACGATTCTGGCCAGTTTTATCATCGGCCTGATCGAAAACATCCAAAACACCGATTTCCAAAACTTCTCTATCCACGCTCTCTCGGATAGCATCAATCGCGGTGCCGAAAAGGCCTATTCAGCCGTGGCTGACCCAAAAGAAGGCACCATGCTCTCCGTCATGAAGGGCTGGGGGGAAGGCTTGAAGGCTTTAAGCCAAAACCAGAACGATGTCATCGATACGCTTGAGCAATCGCTGGATAGTGCCAAGGGAAGTTTGCTGGCCACCACCCAACAGATGGAAATTCTGAAGAGCAAAAATTTACTGGATGCTGGAGCGCTGGCCTTCTACCGCTACATTGAAGAAATTGTGCGTACCATTGGGCACTCTCACCGGAAAAAGGACCAGGCTTTTGAGAATATGATCCCCAAAGAAGTCTTAAACTATCACGCTGAGGCTCACCTGGATGAAATTCCTTCTTTTCGCTATTGCACCGAAGGCGTTATCCAAACCAATGGCCAGGTTGAATCAAAGCTGGAAAGCTTGCGGGGCATCATCAATTCTTATGGTGACTCGCAGGTGGTCTCTGATGCAGGAGACATGGTCAAATTCCATGTTCACACCGATACCCCCTGGGAGGTTTTTGAACGCGTAGGTGAGCTGGGTCGGCTTGTGAGTCAAAAAACCGATGACATGCTGCGCCAATATGCTTTGGAACATAGCCCGGGCGGCAAACTAGCCATCCTGACTGATTCTGGCTCGGATTTGCCGCAAGAATTGATCGATTCTCTTGGGATCGACGTGGTGCCTTTAAATATCGTCATATCGGGACACAGCTATCTGGACCGGATCGAACTGAGCACCAAGCAGTTTTTTGCGCTGGATGGCAAGAAATCCACCGCGCAGCCTTCTGTCGGAGTTGTGAAGCTCAGACTGCAAACTTTGCTCGAAAAATATGAAAAAGTCCTGATAATCAGTCTGGCCTCCGCCTTGAGTGGGACTTACCAGTCTTACCAACAGGCTATCGCACTTTTAAAGGCTGAAGATCGGGTGATGCTGATCGACAGCAAACAAAACTCGGTGGCGCTGGGTCTGATTGTGCTGAATGCCGCTAGGTCCTTGGCTGCGGGAGAGCCGGTTGAAAAAATCAAGGCAGAAGTTGAAGCCCAGGCGGACAAAGCTCACATCTATGTCGTAATGGATAAACTTGAATCCATGGTCAAATCCGGCCGGGTCAAGCCTAATGTGGGACAGCTCCTGGAGTTTGTCAGCGCCAAACCCGTGGTCTCCCTGGATGAAAAGGGTGGGGGAGACCTGGCCATGATCGGCTTTGGGCGCAAGCATCAGTTCAACAAACTGATGAAGCGAATTGAAGATGACCACAAACAACGCAAGATTAAGAATTACGCTTTGGTCTACACTGATAAAGAAAATGTGATTGGACCCTATTTGGACCGCTTACGCCAAATGACCGGTCAGGACCCAGTATTTATCAAACAATCCAGCCCAATCTACGCCTTGATGGCAGGGCACGACGCCCTGGCTATCGGTTATGTGATGGAAAATTAAAAGAGGAAAAAATGGAAAACCTAAAAACCTTTCTCACCGCTTTCGCTGTCTTTCTGGGCATCGATATGCTCTGGCTGACAGTCATCGCTCAAAAGTTTTATAAATCCCAAATCGGGCATTTGATGGCAGACAAAGCCAGGATAATCCCGGCCGCTATCTTCTATGTTTTGTTTGTGGGTGCAATGGTTTATTTTGTGATCGTCCCGGCGCTGGAACACCAGAACCTGACCCGATTGATCCTAAGCGCGGCGATTTTTGGCCTGGTGACCTACGCGACCTATGACCTGACCAACATGGCGACCCTCAGGGATTGGCCGCTGCTTGTCACCGTTGTGGACCTGGCCTGGGGCACTTTTCTTTCACTCGCCGTTTCACTTATCACTTACCTGATCCGAAAATGATTATCCAATACTTGCTTGTCATGTTATTGGTGCCGGTAGCCGCGTTTTCCCTGGCTTACGCAGTCGCCAGAATTACCGCTAAGGTGACCTTCCTGGATGCCACCTGGGGGCTTGGCTTTGTGTTGATCGCCTGGGTCAGTTATTTTGCCTTTTCTACCCGGCAGTTGCCAAATTTGTTGTTAAGCCTGGCGGTAAGCCTGTGGGGACTGCGCCTGGCCTGGCATGTCCTCAAAAGGATCGCCAAAATTGGTGAAGATGAACGCTACCAGAAGATCCTGGCAGGCTATGGCGAGAATGCTCAAACCAAAGCGTTTTTGCGCTTATTCATGCTTCAGGCTGGACTTCAATACCTTGTTTCAGCCGCAATTTTAAGAATGAATTTTAGTGACCCCAAACCTGCTGGCTTTACGACCTGGCTTGGGCTGTTTATTTTTGCGCTTGGATTTGTATTTGAAGCGCTGGCAGACGGACAGTTGGCTGCCTTTAAGAACGATCCGAACAACAAGGGCAAAATCTTGCAATCCGGATTATGGAAAACAAGCCGTCACCCCAACTATTTTGGGGAGAGTTTGGTCTGGTTGGGCCTGGCGATCATGAGCCTGGCCTACCCCTGGGGCTGGCTGGCGCTGATCAGCCCGGCGGTGATCACCTATCTGCTCTTATTTGTCTCGGGCATCCCTATTCAGGAAAAGGGTAAAGATCAGAACCCGGCATGGCGGGAATACGCCTCCAAAACCCCGAAATTCGTGCCCTTTATTGGCTTGAAAAAGTATTGAACTGAGTTTTTTTGAGTACTCGGAAGAAATATTAACCCTTTGTTGGCAATTGGGGGAGGTGCACTTATTTCAACTTATGCATTACCAAGACCACTCTTTACCTGGGACCCTCCATGGGAGACCTTGAGCGGTATTTTGCTATGGGGCATTTTGTGGTTCAATAACAGAAAACTAGGCAAAAATCCGCCATCTACCTTGTCATGATTTACTTCGTCAACATTCTCTTCCGCAGCTTATTCTTCAATGTGGATCTTTAAAGTTAACTGCACGTGAAATAAACAAGATTATGTAACATAGGTGGCTGGATAAAAAACCGGCCACTGTTTTATCGAAATTTGTGAGCACTATTGCGACATGTTACTTAACTCGATTAACAAATCTGCTGGTGGAGTAAATAGATAGACCAGGGTTTCTGTCTTGAGAACTTTTACTGGACTGCTTATATCAATTTTGACATCCCCATGCAAAGAGCCTTCCTCCATCCAAAAACCACTCATGAAAACTAACTTTCCATGCATTTCCTCAGAACCAAAAGAGGTTCCTGAATTGGACCTGGATGTGCCTTTAGATGAAACCTCAAGTTTCTTGATGATTGGGTGATCTTTGAAATAGAAAGCATATTCATAGCCACCAAATTGACTTGGCTGTATGCGTAAAAAGTATAATTCAACGGTTTCACCGGCGATTTCAAAAGTTTGCTCAAAAATCAAGTCGTGCCGGGGATATTCATCAGGAAGATAAATCGATAGCGAAGCCTTTTCATCCTCGAGTGGTTGACTGACTTCGAGGTAAGAATTGCGGATTTCGAGTGGGAAAGTCAAACCTTCTGGATTCAGGCGAATGATCCAGAAACCAAGCCGATTGCTTAGCGTATTTGCCAAACTACGTTGGGTTTGGTCGTGGATGAAAGGAACTGGCTTCCCATTGGCATCATATACCTCCAAACCGCCAATCAGATTGCGGTACTTTTCATCAAGATTGCGGATGTAACCTGCCAGGATGAGGTTGTCGTCTTGCAACAGACTGTGGCTGACAACAATACTAGCCTTGTTAGCAACCGGAGTCTCGGTAGGAAAGACATAAACTGGTGTCAATTTCAACGGTTGTTCAGATTGCACAAATTCGAGCGGTATGCGCCAGTTTTCAGGTGTTGTACCGGGCAGTGTATTGTGGATGCAGGGGATGACCAACTCGAGCTCGTTTACATCCGAGGGAATGACCTCGTATTCACTATCACCATAAGCTTGATAGATTCGGCCATCCTTGCTCTCAAGATACTGCGGAGTCAGGCATCCGGAGACGTTCTCGTTATGTGGATAGGCTGAGGCTGGGACGCCGGTGACACTCAGGTAGATAAAGCTTTTTTCCGCGCTGAGAGTGCCATCATAAACTTCAATCGTAATGCCATCCAAGGTTTGAATAGCCGGTTCTTTCAGAACGCGAAGCTGTGTGTCGGGTTGGATCAATCCGAGGTCGGGGTGTAAGCCGAGCCAGTTCTGTAACTGGGCTAAGACCTTGGTGGGTCCTATTGCGAGGACGGTGATCAAAACGATCCCTAGCAGTCCGATAATAGCCCATGCAAGGCGGGGAAACGGTTTGGTTCGTACGGCTGGTTCTTTGGAAGTGCTGATTTTACCAGCCAGATTGTTCAGAAACTCTGGACGAGGTTCCTGTAGGGCGTACGATTGTTGGATCTCCTTTTCGAGTTCAATCAAGGTATTCATTCTTGCTCCATCTGGGCTTGAAGGCGCTCTAGAAGCCTATAGTAACGTTTCTTTATGCGGGTTTCAGGCTCATGCCGGATCTCAGCGATCTGCTTGAAAGGCAGTTCTGCAACCAGTCGCAGCCGGATCAAATCCTGTTCTTTTTCAGTCAGGTTTTCAATGTGCCGACGTAAATCCAACAAACGTTCCTGTGTTTCGGCACATATCTTAGGGTTATTTGAATAGGCTGAATTTGTCAGTTCATCATCCAGTTCTTCGTGCTGGATTTCGCTGTTCCTGCGGAGCAGGTCGATCCCCTTGTTGCGAGCAATTGTGAAGAGCCAACTCACTGCTCTTGCCGGGTCACGCAGAGTGTGCCAAAACTCCGAGGCCGCCACGAACGTCTGAGAGGTCAGGTCTTCGGCCTCTTGCATATTTTGAACTCGGGCATAATGATAAAGAAATATCTGCCTGGCGTAAGCCTGGTAAAGCGAAGACAGGTCGCTAAACAACGGCGGCTGCGACTCCTCTCTTTCCGTTCGTTTCTCTTGTTCAGTCAAAATCCACCTTTTCTCTGGTATCAATTGTAGCTACATATATTAAGTCGGGAAAAGTGAGCAGTTTGTGACAAATTGCAGATCCATGGCTTCAGGTTAGATTGTCCTGCCTGGCCTGGTAGATTTTATGGTTCAACCTGACGATACGAGCATTTGGACACCTTGCCCAATCTTTTCTCTCTTTAATGAATTGCTCTTCATCTACGACATATGTGAGCGAATCCTGTCTTTGTGATAAAAAAGAAACAAAGATTATCCGTAGATCAATAGCTCCGACGTCAGGTTCAAAAACCAAACCTGACCTACACCGACAATCTTGGTCGTAGAAGTTGGAAAATCTTCGTAAACAATTGTTTCCCAGGTCCAACTAATATAAAGGAAACTTTCTGTCGTCTCCCGGGTTGCAGTTGAGAGGCGAACTAACTTGCGCATTGTACCTTCACTCATATATCTCCGCAAGAAACATGAATGATTTCTCATCTTGTCCAATTGGACATCTTAGTATGACGAGTTTTGAAATTGGTCGTAAAAAGCCTTGACTTAAACTCCAGTTTGCCTATAATTGACCTTTGCGCGTCTGAAAGGACACGCACAGAACTTTCAAAAAAGAAAACCCGGATCTTGAAGAAGCGTACAGAATTGTACACAAATCAAGATTCATCCTTGACAAAAAGTTTAGTTTAATCTATACTAATTGTTCCAAGGTGCTACATCAAATGATCGCGCCTGGTGCGTGATGATTGATAACAAAATAGCTTGGGTCTGAGCGACCTGATGGAAAAGCCTGATGCCGGCTGAAAATGAGTCGGCGTTTTCGTCTGAAAAAAGGGCTTGACACAAATTGATGTCTCCAGTAGAATTCGCTCTCTTGAAATCAGAACCTTAACAACTGAAAAGTGATAGGAAGAAATGCAAGACAATTAATAAAGGTAAGAAATATACAAGCCTCGTTAATGAAATTTCCGTAAAGATGAAAACACCGCAAGGTGATAAATTTTAGCGGAGAGTTTGATCCTGGCTCAGGATGAACGTTGGCGGTGTGCCTAATACATGCAAGTCGAACGGAGATAGTAGCAATATTATCTTAGTGGCGAACGGGTGAGTAACGCGTTGGTGATCTGCCTCGAAGTGTGGAATAACGCTCCGAAAGGAGCGCTAATACCGCATGTGCTCTACAAGTTTAGAAATTGTAGAGTAAAGGATTTATTCGCTTCGAGAGGAGCCTGCGTCCCATCAGCTAGTTGGTAGGGTAAAAGCCTACCAAGGCTATGACGGGTAGGGGACCTGAGAGGGTGGCCCCCCACAATGGAACTGAAACACGGTCCATACACCTACGGGTGGCAGCAGTAGGGAATATTAGAAATGGAC
>Ga0209612_1001251_pt1 | contig 21405 bp, 15 predicted proteins | sample BioC12SIPDNA_FD_185746 | JGI IMG/M metagenome (GOLD analysis project Ga0209612, IMG submission 185746) | Anaerobic biogas reactor microbial communites from Washington, USA - Biogas_R1_B C12 SIP DNA (SPAdes) (version 2) | ecosystem: Engineered > Bioreactor > Anaerobic > Unclassified | place...
TACAGGCAGGGGAACGGCTGCTGGTGGGCTGTTGGGGAGTGGTCTGTACGCTGACACAGGGCCACGCGCCCCCGATGCGAAGCGAGGCCGCGTTGGGAGGTAAAGGAGGGAGAAAAGAATATGGGGGAAAGGGAGATGACGAGAAGGGTTGGCGGTTCTGGGGACGCGATACGCGAATGTCACTTCGGTGGCTATGGGTTGTGTATGACGTCCGCTCCCCGGATCAAGATCCGGCGGGACCCGCGGCATCAACGTCCGGCTCGATATTAGACCTGTCCCGTTTGTGTGCCCCATGCGTACGAAGTGGGCCGGTGCTTGGATGGGTGGATTTGGAGGGGAAGTTGTTTTGAACAGGAGTTAGCGGAGGTATCGGAGACGGGGAGACAGGCAGGGGAATTGTTTGGGCAGGGGAATTGTCTCGCTGGTGGGCTGTTGGCGAGTGTCGTCGTGTGGCTGTGCTTGCTTGCCAAGCAGGGGTCTTCTGAATGGGCGAAAGGGGACTCAAGCGGACCGAGTGAGGACCGCGGTGGTCATGCGGGGCGTGATGGGGTGGACAGTCTATCGTCGGTCGGCACTGTTTGGGAAGCAAGCAGTGGCATACGGTGGTTGCTCCTGACGATCGATCAAGGCCACCCGTCCATGCTGGGATTCTACGCCGAAACGCCGTAGTTGTCAAGAGTCAAGAGTTGACCCCGTATGCAACAGTTGGGTTATCAAGTGGACAGGAAAAGTCAAGAGGTTTTTTGAACACCCCCGGATGAGTGAGAGGATGAGAGCGAAGGCGGCATCGGTCGCGGCGGACGAGTTGAGCGGGACGGGGAATTCGAAACTGGGGATGTCGCGCTGTTTCACGCGAGAGGAGAGAGGGAACGCTGATGTTCGCTGATCCACGCTGATCGGGGCGGTTGATGCGTACGAAGTGGGCGGGTGCTTGGATGGGTGGATTTGGAGGGGAAGTTGTTTTGAACAGGAGGGCCACCCGGGCGAACATCTGGGCGATCTGGAAGCGGCAGGCCGCCTGGGCCGCTTTTCGGGTGCGGGCCGAAATAACTGAGCGGTGCACAACCAGGCCGGCGATTGAAGCGGATGCTGTAGGTGGTCTGGAGCCAGCCGGCCGCGCCGGTCAGATTGGCGCGGGGTGTCTGGAGCAGGCGGCGGTAGTGGTTGCCGAGCAGGCAGTAGGCATGGACGACGAGGCCGAACCGGCCGGCGGCTTCTTCGAGGGTTTCGAGGAAACGCTGGCGATCGGCTGGGTCGCGATAGATGTCCTTCCGCTCGTTTCCTCGTGCAGTGACGTGGTAGACGGCGTTCTCGAATTCGACTCGGACGGGTCTTGCCATGCTGGGATTCTACGCCGAGACGGCGAGTTTGTCAAGAGTCAAGAGTTGACCCCGTATCCAAATCTCGATCCCTTTATTCGTTCCCCTTGCTCCATGTCGGCCTTCATCTTTGCCGCTTGGGCAGCGGCCTGCATTCCCATTCCAGCCATGCTTGCCGTCAGCAAACTCTCCCCACTCGGATCGATCATCTGGATCGGATCGGCACCGGCGTAGAGGTACTTGTGGAGCGTAACGGGGTTCGACGGAATGCCGGACAAGGGGTCGAGGCGGTGGAAGCGGGCGGTGGCCGGGTCGTAGTAGCGGGCCCGGAGGTAGTATTGGCCGATGGCGTCGTCCCATTGCTCGCCACGGTACAGTAACGGATTCACCGTCGCGCCGGACGAGTTGATGATATTGCCGAAGGCGTCGTAGAGATAGCCGTCGGTCAGATTCTCGTTCGCGTCGGCAAGGTGCCGGACGCCGCTGTGGGCATCGCTCAGGTAGTAGCTCGTGCCCTCCGGACGGGTTTGCGAGATCGGTTCCGGCCCATGGACGAACGAGGCCAGAATCACGCCGCCTTCGGTCCGTTCTTCCAGGACGCGAGTGAATCCGTAGGGCGATTGAGTGTCGTTGAGGAACAACTTGGTTTCGGTCACCGGCCCGGAACCGTCGTTGCGGGTGACTGTTGACTTCACGCGATGATCGTGGCCGTAACTATGCCTCTTTCGTCAAAGGCCGGAGGTAATCGCAGACTTCCTTGTGGCCGTGTTTTTCGGCGAAGAGAAGTGGGGGGCCCTCGCCGTCTTGGCCGATGGCCGGGGCGTTGACGTCGGCGCCGGCTTCGACGAGGGCTTTGACGATCTTGAGGTGGCCAGCGCGGGCGGCGAACAGAAGGGCCGTGCCTTGGTGGGCCGACTTTTCGTAGTAGATCTGTTCGTCGACGTCGGTGCCGGCGGCGATGGCGGCGCGGACGACGTCGAGGTAGCCTTTGTCAGCGGCCCAAACGAGCGGGCTGGGGAGGCCGTCTTCCTCGCGGAAATTGGGGACGGCGCCGCGCTCGAGCAGCTTGGCCACGTGTTTGGGCAGGTCGACGTTGAGCGCCTCGCTCATCAGCCAGGCGAGCTGCTCGGCATTCTTCGTCCGCGTCGAGCGGATCCGGTTCGTCACGATCTTCTGCTGATTCTTCAGCCGGCGGCCTTTCTCGTGCTCGTTCAACTCGCGCTCGGTGTAGTCGAGGCCGTACTCGCGGAGAATGGCTTCGCATTCCTTCTGCTCATGATGGATGGCGTACCACAGAGCCGAGCGGCCCTCGTCGTTGACGCGATGCAGATCGGCGCCCGCGTCTAGAAGAACGCGAAGCACGTTTGGAAAGACGCATGCTGCGTGCTGGAGCACTTCCTCGTCGCCCTTCGGACCGCCATCCGGATTGGCACCGGCGTCCAAAAGCATCTGAACCACCTCGGTTTCATCCCCCCCACCGAGAACGGCACTGTACAAGAGCGAAAATCCATGGAGCTTGGAGTTCGGGTCAACGCCCTGCTCAAGCAGGGCCCTTACCTCCTCGACGCGGTGGTTAAATGCCGCCGACGAGATTGCTTCGATCGCCTTCATATCTTTCTTGGCCATTCTTACTCCCTTGGATCAACTGGACTCGGAGTGAGTGATCGAGTGGTTCTGACTATGCGCCTTCAATACGGGGCTTCGGAATCACGAACCCGACGGGAAGACAAAGCCAGGAATATCCGTATCATCGAAGATTGTGGCAACCACGATGACATTTTTGTAGTCGCCCATCTGGAGTAGCATCTCTTTGATAAGCGTTTCTTCGACTGCGTCTCCATATCCCTTTCCAGCGTTTCTGGCCAGGGCGATCAGCAACACGACGCGGGTGCCGTGGTTGCTGGCGTAGAGGTTCATGGCCTTGAATTGGTCTAGTTTAGTACCACCGCTCTTCTTGTAAGAACGAATGATCGTGCTCATAGCCAGTTTGACGTCGCCGACGAGTAGACTCCGATCGCTGCTGAAGTTGGTTTCCGTCGGTTGGATCGTGCTGAGCACGAAGTCGGGCCGCGAAAGCTCCGAACGCATAAGCCCCAAGAGAGTGAACAAGCCGATATCCCGCGTTGCTCCCGCTCCTTTCTTGCTGCGATACTGCGATACGGGGTCAACTCTTCCAATTAACCACCGCCACCATCTCGGTTGGCATCAGCGCCTAAGCCGTTGATCGGCACGAGTTTCAGGCCAAGCTCGTGAGCTCGCCGTGCCAGGTTCCGTTGGACTCGAACGCGATACTGTTGCTCATAGTATTGTTCGCCCTGGTCCACATATTCCTGTCCATAGCGCAGCATGCTGTAGACAAGCCTGGCCAGTTTGTGGGCGGCCGCAGTGACGGCTTTCGGAGCCCCAAGACGCGATCGCATGCGCCGATAGTAGGCCCCCAGCGCACTTTTCGAGTGAACAAGGGTCTGCGCAGCCATACGCAAGATGGCGGCCGCCCGGTTGGCCGACGGCTTCGTTCGTGAACTCATGATCCGACCGCCCGATTTCTTCACACCGGGACACAACGCCAGCCAAGACGCAAAATGCTTCGCGCTCGGCCAACGTGTCATGTCCGTGCCGATTTCAGCGATTAGTTTGAGTGCCGTGGTCGCATCAATTCCGTCGATGCGTGTCAAATCGACACCGGTGATCCGATAGAGATGGCCACGGGCATCGATTCGCACACTGTTCTTCTGAATGCGTCCCTTGCGTTTCCGTTTGTACTCCCTATCGTCAGGCGGCGATTCCTCCGTCTTTCGATCCATGGTGACCATGTAGGCATCGATTTGTTCGTCGCATGCTTGAATCTGCTGCCGGTACGCCCGATAGAGTTCCAACGCCTGCCGCAAAGCAAACAGGTGCTCGTCGCGATAGGCCCCATCCAACGCTTTGGCGATTTCCTCTTCGCTCCGCGCACAACGGCAGTGACGGTGTCTCGCCAGAGCCTTGGGATCACGCTCGCCGTCGACGATAGCGTCAATTATAGCCATCCCGGTGACGCCCGTGATGTCACTCACCACGTGCTGCAGCTTCAGATTCATTTGGCTCAGGGCCTTCTGCATGTGCTGGATGTGTTGCGCAGCGTGTTCGGTGAGCATCGAACGTTGGCGCAGATACACTCGTAGCTTGCATACATCATCTGCCGGCCGAAATGCTCCGGACAGCAATCCGAAAGTGTGCAGTTGCTGAATCCACTGGCAGTCCAAGGCGTCGCTCTTTCGCCCAGGCACATGATGAACAGCACGAGCGTCAACCAACTTCACTTCGAACCCACGTGCTTCCAGAAGTTCAAATAACGCAATCCAGTAAATTCCGGTTGATTCCATGGCAACCGTTGTGATCTGGCAGGCCGTCAACCAGTCGGCGATTGCGCGCAGATCGCACGAGAATGCCCCGAATCGACGCACTGGCTGCTCGTCACATTCTGTCGGCACGCAAACCCAGTGCTCCGTCGCACCCACGTCGATGCCCGCAGCTCGATGATGCACCGGCGTCATTGTCTCCGTTGACACCTGAGTCTTCGAAGGCCCCCGTCGCGAACCGCGACCTTCTGAACGTCTTGGCGATTTCTTGTTTGTCTTACGCTTACCCATGTCCTACTCCTTTTACGGCAGAAAGAGGAGAACATGCCAGGTAATGGGACTGCGATAGCATCGACAATCTTCCAAACGGGATCGACATGACAGCCGTCACCAATGCTCGCACCGCTTGTCCCACAGACCATGCTTGACTACGGGGAAACGCCACCAATGAGTCACCGGCCTTTGGATACCCGGCATGACTTTCAACCATACCTCACGCAAGGCGCAAAACACGAACTAACTGGTTAATTACACCTCCCTTGTCGCGCCGCGGCATACCCTGCTTGACTCTGGACAGGCAGCGTGTTAACGCCTGCAGCTGCCCACCTAGCTGTCGATCTTGCTTTGCCCGTGCTTCCAGCCTTTGTACCACGCGATGGACGCCGCTGCCGTCACGATAGCCAAAGAGTTTGGCGACTTCGGTCATTCGCCGGCCGCCGTGGCGGACCTGCAGCCAGATGGCGATCCGACGATCGGTCTGCTCGGCGGCAAGCTTGTCGATCGCTTCGGCCAGGGCCTCGGCTCCGGCACGACGAGACCAGCGGATTTCGTCATCGCCTTCGGACTCAGCCAATGCCCGGCGTGCCATGTCCCACAAGGCCTGGCCGCCGAGGACCAGTCCGCCGCGGAGTTCCTGCCAAGGGGAAGGAACCGCCTGGCCGAACATCTGGGCGATCTCGTCGCGGTAGGCCGCCTGGGCCGCTTTTCGGGTGCGGCCGAAATAGCTGAGCCACTCGGTGCACAACCAGGCCGGCGCGTCGGGCTGGCTCAGTCCGGCGTAGGCCCGGTGGCTGCTCCAGCGGTAGCGGGCGAGTTCGGCACGCCGCTCGAGGGGCACAGGCCGGCGTTTGTCTTTCGGGCGGACCGGGTTGAGGTGGATGTACTTGACGAGCTGCCGGGCGTAGAGGTCGGCCTCGACGAGGTGGGCCTTGAAGCGGCCCTGGAAGAGATGCCCGCTGCGCTGGTGCCGGCGATTGAAGCGGATGCTGTAGGTGGCCTGGAGCCAGCCGGCCGCGTCGCTCAGGTTGGCGCGGGGCGTCTGGAGGAGGAGGTGATAGTGGTTGCCAAGCAGGCAGTAGGCATGGACGACGAGGCCGAACCGGCCGACGGCTTCTTCGAGGGTTTCGAGGAAACGCTGGCGGTCGGCTGGGTCGCGATAGATGTCCTTACGCTCGTTTCCCCGTGCGGTGACGTGGTAGACGGCGTTTTCGAACTCGACTCGGACGGGTCTTGCCATGCTGGGATTCTACGCTGAGATGCCGATTCTGTCAAGAGTCAAGAGTTGACCCCGTATTCACCATCTTGCGTAGTGCCTTGTAGTCCGTCTTCCCGGTGCCAAGAACGGGTATTGCGTCGACTATGCACACCTCGTCCAGGCGCATGACGCCGCGGAAGCCGGCTTCGGTGAGGAGTTGGTTGGCGTCGCGGAGGGCCAGGTCTTGCGTGGTGAAGAGGGTGATGTGGCGGCCGGTGGGGGTTTCGACGCCTTCGACGGCGACTTGCGGGCCGTCTTCGGTGGGCGGGAAGCGTTGGGAGAACGGTTCTTCCAGGGCGGGCAGGGAGATCATTTCGCCGCCGGCCTTCAGGAACCGCTTGAGCCGGCCGCGGAAGTGGATGAACCGTTCTTCGTCGAGCATCACCAGATCGCCGGTCTTGTACCAGCGATGGGAATCGACGGTGACGAACGGATCGGGGCCATCGTAATTGAGGTAGCCGCCGAAGATCGAAGGGCCGCGGACGAGGAGCATGCCCGTCTCGCCGATAGGCAGGGGCTGGTTCGTTTCGGGATGAACAACGCAGACGTCGACGTCTTTGACGGGGATGCCGACAGTGCCCGGCTTGATGTTGTCGCGGCGGTTGGCGGCCACGATGGGGGAGCATTCCGTAATGCCGTAGCCTTCCAGGATGAGGGCGCCGGGGACCATCTGCCTGGCCTTGGCGAAGAGGGCGTCGGGGCACTTTTCGGCCCCGGTGGCGATCAGGGTCAAGGAGCCGAGTTCCTCGGGCGTGGCCGTGGCGAAGATGTAACTGAGGAAGGTGGGCGTGGTGGCGGTGATGGCGGGCCGATAGGCGGCAGCCACGCGGACCAGGCCGGCGGCGTCGGTCGGATCGGGATGATGGACGACGCGGAAGCCCGACGTGATCGGCGCGATCATGTTGGCCAGCAGGCCGAAACTGTGGAACGGCGGCAAGGCGCCGAGCATGGCGTCTTCGCGCCGAAGCAGCATGCTCGTAACGGTCGAGGTCACGTTGGTCAACAGATTGCGATGGCTGAGGGGCACGGCCTTGGGGGCACTTTCCGAACCTGAGGTGAAGAGTACGACTGCCGGGTCGTCGGGATTCTGTTTCGGCAGCCTCTTGAGGAAGCTACCGGGCGCCAGATAGGTTGCTGCCAGCGTGCGGAGTTGTTCCCACTTGCTGATTCCCTCGCGCAGGTCTTCGAGGAAGACCAACTCGGCATCCTGAATCTCGATCCGCAGGCGGTCGATGAATCGACGCGAGGTGACGACCCGTTTGATGTCGAGGGTGCGGATGGCGTGGGCCAGGTTGGCCGGTCCGGTGGTCCAGTTGAGCATGACCGGCAGCTTGCCGACCGTGTGCAAGCCGAAGTACACCAGGTCGGCCGCCACCGACGAGGGCAGCATGACGCCGACGGCGTCGCCGGGCAGCTCGGCGAAGCGCCGCCCCATGACGGTGCAACCGACCAGCATCCGCCGATAGGTGAGCGTGCCGCTGGTGGCGTCGGCCGTGACCACGTCGTCGGCACCGGCCAGGACGCGACGGACGAAGGCCTCGGCCATGGTCTCGGCGAGGACCTCGCCCGGGCCGACGGGTTGCGGGGTCTTGGTCCACAAGGGAGGCGCGACGAGTTCCTGGCCGGAGCCGGTCATCTGGCCTTCGGCCAGGGCCCAGAGTTCGCCCAGGTTGGCAGCCACACGATCGGAGCGGAAGCCAAAACGGTCTTCGATCGCCAGGGCCAGTTCCATCCGTTCGAGGCTGTCGAGGCCGAGCAGGTCGAGGGTGGCCTCGGGCTGCTTCTCCTGGTCGGTGAGGGGGCGTCCCAGGAATTCTTCGATCACTTCATTGACGGCCTGCTTCGTCTTCTCGCGGATTCGATCGAGATCGACGTTGAGGGTCCGTTGCAGTTCGGGGAACTGGATGTCGCGCGGGCCCAGGAATGGATGGTAGGGGACGAACGTGGGCTGCTCCACGCCTTCCTTGTCGTACCATTGCTCCAGGAAGCGGTTGAGCCGGTCGCGGTCCTGGCTGGGGAGCCGATCGCGAGGGACGACCTCGAGGTGGATGTGCACGTTTCGCCGAGGTGCGAAGAAGAGCAGGTTGGCGATCATCCACAAGATCGTCTGGATTACCCGGCGTCCGAGGAGCGGGTCGTTGCCGGTGCGGGCGTAGCTGAACATGCTGCCCCAGACCCCCTGGGTGCGGACGAGGACGACGTTGGCTTGAGGGACGCGCTGGAGGATTTCGTGGGTCGCCCGGGCGGCGCCGATCACCTCGCCCTGCTGGCGGCGCAGTCTGCCGGAGGGATAGATGAGGAAGCTTTCGCCACGCTGGAGGCCTTCGACGACCGAGTCGATCATGGCCAGGGTCCGCTCGTGGGCGGCCTGGCTGTGTTCGGCCAGATCGGGGACTTCGAGGGCGTCGACCAGCCGCATGATCGGGTAGAGCACCGGGATGCGATAGATGCCCGCGAAGACCACCGGACGCACGGGGCGACTGAGCCGCACGTGAGAGAGGACCAGGGGCGGGTCGATGTAGCCCGGGTGGTTGGGCATGACCAGGGTGGGGCCTTTGAGGTCGGCCAACTGGTCGAGGCCGGTGACGCGCACGCGGTATCGCAGGTGGAGGATCCAGCGGAGGAAGGTCCAGAAGAGGCGGGACATTGGGAGTTGGCAGGGTTCAGGGTTCAGAGTCAGTGGTCGGGGTTCAGGGTTCGGGGTTCGGGGGTCAGGGGGTAGGATTCAGGTGCGATAGTAATTGTGCACAGGACGGGGAGGAAGGGAAGACGGATTTGGGGGCGGTGCGGGCGAGCCCTGGGGAATTCGGCGTTTTTGGGGGGCGGATATCACGCGATGCCGTCGGAACGGGCGGGTTTGTTGTCGTCGCGTCTCGGAGTCTGTTAAGCTTAACGGCCTTGCGTGATTCGTGGAAACATGGGTCCGTTCGACGACTGAAGCAGGGAAAGGAGAGCTGTTCGTGAAGACGAAGAAGTGGTGTTATTGTGTGGTAGCCGTTTCGTTGACGATTTCCGCTTGTTCCCAGGGGCGGGCGTCGGCCGCGGAAGCGAAAGGGAGTTCGCAGGCGTGGCAGGAGCAGGCGGTCGAGTACGCGAGGATCTTGTCGCGGGTGAAGTGGACGCCGGTGGCCGGTGGGATGCCGAACCGGAGTGGGAAGTATTTCGAAGAAGGGACCGAGTACACGGGCGTTCCGTATTCGAGCGTCAAGGAGGTGGGGCGATGCATCGGCTTCGACATCCATCTGAAGACGTTCCTGGCCGCCGTTGAGAATCCCCACAGTGTGCTGTACACCGAGAATCTCTCGGGCAAGGTGTCGAACGCCGCGACCTACTACGGAACGGTTTGCTCTTCGTACACCAGCTATGCCCTGCAGTGCGCCGTTCCCTATCGAAGCTCGCATCATGGCCCGGAGTTCCGTAGCGGTGTCGTCCTCGTCGACCCGCAATCGGCCCAGGGCGCCGAGCCGGGCGACGTGATCTATACGCCGCCCGCGAAGGTCGGCGGGGGTTCGCATGTGGAGTTGGTCACGGCGGTCAAGAGAAATGCTGGAGGTGTGACTGCCGTTCGCGTCGAGGATAGCTGGCCGCCGACCACCCGGAACATCCTTCACAGCGCCTCGGACTTCGATGCCCACATTTCGTCCCGAAACAGAAAACTGTATCGGATCGTCGACTTCGATGCCTGGCACGAGGGGAACAAGGCGGGACGATGTCTGTTTCCGAACTACGCAGAGGATTCTGCGGCGCCTGTCGTCAATCGTGTTCTGCTGCTCGACCGCGGAGACTGGGTTCCCTATTTCAAGGACCAGCCCGTGAAGTTTAACGTCATGGACAGAGACTCTCAAGGCGTGAAATCTCTGGTCGTCAAGCGTGGCGGCAGGGTGGTCGAAGAGATCGCCGTGCACGGCAGGGGCGTGATCGAACGCTTGTTCTCCGACTGCGGCGACTATGCGGCGCAATGTGTCATGAGCGACGGGTCGCTGAGCCAGGCGTGCGAGTTCTCCGTGTGCGACCTCGATTTCAGCCTGCCCGCCGAGGCACCGGCGCGAAGCAAGACATGGGACATCAAGTTCACCGCGGGCAACCTGAGCGTCATCACGGTGCAGTTGCTGAACCCCAAGCCTCCGTATGACCGTTATCTCCTGTGGCTTACCGACCAGGACCGCCGCGATGGGAAAGTAACCGTTCCCGCCGGGCTGGTTCGACAGCCGGGCCTCGTGCAGGTGTGGATGATTGGCGAGAACCGATACGGCAGGTTGAGCCGGGTGCAGAGGACTGACATCGCCGAATAGGGGTGGGCACATGAGAAAAGACGCGATCGAGGGGTGCTCGACCGCGTCTTTTGCGGTTGCCTTTTCGACCCGGTTATGGATCGAAGGTTGTTTGCAGGGCTACTCGGCCGCAGGTTTCGGGGCGGCATCGCCGGTGGGCATTTCGAGCACTCTGCTTTCCATGCCGGCCTTGGCCAGCAGGAGGTAGAGGACGAAGCCGACGATGAAAGCGGCGACGGGCGGGCAGGGCATTACAAAGGGTTTGCCCGGAATGAAATTGAAGGCTCCTACGGCGAAGCCGATGATCCAGGAGATCCATCCGGCCGGGTTGAAACCGGCTCGCGGACCGGCCCATTTTTTCCCCGCCAGCAGGTAGTCGGCAGCCATGGCACCGCACACGGGGCCGAACGAGGCACCGATGATGGTGAACACGCCCGCGGCGTCGCCGGCGTATCCCGAGACAACCAGGGCAATGGAGCCGGCCGTTCCCAGGCCGCAAGTGATGAACGGATTCACTTTGGGTAGGGTCGTCTTGAAGCTGTTGGCCGCAATGAGGGAGGAGAAACAGGCCGGAGGGAAAGCGGCAATCGCCAGCAGGAACATGAAGATCTTGGCGACTTGCGGAGTGAGGATCGGTCCCATCAGCATGGAGGTCCGCAGGACAGCCAAGTCGCCGCCTGCCTTGCCCAGGCCCTGAGCGCCGGCCACGGCGATCAGAGAAACGCCGCCGGCCACGATCGTGGCCAGCGCGATGCCGACCAGGCCGCCCAATTGAACGTCCTTCGCATCGCGATTGTTCATACCGAAGTCACAGCCTGCCGCGCCGGCGGTGGCGAAGAAGCCGACCACGTAGGCGCAGATGACTCCGATCACGCCGAGCGTTGAGAGTGCGGGACCCGCCTGGAGCGTGCCGGTTTCCAACTCGACAACCTTCGAGGCGCCGGCTTGGACTGCTGCCTGCGGGTCGAACGAGCCGATTCCGCCGATGGTGGCAACGAGAAGGACCGCCAGGATGACCAGGGGGATCAGCGGCAGAAAGGTGGCGACTTTGGCGACGTACTGGATTCCTTTGAGGCCGACGAATGCCGCCACCACGGCCCAAATGACGCCGATTGCCAAGTGTGCGGGCGAATTGGCAGCCAGGCCGAACGTGCCGGCCAGAAGCATGGCGGAGAAGTAGGCGTTGACCGCCAACCATCCGAACTGCAAGACGCCCATGAGAAAACCGGGCATCAGGAACCCGCCGTTGACGCCATAGGTGCTGGTCCCGACGATGTAGAGCGGCAGTCCGGTCTTCAAACCCAGCATGCCGGGCACCAAATAGAACAGGAAGTGGCAGATGAGGGCGGCCAGGATTAGGCCGAACAATGCGACCCCCAAGCCTTGGGAAAGCGTGCCGCCGGCGAAGGCACTGAACTCGCCCGCCGCCGGATTGATGTTTTGTCCTACAGGCACGTCCTGCCAGAACACAAACCAGAGCATGATGCCGGCGTAGGTTTGGGCCGTGCTCTTGAACCACGGCATGCGGTTTTCTTGGGGCACCGGTTTCGCCGATGCCACATAATCAGGCAGTCCAGAGGCCATAAGGTCCCTCCTGTGAGCTTGTCTTGTTTTTCCAGTCGTTTTCGTCCCGTCGCGGCAGCAGTGCTGGCACTGCCAGCTTGCCGGGGAACTAGGAGTATACTTGCTGGCGCGGCAAAATCCAACGAGCGCTCCCCTTTGATGACGGGCCGCGGTGGAGGAATGGGTGATGCTCGGCCGCAGAGTCGGCCCGGATCTCCCAGCCTGTCGGAGGTTACGTGGGTAGGGTGCGTGGTCTCCCCCAATGGCGGTGTGTGGGTTGCTCTCGCCGAGTGCAACATCCTGTGTGGATGGCCGTGGTCTGTTGAAAAAGGGGACAGGCACCGCAACCAGTAGTGTGTCCGGTGTTGCAGGGCTGCAAGATGTTGCGGAGCCAGTCCCCATTTTCAACAGGCCAGGATGGCCGTCTCGGTGACGAGGCCAAGGTGACGCCCGGCAGGTGTCAGCCACTATCCGTCTTGACCCCTTTCTCTGAACGGAAGTACCATAGCAGACTTGAGTTTCTGCGCATTGACGTGATCTGCCGGCTGGACTGTGGGAGATGAACGTTGGACGCTGCGAGTGCGTATAGTGGAAGTCGACTGAGAGCCATAATGAGTGATTTGCGGGGAGTGAAGGGTGAGCGGTGATGGTTCACTTGGCCCACCCTACTTCGACTACCTTGAAGGCTTGCCATGGAGGGTTTTCGGCCATCGTTCACGGCACGGTGAATCTCTGCTGGGGTTTGTTCAAATGGGGTCTGCTGGTCGCGCTGATCGCGGCCATCGCAGCCGTGCCCTTCTTCTACGATCGCCTGGACAGCGAGATCCGCCAGCGTTTGCTGACCATGCTGTCCGAACAGTATCAGGACCTGGACATTTCGATCCGGTCGGCCCAGTTCGTCGAAAAGGAAGGCATCGAGGTCCGCGACCTGGTGATCGTCGAGACCGGGGCGGCTGGCCCCCGCGCCGAGTTGCTTTGCCTGCCTGAAGTGTTTCTTCACAGTCGCGGCAGTCTGCAGGAACTGCTTGCCGGTTCGATCAAGATCCACGAGATCGTGGTGCGGCGGCCCGTGCTGCGGATGACCCGGCGGCACGACGGGACCTGGAGTGGTTCCCGCTTGTTGCCCTTGCCGAAGCTGGGCGACGGGAAGCAGCCGCTGCCGACAGTCCGCGTCGAGGACGCGACCGTCGAGGTCTTCGATCCGACCAAGAACCCGTCGTCGATGCTGGTTCTGCGCAACGTGAGTTTGGCCCTTCTGGAGCCGGAGGGCGGCATGCCGGGCGGCGGCAACTCCACGTTGCGGCAAATCCAGGGCACGCTCGACGGCGATTACGTCTCGCGGGCCGAACTCAGCGGACAGGTCGACTTGAAGACGGGCGAGTGGTCGCTGCGCGGGGCGGTGGCTGATCTGGAGATCACCCGCGACTCGTTGCGTTCCGTGCCGCAGGAATGGCTCTCGGGTTGCGAGATCCCGGAGGCCTGCCGTGCTCGGGCGACCTTTCAATTCGTTTTGGGGGGCGGTAGCGGAGAGAGTGCTTCGCCGTGCCGGTTCCGGGCGAACGGCAGGGTGACGGAAGGGCGGATTGAAGACCCGCGTCTTCCCGGCCCGTTGACCGAGGTGAGCACGGAGTTTTCGGTGAGCAACGAGGGGCTCACGCTGCAGAATCTGGTGGGGCACAGCGGGCCGATGACGCTAAAGGTCGGGTCGCTGACCAGTTGGGGACACGGTGCGGCCGCACGAAAGTCGATCGAAGGCCAGGTGGAGCAGCTCGAGCTGGATCACAACCTGCTGGCAGCCCTGCCGGATCGATTCACCGAGACCTGGTCGAAATACTTGCCTTTGGGCCGGATCAACGCCCGGTTCGCGGCCGACTACGACGGCACGAAGTGGCATCCGCGAACGGCGACCGTGGAGTGCCTCGACGTCTCGTTCAGCTATCACAAGTTCCCTTACCGGTTGTATCGCGCTCGGGGGACCGTTTCACAGGGCGACCGCCTGGTGGCGCTGGACCTGAAAGACGACCGCCTGCAGATCAGCCTGGAGGCGTTCAGCGGGAAGAATCGGGTTACGATCAACGGCACCGTATGGCAGCCGCTGGCCGGGCCTTACGGCAACGTGGAGGTTCATGCGGCCGAGTTGGAGTTGAACGACGATCTGTTCGCCGCGATCAAGGAGGGACCGCGGGAGGTGGTCCAGTCGCTCAATCCAACGGGGCGCGTCAACGTCTATCTGCGGATCTCGAGCGACAGGCCCGGCGCACCTCCCAGCAAGTACATGATCGCCCACGTGATGCCCGACGGCTCGGTTCGTTGGACGCAGGAACCGCCCAAGCGAGGTTTTCCCTATCCGTTGACGATCTACGACGGCGAGATCGAGATGATCGACGACGAGTGGGCCTTCCGCAAATTCACCGGCAAAAACGATACCGGCGTGGTCCAGTGCGAGGGCCGCTTCGGCCTCGGCCCGAACGGAAAGGAGCTGTGGTTGACCTTCACCGGCTCCAACATCGCCCTGGAAGAGGAGTTGCGCGACTCGCTGAGTCCTCCCATGCAGCGGCTCTGGAACGATCTTCGCTTGCGCGGGATGATCGACCTGGAAAACCTGACGATCCATTACCTGGCGGAACCGAAAAAACTGGACGTGCGATTCCGCGCCGAACCTCATCCGGAGGTGACGTCGATCGAGCCGGTCAATCTGCCTTATCGCCTGGAGCAACTCCGGGGAGTGTTGGTCTACGAAGACGGCCTGATCCGGGTGGAGAACTTTGAAGGGAATCACGGCAACGCTCGCATCCAGGCCAAGGTGGCCTGCCGTTTCACTCCCGACGGAAGCTGGAACCTTCGCTTCGACGACATGCTGGTGGAGCGGCTGCAACTGGACAACGACCTTACGCGGGCCGTGCCGGAGCGGTTCCGCCCGGCCATCACGGGGCTGGAGACGCGAACGCCGATCAATCTTCAGGGGACCGTCGTCGTTGCTCGAGAGGCGCCGCAGATCGATCGACTCACGTCGAATTGGAACCTGGACGTCCTCTTTCATCGCGCCCACCTGAACTGCGGCGTGCCCATCGACAATGTGAGCGGCAAAGCGACCCTCAGCGGCCAATCCGACGGAGAGCGGATCGTCTGCAGCGGCGAGCTGGACGTTCGATCGCTCACCTACCGCGACATCCAGATCACCAACGTCCACGGACCGATTCTGATCGACGATCGGCAGATCCGGCTGGGGGCACGGGTGGGGCCGGTCGGAGGGCAGCAGGCCCGTTCCCTCGAGGGCTCGGTTTTCGGCGGGACGGTCTACGGGGACGGCGCCGTAGGGTTGGGAAAAGACACCGGCTTCGAACTGTCGTGGCGGCTGTTCGAGGCCGATCTGGCCCGCACCGCCCAGGAACTCCTGTCGGGACGGCAGAAGCTCAAGGGAAAGGTCTTCGCCCGGGCCGACCTGTGGGGCCGCAGCAAGACCCTGAACGCGTTGGAGGGGCGCGGCAACATCGAGTTGCGGCAGGCCGACATCTACGAGTTGCCGGCGATGGTGTCGCTGCTCAAGATTCTCACGATCCGGCCGCCCGACAACAGCGCGTTCAGCGAAAGCGATATCGACTTCCTGATCCGCGGCGATCACATCTACTTCCCCAAGATCGTGTTTCGCGGCGACGCGATCAGCCTGGAGGGGGGCGGAGAAATGGATTTCAACCACAACGTGAATCTCCAGTTTGGAACGCGGCTGGGGCGGGGCGAACTGGGGCTGAACTTCCTCCGGGAAGCCCTTGGAGGCGCCGGCGATCAGCTCGTGCTCATCCATGTGGAAGGACCGGCGTCGGATCTCCGGATCATTCGCCAGCCCCTGCCCGCGGTCAACAACCTGATCGAGCAGTTGCAGAAAGACTTGCAGATCCCGGTGGAGTCGCCGGGGCTGTTTCCGGAGACCGGCACTATGAATGCGTACGGAAGGGGAGCGTTGCAGAGGAGGTAGCGAGAGGAAACACAGGTTACATAATTCGGGCAGACTATGACTTCGCACCGTGAGAGTAGCCCACCCTATTGCGCGGCGTCCGTGGGGACGGCACGCCCAATGCCAGGAGGTGTCTCATGAGCGTAGGTCCTTTGGGTGGACTGCCGGCCAGTGCGGCCGGTGCCCCGTTGGCCCAGTCGAAGGGGTCCGACGTGGATCGGACCCAGCAGGATTCGGCCGCCCAGCAGCGGCGGACCCAGACCGACCAGAAGGCGGAGAGTGCCGCCGGAATTGGAGAAACCGACGGAGAAGACCATGCCACGGGCGAACGCGACGCCGACGGGCGGCGTCTATGGGAAGAGATGGGCGGCCCCGGCAACGGAGACGGTTCCGGCGAGAACGGAGCCGAACAGCACCGCAGCAAGGACCCCTCCGGCCAGAGCGGCAGCCTGCTCGACCTGAGCGGGTGAACAGATTGTGTTGGTCGTAGCCGAAGTCGCCAGACTTTGGCAGGCGGCTGAAAGAGCCAAAGTCTGGCGACTTCGGCTGCATTTGGAGAAGCCTGGGCGACCGGCCAAAGTCTGGCGACTTCGGCTACGGGTGGAGAAGGGCGGGCGGGACGCAGCCAAGTGTGCTTGCCGGGTTTCCGCGTGTTTCCGTACAATCAATCGAAGACTGTAACATCCACGACGACAACACAAGAGTTGGACCGATGCGTTTCACCAAGATGCAGGGGGCGGGGAACGATTACATCTACGTTGACTGCTTCCAGGAGACCCCGCCCGACGATCTGGCTGAGACGGCCCGGCGGATCTCCGATCGCCATTTCGGGGTCGGGGGCGACGGGCTGGTGCTGATCTGCCCGAGCCAGGTCGCCGACGCCCGGATGCGGATGTTCAACGCCGACGGCTCCGAATCGGAGATGTGCGGCAACGCGATTCGCTGCGTGGCCAAGTACGTCTACGAGCACGGCATCGCCAGGAAGGGGACGATGCAGATCGAAACCGGGGCCGGGGTCCTCAGTTTGGAGCTGTTCGTGGAAGACGGAGTGGTCGAATGCGTGAGGGTCGACATGGGCTGCCCAATCCTGGATCCGCAGAAGATTCCCACGACCTGGACCGGCGGCGAAGTCGTCGATCGGCCGATCGACGTCGACGGCCGGGAATTTCGAGTGACCTGCGTGTCGATGGGTAACCCCCATTGCGTCAGTTACGTGGAGGAACTTAGCGACGAGTTGGTGTTGGGGTTCGGCCCCAAGATCGAGCTCGATCCGCACTTTCCCAACAAGGTGAACGCCGAGTTCGTCCAGGTGATCTCGCCGCGAGAGATCCGCATGCGGGTGTGGGAGCGCGGGTCGGGCGAGACCCTGGCCTGTGGAACCGGCGCCAGTGCGGTCTGCGTGGCGGGAGTGATCAGCGGCCGGACGGAACGGGAGATCACCGCCCACCTGCGCGGCGGCGACCTCCAGTTGCACTGGGCCGAGAACAATCACCTGTACATGACCGGCCCGGCCGTGGAAGTCTTCTCCGGAGAGTGGCGGAACGGCAAGTAACGGGTCGCCCTGAACCCCCAAGCCCTGAACCCTGACAACTTCTTCGATGGGCCATCCGTTGATCAATGCCTATGCGGGATTGCTGAGCCGAGCGGGCGTGTGCGCGTTGATGAGGACTCTCGACTCGCAAATCGCCTACTACGACCCGGCGACCGATCCGGCGTTTCCCGTCGGCCAGCGTCCTCGCATCTACATCTTCTGGCACGAATACATCCTGCTTCCCTTCTACGTTCGGGGCCGCTGCAATCTCTCTATGTTGCTGAGCCAACACCGCGACGCAGACGTTCTCGACCAGGCGGCTCGGCTCAGCGGATTCGACGTGGTTCGCGGGTCGTCGCGCCGAGGGGGCGTGGCGGCACTCCGCAGGCTGCTCGACCGGGGTGAGTTGCAGCATTTGGCCATCACGCCGGACGGCCCCCGCGGTCCGCGCCGCAAGATGGCGCAAGGCGCCGTCTATTTGGCGTCGAAACTGCAGATGCCCCTGGTTCTGTTGGGTTTCGGGTTCGATCGACCCTGGCGGGTACGAAGCTGGGACCGTTTTGCGGTCCCCCGACCGGGAAGCCGGGCTCGGGTGGTCGTCAGCCCGGAGATCTCGGTGCCGGCCGACCTCCAGCGGGAGGGGCAGGAGCATTATCGCCTGCGGATCGAGTCGTTGCTGAATCGGCTCACGTGCGAGGCGGAGGCTTGGGCTTCTTCGGGACAACATATGCCGGGGCAGTACAGCCTCTTGCCCGGCCCGGTTCAGCCTTGGCAGATGCGGCGTTTTAGGCCGGCCCGCGTCTGTCCCGCTCCAGCCGCAGAAGACTGTTCGCAGGAGGCCGACGCGGCGTAATCCAGTCGGACAGAGCCGCTTCATTCAGCACCAGCAAGTACATGGCCAGAGAGTCGTTTAACCCGCTGCCGTAGGCGAGGCCTGTTGATTTGCCAAGGCACAGAACATTGTTTGCGGACAACCTCGCCTACGGCAGCGGGTTAAACGATACGCAACAAGGCTCTTCTGGTCGTTGCCCGGTGTCTGCTACGACCTCAGCACGAGCATGTAGACCTGGCGGCGGTCCCAGCCGCGGAATCCGGCCGCCGCGTACATGTCGCGGGCCGGCTGATTTGCCGAATCGACGGCCAGCACGATGCGCCCGTGTCCCAACGAGCGGGTGAGCCATTGGGCATAACGAGTCACATGGAGCCCCCATCCGTTTCCCCGGACCGACGGGACGAGACCCATGTAGGTCAATTCGCAATTGCCGTGCTCGCCGTAGTCGGTTACAAGCAGGCAACCGACGTCGCGATCCTGGTGCCGAACGAGATGCCAGTTGGGCAGGCAGGTTCCAGGATCGGCGCCGTATCCTTCCAGGACTTCGGCCGCTGTGCGGAGCCCGTCAAGGCCGGGGCAGTCGAGAGTCGCCTCGTAGGTTGCCTCCACCAGGTCGCACAGCCGCCGGTAGTTTTCGTTGGTGCAGGGCTCGAAGGTCAAGGGGCCTTCCGGCGGCGAGCTGGGGAAATCGCGAGTCTCGGCCATCAGGTAGTAGAGTTCGGCCAGCGGGGCGAAACCGGCCTTTTCGAGGCGTGCCACGTCGGCCGGACGGGGGTGGCCTTCGAGCACGGCGTGGACGACGCCGACGCCGGCTTCCCGGGTGTGGGCGATCGCCTTGGATACCAGGGCGTCTGCGGTTGTTTCCGGCTCGCCGGGAATGAGTTGGGGCGGCCAGAAGGTTGCGGCTCGTCCCGGCAGCACCTGGGCGAAGGTGGCGCCGACGAGCTTTCGGCCGCGGCGTGCGGCCAGCAGTCCGCCGCGAGGCAGCCTGCCCGCCCGGTACTCCGCCAAGGCGGCCCGGACCCGGCTCAAGGCATCCTGCGGCTGGCAATTGCCGAATACGAGCGAAAGGACGTCGGTCATGCTGTTGGACGTGGCCGGGGCGATTTCCAAGGCGTCAGGGACGGGCATGGTGACGCTAATTCTCTCTCTCAAAAATCAACGGGGGGCGAAATCCGATTCCTTCGTCTTCGATTTCCTCGCGGGTGTATTCACGCAGGTATTGGAAACTCAATCGGGCGTAGAAACGGCTGACGCCCAGCATTTCCAGAAAATCGGCCATGGGCTCTTCGGCAAAGGCGGCCTTTTCGACGAGGATTTCCTTGACCCGGTCGGGTTTTACTCCCGAGGCCAGCAACGGTCGCAGGTAGTGAAGATGGCCTTCGAGTTCCTTCTTCGAGGCGGCCTGGCCGTTGCCGTCCGAGTCGCTCGCCGCCTCGGGCAGGTCATGGCCGGCGGCTTTTCTGTTGGCGCTGCCGAATTCATCGGCCGCCCCTTCCGCCAACTCGCGGCTCCAGCGCGAGAACGCCTCGGCTTCCTCGGGGGTCGCCGTGCCCTTGGTGATCTTCTGGTGGATCTCTCGCATCTCGGACGGCAGAAGGGATTGGAGCAGGTCGGCAAGGGCGGGGAGCTGGTCCATGACCGCCTCCATCGCCTCTGCCAGCTCATCGGCGTCGGGCATCTCCAGCATGTCGCTGGGCAACTCGTTCAAGTCCAACAGCGGAGAGGCCCCCGGCGAGTCGAAGCCGTCGATTTCCCGCCCCTTGTGAAACAGCTCGTAGTGCCAGGAATCGCTGTCGTTGACCATCACGCAGATTGCGTGCGTCTGAAGTCTCGACGACAACTCCTGGGCCAGCGTCAGCAGCCCCATCAGATCGCTGTCGAGGATCCCCACCCAGCCGTCCCGAGCGTCGGCCACGTGCAGGGCCCGAACCGACGGATCGAGGCTCTCGGCGTCGAGCCGTGACGCGTCCTGGGTCGTCCGGAATCCTCGATTCTCCAGAACCCGGCAGATCTCGTCGGCCACCGCCTCGGCGTTGTTGGACCGCACGTGCAGGCTGTTGGCGAAGCTTCCCATGGGGGGGCTCCTTGAGGTGGAATCAGAGAGACTTCCGGCATTGTAAGCGATGCCGGGCGAACCGTCAGCCATCGCTGGGGCTCTTGTCAGTGGCTCCGGCGGGGGCCAAAATAGATGGTTTCCGTTTACCTCCAAGCCGTTTCTCTCTGTCGGGCGGACTGCTGCTATGCCTAGTTGTGTTTTGGCCTATTCGGGTGGTTTGGACACGTCGGTCATCCTCGGTTGGCTTAAGGACGGAGGCTACGACGTTCACGCGGTCTACGTCGACCTGGGCCAGCCCTGCGAGGATCGCGAGGCGATCATGAAAAAGGCCGAGGATATCGGTGCCGCATCGGCCCGGCTGCTCGACGTGCAGGAGGAGTTGTGCCGCGACTTCGCCTTCCCCGTGATGCAATGGCAGGCCAAGTACGAGGGCGTCTATCTGCTGGGCACGTCGATCGCCCGACCGCTGATCTCGAAGGTCTGCCTGCAAGTCGCCCGGGAGGTTGGGGCGGAGGCCTACGTGCACGGGGCGACCGGCAAGGGGAACGATCAGTGCCGGTTCCAGTTGGCCGCCGAGGCCCTGGATCCCGACGTCAAGGTGATCGCTCCGTGGCGGAACGAGGCCTTCCGCAAGCTGTTCCCCGGCCGGACCGAGATGATCGCCTACTGCCAGAAGAAGAACATCCCGGTCAAGGCGTCGGTTGCCAAGCCCTACAGTTCCGACGAGAACTGCCTGCACATCAGCTACGAGGCGGGCAAGCTGGAAGACCTGACGGCCAACGGCGTGGAAACGGTCGATTTCGGCATGACCGTCCTGCCGCAAAATGCGCCGGACAAGGTCGAAACGGTGACGATCGCCTTCGAGTCGGGCGTGCCCGTGACCCTCAACGGGAAGAAGCTGTCGGCCTTCCATATGGTCAAGGCTCTGAACGAGATCGGGGGACGCAACGGGATCGGCCAGATCGACATGGTCGAGAATCGGTTCGTCGGCATGAAGAGCCGC